>Ga0210410_10002634_pt1 | contig 16056 bp, 14 predicted proteins | sample IncBWC4MmetaG_FD_161058 | JGI IMG/M metagenome (GOLD analysis project Ga0210410, IMG submission 161058) | Forest soil microbial communities from Barre Woods Harvard Forest LTER site, Petersham, Massachusetts, United States - Inc-BW-C-4-M | ecosystem: Environmental > Terrestrial > Soil >... | reverse complement strand
TGACCGCCGTCCTGGCTTCGAGCGCTAATGGGCGTTGAAAGCATCGTCCACGCCGTCAGCCCCGCAATCACTACGACAGGCAATAACACCGCCGCTTGCGTTGCCAGATGACTGCGGCCAAGCCGCCTTGCCTTATCGAACCAGGAGGTCGCACCTTCCATCATTGCCAAGCCCTCAAACCCCAACGGCGGTGCGCCTGCTGCGCCGCAAGTAAAAAGCCGCACGGGCGTCACCGTACGGCTTGTTTGAGACGATTGCCGCTGCACGGTCCGCCACGTCCATTCAATCCGCTAACGCAGAAATAGTTGCAGGGGAAGCAGGCAAATTTCAGGTGGCTGCCGTGCTCTGCGTTCGAAGGGATGGCCATGCCGCAGTGCGGCCGCTAACATCGCGTCCGCCGCTGAATGCATCGCGGCCAATGCGCGGACGCCGGGCGTCCAAGCCCTGTCCGAAGCAAACCAATGGGAGAATCAAGCCATGCCGATCGTCACCTGGGATCACGTCCATCTGCGCAGCCCCGATCCGGAGGCGACCGCGGCCTGGCTTGAGGATGTGCTCGGCGGCGTCATCGTCCGCGGCCCCGGGCGCATCGACGTCAAGCTCGGCGGCGCCAATGTCTTCATCGCCAAGGTCGAGCAAGGCGACGGCGTCAACTCGCCGCCTACCACGCCCTATCAGGGCCTCGATCATTTCGGCCTGACGGTCAAAGACATCGACGCGGTCGCGGCCGAGATCAAGGCCAAGGGCGTCGAGTTCACCCGCGAGCCGACCACGATACGCCCAGGCGTGCGCATCTGCTTCATCCGCGGCCCGCAGGGAATCTCAATCGAGCTGTTGGAGCGCGACAAGAAATACGCGTGACGTTCCCTAGGTCATCGATCCCGGTATCCGCCTACGCCAAGGCTTCCGGCTTCGCTGAAGCTTCGCCGGACACGTCGGCGGACGAGCCCTTCATCCCGACAGAATCACGTCATGCTCCCCGGCATAAAGCAGCGGACCGATAGACCGAGATAGCCGCGGATCGGCCAGACCATGGTACGGCCGATCCGGTTCGGCTCGGTGATCACGGCTTCATCGGGCACGTTGACCCACTCGCCGTCGATGCGCACGCGGTAGTGTCCGTCCTGGGTTTCCCAATCGACATCAGCCACCGAAGCGCCGTCGGCATCCGAGCAGCAAGGACCCTTGCCGCTGCGCAGACCTTCGAACCATTGATGCAGTTCCGGGTTCTGCGCCGCGTAGCGCCCGTCGACATCGCGCGCACGCATCGATGTCGTGGCCGACGCTGACAGCAACAATGCACAAACGATTCGAAGCGGCATCCTCCAGCGCGCGGTGTTGCGAATCGGGTTGGTCTTACTGAGGTACGCGTCACCGAACTGATGCGGCGCATCGCCGCCGGAATCGATCCAGTTGCTCATGTCTCTCCTGCTCCTGCACCTACCCCAGGGTGCGAGCAGATTCATGCATTAAGCGGGCCAATTCGTCGCAGCACGCGATTCGCTCGCGGTTCCGTGTCTCGCGGGCATCACCAAGCGAATCGCATTTTGGCAATTCATGGAAGTCAACCTGTCACGTTGCGCTAATCACCGCTGTTTGGCATAAGAGGGAACCGGCTGTCGTTGGGCGACGACGGGAGCCGGCACCGGGACATTATGAAAAACGGGCTCTATTCAATCCACGTCAGTTTGCAGGACGGACGCGTCGGCAAAGGCAGCGGCGTGATCGTGTTCCGCGACGGCAAGATCGTCGGCGGCGACGCCTATCTTTTCTATACCGGAACCTACACGGTGAAGGACGACACCTTCAAGGGCGAGGTCCTGGTGCAGCGTCACACCACGCCCCGCGGCAACGACAATCCCCTGTTCGGCGGAGCGGCGCCGGTCGGGATCGGAGTATCCGGAACGTTCACCGCCACCCGTGCGACAATGACTGGAACCGCCCTCGTCGGCAAGCATAGCCAGATCTTTGGTGCCACACTGCACAGGCTCGCCGACATCGACTAGTTTTCCCGCATGCGATCCTCCTATTCCGCTGCCTGCTCCAGCGGCGCGATGCGCGGCAGCAGGATCTGGATGCGCGTGCCGCGTCCCGGCTCGGAATCCAGATCAAGCCGGCCGCCAAGGCGGTTGGTGACGATGCTGTAGACGATGTGCAGCCCGAGGCCAGTGCCGCCCTGGTCGCGCCGCGTCGTGAAGAATGGATCGAAGGCGCGGCGGCGGACGTCGAGCGACATGCCGCAACCATTGTCGGAAAAGATGATCTCGACATTGTCCTTGCCGGAGGCGCGCGCCTGGATCTCGATGGTCCCGGCCCTGCCATCCGGAAAGGCATGCGCCACCGCATTGAGGAACAGGTTGGTGAGCACCTGGCCGTAAGGGCCGGGATAGCTGTTCATGATGAGATTGGGCTGGCACTCGACGTTGAGCGTCAGGTTGTGCTTGCGCAGGCCGGGCCGCAGGCTCATCACGACCTGCTCGGTCAGGTCGGCAAGATCGAAGCTGCGCTGATCGGAGTAATTGCGGTCGGCCGCGACCTGCTTGAACGACTGGATCAACTCGGCCGCGCGATTGAGATTGGCGACGAGTTGCGAGGAAGCATCGCGGCTGGTGGCCAGGAAATCGTTGAGGCTCGAGCGGCGGAGATCGCCACGGGCGACTTCGGCTGTGAAATTCGACGTCTTCCGTTCCAGCGCCGAGGCCACCGTCAGGCTGATGCCCACGGGATTATTGACCTCATGCGCAACGCCGGCCACCAGCCGCCCGAGGGCTGCGAGCTTTTCCGCCTCGATCAGCGAGGCCTGGGTTTCGCGCAGATTGCGCAGCGCGGTCTCGGCGGAGTCACGCGCCTTGCGCATCTCCAGCTCGCTGCGCTTGCGCTCGCCGATATCGAGCGCCACGGTCACGATGTTCTCGATCTCGCCCTCGGCATCGAGCAGCGGCAGCTTGTTGACCAGCCACTGCCTGACATGACCTGACGAATCCATATACTCTTCTTCGTAGAAGCCGAGGCCGTCTCTGGTTTTGAGCACGCGCTGATCGTTCTCGTCCGTCTTCGCCGCGCCGTAACGCGACATCAGGTCGGTCGTGGTGCGGCCGATCGCCTCCGAAGGGTCGATGCCGAAGATGCCGGCCATGTAGCGGTTCATCAGCACATAGTGCAGATCGCGGTCCTTGACGTTGATCACCGCCGGCACCGTGTCGATGACCTGCTGCAGCAGCCTGCGGCCTTCGGCGATCGCGTCTTCGGCGCGTTTCTGGTCGGTGATGTCGCGCACCGCGCCCTCATAGCGCGTCACCTCCCCGTCGTCGTCGCGCACCACCGTTGCGCTGTCCGAAAGCCAGAGGATATTGCCGTTGCGCTGCCGGACCTGGTACTCGAACTCACGCACCATGCCGTCGCGCCGCATCAGGCGCTTGAATTCCTCGCGCGCGGCCGGATGCACATAAACGTTGTGCGCGATATCGCTGCTGGCGCCGCTGATGAGCTGCTCCGGCGTGTCATATCCCATGATCCGCGCCAGCGCCGGATTGGCGTTGAGCAGTTCCCCGCTCGGCGTCGTCACATAGATGCCGTCGATGGAGGCCTCGAACAGCTTGCGGTAGCTTTCTTCCGCGAGCCGCTGCTCACTGAGTGCGCGCACCGCGGCCTCGCGTGCGCTGTCGGCGTCCGAGAGCGTACGGCGGAACACCTCGGCGGCGCGCGCGATGTCGCCGATCTCGTTCCTGACATCGGTATCCGGGATCGACGCATCCTTGTTGCCCGCCGCGAGCGCCCGGATCGACCGCGCGATGTCCGCCAGCGGCCGCACGGTGCGGCGGACGACGAACGTCGCCGCGAAAATCCCGATCAGTACGCCGATGATGCCGAGCACGATGCTCTGCCATTTGGTTTCGGCGAGCGTGCGGGCAAAGTCATGCGACAGCACGCGGCCTTGCTGCGCGCTGCGGGCGCGCAACAATTCGGTCACCCGACCGATTTGCCGGCCTTCGGCGCCCAGCACATCCTGGTCGAGCTTGGCGATCTGGCTTTCGGCGCCGGTAATGGCGATGACGGCATCGACATATCCGTTGGTCGCTTCACGCATCGCGGGATCGTCGATCTGAAGCGCCCGCATGCGCTCAGCGGCTTGTTCGGCGCCGAAGGGATCATGCGCCAGCAAGGCCGACGTGATCTCGTTTTGCGCCAGGGACAGGGTTCTGGCCAGGCTCCGCTCGGGGACCTTGCCGATCGCCGCTTCGAACTTCACCCGCGCCGGAGGCAACGCGGCAAGGAGCTCCGAGCGCCGCGCAATCAAGCCCGAGACCCGCTCGATGCCATCGCGGTAGTTGGCAAGGCGCTGGCTTACGCCGTCGATCATGTCCTGCTGCTCGGGCGCAAGTCCGAGCCGGGTCTTCTTCAGAACCTCGGTTAGCTCGGTCGCGGCCTGGCTGACCCGCTCCGGCCGTGCCGATGGATCGGTGACGAAGTCGCGTGCCGCGAGCCGCAGTTCAGTCAAACGGCGGTCGATCTCCTCGGCGAGGTCGCCGACATCCTGCAGCCGCTGCAGCTCCGCAAAGGTCGCATCGATATGACGGATGGCGATCACGCTCGCCATGCTGGTTGCTGTGATAATGGCGAGCAGCAGCAGGAAGCTGCCAAAGGTCAGTTGGCCGATCGATAGCGAAAATGATCGGAAACGCTGTAAAATCGCCGCAAACGCTGCTGGCATGATAATTGAGCCCGGGCCTCCAGCCCGCAATATATACAAAATCCGTTGTCCGGGGGGACCGGTCAGGCGGGCGGCGAATGGCCGCCAAATCGGAGTTAACCGATTCTGACCACCCTTTCCGGCCGCATGATGGCAGCAGTGCCACTTCCTCGGGGGCAACGGCCCACGAAGACCGTTAATCCGCGGTGATCCCGGCCTCCTTGACGACCCGTGCCCACAGCGCAACGTCATCCCTGATGACGTCGGCGAAGGCCGAAAGCGGCGCGCTGGTGGCCTCGCAGCCGGCCTTGTCGAGTTTGTCCTTTGTGTCCGCGGTCGCCAGCGAGGCCTCCAGCGCCTCGTCGATCTTCTTGACGATCGGCTGCGGCGTGCCCTTGGGCACCACGATCCCGAACCACGGCGTCACCTGGGCCTTGGCAAACCCCTGCTCGGCCAGGGTCGGCACGTCAGGGAAATATTTGGTGCGGCTGTCATTGATGGTGCCGATGATCCGGATCGACCCGGTATGCACCACGCTCAGCGCCTGGTTCACCGAGAAGAAGCTCGAGCTGACCAGTCCGGAGGAGATGTCCGGGATCATCTGCGGATAGCCGCGATAGCCAACCCCGGTGACGTCGATATCAGCCGCCTTCTTGAACAGCTCGAAGCCGAGATGGCCGGTGGTGCCCTTGCCCGGATGGCCGTAGGTCAGCGTCCCCGGCTTCGACTTGGCAAGCGCGACGAACTCGGCGACGTTCTTCACCGGCAGGCTTGCCGGCACAATAAAGACGTTCGGTGCCCGGCAGATCTCGCCCACGGCGATGAAATCGCGCTGCGGGTCCCAGCGCAGATCATTGTAAAGCGCCGGGCTTGCGGTGAAGAAGGTCGTCACGATCAGCCATGTGTAGCCGTCGGGGGTGGCGCGCGCGACGCTCTCGGCCGCGATCGAGCCGTTGGCGCCGGATTTGGACTCGAACACGATGGTGGCGCCATTCCAATGCGTCGCCATGCCCTGCGCGACAATCCGGCCGAACACGTCGGCCACGGTACCCGGCGCATAGGGCGTGACGACGTGGATGGGGCGATTGGGGAAATCGTCCTGTGCAGCGGCCATATTGTTCGAGGAAGCGAGTGCGGCCAGCGCACCTGCCAGGATGCCAAACCACCGCCCGACCATCGCACGCCCCTGCCCTTGTCTGTTCCGGACTTGTAATCCGTCCGGATTGTGCGAGGCAGGATGCCGGGTGTGGCGGCGGGCGGCAAGGCCCCGCGTCACGCGACTTTCGGCGATGGCCTCCGGCGCGATGGAATGGTCATGGCCGCGACGCCGGCGACCACGCAGGCAAGCCCGATCCAGGCCGTCGACGACAGGTGCTCGCCGAGGAACGTCACGCTCAGCGCTACGCCGATCGGCACCCGCAGATAGGCCTGCGCGGTGGTGCCGACCGAGCCGAGCGTCTGGATCAGCCGGAAATAGACCACGAAGGCCGCGGCGGTGGAGAACACCGCAAGCCCGAGCAGCGCCCAGACCGAGCTCGCGGAAGGCGACGCGGTCCAGGGCTGCTCGACGAGGAGGCCAAGCGGGATCAACAGCGCCGTGCCGCAGAGCAACGAGCCGGCTGCCGGCGCCATCGGATCGAGGCCGGCAAAGCCGCGGCTGAAGATCGCGCCGGCGGCATAGCAGAGGGTGGCAGCGACGATGGCGATCTCTGCCCATAGCTCCTGCCCGGCATGATCGAACGCCTTCACCCCGACGATCAGGCAGATCCCCGCCATGCCCGCCATCACCCCGAACAGCTTGCGCGGCGGCGAGGCCTCGTGCCGGGTGACGAGCGCGGTGAACAGGAAGGTGAAGATCGGCGCGGACGAATTGAGGATGGTCGCCAGCCCCGCATCGACGGAACGCTCGGCCCAGGCGATTAGCGTCCAGGGGATGACGCTGTTGAGGCACGCCTGAAACGCGAAGCGCCCCCAGGTCGCCATGTCCGTCGGCATGGAGATGCCGCGCCAGCGCATGAGGAGGAGCAGCAGCACACCCGCAATGAGGGTGCGAAGCGCGATGAGCGTGATCGGCGGAATGGTGGTGACGCCGAGCTTGATGAAACTGTAGGAGGCTCCCCAGAGTGTGGCGAGCAACAAGAGCAGCGCGAGCTCGCCTGGCATGCTGGCGCGCGGCGAATGGCTTCCGTCCGTCATTTTCGGTCCCGATTTCAATCGGGGCCAAATCTACAGGATGGAAGCGCGAAAACATTTCGATGAGAAACGAACTGTCCTAGCCGACCGCGCCGACCTCGAACAACTCGCCGTCATAGCCTGCTTCCTTGGGGATGCGGAGCTGCCGGCCGCCGTTGAGCCGGGTCATCACCGGCATCACCGTGACGATGTCCCTGCCCTTTGAGTCCTGGAGCGCCTCGTTCACGCTGGCCTGCTTGCCAAGCCGGATCAGGTTGCGCGTGGTCGGAAACGGCAGCTTGAAACGGCCGTTCTCGCCGCCCTCCAGCGCCTCGCGCGGCGAGACCCAGATGGAGTCGGTCGATTCCTTTCCATCATGCGCGCCGAGCTGGTCCGGCGGCGCGGCCGCGAGGAAGAACCAGGTGTCAAAGCGCTTGGGCATGCCCTCCGGCGTGATCCAGTGCGCGTAAGGCATGAGCGCATCAAGCACCAGCATCAGGCCGTTGTCGGCCAGCACTTTCAGGAAGGTGGTCTTGCCCTCGTTCAGCTCCGTGCGATGCGCCGTCGCGATCTCGCTGGCGCGTTTGGCATCGACCAGCGCTTTCGAGCTCTGGGGCCGCGCCAGCAGAATCCCGCTTTCCTCAAAAGTCTCGCGGATCGCGGCGATCCGGAAGCCCAGCGCGTCGGCATCGAGCCCATCCCCGCCGGAATAGAGCGCCGGGTTTTGCGCGATCTCCCGGTCGTTCTTGTCGACACTGCCGCCCGGAAACACCAGCGCGCCCGAGTTGAACTCGATCTGATGGTGACGCACCATCATGAAGACTTCAATTTCATTGCGGCTATTGCCGTCGCGCAGCAGCAGGACGGTCGACGCCTGACGCGGGGCGACGGTTTCGCTCATGCCGCTAACCCGCCGCGCTCGACTGGGGCTGCAAGTTCGCGCGGCGGTCGACCCGCGCGACGCGGGACAGCAGATAATCGACCTCCGCCTTCGCAGCCGCCGTGATGGTGGCTCCCGGCTTGCGCTGGGCGCTGGAGGCAATGATGCCGCGCTTCTGCAGCACATATTTGCGCACCGCGAGGCCTGCGCCCGGCTGCTGCTCGTAGCGGATCAGCGGCAGATGCGCATCGAACAGGTCATGCATGGCGTCGCGGTTGCCCTCCTTCGCCAGCCGCACCACGTCGATCAGAAGCTCGGGGAAGGCGTAGCCGGTCATGGCGCCGTCGGCGCCGCGCTCCATCTCGAAGTCGAGGAACAGGCCGCCATTGCCGCAGAGGATCGAGAGCGGCCGCAGCGAGCCGTCTTTCTGATATCCGCGCAGCGTCGAAATCTTCTCCAGGCCCGGCCAGTCCTCATGCTTGAGCATGACGCAGGACGGGCTATCCATGACTATCTTGCGGATCACGGCAGGCGTGAACACGACCGACAGGGTCAGCGGGTAATCCTGCAGCACCCAGGGAATATCGTCGCCGATCGCTTCCTGCGCCTGCTTGAAGTAACCGGTGATCTGGTCATCCGTGCGCAGGCTCGGCGGTGGCGCGATCATGACGCCGGCGGCGCCCGCGTCCATCGACGCTTTGGCGAGCGAGCGCATCGTGGCAAAGCCCGGCGCGGAAACGCCAACGATGATCTGCATGTTCTTGGCGCGCTTGACGAAGCGGATCGCGACCTGCTCGGCCTCCGCGGCATCGAGCTTGGGCGCCTCACCCAAAATGCCGAGCACGGTGACGCCGTCGCAGCCGACTTCGGCGTAGAAGTCAGTGAGCCGGTCAATCGAGCGCTCATCGATGCGGCCGTCATCATAGAACGGCGTCGGCGCGATGGCGTAGGTGCCTGCAGCTTTGGCGGTGAGTTTGGTCATTCGGTCCTCTTCTTTGCTCCGTCGTCATTCCGGGATGGCCTGAAAGGCCAGGCCCGGAATCCATACTCACGATCGTGGTTATGGATTCCGGGCTCGCCGCTGCGCGCCCCGGAATGACAAATCATTTGAATCTCCGCGCCGATTTCTTGATCTCCTCCTCCGAGAAGAAGATTTCCTTGGCGTGGGTTACGATATCCTCGGCCTTCCAGCCCGTGAACGGCGGCGTCCAGCCTTCCATTTCCATCATGCGCATTTCGCGCACGCCACGGGGACCGGAGACGCCGAGCACCTTGCCGGTCTGGTCGCCCGACAATTCGCTGACCATGTATAGCACGGCCGGCGCGATGCCGTCCGGCCCCAAAGCGGCGCCGGGGTTCTCCTTATAGCGTGGCAGGTCTGCGGTCATGCGGGTCAGCGCGCCCGGCGCCAGCGTCCAGATCCGGATGTTGTATTTGCGGCCCTCGATCGCGAGCACATTGGACAGGCCCCAGATACCGCCCTTGGCCGCCCCATAATTGGTCTGGCCGAAATTTCCGATCAGGCCGGAGGTCGACGAGGTGTTGACGATGACGCCGCCGCCATTGTCGCGCATCCATTTGAAGACGGGCTGGGTGGCGCAGAAGGTGCCTTTCAAATGCACCTTGAGTACCCTGTCCCAATTGGCCTCTTTCGCCTTGTGGAAGGTCTCGTCCAGCAGGATGCCAGCATTGTTGACGAGGATGTCGGCGCGGCCGAAGTTCTTGATGGCGTCGTTGAACACGGCCTCGCCGCCGGCGAGCGTCGAGATGTCGGAGCCGTTGGCGACGGCACGGCCGCCTTCGGCCTTGATCGCATCGACGACCTTCTCGGCCATCGACTTGTCGGCGCCGGTGCCGTCGCGCGGCCCGCCGAGGTCGTTGACCACCACCGCCGCGCCCTCGCGTGCGAACAGTTTTGCATAGGCCTCACCGAGCCCACCGCCTGCGCCCGTGATGATGGCTACCTTCTTGTCGAGCAATCCCATCTGTTCCTTCTCCCTGTTCTTTCTTCTTCACCTCTCCCCGCGAAGAGCGGGGCGAGGGAGCGCACCACCCTCGCCTCGTTTATCCCAGCACCGTCCGCCCGCTCTTGATCACCGTGACGTTCCTCGCCTTCACCTTGGCTTCGAACGAGATCACGTTGCCGTCCTTCCACATCTCCATGGTCACGGTGTCGCCGGGAAAGACCGGCGAGGAGAACCGCGCCGCGTGCTGCCTGAAGGCGGACGGATCGTAATCGGCATAGGTCTGCAGCACGCCGCGGCAGGTGATGCCGTAGGTGCACATGCCGTGCAGGATCGGCTTCGGAAAGCCCGCCTTCCTGGCAAAGCCAGGATCGGAATGCAGCGGGTTGCGGTCGCCGCAGAGGCGGTAGACCAGCGCCTGGTCCGGGCGCGTCACGATATCGACGGTGCGATCGGGTGCACGGTTCGGCATCGCGTGCGGCTCGGGCTGGCCTTCGGACGGCCCGCCAAAGCCGCCATCGCCGCGCGCGAAGCGCGAGGCGACCAATGTCGCCAGCGCCTCACCCTTGTCGTTCTTCAGCACCGTCTGGTGCCGGATCACCGCGCCCTTGTCCTTGCCCTTGTCGTAGACGGCGAGCACCGAGGAGTCGGCGATGATGTGGGACGCGGTGGGCAGCGGCTTGTGGAAGGTGATGTCGCGCTCGCCATCGACCACCATCACGCGGTTCAGGTTCATCTCGCCGGGACCAGAGCCCCAGGCGGCGACGGAGGCAAAGGTCGGCACCACTTTCAGCGGGCGCTGCTCAAGGGCGGCCTCGTTGACGAAGGCGAGCTCCTTCTCGTCCATGGGATCGGCGCCCAGGCCGATGCCGTAGGCGTACAGCATCACCTCGCGATCGCCGTACTGGTATTTCTGGCCGAGATTTTTCAGCGCCATCAGTTGTTCGTAGTTGATCGGCATTTCGTTTTCTCCCGAACCCTTCTTTCCTGGCGCTGCTCATTGATGCGCCCTCTCCCCTTGTGGGAGAGGGCTACACCGACGCCTGCAACAAACTCGCTTGGGTGAGGGGTTGGCTCCGCAGAAAGACTCTTTGCATGGAGAGAAACCCCTCATCCGGCGCTACGCGCCACCTTCCCCCACAAGGGGGGAAGGCACTTTTTAGGCCGGTGTGAAAAACGGCAGCGGGGCGCCGTCGGTGGGCTTGAACACCACCTTCACCTTCTGGCCGATCTTCAGCTTCTCCGGCTCGCAATCGACGATATTGGTCTGCAGTGACGGGCCCTCTTTCAGCGTGACATAGGCGATCACATAAGGCCCGCTCGCCGACTTGCGCATGTGGCTGAAGGTGTAGATCGTGGCTTCGCCCGACGACTCCTCCCACACCGTCTTTTCGGAGAAGCAGAACGGGCAGATCGAGCGCGGGAAATAATGCGGCTCGCCGCACGCCGTGCAGCGCTTGATCATGAACTTGCCATTCTTGGCCGCTTCCCAGAATGGCGCGGTCTCGGGATTGCCGACGGGGGCCGGATATTTCTTCGCTTCAGCCATCACACGCGCTCCAGAATGCAGGTTGAGGCGGCGTGGCGATTGCCGAGCAGTCCGCCGGTGCCGTGCGCAATCGCGAGGTCGCAGTTCTGCACCTGCACCTTCGGATGCGCTTCGCCGCGGAGCTGCCGCACCGCTTCCAGGATCTTGGTCATGCCGCCGCGGTTGACGGGATGGTTGCTGCAGAGGCCGCCGCCGTCGGTGTTGAATGGCAGCTTGCCGACACCCGAGATCAGATTGCCGTCGGCGACGAACTTGCCGCCCTCGCCCTTCTTGCAGAAGCCGAGGTCTTCGAGCTGCATCAGCACCGTGATGGTGAAGCTGTCGTAGATCGAGGCGTATTTCATGTCCTTCGGCGTGACGCCCGCCTCTTCGAACGCACGCGGGCCGGACCAGACACCGGCGGAGTATGTGAGATCCAGGTTCTTGCCGCCGCGCGGGCCCTTGGTGGCTTCGCCATGGCCGATCAACCGCACCAGCGGCTTCTTCAGGCTTTTGGCGATCTCCGGCGTCGTCACGATCATCGCGCCACCGCCGTCGGTGACGACGCAGCAATCCATCCGGTGCAAGGGATCTGATATCATCGGCGAGTTGAGAACGTCCTCGACGGTGACGACCTCTTTCAGCATCGCGTGCGGATTGTATTGCGCGTGATGAGAGGCTGCGACCTTGATCCAGGCGAGCTGCTCCGAGGTGGTGCCGTAGTCGTGCATGTGGCGCATGGCACACATGCCGTAGACGTTATGGGTGGTCTGGCCGTAGGCGCGCTCGAAATCATCTTCGGCGCCGGCCGCGCGCGGCGGCATCGGGCCGGTACGCGGCTTGCCGGCGAGCGTGACCAGCGCGATCGAGCACTTGCCGGCGGCAATGGCTTCGGCCGCGTGGCCGAGATGGATCAGATAGGAACAGCCGCCGGTATCGGTGGAATCGATGTGACGGAGCTTTTTCATGTCGAGGCCGAGATAATCGGCCATCGGCATCACCCCGCCCGGCGCGTCGCCGGCGCAGAAATAGCCGTCGATGTCGGCCTTGGTGAGACCGGCATCCTCAATCGCCCCCTTGGCGACTTCGGCGTGCAATTGTGAGGTGGATTTATCGGGTGCGTGCCGGGTCGGATGCTCCCAGATGCCGGCAATGTAGGCCTTGCCCTTGATGGTCAACTCGTTCTCCGCTGACGTTTTCTTTTGTTCTTCCCGGATAATTTCTTGGCCTGTTGGGCCGGCCTTGGCAAGCGGTGAAATATTCCGCGAGGTGAGATGGGTATGCGCTGGCCACGCGACTTGTGCTGAGCTGCTACCACGTGTCCCGCCCTCCTCGTAGGGTGGGCTAAGCGAAGCGAGCCCACCATTGCGAGTATCGTGCGTGAACGGTGGGCACGGCGCTAACGCGCCTTTGCCCACCCTACGGCATCGAGTGACATGATCCAGCATTCTCGCGGCATGATTTGCCCGAGCTTTGCCAATTCGTCGTCCCTCGAAAGACAGAGGGCGCAGGGAATGCCGGGTGCAGGCCGCACCCATGGCCCGCCTGCAACAAAAAAAGCAGGCGGCAGTGACCACAGGTACGCCGAAACATCCGGCACTCCCTGCGCAATGGTTTAAGGCTTATGCCGCGCTCTCTCCGGTGTACCGGGCTTTGTAGCCACCGTCGCTCGCAAATCATCTTTGCGAACTTGACCCCAGCGTCGGGGGGACAGGACCACGCGGTTTTGCCGCATGCACCGGCCGCGCTCGTCATGCGCGCCAATACATCCATCGCATCCCGGCCCACGTTTCCTGACGATCGCGAAGCGCCCCTCGTGCGGGCGGGACGCGCAAACAGAGGCCACTGATTTGCCCGACGGCGCAAGCGCGCGACGTGCGACAGATTAACACGACGGGCAAAACGCGCATGGCCGCCATGTGCGAATTGCCCGTGGCGAGATGGGGCGCCAGTGCCGCCCGCCGGGGAACGAGATCAATATTTTCCGAGGAGCCCCGGGCCGAACCGGTAGTTCAGCCGCACCAGACCGATGTCGATGTCCTGGCCGATGCGCTGCGTCATCGTGGTGAGACCTGCTGCGTTGACAAAATTCAGATTCTTGTTGCCCATGAACAGATGGTCGTACTCGACGCCGACCGACCAGTTCGGGGCGAAGGTGTATTCCAATCCCGCGCCGACCGTGCCGCCCCAACGCGTGGTGTCGGCGTGGTCCACCATCAGGCCCGTCGCAGTCGTGAACGTATCGTATCGATCGCCGACGACCGCCGCGCCGCCCTTGAGGTAGGCCAAGAAAGCGGGGCTCCAGCTGTAGCCGACCTGACCGGTAAAGAGACCGAAGCCATTGACACGGGTCTGATCGGTACGTGTCGGCACAGCCAGGTTTCGGCTGCTGCCCTTGAAGCCCGACCAGTCGCCCTGCGCTTCGACACCGAACACCCAGTTTGCCATCTGGTAGCGGTAGCCGATCTGGCCACCAACCGCGGCGCCTCCGGCATTTGTGGTGCCCTCATTCGAGAGCGCCGGATTTACCGCGACGCCGCCGTTCGTCAGGAGATTCCATTTGTCACGACTCGAGCCGCCGCCGGCGTTGATGCCGACGTAGAAGCCGCTCCAGTCGCCGACCGCCGCAACGACGGCGGGCGGAGCTTTCGTATAGGGCCGCGCCGGAAGATCGGCCGCGTAGGCGGACGCGGATGCGATCAGCGTGAGAGGGCCCAATAATGCGAGGGAAAGCGTTTTCATTTTCCAATTCCTGTTGCCTTGGTCTGGTTGTTCCCACCCGTTTTCCAGCCGCCGGAATAGCTTCAATTGTCTTCGAACAGCGATCGCCTGCAGCGCTTGACACGCGACCGCGCGTCAAAAGCTAACAAGAGTTTTCGGACATTTTTACAGGACCGCTCTCATCTCCTGACGCACGTCATCTCACGACTTGTGTCGATCGATGACGACTTATCATGGCCGCGATGCAAGGAGACGATGAGGAGATTTCTTGATCTAAGATTGCGCTTTCGCCGGCCAAGTGTGGCGACTCGGCGTTTTCATGATGATCGCCGCGCGCCTCCGATGAAGATGCCACAATGCTGCGGATATTTCGCGGCGCCGGTCTGTTTGATGTTCATCGGCTTTCGTTGACATCGCACGGTCAGCACGGGTCGGGCTTGGCGTCGCGTTGTGCTTGCATCGCTTCGATCCGATCGGCGCCGTCTCCAAAACACGACATCGCCCGCTTTCGCGGGCTACGGATGTAGTCGCTAACCTACCCTGCGAGCTACGAGCAGGCGCGCCGATCAACCACTGGCCGCGTCCAGCGCCTTCAGCTCGTCAGCAGCGGCGATGATCGCATCACGAATCCTGAGGAAGTACTCCGCATCGATCCGCGACGCGAGCCAATCCAGTTCGCCCTTGTGGCCATGCTCATTCACCTTGCGAACCACGCCTTCGCTGATCAGCACGTCGAGGCAGCGCCGGACGTTGGAGCGCGGGAGCCCGAGATATTTGGAAATGTCGGAGGCTGTACGTGGCGACGCGCCCAAATCGTCGCTCACGCGGATCATCATCGCCACCAGCAGCTCTTCAAACACCGCGCCGAGATGCTTGCGAGGGTAGCCGCTGCGCATCGCCACAAAACATGCCACCAACAATCTGCCGACAATCGCCGACTGCTTGTGACGCTTCGCCAATGCTGCATCTGAAATGCTTGGATTTTCTCCGGCCATTTTCGCCACCGTTTGTCTTTGCTTGCGACGGCGTGTTTAACCGGTGCATGCTTCGGCTGCAAAGGCGAGTTGTGTTAGCTCGGTGGCCCATGCGCCGGCGTCTCAGACAGATTTTCGAAAATGAAGCGGCTTTTACAGTTGGTGCGATCTGTCTTGGATTTTTGCCGGTCGCAATGATGCTGGCGGCGCTGTTCATCAAGTGACCGCCTTTCCTACGCCTCGCTCCGCGCATCGAGCGCAGCCGTCAAAGCCTTGCGCGATGCTTGCGACAAATACGTAGGGTGGGCAAAGCGAAGCGTGCCCACCATCCCCGCACCGCGGCCGGCGGACAGATGGTGGGCACGGCGCATTCGCGCCTTTGCCCACCCTACGGCACCATCTTACTCCGCGGCCATCTGCCTTGGGGCGGGCGGCGGGCTGGCGAGGTCGGCGATCAGTTGCTCGCGGCGCTTGCTCGCCTCGTGCGCAGCTTTTTCCTTCACCGGGCCGTAGCCGCGGATGCGGTCGGGGAGTTGCAGCAATTCGAGCGCGGTTTCTGCGGTGATCGGCGATAGCTGGCCGAGCACGGTCGCGACGTCCTTTTCGTAAGATGCGATCAGCTCGCGCTCGAGCTTGCGGTCGGGGCTCTTCGCAAAAATGTCGAGCGCGGTGCCGCGCAGGAAGCGGAATTTCGCGAGCGTGCGGAATGCCGACAGCATCCAGGCGCCGAAGGGGCGCTTCAAGGGCCGACCGAGCGCGTCCTTGCCGCCGCCGAGGATTGGTGGTGCCAGATTGAAGGAGAACTTGAAGTCGCCTTCGAACTGGTCGCGAAGCTGCTGCTCGAATTTGCCGTCGGAGAACAGGCGCGCGACTTCGTACTCGTCCTTGTAGGCGAGCAGCTTGGCGTAATTGATTGCGACCGCGCGCGGCAGCGCTTCGCCATAGCCGCCGTCAGTCGCAGCAGTTCGCACCTGGTCGACGAGCTTCTTGTAGCGCGCGGCGAGCCGCTTGCTCTGATAGCCGGTGAGATGCGCAGTCCGGTGCGCGATGATCTCATCGAGCGTCATCGCTTCCAGCGACTTCGGCGCATGCGCCTCGTCCTGGCCTTCCATCATCGCTTCCAACTT
>Ga0210410_10002633_pt1 | contig 16061 bp, 14 predicted proteins | sample IncBWC4MmetaG_FD_161058 | JGI IMG/M metagenome (GOLD analysis project Ga0210410, IMG submission 161058) | Forest soil microbial communities from Barre Woods Harvard Forest LTER site, Petersham, Massachusetts, United States - Inc-BW-C-4-M | ecosystem: Environmental > Terrestrial > Soil >... | reverse complement strand
AACGCGTTGCGCGGGTGACGTGGCCCGATAAATATTAGCGGCCGGGATGAAGGGGGAAATATTTGCTTGCATCGCATGGAGCTTGACCATCGGCGGACGTTCCCCATTCGTCACGAATAGTCACCATTTGTCTACCGCGAAACTCTTGCACGACGCAGTGAAATTGCCTCTTTTCCCCATCTAAGTCCTGATTCTCAGACCAGACGAGAACAGGCCGGTTATTTTTCACCACGTATCTTTGGGCGGAATGAACCATCCCAGCCGCCCCGCCTGTGCTGAACGTGAAAATCGTTTTCGTGGCGGGATCGAGCCAATATCGCGAAAGGTCGCTGAATTCCTTGCTGTACTCAAAATTCTTGGTCGCCGCATTGTACAACCAAACACATCCGTTTCGATTTCCGGTGACGCCATAGTTTGTTAGGAGGTAGATGTCCTTGTAGCCGTCAAAATTAAAATCATCAGCCCGAAACCAATCGGAAACGGACGGCACAGACTGAGCCTCGTTCAAATCACAACCAGCGAGATGCTGCGATGGCTTCTTTGCGTCGCCGACAAAGACCTCAATCTCGTGCACCATGATTCCCGCATCCTCATCGTGATCCTCTTCCTGGGGCTCCGGAATAATCTTGAAGGTGAACTGCGGGAGATTCGGCGCGATCTTGAAAGTAAAAGTTGTGCGATGAGAAGGATCTTCTTTCGACGGGGTTTGCGGCCGGACTGGCTTCTGTTGAGTTGGTGCTGTAGAAGCGACAAATAACAAGATCAAAAATGTCAAAGGCAATTGGAAGGAATGGCAAAGTTTCAACGCAGTGCACCACTGAACTAGTCCATAGATTACAACGAGTGCCACACAGATTGAAAGCGCCGCCGCTTTGCAAGCGCGACCGGTTGCGCTATCTTCGAGGACGAGATTGAGGAGGCGAAACCGTGGCGATGCGTGAATGTCCGCAATGCATGAAGAAAGTTCCGGCGACGGAAGTGGTGGCCTACACGAATAGTATTGAGTGTCCGCATTGCCAGGCGCTTTTGACGGTGGCGCTGCCGACGCGAGTGATTGGCGCATTTATTGGGTTAGGCGTGGGCTGGCTGGTTTATGGCTGGGCGCAGAAATCATTGACGGGCGAAGCGGCGTGGATGCTGCCGACGCTTTACGCGTTCCTGGCGTACAGCTTCATTTATACGATCTACGTGATGACTACGGCGGATTTGGTAATGAGGCAAGCGGAAGTGGAGGCCCCGGCGCTCTCCGTGACGCCGGCCGCAGCGCATGGTGATGTCGGCGGGCATCACTAGTTATTGAAAACAAGGCACTTACGGGAGATTTGGGCGCTCGTTTGAGTGAGGGACTTTCGTACTATCCGAGAATTGTACTTGTGTACCATTGCCCCAAAATGGGGCACCGCGCAGACTGTCGTTAATGTGTCGCTATCACGCACTGCTCGGACGCCGGGTCGAGGTTCAGTATCGAGCCGGCGATGTGATTTTGCCCGCGACGGGTTGGCTGGCCGCTGATTCAGGCAAGTCAATCTTCCTGGAAGAAAAGCTGATGCAGCGCGGGCAGGCGAAAACATTCCGCTGGGAAATTCCCTACTCGTGCATTTTGAGCCTGGATGAGAATTTTGCGCCCGTGCCGGTTGTGCCGGATGAAAATCCGGAGCAGGCCAAGGCGGCGCGGAGTTCTGCGCTTGGCGCTTTGCGGGGACAGATCCGCGAAGCTTGAGTAGTAATGGCTGCAACATTGTAATTCCCCGCCTGAGTTTGTAACTCCCTCTCCAATCACTAACATCCTCGCGTCCTGCGGCAAGCCGCGATATATTCCTTTTGTCGAAATTTGGAAATAATTCGCGTGCGCAAGAAGGAGGAAATTGTGAAACCGGTTATCGGATTTATTGGCTTGGGGCTGATGGGTCGGCCCATGGTGGCGAATCTTTTGAAGAATGGATTTACTGTGACGGTGTGGAATCGCACCCCGGGGAAAACTGACGCGCTGGCCACAGCCGGTGCGAAGGTGGCGAAAAGCGCGCGTGAAGCAGCGGCTACGGCGGATGTATTGATCGTCATTGTAAGTGATCCCGCCGCGCTGGAATCTGTTTTGTGGGGCGAGGGTGTATTGGAAGCGATGCATCGGGGAAGCGTGCTGGTGGATTCGAGCACGGTTTCACCCGCGCTGGAAAGGCGAATTGCGGCAGCGTGCGCGGAGCGCGGAGTCGAATCACTAGACGCGCCAGTAACAGGCGGCACGTGGGGTGCGGAAAAAGGCGAATTGGTTTTTATGGTCGGAGGAGAAGCGGCGACGCTTGCGCGTGTGGAACCGGTTTTGGGCGCGATGGGAAAGAAATGGTTTCATCTGGGTCCGCACGGCGCGGGACAAATAATTAAATTGGCGATGAATTTGTTGTTGGCGCTGGAAGTGCAAGCGTTGGCGGAAGCGTTGGCGTTGGTGGCTGGTGCCGGAATTCCCGCGGAAAATTTAATTGGAGTGATGCAAGCGAGCATGGCGCGCGCTCCGGTGCTGGATATTAAAGCGCCGATGATTTTGAAGCAGGATTACACGCCGAGTTTTCCGCTGCGCCTGATGCACAAGGATCTCGGGCTGGCGATGGATTTGGCGAATCAGATCGGCGTGCCCATGCCGGCGTGCGCTGCCGCGCGAGAGGTATATAGCGCGGTGAAGGGCGCGGCGAAAGAGGATTTGGATTACGCGGCGGTGGCGCGATTCTGGCAGAAGGTCTAGCTCTGACGCCAAAATAAGTGGAAAAAAATTCTGAAGCTGCCCCCACCCCCCGGGGGTCGCTAACGATGTGTATGCAAATAAAGGACTTACCCCGATCTGGTGTGCATGTGTGTGCAAATAAGCGACTTAGCGGCCAAAGTGACGTGCGAATCCCGATTTTTTCAATGACTTACAGGAGATCGACCCGACATTTGCGCGTTAAGGATGCGCGGTTGGCGAGAAGAAACTCATCGGCAGATCGCGCGAAGTGCGCAGTCCCGCAGGCGCAGCGAGAATGCTGGGAATTGTGTTTACGACAACTGCGGCGGTTGCGAGATCGCCGTGGGTGCCACCGGGGATGGTGAGTTTCAAGCCGGGCGTGCCGGTCAACTCGATAGTGTCATGCGGATCGCGCGCGCCGACGTACATTTGCAATTCCATGTAAATTTTTTCCACGCCGCCGATTAATCCGCGGCCGATTTGATGAACTCCCGCGGCCTGACCTGCTGTTACTTCCAATTATTCCGTTTTACTAATTCTTTTGCGACTACTGGATTGATCGTTTCGGTGATTTCGTCGACGGCGAAACCCAGCGCGTCAGCAACCATGGCAATTGATTCAGGGAGTCCGTGATGTTTGATCACGCCGGCGTCAACTTGCGCGCGGAATTCTTCGACGGTCATACCCGCGCCGATTTTTTTCTGCAGAGGAAGGCGACGTTTGCTGGCGTCCACGACGCGAACGCATTTCACGTGTTCGATGGCTTGAGAAACTGCTGAGAGTGTGATGGCGAGTTTGTCCATCACAAATCCGGGATTCACGCCGGTGCCGACGAGCGCGACGCCCCAGGTTTTTGCTTCTTCGTCGAGCTGTTTGGAAAGTTCCGGATACTTGCGGAAGGGATATGACAACTCTTCGCAAGTGGAAACGATGCACGATTCCGCGGCGAGACATTCCATCAACTGCTCCATCACGGACGGGAGAGATGAGGAAGTGGAATGGATGACGATATCGGCGGATTTTCCCAGCATGGTTGCCGCGTCTGGAACGACGGGCACGCCCCAAGGTGCGTCCGGCGCGCCAACCACTTCGCCCAGATCGCGGCCGGCTTTTGCGGGATCTTTATCAATCGCGCCGACTACTTCGACGGCGCTTTTTTCGCGAAGCAGGCGGACGATGGCAGCCCCAATAGGGCCAACTCCGTATTGAATGGCGCGAATTTTCTTTTTCTTCAAAGTATGTTCACCCGTTTTCTGATTAGTTTTCTAAAAACTGTTTCGCGGCGCTAATCAAGGTTGTGAAAAACGCGCGCACGGACATTTCATATGATAGCGGCGTTAACATAAAGGATTCGGAGCCGGCGTTCAATACTTGTTCGTGGCGGTTGTGCTCACCACGTGTTTGCGCGACTGGTGGCGGATTGGCGGCATCCTAAATAGGTGGATAATGGGTCGGCGGCGTGAATTGAGACGAGCAATTTGGAGGGGAAATGAAAGCTGAAAAATTGACAGAAAAACAGGTGGCCGAGGAATTAGCGAAATTGCCGGGATGGACCATTAAAAGCGGAAATTTGCACCGGGGTTTTGAATTCGCCGATTTTAATGAGGCCTTTGGATTTATGACGCGCGCGGCGCTGATTGCGGAGTCGATGGGACATCATCCCGATTGGAGCAACGCGTGGAATAAAGTCGTGGTGAATCTTTCCACGCACAGCATCGGTGGACTGAGCAATCTGGATTTTAAACTGGCCGCGAAAATGCAGGAGCTGCTGTAAAAAGCATTCGCGAATGCCGCCATTTATTTCCGCGTGGCGATTCCCTGAATTTCAAATCTTGCGCCGAACAAGAGCGGGCCGGAGCCGATGAACGCGCGCGTTGGAAAATCTTTTCCAAAGTAAGTGCGATACACCACGTTGAATGCCGCGAAGTGAGAAACGTCGGAACAGAAAATCTGCACGTACACGAGATCCTGCATCGTTAATTTCGCCGCGGCCAGCGTGGCTTTGAACGTGTCGAGCATCAAGCTAGCTTCATCTTCCACATTTTCCGGCGGACGATTTACGGTGCGATCCACGCCGAGGTGGCCGGAGAGGTAAAAAGTTGATCCGGCCCAGACGCCGTCGCTAAACGGAAAGTCGCCGGTACGACCGGGACGGATTACGTATTGGCGCTTGTTTGCGGGCTTTGTGGATTTCGTAGTGCGTTTTTTTGCGCGCGACGGCATGAGTTGAATCTCCTTTTATTTGATGGCGGGAATTCAGGTGCACTCAATTTTGTTTTCTACCTGGGATGCAGTCAAATCTAGCTCCAGATAGCGGACGCCCTCGACTGGATTTTGGCAATAAGCGGAAATGTCCCGAAAACCCAGTTGTTGATATAGCGCGTGCGCCGCGCGCATTTCCGGAAGTGTATCCAGGCGCAGGGCGCGGTAACCAATTTGCTGCGCGGCGGCGATGAGTTTCAGGGTGAGAGCGCGCGCGATGCCGCTGCCACGAAATTCCGGACGGACGTAGAGGCGTTTCATTTCGCATATTTCAGCGGAAAGTGGGCGAAGGGCGGCGCAGCCTGCGACACGCTCGCTCGTGCCCTCATCATTATTGTAGGCGAGCAGCAGGCGTCCGGCGGGAGACCCATATTTGCCGGGAAGCTCGCGAACTTCGCGCTCAAAATCCTGGAAGCAAAGATCAACGCTGAGAGCTTTGGCGTATTCGCGAAATAATTCACGCGCCAGAGCGATTTGTTCGTTTGTCGAAGCTTGTTCGATGCGCAGCATGATGTTTCAACATATTGTTTCACGCGCGTGGCGCGACGAAAAGAGATGACCGGCGCATGCAGGGGCGCTGCGCCATTCCAAAATGGACGGGCGCGGCGCGAGGCAACGCGGAGAGTGCGCGTCTGGTAAAATAAAAGCGCGTTTGCTGAAACATCGAAGAACGGCACTCATGGCGAAAACGAAAAGCACAATTGTGAAAACGCACGGCGGAAACGGCCGGGTGAAAAATTCGACTACCAGCGCGGTTTTCGACGCGTTCCGGCGATGGGGATATTTCGAGGCGAATCTGGATCCGCTGGGCTTCATGCGTCCTTTGGATCATCCGGAATTACGTTTGGAAGGCGAAGAAGCGGCGCGTGCGCGGCGGATTTATTGCGGCACCGTCGGCGCGGAATTCATGCACATTCCGAATCCGGAACAGCGCCAGTGGGTGATTGACCGGGTGGAATCGGCAGCGGTTGAACCGGATCGAGCGCATATTTTGGAACGGCTAGTGCGAGCGGATTTGTTTGAGCAAGTTCTGCAAACGCGCTATCTGGGAACGAAACGATTTTCGCTGGAAGGAATTTCCGGAGTGATTCCGCTGCTGGATTCAATTCTCTCGACGGCCGCGCCGCTGGGCGCCGAAGAAGCGGTGATCGGAATGAGCCATCGCGGACGGCTGAATGTGATGACGCACATCGCGAATCGTTCCGCACGGGATGTGTTTGCCGGATTTGAAGATGTGGATCCGCGCAGCGTGCTGGGCGGCGGCGACGTGAAGTATCACGTGGGAGCGACCGGCGATTATCCCATTCCGGGTGGAGGCAAACTTAGAATTCACTTAGTGTCGAATCCGAGTCACCTGGAAGCGGTTGATCCGGTGGTGATGGGGCGAACGCGCGCGAAACAGGCACGATTGAAAGAAGATGCACGCGCTCGAGTGCTTCCGATTGTGATGCACGGTGACGGCGCGTTTGCCGGGCAGGGCGTCTTGGCAGAAGTGCTGAATATGGCGGAAGTGGAAGGCTACACGGTTGGCGGCACGATCCAAATTGTAGTGAATAATTTAATTGGATTTACGACTGTGCCTGCGGAATTGCAGTCCACGCGATTTGCTTCCGATATCGCCAAGCGTCTTCCGATTCCGATATTTCACGTGAACGCGGAAGATCCGGATGCAGTGGTGCGCGTGGGACGCATGGCGTTGGAGTATCGCTACAAATTTGGAACGGACGTGGTGGTGGACATAATTGGTTTCCGGCGGCATGGGCACAGCGAAGTGGACGACCCTACGATTACGCAGCCACTGCTGTACCGGAAAATAAAAGATCATCCACAGCTCTGGCAGATTTATGCGAAGCAAATTGGCGTGGATGCGTCGCCAGTTGTTGAGCGAATCCGCGCGGAATACGAACAGGCGCAACAAGACGCGGGCAAGTTGGACAGAATTCCGAAACTGCGCGAGCTTCCGGCGTACTGGTCTCCGTATATGCGCGGAAGATACGAGCGTTCCTACGAGGTGGATACAGGAGTTCCGCAGGAAACGCTGAGCGAGATTTCCAACGTGCTCACCAGCGCGCCGGAAGGATTTCACGTCCATCCGAAAATAAAAAAACTCTTGGAACAACGAGCGGAAATGGGCGCGGGAAAGCGTCCTGTGGATTATGGCTTCGCGGAACTGCTCGCATTTGGCGGGTTGCTGCGCGAAGGGACGCCCGTGCGGCTTTCCGGGCAGGATACGCGGCGCGGAACTTTCAACCAGCGGCATGCGGCAATTATTGACAATGAAAATGAAGCGGTGCACATCGCGCTGAAAAATCTGACGTCGAACCAGGCTGAATTTGAAGTTTACAACTCAACGCTGAGCGAAGCCGGCGTGCTGGGATTTGAATATGGATTCAGCCGCGATTATCCCGAGGCGCTGGTTTTGTGGGAAGCGCAGTTCGGTGATTTTGTGAACGGCGCGCAGGTGATTATCGATCAATTCATCAGCGCGGGTGAAGACAAGTGGGATTTGCCTTCTGGGGTGGTGCTGCTTTTGCCGCATGGATTTGAAGGGCAAGGGCCGGAACATTCCAGCGCGCGGTTGGAGCGATTCCTGCAACTGGCCGCGGAGCATAACATTCAAATTTGCCAGCCAAGTTCCGCAGCGCAATATTTTCATATGCTGCGCCGGCAGGCGATGCGTCCGTGGCGCAAGCCGCTGGTGGTTTTCACGCCGAAGAGCATGCTGAGAAATCCGCTGGCCAGCTCGCCGATTTCGGATTTAACGCCGGATCGTCCGCGGTTTTTGCCGGTGGTACCGGAAAACGAAGTTGGAGACGGGAAACGCGTGCTGGTGTGCAGCGGAAAAATCGGCCATGAGTTGCGAGAAGAACGCACGCGCCGGAAGGATAATTCAACCGCGATTATTTTTCTCGATCAACTGTATCCATTTCCTGAAGAAGAATTGGCCGCGGAGCTGGCGCGCCACACCGGAGAAATTGTTTGGGTGCAGGAAGAGCCGGGAAACATGGGCGCGCTTTCCAATATTGTGCCGAAATTGCGGCGGCTCGCCGGAACAGAGCGCTCTGTGCGGACGGTGAGGCGTTCGCCGAGCGCGAGTCCGGCGACGGGATCGGCGAAAGCGCACGAACTGGAGCAAAAGACGCTACTTACGCTGGCGTTCACTACCGGGAAAGCGTAAAAGAAGCGGCTGGTTTCCGCTGCGAGTTTCATCCATTTCAAATAATGACCTCTCACAATCCATTCATCTTCGTCTGTGAAATCGTATGCTAAACTTCGCGCGTTCCAAAGGCGGAAAACTGATGAAAGTATTTAGAGCACCGGGCTACCAAACTCGAATGATGCATCGCGCTTGCGCGCTGACATTACTGATTATTTTTTCTGCACCAGGGCGCGCGCAAAAAAAGGAATCGTCACCGGAGTTGCTGCCTACTGGGCAAGCCATTACACCAACTGCGGCGCCACTTTCGCGTTTTCAAACGCTGAAGCCGGGAGTGCCAGGATTTCCGAACTACGAAATGGGCTACGCGGTTTCGACAGCGGTAAGTCCGGATGGCGCGACGCTGCTGGTGCTGACGAGCGGACACACGCAGATGAATGACGCAAAGGGCCAGAAAGACAAGAATGCGTCGATGGAATTTATTTTTGTTTTCGATATTGCTAAGGGCGAGCCACGACAGGTTCAGGCGATTCCTATACTGCATGCGTTTGGCGGAATTGTTTGGAATCCAGATGGAAATGAATTTTATGTCGGCGGCGGCGTGGACGACGTGGTGTACACGTTCGCAAAGAAAATGAATGCGTGGACGGAATCGGGTGCGGCGATTCCACTGGGACATAAAGCGGGCCTGGGGATGGACATCAAGCCGATGGCCGCGGGAGTTGGGATCACCGGTGATGGGAAACGATTGATCGTTGCGAATTATGAAAACGATTCGGTAAGCGTCGTGGATATTGCCGCGCGGAAAGTTGCGGCGGAAGTCGATTTGCGGCCGGGGAAATCGGATGCGTCGCAGGTGGGCAAGGCAGGCGGGTCGTTTCCTTATGATGTAACGGTGCGCGGAAACGATTGGGTTTATATCTCGAGCGTGCGCGACCGCGAAATTGTGGTTGTAAATTTGGCTGGCGCGCCAAAAGTAACGGCGCGCGTTGCGTTACACGGCGAGCCGATTAAGATGACGCTGAATCGCGCACAGACGCGGCTTTATGTGGCGGAAGATAATAGCGACACGCTGGCTGTCGTGGATACAAGCAGCAATCAAGTGCTGGGCGAATTGAATGTGACGGCGCCGCACGCGATTGTGGAGAAGCTCGGTGGATTTAAAGGCAGCAATCCGAATAGCGTTTCACTTGCGCCGGATGAACACACGGCTTATGTCACTTTGGGTGGAGCGAACGCTGTGGCTGTGGTGCGATTAACGGCGGCGGGCGCGCCTTCCGAAGTGGCGGGACTGATTCCCACCGGATGGTATCCGAATGCAGTGAGCGTGAATCGCGCGGGGACAACTATTTATGTTGCGAATGGAAAAAGTGTAGCGGGGCCGAATCCGAAGAACTGCCGCGCGAATACATCGATAAAACGCGGCGATAACGACGACTGCAACAGCACCAATACATATATTCTACAACTCATGCACGGCGGATTGTTGAGCGCACCGGTTCCGTCCACGGCGGCGCTTGCTGATTTGACGAAGCGCGTATCTGAAAATAATCGCTGGCCGGAAATTATGGCGAGCGCGGAAGCATCGCATGCAATGAACGCGATGCACGGAAAAGTTCATCACGTGATTTACATTGTGAAGGAAAACCGATCGTACGATCAGGTGCTGGGTGATTTGGAAAAAGGAAATGGCGATCCGAAGCTGGCGATTTTGCCGGAGGCGCTTTCGCCGAATCATCACCAAATCGCGCGGCAATTTGTGACGCTGGATAATTTATTGGCGAGCGGTGAAGTGAGCGGCGACGGTTGGAACTGGAGCACGTCTGCGCGCGGAACTGATTCACTGGAAAAAGGAGTGCCGGTCGAATACAACGGCTCGCACCAACTCAGTTACGACTATGAGGGACAGAATCGCGGAGTGAATGTAGGCATCTCGGGAGTAGCGGAGCGCCGAAAAGCCAGTCCGCAATCTCCTGAGGATCCGGATCTGCTTCCGGGCACGGCGGATTTGATCGCGCCGGATGGGCCGGGTGGTCCCGGCGAAAATGCCGGCGCGGGATATTTGTGGGATTCGGCGATTCGCGCGCACGTCAGCTTGCGCAATTATGGATTTTTTCTGGATATGGCGCGCTATGACTCCAAGGCGGACGCGCAGGCGCACATAACTGTGGTGCACGACGCATTCGCGCAAGGACTGGTGGAGGCGTATCCGACCAAGCCGGCGCTTGCGAATGTTACAGATCCGTATTTTCCGGCATTCGATTTGAAATTGCCTGACTACTGGCGCTTCAAGGAATGGGAACGCGAGTTTGATGCGTACGTTGCGAACGGAAATTTGCCGGCTCTGGAATTTGTGCGCATGCCTCACGATCACTTCGGTGACTTTACGGCGGCGATGGATGGAGTAAATACTGTCGAAACGGAAATGGCGGATAACGATTACGCGATTGGATTGATTGTTGCGAAAGTTGCGGCCAGTCGATTTGCGAAAGATACTGTGATTATGACGATTGAGGATGACGCGCAGAACGGGCCGGACCACATGGACGCGCATCGCACAGTGGGTTTGATCGCCGGAGCATACGTGAAACAGGGCGCAGTGATTTCGCGCCGATATACAACGGTGAGTATGCTGCGAACGATTGAGGAATTATTGGGAATGAAGCCGATGGGATTGAACGACGCGGCTGCTGCGCCCATGGCGGATGTGTTTAGCGCGGAATTCGCGCCGTGGAGCTACACTGCTCGCGTGGCGGCGGTGTTGCGAACGACGAAGTTGCCGTTGCCGGCCGTTGCGGACGCAAAGAATAGTTCAACGCAATTTGATGCGAGATACGCACACCCGCAACATGACGCGGCGTGGTGGGAAAAGAAAATGCGCGGACAGGATTTCAGCGTCGAGGACGATCTCGATACCGGAAAGTTCAATCGCGCGCTGTGGCTGGGACTGGCGGGTCCGCATGTTCCCTTTCCAACGCGCACCACGGGAATTGATTTGAGCGAAGACCGCGCGCGATTGCTGGCGGAATTTTACGCAAGCCAAAAGAATTGACGGAGCCATTCACGGAGAACGTCGAGCGAAATGCCTGAACAAGTTATTAAGCGAAAATCGCGCGGATTTATTTGCATCAACGCGCATCCAGAAGGATGCCGGCAAAATGTGGCTCGGCAAATTGCGGCGATCACGTCTGATTCGTCAGGATTGCGCGCGGGAATGCGCAACGTGCTGGTGATCGGCGCATCCACCGGCTACGGACTTGCTTCGCGGATTGCGGCGGCGTGGGGATTTGGCGCGCGGACGCTGGGAATTTTTTTCGAGCGGCCGGCCGACGGAGTGAAGACGGCTTCGGCGGGATTTTACAACACCGCGGCATTTCACGAGTTCGCGCGGCGCGATGGATTGTTTGCGGCGTGCATGAATTTGGATGCGTTTTCTGATGCGGCGAAAGCGCAGGCCGCTGAAATTATTCGCAAGGAAATGGCGCCGATTGATTTGGTTGTGTACAGTTTGGCGTCGCCGCGGCGCGTGCATCCGCGGACGGGGCAAGTTTTCAATTCCACGCTGAAACCGGTTGGCAAGCCCTTCACAAATAAAACGATTGATTTGGACGTCGGAAAAGTTATGCCGGTGACGCTGGAGCCGGCGAGCGAACAAGAAGTTACGGAGACAGTTGCGGTGATGGGCGGCGAAGATTGGGAAATGTGGATTGACGCGCTACTGGCGGAAGGATTACTGGCGCCGGGCGCGCGCACGATCGCGTATTCGTACATCGGGCCTGAAGTTACATGGCCGATTTATCGTGACGGAACAATCGGGCAGGCAAAAAAAGATGTGGACGCGACCGCGCAGCGGCTGAATACGAAATTGAAAACGAAATTGGATGGAAGCGCGTACGTCTCAGTGAACAAGGCGGTGGTCACGCAGGCTTCATCGGCGATTCCTGTGGTGCCGCTGTATTTAAGTTTGTTGCCGCCGGCGTTGAAAGCGCGCGGATTGGACGAAGGAACAATCGAACAGATGCGGCGATTGTTTTTTGATTTTCTGGGCGAGGGCGCGAAGATTTCAACTGATGAGGCCGGGCGCATCCGCATGGATGATCGCGAAATGCGCATGGATGTGCAGACGGATATCACGCGGGTGTGGCCGCAAGTGACGACGGAAAACTTGCGTCAGATAACGGCTTACGAAGATTTTCAGCGCGAGTTTCGTTCGCTATTCGGTTTCGAGCTGGAGGGCGTGGATTATGACGCGCCAGTCGAAACCGATGTGCAGCTTTAAATTTGGAGCTGCACCGATTCAGCGCAGGCCAACAATTCCCTTCACCGAATCGATTAGTTTCAGCGAGTCGTAGCCTACGCCGTCCTTAAAAACAATTTCAATTTTTTCAATGTCGGCGATGTGCGCAGCGGGATCGCCGTGAATCACCATGATGTCCGCGGATTTTCCCTGCGCGAGCGTGCCGATTTTTGCGGAGAGGCCGAGGAATTCGGCGCCATTCGCAGTGGCAATGTGAATTGCTTCGGCCGGCGTGAATCCGGCTTCGACGAGGAGTTCCACTTCGCGCTGGTCTCCGAATCCGGGCAGGTCTCCGCCTCCCCCGGTGGGATCCACTCCGGCCATGAGCACGCCGCCGGCTTTTACGAAGTCGCGCTCGAATTTCATTTCCGATTGCAGCAAAGTATTCCACGGAGTGGTGGCGGCATTTGCGGCAGTGCGCGCGCGGCCTTCGAGATAAGCGATTCGCTCTTCAGGAAGTAGAGCTTCGAGTGGGCGAACCATCCAAGCCATCGGCGGGCGATTCGGAACAAATCCCTCGAATACCGGCAGCGTCGAAGTGATTGCGACGTGATGCGCGACGAGATCTTTGATGGTCTGCTGAATTTCCGGGCCTTCCACGTCCATTTTTGAGATCGTCGCGAACGTATCATTCTGCGCGGGGCAAACGTCGGGAGATTTACCCGCATTAAACTCCGTATCGACGACCAGCCCGTGCTCCAGATTGTCAATGCCCAGTGCGGCCGCTTCCTTAAATCCGATCGAGCACAGATGCCCAGTGAGTTTCACGTTGTGCGCATGCGCTGCGGCAATTGCAGCAGAAAGTTCGGCGCGCGTGATGTGCATGTACGCTTTGAAAGAGCCCGCGCCTAGCGCCGCCCAATAATTCACAAGATCGCGCGCTTCATCCGGGCCAGAAAGTTGATGCATTTGCACGCCAGTTCCCGGAGGACCTTCGAGATACGGGCCAGTGACGTTCATTTTCGGGCCGACGGCGCGGCCGTCATCAATCATCTGCTTCAAGTTTAAATCGGTGTAGGGCTCAAGACTTCCGGCGGTTCGCGCGGTGGTCACGCCGCAGGCCAAATAAAGTTTCGGCGCGGTGGCGGAAAGCTCGTTGTACTGGCCACCGGCGGGATAAAACATGTGTTCGTGCATTCCCACCATGCCGGGCATCACGGTGTAGCCGGTCAGATCCATCACTTGCGCGCCCGCGGGAATAGCTGCCTTCGCGGCCGCGCCCATCCAGGAAATTTTTCCGCCACTGATTACGATGGTTTGGTCATCGCTTGGCGCGGCACCCGTACCGTCAATTACTTTCACGTGGGTGAGGGCAATTACCGGCGCGTCGGTCTTGATGAACTGGCGCGTTTGTCCGCCGCGTCCCTGCGCGTGCAACGGCACGGCGATCACACTAACCGCCAGCAAAATTATTCCCAGGATGTAATTCAATCGGCGCATTTGTAAGGCTCCTATCCCGCTAAGTAATTTCCGCAAATGAAAAATATCTAGATTTAACGCTTGGGGAGCTGATAGTTCGTGAAGTGCAGATCCATCGGAACCGTGTGGCCCGAAAATGTGACCACATAACTCACTTTGCTTGGCAACTGGAATCCTTCAATGGTCTGATATTGAATCTGCACATTCACTTTTTGCGATCCGTTGTTGATATCGTCATCGTATCCGGTCATCAGTAACAGACCCTTATCGGTTTTCGTGAATTTGGGATTAATCGAAATCACCACACCTGGAGCGGTGATATGCATTAATGTGAACACAAAATCTTTTGTGAGGGAAATCTCAATGTGCTGTTCTCCAGCGACCGTGGTGAGCTTATATCCGTCCGGCTGTTCGGAAAGTGTGTAGCCGTCATCTGTGGAAGGCGAAAAGAGGCTGGTCAGCACCATGGAGTCCCACGACTCGAAGAATCCCAGAACCGCTCGTTGGGCGTCGGCAACGATTTGATCGACGCTCGAATCAGTTGTTCCGCCCGTCGGGCGAACGGCCGTAATTTTGGGGTCACCCTGATTGTCAGCGGCGACAGAGTATTGAACCGGGCTTAACATAGCAAGTCTTGGATCTTCTCCGTTCGCCGGTTTCGGCTCTTCGGTATCCATAAATTTTTTCCAGTCCGGTTGCACAACGCACTGGAAGGACTTCAAGCCTTGATTTTCAAGGACGTAATAGGTTTGCAGCGCTTTTTGAAGAACGGTTTTCTTATCGAGCGGTTTGGCTGCGGATTGAGCTGGAGTTTGACCAGCGGCGGGCGTGATTGCAAACGCTGCGGCGAGCGATAATGCGAGCCATGAAAATGCCAAGGTAGTTTTCTTTGAATGATTCATTGATGCGCCCCGTACCTGCGAGTTGCCGCGAACGATTTGATTCCGCCGTAAGGCCGGCAGAAATGCCAACGCCAGTATCCACAATTATTGGAATATTTGAACGGAATTCTTGAGGCATAGACGAGGACAGTGAGTGCGAATGGTAGGCTCGTGGGGACTCGAACCCCAGACCTGGCCGCCGAACTAAGTCGGCCCGCCCCAACTAACCGGCGCTCTCGTTAGCAGGCGTATTATTTTCTTCGAAGATTTCCAGTTTTTGATTACTGCTTCCCTCCGGCGCGCCAATTGCAGCGCGGGGAAATCCTCTCGGTAAACCAATTTCCACGGGCCCCGGCCACGTGTGGCCAATGAGTGTGCACGAGCATGTTCTGAGAGGCGCCGTTGCAGGTTGTTCGTAGAACCAACGTAGAATCTTCTGGTGGATTCACTTTGAAGTATGTAAACGACGGCCATAAGAGGGAATGGTAGGCTCGTGGGGACTCGAACCCCAGACCTCCACCGTGTCAAGGTGGCGCTCTAACCAACTGAGCTACGAGCCTGCCGGAAAAACAAAATGTAAACCAACAACGAACAAGAGACCTAGCCGACGAATCGAGTCGGCTCGCTTCTAACCAACTGAGCTACGAGCCTGCTGTGCGAACAGATTTTAGCACAGCCGCAAATTTACCGGGCGCGGAGCGTGATTTCTACTTCGCCGCAGCCGGATGAAGAAATGTTTCTACCACGTTCAAGAACAATCCCGGCTGATCCACAAACGTCATATGTCCACTCTTAGGAAAAACTACAATTGTGGAGCCCGCGATTTTTTGGTGCATCACTTCCGACATGGCCGGATCGGATTCGTCGTGATCGCTGGCGGTAATCAGCGTGGGCACGTGAATTGTGGAGAGCCGATCCGTGTATTCCACCGATGCGAGGTTGCCATCAATCACGAACTCGCCATGGGAGCCCCACATTTCGCGATACAAATCCCAGGAAGTGACGCCCTGTCCGATGGGATCGAAATTCGGGTCTGGGTGATTCTGATACAGGTACGGGAAATATCCTTCACCCCATGCGGCAATCATGTAGTCATTGGTGTAGCGATTCTTCTCGTAGTCCTTTCCGCGGCCGAATAATCCCGCGGCTTCCATTTTCTTGATGCGGTCGCGCAGTTCCGCGGGCATGTTTTGCTCCATGCGGACGAAGACTTCGTTTATGGCGCGTGTGCTCGAAAAAGTGCTGCACAAAATCAGTTGTGTCAGATTGCGCTGATACTTCAGAGCGTACGCCTGCGCCAAAACTCCTCCATAGGAATGTCCGAGCAGCGCA
>Ga0210410_10002632_pt1 | contig 16066 bp, 26 predicted proteins | sample IncBWC4MmetaG_FD_161058 | JGI IMG/M metagenome (GOLD analysis project Ga0210410, IMG submission 161058) | Forest soil microbial communities from Barre Woods Harvard Forest LTER site, Petersham, Massachusetts, United States - Inc-BW-C-4-M | ecosystem: Environmental > Terrestrial > Soil >... | reverse complement strand
CCCCACCATGACCGCCCCGAACCGCATTATCCTCGATCCGGCCGTCTCCCACGGCAAACCCGTCATTCGGGGCACCCGCGTACCTGTCACAGTCGTGGTGGGGAGCCTGGCTGGGGGCATGACGTTCGAGGAAGTCCAGCGCGAGTATGACGTCACCGCGGACGATATTCGAGCTGCGCTCCGATTCGTCGGGGAACTGGCCGAGCAGGAATCCTTTCATCCACTACCGAGCACCTAGCTCGGCATGCGCTTTCTGATCGATGCCAATCTACCGCGCGCGGTCATCGCCGTGGTGAAAAGCCTTGGGCATCAGGCGGAGTTCGCGCGTGATATTGGGCTGGCGTCCGCGACGGACGAGCAAATCGCTAATCATGCGACGAGTTTGTACTTCTTCATAGTCACTCCCTGTTGACCTGGTGGGCGCTGTTCGTCGATTCTCCGGGGTAGAGTCTAAATGAATTCCGGCCATATCGCGCCTCGATCTTCCCCTCGCGAATCTATTCAGTGCCGACGGGCCGACGCGGTAGTGGACTGCGGCTTTACTCCTATCCGCTTGCGTTTTGCCGTTATCCTTTTCGCTTTGCGCCGCATCTATACCAGCGCGTCGATAAGGTCGTCGATGCCCGCGACGCTCCCCTAACGAATTTCTATCTCAACAAATTCGTCACATTCGGCCCAAGTTTCTACCCAGAAATGACCTTCGCTTTTTTCATTTGCGACACACCCGATTTCCACCTTTAGATTTTCGTAACTACGATGCCATGTCGCGGTAGCCTGCAGTAGCAATGAAGTGTGAGCTGAAGCCCGAATGACTTGGGTACCCAGCGTCATGCGGAAGCTACTAGACGGATGGAGTTCCGCTGGTGATCGATCAATTGCGTTTGATTCCGAAGACATCGGCGCCCAGTTCTCTTTTACCGCACCCGAGATGATAGCTGGCGTGGGGGTGCCCTGTTTGCGGAAAACTGCCCGAACTTTATCTTGCCGGCGAAGCTGTATACAAAACCACTGAAAATGCTCGCCGGTTGATTTGCGCCATCCAGTCAGCTGCGCCGTCGCAGGTCCTGACGCCATGTTTCCGAGAACGCCTAGCGTCAAAACTTCGAAATCATGCCCGCCGCCTACCGCGACGGACTTTTCATTTAACCAGACTTCGATGGTGGACATTCGTAGAAACCAAAGAGCTTATAATAATCCCTTCTGAGTGAGAGTTGGCAATGGAAGTGTCGGCAGTCTTGGGCACAGTCGATTGTGGTCGGCTACCTTTCTATTAAAACTCAGGATTTTATTATTGTGCTCAATCCGATCCGAGATCGTGCTGTGGCCCATTGAAATGTTCGCGGCTTCCTCAGCGATTAGGAAGTCGCGTTCGAGATTCAGCCGCTCTGCACTTCGTGTGCAGTAGTCGTCAGGCGGACAACTCTTTGGCGTGGACGTTGGTGAGGATGTACCAGGAAACGGAATAACGCTGCTGTCGTCGCCCGTGGAATTAAGCGCACTGCTAATCGCATTATTCAGGCCTTGCCAGCAGCTAGGTAAGGCGGCACAAATAATTAGACCTCCAGCGGCGACAACTGGGGCCCCGATCGCTACTTGATCCCAATCGCCTTCGTCAATTTTGCAAAGTCAGTGGGGTGGACCGAAGTTAGCCCCATTACGTTCTTCAATAATGTGTCGGGTGTGCAAACGTCCCCCACCATTACTTATCCTGGCGGCCCCGGCGTCTTCATCGTAGAGGGCGCCAATATCAATGGCACAACCATCGGCATAAATAATTTGCTGGCAGATGGGGTTACGTGGGTACCGTCGGCGGTCAGCATTTCGTCAACGGTGAACAATACGTGGAATTTTCAATTTTTCAGCGAAACATGGAGCGGACCTTTCCCAATGCAGGCCCAGATCAGCCGCGGAGTGCCGGTCGCTATTTCTGCAATCGTTATCCCCGGTAACTTTACTGTATGAGCCTCGCCGCCAACATCGACGATGATCTATGCCACGCGCGAATCCAACTACGCCGAGCGCTCCGCGCCGAGTCGCAGTGCCCCAACGGCCTCGTCGAGTACGCCGATATCATCGACGAGATCCTAAGCAGAATCGAGTTGCTCGAGCTGGCGCGACTCGCGTTGCACATGTTCCGCGCGATTGGCTGATAACACACAGTAGGAGAATTTTGGATGAGTACACCCGTCGATCAATTACCAGAGATCACAGTCACAGCGACCCGGCCGTACCTCAATACGGTACCCGCGCTCTCGGCTGGCCGTCAGCCGTGCGGCATCGTCAAGGTGAACGGCCAAGCGCTCCCCGGCTGGGTCGAATGGCAGTTCGACAACAACACGAACTACCAAGCAGATACGTTTCGCGTGACCTTCGCCGGTAGGGCGCTACTGCAAGACCGGAACGTCGCTTGGCTCACCGATCAGGGTGACATCACCGTCGAGATCCTCGCCGGCTTTCCGCAGAACCCGAATGCGCCGATCGATAGCGAACTGACGAGTTTCATCATCGGCCGCTGCGATGACATGCTGTACGACCCTATACAGAACACCATAGAACTGGCCGGCCGCGACTTTACCTCGCAGTTCATCGACGCCAAGACGACCGAGACGTTCATCAATCAGAGCGTGCAGTCGATCGTCAAGACGCTGGCTTCACGACACCAGATGAGGGCGAGCGTATCGGACAACATTGTGCCGCCGGCGACCTTTTCGGGCAATGCTTTCGAGGCCGCCACGACAGGCCGGCTCACGAACCAGCAATCCGAATGGGACTTATTGACCCATCTCGCGCAGGAGACTCAATGCTCCGTGTATGTGACCGGTCAGACGCTGAACTTTCAGCCAGCGGCGGACCCAACGAACAGCAGCACCTATGTCATCGACTGGAAGCAGCCGACCAATACGAACGGATCGCCGCAGGCAAACGTCATTGATCTGCGGTGCTCGCGCAATCTGACGCTCACGAAAGACATCATAGTGGAGTTAGCAAGCTGGGACCGCGCCAATTCCAATTCGTTCCTAGTGACGGCAAAGGCGACTCAAAACAAGAACAGAGTCACGCGCAACACGACGCTCCCATACGGGCAACCTCAGATTTACAGCTACCAGATTCCCGAGCTGACGACGCAGCAGGCGCTCGTGAAGGCAAAGGCATACCTCGCTCAGATCACCTCGCACGAGAAGCACCTCGAGGCGCACTTGCCCGGCGACAATATCCTGACCGCGCAAACCCTCGTGACCGTGCGGGGCACTGGAACCTCGTTCGATCAGGTGTATTTCGTAGAAAGTGTGATCCGCTCCATGTCAATGGATGAAGGCTATCGAATGAAGCTCGCAGCGAAGAACCATAGCCCGCAGCAGCAAGTGACTACCCAAGTTCTTGTAGCCGCATAGTTCGCACAGAGGATGTAAAAATATGGCACATCAACAATATTCGATGCGCCGGTCGTTGCTGGCCGAGCGTGTGTCCCGGCTTTCTCTTCCAAGGAACAAGCGCGGGCGGCCCCCGCAGCCGTTCGAACCTGTCGCCGACCTGATCGAAAAATATATGCGGCGCGATCTTGAGCGGCATGCGCTCTTTGAGATATTGCGATCGACCTACGGGCTCTAGATTCAAAACGATCCGGGCACATGCCGGCGCGCTCAAGCAGTTGAGTGAGCGCGGACGCTGCTGTCGACGATAGCTTCCGGCCTTCCAAGCACCTCGTATAACGCGTTACCTGTGTGGTGCCTTCAATGGCGAGTCCTCGATTGTCAGTGCTTGGAGCTCGGCGCGGGCTAGATCGTTGGGAACTATGCGGCCAAGCGCTGGATCTTTGGTGCTGCCTTCCTCTGCACGCGCCACAGATCGTAAGCGATCTGCATATTGAGCCACGATTCCGCTGACCCGCCAAGCGCTAAGGCCAAACGGATGGCGAGCTGCGGGCTTATCCCGGCATGCTCATTGATCACCCGCGACAAAGCGACACGGCTCACCTTAAGATGCTTGGCGAACTCCGTCACCGAAATCCCGCCATCCTTCCGTAGCACCGTATTTTTGAGCACCCGCCCGGGATGCGCCGGATTGAACATCTGCGCCATAAAAACCTCTTGAATATAATTTAGTGATAGTCCTGATAGTCAACCAAAATGGCATCCTTTCCTTCAAACGAAAACGTCAGCCGCCAATTCCCGCTGACTGACACCGCCCAATGTCCCGCCAAATCCGTTTTCAGCGGGTGCCAATCCCAACCCGGCAAATTCATATCCTCCGCACTGACCGCCGCATTTAACCTGGTGAGTTGATCGGTAAGCTTATTCGCATGCTTCGGCTGGATTCCGGCCTTTGAACCCGTGGCGAAGAACTTCTCAATCCCTTTGTGCCTGAAGGTCTTTATCATGATGTATAGTGTATAGATACGCGATACACAATGCAATAAGTGTGTATTTGACTTGGGATTATAAAAAAGGGCGCCCGAAGGCGCCCTAGATCAAGACGGCAATCGCCGTGCGGTTAAGCCGAATCGTTGTCGACGACCACGCGCAGAAGTGACTTCTTGGGCTCTGCCTGCTTCGCCTGTAGCGGTGCGGGAAACACTTCGCCGTATCGATGCACTTCCATGCGTGCCCAGCTCGCTATGTTTCGGAGGCGGTCATAAAAATCGGCCGAGATTTGGAGAGCAGGCGCGCCTTTGGGTGGCCTGAAATCTGTAGCTCGTTCGTCGGCAAGCAGTTCCCTGATTGGATATTCCAGATCAGGGGCATCGGGGAAACTTCGATAGTCACGGTATTTGAGACCCAGGTCAATGGAGACCATTCGCGCAAGTTCGCAAATGGCCGGATGGCCGTCGTCATAGGGCATCTCGTTGGCCCAGTCGATCTCAAGCTCCAAGCGGTCGATGCCAATGACGCTCATCGTGGCGCGCAGTAAATTGGAAGATCCTTTGCGGCGTATTTCGAACTCAGCCGAGCCGGCGGCGGGAAGGAATTCCGGAGGGACTCCGGCGGCTAGAAACTCGCCGCGCACGCCAGCGTAGACAGTGAGGTATCCGCCTGCCTCAGTCCGAGAGTGCTCGATCATGAGCGGGCGAAGCTTGCCGGGATAGCCCAGTTCCAACTCAATGCCTCTCGCGCGCTGAGAAGTCCGCCGGCGCGATGGAGCTGGACTTGCGGCGGTCGTCGCCGCCTTCGATGTTGTCGATTTGCGTGACCGTTTAGTATACGCCATGGGGCACCTCTTTCTCAAGATCCGCGATAAGCCCTTCCATTTCGTTTTTTGCGTGCTGAATTTTGGATCGCACGCACTCCAACAGGGAGATGAAATACCGCTCGCTGATCGGCGCCGGCACGCCGGCAGCCCAATCAAAATTGATCTCAAGTAGCGCATTCAATGCGTCAAGCTCGGCGCCGAATTCGATGCCGTTGAGGCATGAAAGATCGTGCGCCAAACGCTTGATTTCTTGCGTATGCGCATCGTCAGGCGAGCGCGGCGCCTTGCCCGCGTCGATTGAAGTAGAATTGCCATTAGCCATTGATGATCTCCTTGCGATCGTTGTGGTTAGGCGTCGGTCGGTACTCGTAATACCGGCTGGCGCCGCTTCTAGGGTTTACGCTTCGGCTCCTTCAACATTCCGCGCTTCTTAAGCAAGTCGTCCACTGCCTCGCGCAATAGCACTTGTTTGGCGATTCGCGTTTTGGCCGCAAGCGCCTTGAGAAGCCCGGCCTTCTCCGGCTCGAGCAGTAGTAGCTGTTGATGCTTTTTCGTTTTACCCACATAGCATATATAAGCTTATATATTACGCCGGTCAAGTTATGTCGAATTGTGCGACGCGGCGATATGGAGGGGCTTCCAAATATCGAGTGCTCACAATCGAAGTGACCAATAAAACGTCTTTCAAAAACAATCCCTTCCATGCGAGCTATTCCGCCTCAATCCACAGGGACATAATGCGCATCGGAATAGCGACTCATAAATCCGGGCCAGGGAGGGCAACATGATAATGAACGAGTTGTTCGACAGGTACGATGCCGAGTGGGTCCCCGGCCTGTCGCCCCGCACTCAGCGCGACTACAAGGGAATTCTCGTAAAGCTTCGTCATGAGTTCGGCGATCTGCAGCCGCGGGAAATTTCCCGACGCGACATCAGTGAATTTCTGGACGTCAAAAAGGGCCGCATCCATCGCAATCGAATGGTGATGGTCCTGTCCAAAGTGTTCGCCAAAGCGATCACCGAATGGTGCCCCGACGAGGAACTAAAAAATCCGTGCTATCGGGTCAAACTATGGCCGACAAAGCCGCGCAATCGCGATGTGGCTAACGATGAATATCATTCCCTTCGCGACATCTGTCCTGCACAGGTTCAGATTGCGATGGACTTAGCGGCTCTAACCCCCTTAGGGCAAAGCGAAATTATCGGCTTGAGGTGGCAACGGGTTCATATGGCGGGTCTGCCACGCGAAGATTGGATTATCGATCCGGGCCCCGATCGCATCGGGAACCGCCCACGGATCGGACCCATCCGAATCACTTCGGCCATTGAGGCTGTCTTAAAGCGTGCTTGGTCCATGAAGCCCGAGTCGCCGCGGGAATACGTGATCCGCACCAATCCACGCTACGGCAAGAAGGGAGAACGTTATACCGACGACGGCTTCCGTGCGCTTTGGCAGCGGTGCATGAAACTTAACCATAAGGCTGGCCGACGGCGTTTTCATTTCGGGGATTTGTACCAGAAACCTCCCGCCGAAAGCACATCGGCATCCGCTACGTCGATGCGAAGTCCGTTGTCGTCGCGGACAAATTCCAAAATATTCTGGGCTTCTCTCGAAGTTCAGGAGGGCATTGGTACGCCGCCGGGCGTGTCGTCGGAAACTATGGCGGACGAACGCAGAATTATTGCATGCAGTGGACTACCCGGCGACTGCCTCGTGGTGTATTGCGGCACCAATAATTGCGGTGCGATCTACTGGCTGGGGCACCGCTTGTGGTGCGTGTACGCGCCAATCAGCCCTGTCGAATTCGTGACCTTGTTGCAAACCAATAACGTCAAACCAAAGGATGCCAAAGAGTTCGCTGAATGGCGGAGGCTAAATTTAGATCACGGTAAAGCGCGGGGCGAACGCCCCCTGGCGCTGCCAGACGAGATAGATCAGCTGGCCGCGCGCTGATGATGCGATACGTTTTTCGATGCCCGCAGAGTCGGCCAGGACAAGCGAATGCCGCATCCTGCACTGTAGTACGTGCCGTACTCCCTCTCCATGCGTGTATCCGGCCGCGACTTCTTCAAACATTCATCTTGCTTTGCCAGCGCGCGGTTTATCCGCTGCGCCAAAGCGCGTTCGGTGACCATGACTTTGCTCCTTGGGGTTTTCGCTTTCATAGGCCGATAGCCTAATACGCGTTGAGCATATGAGCGTGAGGCAACGGCCTGGGGCTCATATCGATGCCTCTACGACCCAGCGGCCAGGAGAATCGGAATCGAATCTATGACCTAATCGATCCGCATGTGTGGCACGGTGGAACCGGTGGCCTCTTCTTGAATCCACCAGATTTGTGCGCTAACCGTTGACTGCTGGAAATGCCACCGGTGGTCTGATTGCGAGGCGACTTGGTGACCCAGTTTCTTTTCGAGGTCGATACGCTCGTCAAGCGCCCCCTTCGCCTTAACCAGTGTCTCGTAGCGGCCGACAATCCCGTCTTTCGTTCGCAGGGTGTAGCGCCAAATGATCGCCATAGTGTTCCGTCCTTGAATCCGCTTTTGGCCGCGCGAGTTTCCGTGTCGTTTCCGTGTGGGCCAGAATCTGGCAGGAAATTTTTATGTAACTCATTGATTTAAATGGTGGGACGGCTGGGACTCGAACCCAGGACCAAAGCCTTAAAAGGGCTATAAGTCCATCCACTCATCTCCATTCACGCCGCATAACATTATGATTTTCTTATAAATCTATACGCTAGTATACACTCCCCTCCACTACCATGTTTTGAGCATAGCGTGAGCATGGAATTTAGGAGGCCACATCCCGATGACTACCAAGTCGCAGCAACTGCATAAAATCAGCGTTCTAAAAGCACTGGAGCCCCGTGCTGCCCCCGCATTGGGCCGCGCCCATCGCTCGCGGCCGATTCGTCGGCTATCGAAAGATCGCCGCAGACAAAGGCACCTGGATTGCACGCATGCGCGGCCCCGATGGCAGGCAGAAATACCAAGCGCTGGGTTGGGCCACGGCGGCTTTCGATTTCGATCACGCGAAGATCGCGGCGATGGAGTGGTTCAAACTTCAAGACTCCGGAATTACCGCAGCCTCCGAGGTTGCGACCGTTGCCGACGCCTGCCGCGCCTACGTCAAAAGCCTCACCGTGACGAATGGCGAGAACAGCGGGCACGACGCCGAACTGCGATTGAAGCGAACGGTTTACAAAAGTAATTTGGGTGTGAAGTCGCTCGCGTCTGTGCGGATCACGCACATCAAGGCGTGGCGCGATGGCCTGGGCCTAAAACCCGAGAATTCCAATCGCACCCTCCGATCTTTTAAGGCCGCACTCAACATGGCCGTCGACAACCGGCAGTGCGTCGCGAGCCTGGCCAAAGAATGGAATGAAGTGAAGCCCCTGCCGAGTGAGAAGAAACGGCGCATCCAATATCTCGATTTGGATCAACGGCGACACCTGCTTGCCCATTGCGGTGACGGATCATTTCGCGACTTTATGGAAGCGGCGATGCTCACCGGCGCGCGCGGCGGCGAACTCGCAGACGCCAAGCGCTCGCAATTCGATGCGCGAACAGGATCGATGACGTTCATCGGTAAGACGCGGCTCAAAGTAGAACCGCGTACCGTACCCATCTCACCAGCGGCGGTTGCGCTCTTCAAGCGATTGGCGAAGGGTAAAAAGCCCGATGACCTATTGTTGATGCGGGATGAAAGCATGATCGGCGCGTGTTTCTGCGACGTAAAAACCCGTCGCTTCGAAGGGCTGGCAAAGATCAAGGTGCCGGTACGCTGGCTTTCTTATGATTGGGGGCCGATGGTAAAGCAAGCCGTGACAGCGGCCGACCTACCGTTGACGACCACTCACTACACGCTTCGGCATTCCTGGATTTCCGCTGCGCTCGGAAGCGGCATGAGTACGCTTGACGTGGCGCGCTTGACCGGCACTAGCCTGATGATGATCGAAAAGCATTACGGGCATTTGGTCGACGGCGCTGCACGCTTGCGACTTGCCGCTGTTTCAATGCTGTGAATGGGAAAACCGGATAAACTAAGATCTCGCCGAGCGTCGCAAAGGATCAATTTGGGGCGGGAATCGGTGCTACGGAATTAGAAGGGACTCGTGAGATGTCAAAGCTGGATCGTCTAATAAAGTATTTCCCAACGGGAACCACCGAAGGGGAAAAACAACTCTTCGAACGGGTGTTCGTCACGCCCAATCAGTTGCCGGACGTTATCACTGCGCCCGCAGGAAGCCCGCGGGTATTAGTGGGGAACAAAGGCGTAGGAAAGACCGCCATCTTAGAGTGGCTCTTCGATGCGACTAAAGCAGACGGCATTCCGGCGATATTCGTGAGGCCGGACGATTTAGACTTGTCGCAGATCCGCGAAGCTAGCGATATAGGTACGATAAAGCGGCAAATGTATGACCGGTTTCTGGATGCGATCGCGGTAGCTGTTGGACGTGACCTTTCAGGGCTCCTAACCGGCGAAGACGAAGTCCTGTATAGAACCGCCATCGCACGAGGAGCCCGTAGCGAAGATTGGATGGGCAAGTTAGTAAAACTCCTCGGCGGATTATCGAAACCCATAACGCACATCGACGCGGGAAAGTTGGCCACGGATCTTGCTGCTAAGGCTGTGTCCCCGGAGAGGCTTTCCGAAGCTTTGACGAATTATCTACTAGCAGAGAAATCAATATTCTTGGTCCTTGTCGATGACACGGACCAGGTATGCGAACCCGATAATCCTCAGCATCTCAACCGATTGTGGGGACTCTTGCTCGCGGTCCGCAGGTTGACCTCCGAGAATCATAATATCAAATGCATTGTGACTCTCCGAACAGAGGTATGGATGCGAATGCTGCGTAACGACCGCGGCCAACGCGATCAGATTGATCATTTCAGACCGCTTGTTTTGTTTCTCAGAGCGGCCGAAGACCACATGCGCACAATCTTTTTGCGGCGTGTCATTGAGGCCGCTATTGAGGATGGCCACTCAGCCAGCGGCTCATTGACACATTTTTTTGAAGATGAATACATGACACTGCCCACCAGCACGGACCGCCGAAGCTGGATATCCTTCTTGTTGAAGTCATCTCGCGAGCGCCCACGCGATCTCATTCAATTGGTGAATCATATTGCCAATGCTGCGAAGGGCCGAGGTGCCGTAGCGATAGGTTCTGGCGATGCTGAGAAGGCGATGGACGGATATTCTCGAGAGCGGTCAGAAGACCTGGCGATTGAGATGGGCCAGGACTGCCCCATGTTTTTAGACATCATCCGCTCATTTGTTGATTTGGAGTTCGAGTCCAGCTTTGAAGTAGTGCGGGCGCATCTGCGGACGTTGCCGTCACGATTCGCAATTCAAATTGCCGGTCGGACAATCAAGCCTGGCGACGATGCTGATGTGATCACTCTGCTTGCGCTAATTCACGAATCAGGGTTTCTCAATGCCCGAGTGCCGGATAGCACAAAGCCTCTGAAATACAGACACGTCACGTTCCTGGATGACCCACACCTGGTCCAGGGTTCTCGATGGAATGAATTGCAATCAGCTACCTGGGAGGTCCACCCGGTGTTTAGGACGTATCTCATCTCCCTAAAACGAGAGCGAGATAACAGACAGATTCGCGGTGATCGACCGCCTCGCTAAAAGCGCACAATAGCGCCACGCTTCCGGGCCGCAGCCGCCAGGTCCGCGCCTAGGCAGTTCGCCAATCCAGGGCTCACAGGGGGGCCCCATCTCAGCCCCACTCACCTCACGGGGGGCTACCCAAGAACGCCAGCAGGGGGGCCTCCCAGGCGGCCTACAGCGCACCGGGGCGCGCAAAGCGCTAAACCCCACGCCCAAAAGCCAGAACGGGCCGCATTATGTCACCTAAGGGCGGCATTATGTCGCGCCAATTGTTCTTTATTCTCAAGATAAAAGAACGAATAATAGGATATTATCCTGCAATTACAGGTAAATAGAGCAAAGATAAAATGAAATTAAAGGCGGTATCTTACGTTCGGACAAGCTCAGCGGCCAACGTCGGGCCGGAAAAGGATTCAGCGAAGCGCCAGGAGCGAGCTATCAACGCCTACGCCAAGGCGGCACGAATCGAAATCATCAAGCCACCGTATTACGACGTGGCGGTGAGCGGCGCGGACCCTATCGATTCGCGCCCAGGCTTCAAGGAATTGCTCGCTTACCTTGCATTGCATACCGACGTGCGGATGATCCTGGTTGAGAATGCCAGCCGCTTCGCTCGCGATCTCGCAGTACAGTTAGCTGGCCACACCCTACTCAAGCAACGCGGCATAGAGTTAGTCCCAGTCGATGCGCCGAATCACTTCACTGACGACACGCCGACAGCCACAATGGTGCGCCAGATCCTAGGCGCGGTCAGCGAGTTTGAAAAGGCGGGTATCGTTCACAAACTGAAGGTAGCGCGGGATGCGAAGCGCGCCAAGACTGGCAAGTGCGAGGGTCGCAAGAGTCATGCGGAAGTGAACCCGAACGCAGTTGCCTTCGCGCGCAAACTTCACCGTAAGAATCGCGAGACCGGGAAGCGCATGTCATTGCGCAAGATTGCAGCCACGATGGCCGAGCAGGGGCACATGGCGACCTCGGGCAACGCTTACGGTCCCTCTGCGATTCAATCGATGCTGACTCAGTAGCGCTTCACGGGCGGGCGGTCGCTGGTCACGCGCCGTCGTCGCTTATTGCCGCTCGCCGCCTCAGTCTGCGATAGTGGAGGCGCGGCCACGGTTGCGCTCATTGACTGCGACATGCCGGAGGGCCTGCCGCGATTCACAGGACAATACGAAATCTAGGGAGAATGACTCATGGTCGAATGGATTTTGATTCTGATAACGATGCCAGTGCTAGCCGGGAATCCCGGCCACATCACGACCATGCGCAAGGTCGATCAGGCAAGTTGTCTCAAAGATGCGATCACGACCTGGCAGCTTGCTCTTGAAAGTAAGGGCGCTCTCACTCAGCCACTGTGCATGCCGAAGGAAGACGCCTCCGCGCTCGTGGCGGCAGCGCACTGCCATGATGTCGAAAGGCATTTCAACCCGGATCGGTTCGACATCTCGTGTGAAGGCATCACCAAGGGTCCGCAGTAGGGACAGTATCCGCTGTCCCGAGGATTTATTCGTTGCCTCGAATCGAATCGCCGAAGAATCGCGTAGAGAGGGTTGACCAATGGATGGAACGAAATTCACCTTGTCATTCATCCTGTTTTCTGTAGTTGCGCTCGTCGCGAGCGGGTTGTACGGTTGGTATGCGGTCAAGATATTTCTTTCAGACATTGACCCTCGAAAATGCGAGATGCACTCATCAGATTCGCTGAAGAAACGCATGCCTTTCTGCTGGCATATGCACCAGATTTGGCTCAACTTCGCCGGTTCGCTTGTCGGCTGGGCGTGTTTGTGGTTCGTCGGTAAGCGGATCGTTGAAAGCCCAACCTACTTTGGTTGGGAGTACGCGTTGCTTGCTCTCATCGCATTCATAGGTGTAACCGGCTACTTCCCGAGCACGGCGGTCGGGATCGTGCAGGCTATCGGCACGCTCGTAGACAAGTTCGCTGGGCTGATTCCCGGTGCCAAAAAGGAGAGCTGAGCGAGCGCGCCTAGTAAGTGATCGCGATCTAGTTCAAATGTCCGCCGGATCGGAGAGAGCATGAAGCGCGTCTGATCGTTTCTCAACTGACGCAATGTATTTATTTTGCTCCGGAGACCAATTAAAAAATATGGTGTTTTCTCTTGCAATGGTGGTGCCGAATACGCCGTCCGGCACCGTCACATCAATTGCCCACAAGGATGCGAGGCCCCTTCGTCGCACCACCTTCGCCATCAACTCCAGGCTGTATGTGCCACCTAAAAAAATAAAAGGCCCTTTCGCCTTTATTGGATTGAAATGATGGTTTGTAGCGATGCCTTCCTCTGACACGAACAAGCCGCTGCCTCTGACCAAGTCCTTATCGCCGTACCCCCAAAATGAGAATTCGGCATTGCGCCCACCTTCCCTAACGCGAAGAAAAAGGCTCTCGATGACTCGACCACGCTTGCCCGTGCTATACAACAGTGAGCGCAGAAAAATTTTCGCTTGTGGAAATTGCTTACCGACAAAATCATAACGCATAGCGATGAATACCGGATGCGTGCTGCACACTTTACCTCGACGGAGCACACTGAACCACAACGCAAACAGCGAAACCGCGAGTGCTACTACGGACACAGCAGTCGAAAGCAATTGCATCGGTATTGCACCTGGCCTAGCAATGAACATGTCGAACTCTAGCCGAATGGATGTCGACGTGTCGCGATAAAGCGCGAATCATCCGAGTGGTAACGGGCGGTCGTTCGGATTTTTCCGCACCAGCCGCGCGGCGAACCCTTTACACGCCGTAAAGACACCGCGCGCGCGCGAGCGGTGTAAAGGGTTGTGCGCAATTCGCGCAGCCGATGCAGTCGCCGCACGGGGAATTCATAGCGAAAGCCGGGGATGCTCGGGTAGCGGCCCTGGTGCGGATCGCCGCCCATAAACGATCCTAAGCGGTCGTTTTTCGCTTTATCGGGATCAAATCGACCCAATTCCCGGTTTTTTCGCTCACGGCCCGTACCGCACGGTGGGCGGTGGCGAGGCGATCAGAGCGCCAGTCAAGTTCACATTGCCGATCTGCGAATCAATCGCAAGACACGTTGCCGTCGTGTACAGTCCCAGCGCTGCTTTTCGCTGGCGGTCACCACGCTGACTTTGCGCAGGTACTGTTTCGTCACGGCCGCGTTGACCTCTAGCGCCGAACGGAATCGCGCAGCTCGGCGTTTTTCTTGTCCCAAAAATCCGCGTAGCCACGAGCGACCGATTGGTTGTGCGCGATATTCCGAGCTACATCCGCCGCAGATTTTCGCGCCGCATCGACAGCATCGGCGGCATCGCCCGCGCGCACTATGCCAAGTTCATTCACGTTGGCGCTGAAGCCGCCGACGTACTTTTGTAGGATCGCTCGGACCTTTGCCAGGTCAGTCGGATCGAGCACCCCGAGACTAATTTCGATTTCTGCTAAGGCGCTGCCCAGGTCGTCATGTCGGGGCGAGTCGGTGGTTTGCAACGGACCCAAGCCGTGCCGAATTGAGATTGTTTTCATGTTGATCCTTTTGATTGAGAGTTGAGAAATAGAAGGGCACCGCAGGTCCGTACGACAGCGGCGCTGCGCCAACGTAGAGTACCTCCCGCGAGCGGGATTACGTTGCACAGCCGAACCCGTATTTTGGGACACGGTGAACTGGTCCCGCCGCCGGTGAAATCACGAAGAAAATTTCGGCGGCTCCGCACAAGTGCCCACCCTGTGCGGTGCTAGGCAAACTCATGCAGCTACATCAATCGGTTCGTCATCGGCCGTCAGCTCGGCGAAGCGTTCTGCCCACGCGTTAGAACTCGCGCCATTTCGTAAAATGTGGATCGGCGTGTTGAACGGATCGGGTTTCGGCATTCGTTCGAGCGCCGCTACGACAGCCGGTGGCACCCGAGGCACCGAAACATTCACCGGCACGTTCAATAAATTGCGCGAAGCGAGGTTCTGGAGCCGTTCGCCGATCTCCAACGCGGCATCGAGCGCCTGCGAAAACTCGGCGGCCATAACAATCATCTCAGAATCGATCACGGCTGCCGCACGCTGCGCCTTCGCGATCCGTTCAGCCTTCGCCGTGTCAACGGCCGCCGTGTGTTTCGCGGTACTCGCCGTGGCTTTGGCCACCGCGATTTCGAGAGTGATCCGAGCAGCCATCAACGCCGACTCGGCTTTCATCGCGGCGGCCGGTTTGGCGGCCGTGATGGCAGCGGCGCGCTTTTCCGCCAGTGTTTGCACAAGCTTTTCGCACACGAGCACGTCAGCGGCATCGGCGCGCGCGCGAATTGCCGCCTCGGCTTCGGATGCTTTGGCCGTTATCAAGTTCATTGTGATTCCCCTTTTGTAGTCAAATGCGACAGCGCTCCGCAATGCGGACACGCCCATGGAATTTCGGCGGCGCGTTGCCGGGCGAGCGCAATTAATTCGGTGACCGTTGGTGGCGTTGTCGATGACAAGATCGCCGCGATCTCTGCCGGTGGCAGAACCGACATCACCCAGCATCGGAGCATCAATCTGCGCTGCGCCGCGATCTCAGAATGCGGGGCCTTGCGGCGCGAGTGAAAAAGTTGGTGCGGCTTCATACGCTCCCGCTCCCCGGCCCATCGCCTTCGATCAACGATTCAATGGCGCTCGGATTCAGCCCGAGAGCTTCCGCGACATCACGAACTCGCAGGCCTTGCGCTTTCATCCGCAACACTTCGCGCAGCAACACAGCGCGCTCCATCGGCCGGTGCTCAGTCGCGGGGTCGGCGGCGGCGGCCAAGTCTCTCCAGTCGAATTGCCTAGTGGGCGGCATTTTTTTGTGCGGCCTTGGCTGCTTTTTGTTCCATCAGATATTCATCGCATTCCTCTGGGGTCATGTCACTTATTCTTTTCGGTGCGCGAGGTTTGTTCCCGTTTACGTGCTGTATCGCTTTGCGAGCGATGTCCGCCGCCGACTGCATAGGCGCAGGCTTCTTCGGGGGCTCAACCTCTACGGCGGCTGCAGGCACGGGCGGCGGTGCATCATCCCTCTCCTCCCTCTGAAACGTGTTCGTGATTGTGTCTTTGGTGTTGGAGGTGGAGGTGGAGGTGATGGTGGAGGGCATAGGCTCGGCCATCGGAACCGTAGCCTCGGCATTGGCTGGGCTATTAGCGTGGCCAGTGACCCGGCTATTGGCCTTGCCACTCCATCGAGAATCGGCACCGCGCTTGCCCGCGCCCGAGAGCTTTGCGCGCAGCGCATTCGCCTCGATACGTTCGGCTTCGAGTGCGGGATTGATCAG
>Ga0210410_10002631_pt1 | contig 16067 bp, 18 predicted proteins | sample IncBWC4MmetaG_FD_161058 | JGI IMG/M metagenome (GOLD analysis project Ga0210410, IMG submission 161058) | Forest soil microbial communities from Barre Woods Harvard Forest LTER site, Petersham, Massachusetts, United States - Inc-BW-C-4-M | ecosystem: Environmental > Terrestrial > Soil >... | reverse complement strand
TTGTTGTCGGAGATGCCCCATTCGGCGGAGATCCAGCCGCGTTGTTGGAGTCGTACGAGAGAGGCGTAGATCGTGCCCTGGTTAAGGAGGACTTCGTTGCCGCTGGTCTGCTCGATGCGGCGAGCAATGCCATAGCCGTGGAGGGAGCCCAGGACGGCAAGTGTTTGGAGGACCATGAGATCGAGAGTGCCCTGAAGCAGATCGAGTTTGGAATCACCCATTAAGGTCTCCTGTGCGATAGCCACATGAGGGTAACATGAGTTGTGTGGCTATGCCACAGGAACAATTGCCGTGGATCCCGCCATCTTTTTGCCGCCGCCGAATTTCCCTGGCTCGATGTATCCCAAACAGATGAATTTCATCAATTTCTCCTTGTTTCCCGGGACTTAGAAAGCCATAGCTCATCGTTCTGTTATCAGATAGTCGTTCGGGAGACCGAAAATCGACAGCTACTCCATTTTTTTTTGGCCTCGTCAGGGGAATCTGTGGGTCACTGATACGTTCGAATGGCGGCCGGAAGTTGGGCTCGAGGTGCCCTGTCCTTGCGTTTTTTGCAAGGGCGGGTAGATAACCAGAAGTCGGCTTCTGGGAAGTCTACCTTTAGCACCTTCCTTGCAGTATCAAAGGGTGCCAGTCAGAGGCGGTCTATCTATTTGATTATTCGAGCTTCTGTCGCGCAGAAAAGAGCTGTGTCAAACGAGGTGATTGGATGCGGGTCTGACCGCGTGGCCGGCACCGGTCGGTACCGGGACCCACTTTTCCGAGTGCTTTCTTCAGCTACTAACTCCTGGTCAGGCCGCTTGCGGACAACTTGTGCGCCTTAAACAACCTCGCGATATGCTAGAGAGTAATCACATTGCTTTAAAGCGTGAGATGAGATAGTGCTTGGGCGATTCCCGCAGCAATTCGCGACACGATGACCTTGCCTGAATCGTTCTTTTAGGTACAGGACTCGGAGGCTGTGCAACTAATTTGCATGCGGTGCGTTCGTACATACTGGGCCGATAAGAAGAGATCGTCTTGCGGAAGACACTTTCTTGCAGTTGTTTCTATTATGCAGCATTCGCGGACTTTGCCTTCGCTCAGGGTTCGACCCATTCCGTGAAATACGAAGCCAAAGCTGTACGCCGGGAGATCAGCCCGTCGTAGTAGTCCGTCCACTCGGTAATCTTGCGGTTGTTTGTCCGCACGATGGAAGCCCCCTGTACCGAAACCCGAACCTTTCGTGAGAGTCCGCCATAGAAAGGCTCCGTCAATGTCGCTTGAAGTGTCCATTCGATGATCATGTGGTCGTCACTCACAAAAATCGTGTCAGTCAGCAGCGAAGAGTCTGGGTAAAATTCCCGCGTCTTCTGGAAAAATTCAGTCAGGCGCTCTTTTTCCCTAAACTCCAATCCAATCCCGTGGTCTTTGAACCTGAACTCCTCGGCAAAACAGGCGATCGCATCGCCGATTTTTCCGTTCCTTAGGTGCGTCAGGGCAGTCAACGCCACCGATTCCAACGCTCCCTCTTCAATCGCAATTTCACTCATCTCAATCCTCCTTTTCATCATCTTTTGCCTCAAATGAACCCCTCCGCGCAGCGACCACTCTGTAAGCTTTGCTACACCTTGCCAGATCTCACGACTCAATCAGCAAACCGCATCGTGGATAGATCCGTTCCGCTTTGGCAAATGTCTCCTTCATCGCTCAGTCATCAGCACGAGGCACGATGTGGTTCCGGTGGCGTAAACCTTCCCATCCGGGCCAGCGATGCGCCCCTCGGCGGTTACAGTTCGGTTTCCAGCGTGGGTTACATGTGCCTCCGTGCGTAATCGAGAGACTGTCTCGGTTACGGGGCGCACGAACCGAACATGCAAATCGAGGGTGGTGAAGCCGCGACCTGCGGGCAGCACGCTTTGGACCGCGTACCCGAGCGCTGAGTCGAGTAACGCGGAGAGCCATCCTCCATGCACGGTTGCGAGCTGATTGTATTGCCACTCGGCTGGCGAACCCTCGAAGGCGGCGCGGCCCTCGGCCGCCTCTACAAGCGAGATGCCCAACGTGGCGATGATCGGTGGAGTCGGTAGCTTACCCTGCAAAGTAAGCCGCACCGTCTCAAGGCCGCTCGTCGTTCCAACTACGGCGGGGCGTACACGTTGATACTCGTAAGAGCGGGTTAGGACAGCGAGAAGTTCAGTCATGATTACTCCTTAATTTGTTTGGTCGCCGGAATCGATTCGATCGCGCTTGGCACATCGCCGCTGCCGCCTGCTTCGGCCAAGAGCACAGTGACGTCGGAATTTTCGCCCTGGCGGCGCGCAACTGCTGATCCGGAGGAGCCGGACCCGCAGACGATGAAGTCGTAGTGCGATTTCAGCTGGGACGTGAGCTTTCGGTGATTCACGCGAACGCGCTCGTCGAGATGAACGGCCGATTGCTTTTTGTTATTCGAATTCATCTCAGTGCTCCTTGCTCGTGTGAGGCCTGCCGTGGTTGGTCAACCTTGGTGGATCGTTATGCTCCGCTCTGTATAACACCGAGCTTCGACAAGTATTCCCAGGACGAAAACACGTTATCCGGAATCTAGCGAGGAAATCTGGATGAAATTCGCATCACTCACGAGTGGCGCGCAACTGGCGGATCGTCACAATTGCCCGCGGAAGTGGTGGCCGTAAACGTCCGCGTGTCAAGAGAGCGGGTCTCCAAACACACGTCTCTCCGTGACACAGAAATTCCTGGAGAAAGCGAGTCTAAACGGAGCCGACTGCTTTGCCTTTGAGGAACCTGGTGTCGGCAGTGAGGCCGAGGGCTTCCAGGAGGTTGGTTTGCACTTGCTTTGAGAGGGTGTTGATCTGGTCGACACCGAAGCTTTCGGGACTAACCAGGTACCGCAGCTGTTTCTCTCCCGGAGGCGTCTCGATAATTCGCAGAACGGCGTCCGCGACTTCCTGAGCATTTCCGGCCATGGAGGCAAGTGCCGCGTTGATCTTCGCAGGGATCTGCTTGACAGTGCCATACGTGTCGGTGCGTGCCTCATCGGCAGCCGCCACCATATTGCCGGTAACAGGAGTCTCATAAGGGCCGGGTTGCACAATCACAGATTCAATTCCTTGCGAGGCAAGTTCGTAGCTATACGACTCGGCCAACGCCTCGAGCGCAAATTTACTGGCGCAATAGAAACCCATGGAAGGGCCAACGATGCGGCCGGCGCCGCTGCTGATGTGCATGAGCATGCCGCTGCGTTGGCGCCGCATGTGTGGAAGCACGGCGCGATTTACGCGAACCGGACCAAAAAAATTCGTATCCATGAGACGCTGCGCTTGTTCGGTGGTGACAGCTTCCGCCAACCCCGAAACGGCATAGCCGGCATTGTTGATGGCGACGTCCACGCGACCCGCTTTGGCGATGGCGGCATCCACAGCCCGCTCAATCGAGGCGTCGTCGGTCACATCCAGTTCAAGGACGTGAATGGGCAGTGACTCCTTCTCCGCAAGGCTACGGATTTCGGAGGCATTCTTTGCATTGCGGCCTCCGGGGTCACGCATCGTCGCGAAAACGGTGTGCCCTTTACGAGCTAGGGTATCGGCGAACAGTCTGCCAAAGCCAGTGCTGGAACCTGTGATGAAAATCACTTGCTTGGAATTCATGATCATTTCTCCTTGTGGCGCTACTGTAAAATCAGTTTGATGTGAATGCGAAGTAGAAGGATCGCCATAATTGCCGAAACTAACAAACACTAACGAATCGTCGCCGGGGGAAGTCATTCACTCAACGGACTACTCCGGGTGATACGAAAGATGCGTGTGCGTTAAACAATTGCGTACGACACCGGGAAGTTGTCCGGACCGGGCAAACCAGGAGTCGCGCGCGAGAGTTCTCACCTATGCCTTCTGTCTTTGGTATTTTTTGCGGTTGCCTGAAACCAACCGGAACTGCGGCCTTGGGTTGCGCCAACGATCTCGAAGTTTCCAGGTTGCGTCTTACCGCTAGGGTGAAATGCATCGAATCGGATGTATTCCACCCCGACAGCATCGTGAATCAGTTTGGAGGATTACTGGTCATTCCCTTTGGTCAACTCCGCCGAAACCGCCGTCAAATAACCAAACAATCCGCCGGAGCCATGATTCGGTCCCGCTGTGAAGTACACCTCCGCGGCGGGGGCGGTTGCGGCATCACTGTTGGCCGGGCTGACATTTCCGGGGCTGAGTGACCAGATGCCATTGATGGCCAGCGGCTTCCCGCTGGCATCCTGCAGCAGTCCGTCAAATTTTCCGGTAGCCAGGTCATAGGCGGCGATGAAGCCACTGGACTGGGTGTCGCCGCCTCCCGCGAACTGCCCAATGAGCAGGTCGTGGCTGAAGTGTCCGAAATCAAGCGGAGCCAGAGCCACACCCCACGGAGCATTCAGCCAATCACCGTGCTGTAAACGCAGCAGCAGGCGCCCTGCGGAACTATAAATGTCCACGAAACCCAATCCCGGACCGTCTGTTTCAAAAGGCGAACCTTCCTGATGGACCACGTAGGTAACGACAATGTCGTTGCCGATGGCCTGCACGTTGAAAGGCACATAGGGACGTTGCAGGCTCTCGTCCATGAAGGAATGTTCAGAGAATTGTCCATCGAACGAATCCTCGCCGAAGTGTTCTCCGGAGTGTTCTTTGGACGGTGTTACAAGGTGAAATGCATTGTCATAAACATCCAGGCGGCCCTTGGCGAAATTCGCTGCATAGAGATACTGCTTGCCATCAATGAAAGCGCTGGTCAGGCCGGTGTAGCTGGATCCGTCAGCAGTCTTGACCACGGTCACAGCATGAGTCGATGGCGGTGCAGCTCCTTGAGCTACAGCAACAGTTGGGTTCCATCCGGCAATCGTCCCATCGATCGTGCAGAAGAGGAACACTGCGGGTTTTCCTGGGGCCAACAAAAAATCTGTCTGACTGCCGTTGAAGATAGTGCCGGTTGGTGAACCCGTTGGCGTATTCTTGTTAGTCGGATCGGCCGGCGGGATGGTAACGATCAGCGACTGCTTAACTCCTGCGCCGTCGTAGAGTGTACTGAAGCCCGTCGCTTTGTCGGAGATCCACCAGGGTGAGCCGGAGCCGCGGGATATCCCCCACGGATTGACCAACTGAGGATCGGTCACAGGAGTGACTCCCGATGTATTCGAAACAAGATCGGTTTGAGTGTAGTGCTGCCCAAAGCAAACGGCCCCCATCATCAGAGTCAATACTGCCATGGTGCCGAAGCGTATTAACGTCTTCATCTGCAAGTCTCCTTTTAACTCTGCATCCGCTTTCGCGGGTGCTCGGGATAAGAACACCTTGCAGGACGAGTTATTCCCGAATGATGAAGCGCAACAAGACAAACCCTAAGAAGGCATGATCGGCGCACGTCCAGTAGATTTCACTTGCAGGGCGCAAGTGTCGACTCCTACGGAAATTCCAGTGGTTGCCAGGGAGCATTTCATTTTGAGGACAATAACCCGGTCCTAATTCCTATGACTTCATCTTCATGCCGATGCTCGGGCATTATTCTTCCATGGAGGATCGCCAGAGATTCGTCGAGGGCAAGCCGCACCAACCAATTGCGGAAAGCGCCCTCGTCGTCAAATGTCGTGACATGGCGAGCAGCCGAGACCAGGCAATTTTCTACAGCAATAACCGCACTGTCAGAATTGCCAAGCACGTGGTGTGCCACAAAATACAGCAAGCGGCGATATCGCGCCGCCCGAACATAAAAAGAAATGCGGTTGTCCGCTGAGTTCTCCAGGACTGGAACAACTTCGCGCAACTGCAGTATCAAGGTCACCGTGGGCCGCCTTTTCACTTCTAGTTCTTTAAGTTTGGTGCTCTGCGTTAATTGGCTTTTCTCCGCTCAGCTGGGGCTTGAAATAAAGACACCCGATGCGACGTTCTATTCCCTCCGGGTGCGCTCGCTATAGACGTCGGCGATCTGCGGGCAGGCAAATACCTCGGACGAAACAGCACGAGGCAGTAATCGTCTTGCTCCGTTTCCTTTAGTGTTCGACTAGATTCTGGTCCGCCATGTTCTGATGGCAGACTAGGCAGGAGTGTTGTGGGGAACCCGTTAAAGACGCCACCAACGCGTATGCAAGACCGTGATTGGTCCAAGTGATCACCTCGAAGTTTGCTCCACTCCGATAGTGAAATGTCAGGCCGCCGGACCGTAATTCTTGTCCGCCTGCCACGGCCACTGATTTGCTGGAGGCGACTAGAAGACTGATTTTCTCCGTTGGCGTCTCGTAGGCGACGAGTGCGGCGGGGTTGCCCTTATAGCTCACTAGGCGTGCACCAGTCAGCCAGTAGCGAGCCTTGCCTGCCGGCACAGGCTGGGAGAGCGGCAGTTGAAAGTCGAATGGGGTTTTGCCCGCAAACCAACCCGTCACTGCCTCAGGCGAGCGGGATCGGCATTGTAGTGGCAAGTTCCCGCCCAGGTAACGTTGGTGGATCTCGGTAGCCGCTTCTACGAAGTTATTGGCGCGTACCCTCTGGACGGCACCTGGAATGAACACCGAACTTAGGGTGAGCACTAGCGTCATCGCCACCAGGGGCTTCCAAGCAAAAACGGGCCGAGTAACCTCTCGCCACCATCGTAACAACCTTTGCGTTCCCGTTTCGCCACTTCGGTCGGACACAGGAGAGCCCGCGGATGCTTGCTGAGTGGCGGCCGCTGCTACACGGGCCCGAAGAGCTTGTGGCGCCAAATATAGTGGCCGTGTTTTATGCAAGAGGGATGCTAACGCTTGCTCTTCCTGCAAACGCTCCCTGCAAACGGAGCAGTCTGCCAAGTGTGCGCGAAAGTCTTCAAGCTTTTGGCCGGTCAATGCATTGTCAAGAAAAAGCAAAATGTCGGTCCTGCGCTCACCGCAATAGTTCATTCCAGGACTCCCTTCGTTCTTCGATCAGTAGGGCCCAAGGTACTCGAGAGCAGCGATCGAAGTTTGGATCGCGCTCTTCCGAGACGAGACATCACTGTGCCAGCCGGGCAGTCCAACAAGGCGGCGATCTCCTGGTAGGACAACTCTTCATACTCTCTCAGCACGATGATCTCCCGAAACTCGTCGGGAAGTTGCTGGATCGCTTCTCGTACCTGATCGCGCTCCACTTTGCTCACATAAAGAGCATGTGGATCCTTCGATGCTTCCACGGCCATGCCTAGGGTGTTTTCGTCCACATCGAGCTCGACGATCTTGGGCGCGGCACGCCGTTGCCGCACCTGATTGAGCCAGATGTTTCGTAAGATCGTGAACAGCCAACTCTTCGCATTACTGCCAGGCTCTAAACTTTCAATCGCTTTAACGGCCCGAAAACAGGTTTCCTGCACAAGATCCTCTGCTTCGGTCCGGTCACGGCTCAGAACCATGGCGTACCCATACAGCCCATCGAACACTTCATCGAGAACCTGGCTGAGGAACTGGCGTTTTTCGCCCGAAAAACTCATGACCGCGTAGCACATATCCAGACAGGCCGGAATGGTGGAAATCGAAGTTCGAGGATCACATTGTCCATAAAAGCTAAGGTTCCCTTGGGCGAAGAAATAGCTGCCCCCCGTTCTAGTTCGTATTGTGGAATTCCGTTTTGCCGCCATATTGGCGGACGGCTCTTGGTCGCCGGGATCGGGACCGGACCTGTCGCCTGGGAGCGGTGTCTCAGAGCGGACCGCAAAAAGCGTGGAGGAACTTGCCATCGTTTGCGCACAGCTCCCTATCTCGCGTTGTTATGGCTCGCTCTGTATAACACGGGAGTTCAAACATTATTCCCACTGCGAAAACACATTATCTGGAATTTCGCATGGCGTTGCTTCAGATGCGCGTATATTTTCTTCCAAATGCGGAATAACCTGACTGGCTGTGTGTATTGCCTTCGTGCGCAAAATCGGCGCGTCTGCCTCGAGTTGGAGTTCTATCGTGCTTGCGTATCTGGGTCCAGAGATCATCGCTGTCATAAAAGGGTCTAATATTGTTCCGAACGATTCACGGAGTGGCCCTGGTCCGGCCTTCCGTAAAGGCGACGACAAAATCCCTCCTTCGATGGTCTTGTCATCCATGCTGAATGACTCCAATTCAAGGACCGTGGGTGTCCTGAACGTTTGGCTGCATTGGCCGCCTGATCCATCCACGCCCTCTCAGCGCATCTGATTGGGGCCTGAATAGAAAGTTTCCTGCTTCATCGATGCACCTTCCGTAGGAAATGGAATGATGCCGCCCAAGTGCCGTGCCAATAACTGTGCCGACACACTCCCGCTTGTGCGCTCTCAAGAGCTTTTGTTCATGCGAAAGTTCTCTTTAGCGATTTCTGGCAACACAATCAGCAAACCACGTCACGGAGATTGAGTCGTGCCGGAAAGTGTGCCTGTGGACTGAATCTTGCTGAAATCTGGAGGGTCAAATGTGCAACTTCGGGACGAGAAGTGCATCAAATCGAGTGGCATGTAAAGACCCAAAGGTGATGGTCGCAACGAATTGAGTTTGGGTTCTGACGAGGACTCCGCGCATTCCTCTTCTGCACGGCTAGGTTTTATTGAGATGGGCTAACAGAGGAAAGCGCTATGGAATCTAACCCCAACATTTCATCTTCTCGCCTCGCTCATCTAACCTGCCCTTCTTCCGTTTTCAATTCGAGCGATAACCATTCCTGGCACGGCGTTCTCCTTGAGCATCATCGGATTCCTGAAGGGGAGCGGGTAGAAACCGTAACCGATCGGCATGTTCTCTGGCTTTGGACAACCTCTTATTCCGGCGAATACGCGGGCCAGGGTGGGCGTTTTGTTCGTTGTTCGAAAGGGCGCGGAGCAATTACTGTAACGCCCATCGGAGTTGTCCCAACGTTGCACGCTTATACGCGCTCGGAAGTCATCCTCTGCGCCTTGGATTCGCATTTTGTAGGAAGCATCTTGTCGGAGTTGGATCGACAACCCAAGACTGAACCCATCATCCGTCCTAAGTTGCAGGACTCAGCGATTCGAAGACTCATGACACTTCTTTCCGAGGAAGTTCGAGCCGGGGGTCCTTCGGGCAAGTTGTATTCGGATTCGCTCGCTCACGCGCTCGCAGTCCGATACCTTCTCTTGGGTGAACGCCCGCAATACCAAAAAGCGGGTTCGGCCGTATCGGCGCTTCCTCCCTACGCGTTGAAGCGTGTTCTAGACAGGATCGAGCATAGTTTCCAGTCCGAGATCAGCCTTGCCTCGCTGGCAGAGGAGGCGGGTTACAGCCGCGGACACTTTCTTAAAATGTTCCGCACCTCTATGGGCATGACACCGCATAGATACCTACTCAAGCGCAGGACCGACCACGCTCGGACCCTCTTGAAACGGCCGGAAATAAGCATTATCGACGTTGCTGCGGATTGTGGCTTTTCTAGCCAAGCGCACCTGACTCAGGTCTTCCGCAAGCATGTCGGAGTCACCCCAGGCGACTACCGTCGCAATCAGTAACACAATTCTGAAAAAATCTCCCTTCTCTGTAAGACGCAACACCTCACAATGTCTATCGTTGGTCTGTGGCCCCACTCGAGCATACCGATGGACTGTTCACCTACGCGATGGCGCTCACTCGCAACTTCTTCGAGGCTGAGGACTTGGTACAGGAGACGTACGTTCGTGCCATAGAGGCGATGGGACGGCTGCGCGAACACAGTAATGTAAAGGCGTGGTTGTACACCATCCTGCGAAACATTCGGCTCAACCAAATACGGCAACGACGTACCAGCCCGAAGTTGGTCGAACTTGATGCGTTTGAGAATGCCGCAGACCTCGTCAAAGACTCTGCAAGAGACCCTCACTCCCTTTATGTGAACAAAGTGGAGAAACAACAAGTGCGAGTAGCGCTACACCAACTCTCCGGGGAGTATCGCGAGATCATCGTGCTGCGAGAGTACGCAGATCTGTCGTACCAACAGATCGCCACATTGTTGAACTGCCCGCTTGGGACCGTCATGTCTCGCCTTGCAAGAGCGCGATCCAAACTCGGAACCCTGCTTTCTGCTACACAGATACCCAGCGCACGCCAAGCCGAATTACCAGAAGAGATTGTCGATCCATGGTCATAGTGACTTTCGATCTATCCACAGCTCTGCGATTATCTGCCAGCTGTCCGAGACAAAAACGTTATTGGCAGCTCATGGGAGCCTAGGGAATAAATAGAACGCTGACGTTTCTATGCAATTGACCGAAGAGGAGGATTCTATCATCTCACCAAAACCCCGCATTGCGTTGGCCATCGCTGTCTTCGCACTCCTCTGTACAGCAAGTGTCTCTATTGCGGACGCCCAGCAGAAACCTCTCACCGCCGACGAGAGGCAAATTGTTGACACAGTCAGCACAATATTCGCTGCGGCCCGCACAGACGATGTTGCGAAGTTCGACTCTGTGATTGCATCGGACTTTTACATATTTGATGGAGGTGCCCGATTCAACGGACACGCTGTGATGGCCTTCATCAAGGCCCAACATGCCGCAGGTAAACGTTATGAATGGAACGTGACGGAACCGGACGTTCACGTTAGCGGTATCACTGCTTGGATTGCCTACACCAATAAAGGCAGTATCACCGACGCCTCCGGCACCATCAACCAGAAATGGTTGGAATCGGCGTTCCTGGAAAAACAGGCAGGCGCCTGGAAGATCGTCTTCATGCACAGCACCCGTGTCCCCGCGCAGCCTGGAGAGAACCATGCAGCACTTCATGCACTGTCCAGTATTTTTGCGCAGTGAGGCCCCCGACCGGATGCCCGTCGTCAGCGTACTTGGCGTCATAACAGCGGGAAGGTGCCATTGCGCTAGCGATTGAGAAATGACTTCAACCCATTCAGTAACATCTGCACAGCGACTGTGACGAGCAGCATTCCCATGAGACGCGCCATTGCGATAAGGCCGCCCTCTCCCAGCACCCGATAGAAAAAGGTAGAAGCCAGCAAGATGCTCCCGCTCAGCGCCCATGCGATCGTGATTGCAAGCAAAAGTAACCCAGCATGGGACGGAGACGATTGTCGCAACAGAAGTATGGTAGCGAGGGTGGAGGGGCCGGCGAACAATGGAATCGCGAGTGGAACCACAAACGGCTCGCCTTCAAGCGAATCAATAGCACTGGTCGCCTCCCTAGGAAAAATCATTCGCAGCGCAATTAAGAACAATACAATGCCGCCCGCGATGCTGATTGCTTCCGGATCCAGATGTAGGAACTGCAAAGCGTAGCTTCCAAGGAACAGAATCAGCAGTAATACAAGGTAAGCGATGGCTATTTCCCGGACCAGGACTTTGCGTCGGCGCTCCGGTGATACGGTTTTCAATACCGACAAAAACAAAGGGATATTCCCGAGTGGATCCAATACGAGAAATAAAGTGACGACAGCCGAGAACACATTCATGTCCTATACCATCCATAAATGTAAGTTAGAAATTGCTCGTCCGCTCACGCGGGACTCAAATGCCTGTGTTCGTCTTCAGCGCACCCGGTTTTACCTGGTCGAGGTCTTAGTCGAGGACGCCGCAGTTTGGAATTGCAGGGGATACGGAGCCGGAACGGATAAAGAATCAGCGAGCCATCCATTACGCCAAAAAACGTTCCGTTTAACTGAGCCTTTGCTAGTTGTACGGTAACGGCGCGTCTCCGGAGTGCGCGTCGGCACAATTGGACTTCCATCTCGATCACGACCGTCCGCTTCGCCAATAGGCGTCTAATCCGCGATTATTCCGATTGCTTTTGCGGCGGCCTTGCGGTCCTCTGCTGTGAGCTGCGACGGACCGAGTTTGAAGGTCAGTTTGTTGATTTTGCCGTTGAACGGGAATGGCGCCAGATAGTCCGCGTCGTTCACTCCAGTACGGGTATCCACGCCGACGTCAAAAGTCTCGTCTGCCACTTGCTGGAAGGCGATCGAGTTTGCCTGCTTACCGGTCGCAACCACTTGACCGTCGACCTTTAGTTCACCGCTGCCGCCCTTCGCGGCGCCTGGGCCGTCATACGTGTAGTCGAACACGATCGTGTGCTTGCCCGCGGAGAGCGGCTGTTGGCCTTCCCAGCGGTACTGAGCGAGCGTGAGCATGTTGTAATCGAACACGGGCTTGCCTTTGAGCAGGTATAACCCAATCCCACCAAAACGCCCTCCGTTGGTGACGATCATCCCGTCGCCGCCGCCCGCAGGCACATCAACCTCTGCCGTAATCGTGTACGACTTGGCGATATAGTTCGGTGCACTTCCGATCGGAATGCCGGAAAGGACGCCCGAGTAGGTGAAGACCGTGTGCCCCGCTACGGCACTAGGCCGCGGTGCGAGCGCCCGCACAAACGTCTCGTTGCTCAGGGGAAGCACATTGTACTTCTTGGCCTCCTGCCACCAGATCGCCTGCAGCTCCTTAAGCTTGTCGGGCATCTTCGCCGCCAGATCGTTGGCCTGCGAGTAATCTTCGGCCAAGTGATACAGTTCCCATTTGTAGTCTTCCGGTGGCGGGTAGGGGGCGTTCAGTATCCACGACCCATGCGGCGGTGTCGTGCACGCGTACCAGCCGTCGTGGTAGATACCACGGTTGGCAAGCATCTCGAAGTATTGCGTCGTTCGTTTCGAGGGGGCATTCGCGTTCGCTTTGTCGAAGGTGTAGACCATGCTCACGCCTTCGATCGGCCTCTGGCGTATGCCGTCGACTGTCTCCGGGGCCGGAATCCCCGTTGCTTCGAGGATCGTGGGGACGATGTCAATCATGTGATGGAACTGCGTACGGATACCACCGACGTCCGTGATATGACCGGGCCACGAAATGGCCAAACCCTGGCGCGTGCCACCGAAGTGTGACGCAATCTGCTTGGTCCACTTGAACGGCGTGTCGAACGCCCACGACCAGGCGACCGCCATGTGCGGGTAGGTTGTCGCCGAGCCCCAGGCGTCGTAGAACTTGAGTTGATCCGCTATTGGGGTGTCCAGGATGCCGTTATAGGCTCTCCACTGGTTGGGTGTGCCGACCAGCGTGCCTTCGGGACTGGTACCGTTATCGCCATCGATGTAGATGATCAGTGTGTTGCCGAGCCTACCGATATCTTCGACTGCCTGGATCACGCGACCAATCTCGTGGTCACTGTAGGCCGTGTACCCCGCGTACACCTCGGCTTGCCGAGCGAACAGCTTCTTTTCGTCGGCCGACAGCGTTTCCCATTTCGGGAGGCTGTCCGGCCAGTCGGTCAGTTTGGCGCCGGCGGGAATCACGCCCAACCGCTTTTGGTTCGCGAAGATCTGCTCCCGCATGACATTCCATCCCATATCGAACTTGCCCTTAAACTTATCGATCCACTCCTGGGTCGGCTGGTGCGGCGAGTGGCTCCCGCCAGTGGCGTAATAAAGGAAGAACGGTTGATCGGGTGCCGAGGCGTTGATCTGCCTCAGGTATTGAACCGCTTCGTCCGCCATGTCAGTGGTGAGGTTGTAGCCGGGCTTGCCAATCCATGGGGTGATCTGAGTGTGATCGCGGAATAGGTAAGGCGTCCACTGGTCGGTCTCCCCGCCCATAAACCCGTAGAAATAATCGAAACCCATTCCCGATGGCCATTGGTCGAAAGGTCCAGCCGCGCCGTATTGAAAGCTCGGCGTGTTGTGATTCTTGCCGAACCACGAGGTGGCATAACCGTTTTCCTTAAGAATCCTTCCAACTGTGGCGTTCTCTGGACCGATGATCGAGTTGTAACCCGGGAAACCGGTCGATAATTCGGTGATCACGCCGAAGCCGCTAGAGTGGTGGTTGCGGCCAGTGATCAGCGCCGCCCGAGTCGGCGAGCACAACGCGGTGGAGTTGAACTCTATATAGCGCAGCCCTGCCTTCGCGATTCGGTCCAGAGCTGGGGTAGGAATAATGCCTCCGAACGTACCGGGGACACCATAGCCTTGGTCGTCGGTCATGATGAGCAGGACGTTGGGCGCGACTCTCGGCGGCACGATACGCGGCGGCCACCAAGGCTTGGAGCCCTCGAGGGTTTCTTTGATCACTCCTCCGAATTTCGGAGGTGGTGCCGGGAGTTGTTTTCCGTCTATGGATGTCGTTGCGCTGGCCGAACCCGGCGTGCCCGTGACCTCCTGTGCGGCGGCCGGTGCAACTGCTGCCAGAAGAAATATCAGGATAACTACAACTAGTTGGAGTACACCGCCACCCGGCAAGATTATCCTGGTTTTGCGCATATAGTCATCCCCTTCTTACTTATCTTTCAGTACTCTTGAGAGTCATAGGCCCGAATCGCAGATTTTGCGAAACTCTAGTCCGTGAGGAAGATTCGCACAACTGGCAGTACTGACAGTTGACTCCGTAAATGGAAATGATTGCCCGATAACGCGCTAATCGGAAACTGACGTTGCGTCTCCGGAGTGCGCGTCGGCACAATTGGACTTCCATCTCGATCACGACCGTCCGCTTCGCCAATAGGCGTCTAATCCGCGGTGATTCCGATTGCCTTTGCGGCGGCCTTCTGGTCCTCCGCGGTAAGCTGCGACGGACCGAGTTTGAACGTCAGTTTGTTGATCGTGCCGTTGAACGGGAATGGCACTTGATAGTCCTTGTTGTTCACGCCAGTACACGCTCACTCCAGTACAAGTGTCCACGCCGACGTCAAAAGTCGCGTCAGCCACTTCCCGGAAAGCGATCGAGTTTGCCTGCTTACCATCAACCACCCATGCGGCGGCGCGCAGGCGCCGTCGATCGTTCGGGTTACGCGCGGCTACTCTCTTCTAATCGTCCATCTGCAGGTTGGCCGCCACGAGCTTCTTCACGTCCTCGGGCGTGAGCTTCGGTCGGTCGAGCACGTACGTGAGCTTAGTGATCGCACCCTCGAATTTGAATGGAATCTGGTAGTCCTTGTCGTCCACCGGCGTACCGGCGGCGGCGCCGATATTGAATACGGTGTCGAGAGGCATGGCCATGCCTTCGGTGTACTCCAGGTTCTCAGTCGCGACAACCGTGCCGTCCACCTTCAGCCTCCCGGTGCCGCCGCGGCCGACGCCGCTCACATTGTTGTATGCAAGGGTCGCCACGCCAAGCCCGTCGTATCTGAAGTTGAACTCGATCCTGTGCTTGCCTGGCGCCAGCTCCGGCCCCTGCCATTTCGTCCGCTTGAGACCGAAGAAGTTGTAGGTAAACGTCGGCCTGCCCTTTAGCAGATACAGCCCGTAGCCGACGAACATGCCACCTTCGTTAACGATCATGCCGTCGGCGCCAGCCTTCGGCACGTCAACCTCGGCGGTGATCGTGTAAGAAGTGTTCGCCAAGCTCGGCATGTTCCCGGCCGGGATATTGGTAACCGTCGCACCCGAATAGTTGAAGACCGTCCTGCCCGCCGCCATGCTGGGACGCGGCGCGGGGAACCGCGTTGCCGCCGAGGCGTCAAGCGGCAGCACCTGGTATTTGGCGAATTCGCCAAACATCAGGTCCCTCATCTCCCTCATCTTCTCGGGGTTCTTCGCGGCAACGTCCGTGTACTGCGTCCAGTCGTTCTTGGTGTCGTAAAGCTCGAACTTGAACGCTGTGGCGGGACTCGGAACTGCCGCCGCGGCCAGTTGCCAGGGCGCGCGCAGCGGCACGGCGCTCAACATCCAGCCGTCATTGTAGAGCCCCTGCACCCCCATCATCTCGAAATACTGGGTACGGTGGCGCGACACTACGTCGCGGCCGCCGGCATTGGCGTCGAACGTGTAGGCGAGGCTGACTCCCTCAATGGGCTTCTGCGCAATCCCGTCGACCTGGACCGGCGCCGGGATGCCGGTGATCTCTAACAGCGTCGGCACGATGTCGATGACATGGTGAAACTGCCAGCGGATGCCACCCTTGTCCTTGATCTTCGCCGGCCAGGAGATTGCCATACCGTTGCGCGTGCCGCCGAAGAAGGACGGGATCTGCTTGTTCCACTTGTAAGGCGTATCGAACGTCCATGCCCACCCGATCGAGTAGTGCGGGTAGGTTTTGCGGTTCCCCCAATCGTTGTACCACGGCATCTGCTCGGCGGCGGTCGGATTGATGCCGTTGAACGGCAGCACTTCGTTCCAGGTCCCCATCGCCGAGCCCTCGGCAGAGGCGCCGTTGTCGCCGCTGATGTAGAT
>Ga0210410_10002630_pt1 | contig 16070 bp, 14 predicted proteins | sample IncBWC4MmetaG_FD_161058 | JGI IMG/M metagenome (GOLD analysis project Ga0210410, IMG submission 161058) | Forest soil microbial communities from Barre Woods Harvard Forest LTER site, Petersham, Massachusetts, United States - Inc-BW-C-4-M | ecosystem: Environmental > Terrestrial > Soil >... | reverse complement strand
GGACGCCGGAACCACTGCATCCATCCCACCGGCTCCTTCGCCATCTCTTCCCGCAGCCGCGCCTGCAAACGCATGTCGAAATACGGCGAAGGCTCCGGCGTCTGCCACTCATCGAGCAGCGCCATCGTCTCGCGCATCGCCTTCAATTGCTCGGTGCATCCGGCACAACTCGAAAGATGATTGTGTTCTTCCAGGGTGGCCTCGCCAAATCCCGCGGCCACTTCGGGCATCCGTTCGCGAATTTCATCGCAATTCATAACTGCATCCCCTCAACTTCTGATCGCCTCTGTTTTTTCGCCACATCAACTCTTCGACTGCAATCCACAATCTTGCTTACACGAATTCTTTCAACTGTTCCCGCAAACTCTCATAGGCGCGAAACAGCAACGATTTCGTAGCCGACTCGCTCTTCTTCAATACTTCGGCAATTTCCTTGTAATCCATCTGCTGATATTTGTGCATAATGACAGCCATCTTTTGCTGCTCCGGCAGTGCTTCCACCTTGCTCCGGATCGCCAGCATCCGCTCCCGCCGAACCAGCGCCTGCTCCGCGCTCAAATGGCTGTCGGGCAATTCGAGAGTGGTGCCGCTCTCTTCGTCTGGCTCATCCAGGCTTACCGTAACCTCAGGGCGCTCATGCCGCGTATCGCGCGCATGATTTACCGCCAGGTTGGTCGCAATGCGATAGAGCCAGGTGGTAAATTTCGCGCTGGCTTCGTAAGTTGCCCGCGACCGGTAAATGCGCAAAAAAACTTCCTGCGCCAAATCCTCGGCGGCGGCGGAATTGTGCGCCATGCGATACATGAAGCTCACCAGCGGTCGCCGGTACTTCTGCACCAGATAATCGAACGCCGATTGATCCCCAGCCTTGACCCGGAGCATGACTTCCGCGTCGGAGCCAGGTTCAGTCGCGGTCACGGCAAAGCTCGCCATAGCGGCAGGCCGCAACGCGGTCATCAGCAAGCCCCGATCCATGGCGGCAGTGCCCACATCAGTTGGAACCCCGTCCTCGGCGGAAAGTTGCATCCCTAGCTCTTTAGACGTCTCCTCGGAAGCTCCTGCGAATGAAGGAGTTAGCGATGCCAGGGGAGGATGAGAGCCGAAAGCCATAAGAAATGAAGCCAATTTGTGGGAAAGGCGTCCCTTATTCCAGTCCACTTTCCCAGCAGCCGATAGGCTACCACGGCGACCGAAGTTCGTGATTTTTGATGGTGATTCCGGGCTACTCTGCTACGAACTCGCAACGAACTACAGCGCCTAGGAATGACCAACAGACAGGAATTAAAGTGTGACCCTGTTGAAGAAGGTCTTCTAGCGGGGCCGAATATCCGCTTCCTCCTTCACCAACTCCGATCCGCCCACCACCCGATTCCTCCCCGTGCGCTTTGCTAGAAACATTCGCTCATCGGCCACGCAGAACAACTCCGCCGCGTCCTCTCCATCCTGCGGAAAGCTCGCCAACCCCGCGCTAATGGTCACCTGGATCTTCTGCCCGTTGGCGGAAACCAGCGCGTCGCCGGCCAATCTCTCCCGCACCGCTTCCAACTTCTGCCGCGCTGAATCAATATCGGTCTCGGGCAGGATCACCACAAATTCCTCGCCACCGTACCGTCCCGCCGTATCGCTTTGCCGGAAGCACTCGCGCAGCGTCGCCCCGACTTTCCTCAGCACCGTATCGCCGGCCGAATGTCCGTAAGTATCGTTCAGCAACTTGAACCGGTCGGCGTCGATCACGGCCACCGTCAGCTTCGTTCCATAACGCCGGGCGCGGCTAAGTTCAATGGCGAAGCGGTCGTCTACATATCCGCGATTAAACAATCCCGTAAGCTGGTCGCTGGTGGCGAGTTGCAAAAGCCTTTGGCTGCGCGAGACCAGGGTCAAGCTGAGTGCCGACGCCGCCAGCAAAATGATGAAGCGCGAAATCTGCGCCGCCCAACCGAAAAGGCCATACTCATAGGGAGCATAGGCCACGTTGTTTAAATCCCAGTGCGTCGCCGCGAAATATACAATCGCAAAGTATTCGGCGAACGTCAGCAGTCCAGCCGTAATGCAAATGCGCTTGTCATAACGCATCCCGGTCGCGGCAATCGCCAGGAAATATCCTTCAAAAATAACTTTGCTGTTTACCGCCGTATGCGGCTCGTTCATGAAGAGAAACATCACTAGCGCCCCGCTGACCAGGCTCACGTCCAGACTGCTGCTGGCAAATCCCAGCCAGGAAGGGTTGTACTCGCGCGACACCAGCCAATAGAACACGACCGAGAACAAAAACGTCGCCCCGGTCAGAGTGATCCCGACAAGCGCTTCCTTCGGTTCAATCGGAAAAAATAACGAGTCGATGACCGGGATGACGAGAATCACCGTCGCCAGGGCCAGACGAATTTTCGCCACGAACAACTCGCCGGCGACTCCGGCTTTGGCGAGCACCGGTTCCGGCTGAGACCACAATGATTCCGAGATTTTGCCCATTCGAAGTTTCATTGGACAGTTTGAGCTTGCCGTTGGTGCCGGCCAGTTTTGAGCATCGCAGGAATATGAACCAGGCGAACACAATCTGCGTCGCGTAATTGAGACCGCAACCAGCATAAGAGTAGATTTTCGCTTCGGCAATAAGAAACCGTAGTCGCCTATTTCGCCGGTGAGCGGGCGCCAAATACTAGCCCGGCAACACGGCGGCGCGGCTTTTGCCCCCAAATTCGATCACATCCCCACGCGGATAGCGGGTTCGCGGTTCGGCGCAGCGGCAGCACTCCCCCGGTCGTGCTCCACCAAAACTCTCCACAGGACCAAATGCCGCGCTGGGGGCCGGAGTTGGAATGCCCCGTGTTTATTGAAAAAACTGAGAACTGAGAACGGGAATTGCCTCACAAATTCATCATTCGTTAACACGAGGGAAACATTCGCGCAACATTACCCCAATACAGTTTGTAGGTATCCCTCACACCCCGAACTGCAAGCATTCGTGGGTGGCCTGACCCTACAGAATGCATTTGCCAATCGATTCGTACGAGGCAAACGAAGGCTCTGGCCTCGCCAGCGTGGAGCGCACGCGGGTTTTTTTGGTCGAGGACGACGAAGACATCGCCCGCCTGATCTCACACAATCTGCAGGCCGCGGGATTTGAAGTTCTCAGCTTCGCCAGCGGTGCCTCCGTGTTGAGCGAGGCTGTGCGCGAAATGCCGTCGTTGTTTCTGCTCGATGTCATGCTCCCGGGCACCGACGGATTCGAGTTGTGCCGCCACATCCGGCAGACTCCGGCTCTGAGTTCCACGCCGATTATTTTTCTGACGGCGAAAACCTCCGAAGCCGATCGCATTAAGGGCCTGGAACTGGGCGGTGACGACTACATTACCAAACCCTTCAGCCCGCGCGAGTTGATCGCCCGCATTCGCAGCGTATTGCGTGGACTCCGGCAAACACCTTCGGCCAGCGAAATTTTGCGTCTCGGCGATCTCGAGATCGATGTGTCGTCGATGACCGTTCAGGTCAAGGGTCGCAATGTTCTGACGACCGTGCGCGAATTTCGCCTGCTGGAATATCTCGCCACCCATCGTGGCCGCGTACTCACGCGCGACCAGTTGCTCGACGCAGTATGGAAAGAAACTCCCTTCGTGACGCCGCGTTCGATCGACGTCTACATCCGCCGCCTGCGGGAGAAAATCGAGGTCGATGACCGCCATCCACAATATTTGAAGACCCTGCGCGGCATCGGCTATCGCTTCGAAGTTCCTAAATAAACATCAACTCCCCCGCATTCGCTCTTTTCATCACTTCGCTGGCCTGATTCGTTTATTCTTCCCATACCCCATCCTCCATGTCTCCGGGCAAGTCAAAACCGCTGTGGAAGGCCGATGATCAGCAGGCTCGCCTCGCGGAACTTACCGCACGCTCTGACGATCCGGCGAAAGATAGTCCGCTGCGACGCGACGTTCGCTCACTCGGGGCGGTGCTGGGGCAAGTTCTTGTTGATCAATCGGGGAAGGAATTGTTTGAGTCAGTGGAGAAGTTGCGGCAGCTCTTGATCGAACACCGCGAAACTGTAAGGCATGCCCCGGCACGCAACGAACCTTCCGCGCTAATGCAAGAGGCGCAGGAGATGATCTCGAAGATGGACCTGACCCGCGCCTACCAGGTAACGAAAGCGTTCGCAATTTATTTTGAGCTGACGAATCTGGCCGAGACCAATCATCGCAAGCGGCGGCGGCGTGCCGGCAAACTCGACCGCGAACATGCGGTGCCCGCGGGATCGTTTCGCGGGACTCTGCTGCGGTTGAAAGCGGCAGGAGTTTCCGCCGAGAGTGCAATGCATTGGCTGCGCCAGATTGTGATCACGCCAGTGTTCACGGCGCATCCCACGGAAGTGGCGCGGCAAACAGTTCTGCTCAAGCGCCGCCGCATCGCGAAACAGCTTGAACGGCTCGACCGCCTCCCGCTCACCGCGGCCGCGGCGAAGGAGTGCGAAGACAACATTCGCGCCGAGGTTACCTCTCTTTGGCAGACCGATGAGGTCCGGCTCGCCAAGCCTACCGTCGACGACGAGATTCGCATGGGTTTGCGCTATTTTCGGCTGTCTCTGTTCGATGCATTGCCGAAAATCTACTCCGAAGTCGTGGACTCGTTTCGCGAAGTTTACGGCCTTGAGGTTGAGGAAGGCGCGCTGCCGAATCTGATCCAGCTGGGCTCGTGGATTGGCGGCGATCGTGACGGCAATCCTCTCGTGAAGTCGCAAAGTACGCGCGACGCGCTGCAACTGGCGCGGAGTGTGATCCTCCGCGAATACTTAAGCGATGTGGAAGCGCTCAGCGACCGCCTCAGTTCTTCGCGTCGGCAGACCGGCGTGTCGAAAGAGCTGCTCGCGCGGCTGACTGAGTACGAGCGCGCCATTCCCGGCGTTCATCTCGCCTGGGGCCCGCACAATACCACCGAAAGCTATCGCCGCTTTCTTTCGTACATGTTTCACAAACTGCAGCGCAGCCGCGAAGCGGTGGATGCCGAAGGGGGGTACGCGAGCGCGGCGGAATTTGAACGAGACTTGTTGCGCGTCCGAGACAGCCTGCGGGCAAATCGCGGTGAGGGCCTGGCGAAGCGTTATGTCGGTCCACTGCTGCGCAAAATTGGTACCTTCGGCTTTCACTTGCACGTGCTCGACATTCGGCAGCATGCTCGCGTGCACACACTCGTGCTCGGTGAATTAGGAACGGCCAAAGACCCGGCTGCTGTAACCTCAGCCGAGGGGCGCGAACTTTTCGAGACGCTTCGTACCATTGCCGAACTCAAGCGCTCTTATCCCGCGCAGTCGATTCGCAACTACATTATCAGCGGCGCGGAGACCGAGGCAGATGTGCTGACGGTCGTTCACCTCGCCAAAGTCGCGGGAGTGCAGGTCGCCGGCTCTGCTTCCGATCCCGGCTTGATGCCCGTTCCCCTTTTCGAATCCATCGAATCTCTGCGCGCGGCGGGTGGAGTCATGAGCCGGCTTTGGAGCACCCCCGAGTATCAGCCCCTGCTCGATTCCTGGGATCGCTGGCAGGAAGTCATGCTCGGCTACTCCGACTCCAACAAAGACGGAGGCATGCTCACCAGCACATGGGAACTCTACAAGGCGCATCGCGAGCTGCATCGCGCGGCGAAAGAGCACAAAGTAAAGCTGCGCCTGTTTCACGGTCGTGGGGGCACCGTCGGACGCGGCGGCGGGCCCACACACTCTGCGATTATCGCCCAGCCCCCCGGATGTTTCTCAGGCCACATCCGCGTCACCGAACAAGGTGAAGTTCTCAACTGGAAATATGCCGACCCCGTGCTCGCCGAGTGGAATTTGGAAATCATGATGGGGGCAAGTCTTGAAGTGCTCACGCGTCGGGAAGAAGAAGATCAAAACCGCTGGCCCATGGATTGGGAAGAAGCGGTCGAGGAAATGTCGCAGCAGGCGTATCGCGTGTATCGCCGCGAGATCGCCGACAATCCTGACGTGCTGGAGTATTTCGAGCAGGCCACTCCAGTGAACGAACTCGATACGGCGCGCATCGGGTCGCGCCCCTCGCGTCGCAGCAAGAGCCAACGCCTCGAAGATTTGCGGGCCATCCCCTGGGTCTTCGGATGGATGCAGAGCCGACACGCGGTTCCCGCATGGTTTGGCATCGGTTACGCGCTGCAACAATTTGTGGAGAGCGGGCCCGGACACGAGCAACTGTTGCGGCAAATCGCGAAAGGCTTCCCGATTTTTTCCGATCTTCTGCGCAACGTGGAACTTGGCATGGCCAAGGCCGATCTCGACATTGCGCGCTTGTATTCCGGGCTGGTGAAGAACGCTGGTCTAAGAAAGCGGGTATTCGCAATGCTGGAAGAGGAATTCCTGCGTTCTCGGCGAATGATTCTTCGCGTTACTGGGCAGCGTGATTTACTCGGCCGCAACCGCGTGCTGGCGCGGTCGATTCGCCTGCGCAATCCTTATGTCGACCCTATGAGCCTGATTCAGGTCGAACTCCTCCGCCGCAAACAGCAAGGCGGAGACACCTCCGAACTCGACTATCCGCTGGGCGCGACAATCAACGGAATCGCCGCCGGCCTTCACAATACGGGCTAGGCCCTAGTCCGCTATCAATTGGTATGCTGATAAGTGAGGTCAAGGTATGCGTGGATTGAAGGATAAGCGAATCCTGATCACCGGAGGCGCCAGCGGAATCGGCGCAGCTACCGCGGCGCGCTTTCTGGAAGAAGGATCGCGCGTCTGCGTGCTCGATCGCGACCCTGACGCATGCGGCGAGATTCGGCGCCAGCTGCCGGGCTTGGCCGAGGCCGGCGTCATTATTGCCGACGTCACCGACCTCATGCAGGTGGAAGCCGCCTTTGCCCAAGCGATCCGGCTGATGGATGGAGTCGATGTCCTCATCAACAACGCCGGCATCAGCATCCGCCACAATTTTCTCGATATCACTCCAGAAGACTGGGACAAGGTTCTCGCCGTCAATCTGACCGGCGTCTTCTACGTCGCGCAGACCGCTGCGCGGCACATGTGGTCACGCGGGGACGGTGTGATTCTGCAAACCGCGTCCACCAACGGCGTGATGGGCTATCCCTATTACGCCGACTACAATGCCACCAAAGCCGGAGTCATCGAACTGACACGCTCGATGGCGCTCGAACTCGCGCCCCGGATTCGCGTCTGTGCCGTCGCTCCGGGATACGTGCTTACACCGATGCAGCGGGCCGAGTATACCGACGCTATGCTCGACGCTGTGAACCAGAAGATTCCGCTGCGCCGTCACGCCAGGCCGGAAGAGATCGCCGCGCTGTTCGCTTACCTTGCCTCCGACGACGCGGCCTACGCCACCGGCCACGTCTACACGATGGACGGCGGTGAAACTGCCGGCGGCCTCGCTAGCCGCTGACACAAAATCCGCGCTTCACAGTTCGTCCTTCCGATCAGCGTGCGATCATTTCAGTCGAAAGCTAGGCATGAGGGCTCATGCTTTGGTAACTTCCGTCATCATCAAAATCACTGGCATACTCGGAACACGCATATGTCTGAGAGCGCCGATTTGCCGACGCAGGTCGAGGTTGTAACGGAAGAGAAGCCATTCGTGCGTCCGTTTCGCGTGAAGCTGCGCGGATCGGTGCTGGTGATCCTCTGCCTCCCTAATAAGCGCCAGATTCGCGCAGCCATCCATCAACTCTCCACCACCGGCGGATTGATTCACATGGAAAAGCCGCTGGATGAAAAAATCGTGGTGGATGCAATCTTTCACATTGGCGAGGCGACCATTCGCAGCAAGGCACAGATGCTCTTTCCTATGTGGGCGACGCAGGGATGGATGCAGCCCTTCCGCTTCTTCGATCTATCGGACGCCGACCGCGAAGCGCTCAACGCGAACCTCAAAACATTCATGGGCGACACTGCCACGGCACCGTCGTCGATGGGCGCGGCTGCCGGTCGATAGAGAACTTTCTCCAGGCCGGACTCCTTTTCTCCGTTCAGGACTTTAAGTGTGGTCGACGTTACCATCGTTACCATGCCTTCCGTCATCCCTCGAACTATGATCGCGAGACGGGGACGGGTGCGATGAAAAAACTCAACTTTCTGGTTTCGCTCACGAATAACGACAACGATTATCAGCAGGAGCAGGCAACGGCCGCGGAAAAAGCGGCGCGGAGGCTGGGCGTTGACGTGAAGATCATTCACGCCAACAACGATGCGCTGGTGCAGAGTCAGCAGTTGCTGCAAGCGATTCAAGGTGATGTTGGCGCAAGGCCGGATGCGATCATGTTCGAGCCCGCGGGCGGGACGGCGTTTCCGCAAGTGGCGCGCGTCGCGGTGGCGTCGGGCATCGGATGGGCCGTGATGAACTACGATGCAGATTACATTCTCGAGTTGCGGCGGGCTCACAAAGCTCCGATCTTTTCGATCAGCTCGGATCACGTGAAAGTGGGAGAGATTCAGGGAAAGCAAATGGCCGCCATGCTTCCGAATGGCGGATCAATCCTCTACATTGAAGGGCCGGCGAACAGCTCGGCCGCGAAAGAACGAACCATCGGAATGAATCGTACCAGGCCCGCGAACATACGCGTCAAGAGCATGCGCGCGAACTGGACCGAAGACAGTGCCTACCGCACGGTGAGTTCGTGGCTGCGTCTGAGCACCTCGCAAGAGAGCCACGTGGATTTGGTGGCGGCGCAGGATGACAGCATGGCGATGGGCGCGCGCAAAGCTTTCAGTGAGATTCCCATCGGGGAGCGCCCGCGATGGCTGAAGATTCCGATCACGGGATGCGATGGCATGCCCAAGACCGGCCAGGCGTGGGTGAAGAACGGCACGTTGGCCGCGACGATCTTTATTCGTCCGAATACGGACTTAGCGATGGAGATGCTGGTTGAGGCGATCAAATCAGGAGCGCAACTGCCAGAACGCAAGGTGACCGATCCGGAATCGGTGCCGTCATTGGCTGATCTGGCGGCGGCTGCGGCGAAGGTGCAACGCGCGGCTGGAGCGTAATCTCCCATCGAAACGGGCTAGGTCTTCTTCACCGCCCGCACACTGAAGTTTGCCGCGAACTGCGTGTTTGACGTCACGCCCAACCTCCCCACCGCAAGTCCTGCCAGATTCAGCAGCGGGCACAACGAATGCCGGTAGATGTTTCTCGCGGCAGGATATTTGACGAATCCATCCAGCGCGACATTCACGCTCCGAATCAGGCTGCCGAGGCTGTTCAACTCAGGAAGTATTTCGACAAAAGCAAACGCTTCAAGCAGCGTTTTTATTCCCGAGGGCATGAATCGCCAGCGCTCGTCCTCACCGAATCTGGGTGAGAAGGAAGCGAAGCTGGCAAGAAGAATTCCTCCCGGCCTGAGCGCCAGGTGAATTTGCTCTGCGGCCTGCCGCGGATCGCGAACGTACTCCATTACCTGTGTGGCGATGACCAGGTCGAAGCTGCCGGGCGCGAAAGGTAACGCCGAGGCATCGGCAACCACGGTGACGACTTCTGTCTTGAGCAGATCGACGGCAATATAGCGATGTACCCGCTCCGCAAACAGTGGGCGATACGGCTGGTAGCGACCTCCAACGTCGAGGGCATTCAGTTGATTCCCTTGCAGGGCGTTGGCCCAGCCTTCGATGATTCGCCGCCGCGAGCGCAGCAGCAGATAGCTCGGATCGCTGAGGGATGGATTCAATCTTCGGGCGGCGATTTCCGAGAACGATGGCATCGTTTTCTTGAAGTCGAATACGTCAGAGCGAAGAACAATCCTACACTGCGGGCGAAGCGTGGTTGCCGAGGGCGTTTGTCCCTGAATCAGGCGAGCCTTCGGCCCCGGTTTCGCAATCACGAGTTTCGCTGAGCTTCGGTTCGATGGATGCAATCTGGGCGTATGATTTTTGTGGAGGTGCTTCCCGGATGGTCGCTGCCAGCAAGCGCATTTTTCGTTCCGTCATCATGTTGGTTCTTGTGTGCGGTGCTCATGCCGCGATGGCTCAGGCTGCGGTCGGCGATGACGTCGTTGTCGTCGATGCGGGTGCGCCCTCTCATGCCTTCCCACACTTTTGGGAGAAGATGTTTGGCTCGGGACGCGCCGTTCTTTCTTTGCGCGAGAGTTATCGGAAAGATCTGCGCGAGGTGAAGCAGGTTACCGGCTTCGAGTATGTCCGGTTTCATGCCATTTTTCATGACGAGCTTGGGGTTTACAACCTGGACGGGAAGGGAAATCCGGTCTACAACTTTTCTTATGTCGATCAGATTTATGACGGGCTGCTGGCCAATGGAGTGAAGCCGTTTGTGGAGTTGAGCTTCATGCCCAACAAACTTGCGGCGACGGCGGCGCTGCATGCGTTCTGGTACAAGCAGAATGTTTCGCCTCCGAAGGATTATGCGGCGTGGGATGGCTTGATCACGGCGTTCACGCAGCATCTGGTGGATCGATACGGGATCGATGAAGTGGCGAGCTGGTATTTCGAGGTGTGGAACGAGCCGAATCTCGATTTCTGGGCCGGGCAGCCGAAGCAGGCGACTTATTGGGAGCTTTACGATCACACCGCGGCGGCGTTAAAGAAGGTGAACGGGCGGCTGCGAGTGGGCGGTCCTTCGACGGCGCAGGCGGCGTGGGTGGATGCGCTGATCCAGCATTGTGCGCAGAATAAAATCCCGCTGGATTTCGTTTCGACGCACGTCTACGGGAACGATTCGGCGAAGGATGTTTTCGGGACCGACGAAAATATTCCGCGCGACAAGATGGTATGCCGCGCCGTGAGCAAAGTGCACGATCAGATTAAAGCGTCGTCGAATCCGGCGCTGCCGTTGATCTGGAGCGAGTTTAATGCCAGCTACGGCAACGAGCACCAGATTACTGACGCACTGTATATGGGGCCATGGATGGCGGAGACGATCCGCGATTGCGACGGGCTGGTCGACATAATGTCGTACTGGACGTTCTCCGATGTGTTCGAAGAGCAGGGAGTGGTGAAGACGCCGTTCTACGGCGGCTTTGGATTGCTGGCGGAGGATGGGATTCCGAAGCCGGCGTATGGCGCGTTTGAGTTGCTGCATAAATTGGGAACGAAGCGGCTCACGGTGAATTCGGATTCCGCCTTGGTAACGACGCGCCCGGATGGTGCGCTCGTGGTGGCTTTATGGAACTACGCGCCGGAAGGACAGGCTGGCGAGCCGAAGACGGTGACGGTGAAATTGAAGGGAACGACCGCGAAGCACGCTAGCATCTCGCGTGTAGATGCCGAGCACGGCGACTATCATGCGGCCTACGCGAGAATGGGATCTCCGGATTATCCGACGCGGACGCAGATTCAACAGCTGCGCGACGCGGTCAGACTGGGCGCCCCCGAGTCAGTGGCCGTGAAGGGCGGAGAGTTCAAGGTAACGATTCCTGGAGCGGGGCTGGCGGTGGTGGAGCTGCGATAAAACCGTTTATGACAGCGAACACCAAGTATCACGAAATGAACCTGCTAGAGCCGGACATGATCTTCCGCGCGGATTGCCGGCTGGGCGCGCCGCCCCCGTAGTTCACAATCTGTTCGTCGTTCACTAGTTCCGGAGTCGAACACGGGTTTGTGTTCTGGTTTACTTTCTTGTAGGTTCACCAACTCCATCCAAGTTTTACGATTGACACCACGACATCAACGGTGACAATATTGGCAGTCGTAACTCCCTCCCCCTCGCGTCCAGTAGTGGCGCGCTTGTGCGCTTGGCGGTTCCCGCTGGGGACGTTCAAATCAATCGGCAATTCGACGGAGGAACGACTATGGAAGCGAAGGCGAAGCCAAAACCGAATCAGCCTCGGCCAGTAGCCCCGATCAACAACACACTCGAGAAGCACCTTGCCACTTACATGACGCTTGCCGTGGCCACCGGAGTGGGCATGCTTGCGCTCGCCCAGCCATCCGAAGGCGAGATTGTCTACACCGCCACCAATCAAAGTTTGTTTTCCCGCAATGGCGTCACAGTTGATTTCAACAACGACGGCGTCACCGACTTGACTTTCAGAAACTTCAGCCGAGCGTACGCTACCTTCTTAGCGGCCTACGCTTCGGGCCAAAATCACTTCATGAGCGCCAGCTATCCTAGCAATTCCGTGCTGCCTTGGGGTAAGCGTATAGGCCCGAACGCACGATTTGGGGCAAACTACGTGGGCCTCACAGGCGCCGGTCATCACTTCGGAACTTGCGTTTCGTACCGTGGCGGAAACTGGTTTAACAAGCGGGGATATTATCTCGGCGTTCAGTTTTCCATTGGGAGCGATATCCACTATGGATGGGTACGGCTGACAATTACTGGAGTGTGCACAACCGGCAAGGAACTGATAACCGGCTACGCCTACGAAACGATTCCAAATAAGCCGATCATTGCGGGAAAAACATCCGGCTTCGCTGCCGCGGATACCCACGCCCACTACCTGCCCCCGGCTCCATCTCAACAGCCCAGCCTGGGCATGTTGGCCCTCGGGGCCGAAGGGCTGAACATCTGTAGGCGCGAGGAAGAAGAGGCGTAGTTATTCTCGCAGCAGCAGCAAATTAATTTCGGGCGATGCGAAACAGCGCCGCGGCCAATGGTCGTTCCACGGGCATTGTGAAGTAGCCGTTCGCTTGTTTGGCGAATTCGTGGCACGCCTGAATGCACTTCCGGAAAAGAGTCGGTTAGCCAGCGGATGACGACCGCCGAGGCTAAGCCCGAATTGATTTCCGACTACTTACGTGGCCCTGAAGAGCCGCTCTTTCCTCTTGCACTCGGGTGTTCTCGAGTTTTTCCGCAGCCGGTGAGGGCAGGTCTGCCGCGAATCGGCCTAAGTGAAACCGGCTTAAGCGAACCTACTTCCGCTACGGATAAATCCTTCCTCTTCTCCGGCAACGTCCCGATGTACTGCACTGCCGATGCGCGATAACTTCCCAGTCATGCTCGCCAATATCGACTGCAAGTGGACGGGCATCTTCCGCTGACTTCTGGAGACTGACTCAAATGAAATCCAAGCTTCTTTTTGTCTTTGTTGTTGCCACCCTTGCGTTCGGGATTTGCCCGAATGTTGCACTGGCCTGTACGGCGCCCGCTCAAGGCGGAGCGGTGATTTGCTTTCCCAGCAACAACGCCACCGTAACTTTTCCCATGACGGTCGAAGGCGCCGCCTCGGGAGCTAACGGGCTAGCCATCACCAAAATGATTTTTTATTCTAGTAACAACAAAGTCATGGAGCAGGATAAAGGTGGCGAGATGGTTCTGTACGATCCGAACGACTTTTACAACGAGAGCTACCACTTCGTGCTCAACGCGTGGGACTCAGCGGGGGACCTGTACCAGGCCTCGACCACGGTTAAGCAGATCGATGGCGTTTACAACTGCTCAACCCCGGCATCGGGAATTAATTTCTGTTCGCCGCCCAATGCGTCGTATCAACCGAACGACAGTGTTTACATCACAGCCTACGCCAGTTCCGGTGTAACCGGAATGAGTGGATGGCTCAACGGACAGCTGCAGGCGAATGAGAGTGGCAACGAATATCAACAGGTATACGGGACGACGCCGATCAACAACCAGACGCAGACTTTCACTGTCACGGCTTACAAGGGATCGCAGGCAGTGGCGACGGTTACCAACCAATACAAACTGTACTACGGGTGCCTGGGATTTAACGCAACCTGCAACGCGCCATACATCAAGATACAGGCGCCAGCCAATTACGCCGACGAGAACTCTCCATTCACGGTGCAGGCTGGAGCGGTGGGCAACACTGCGCCGATCACAACCACCAAGTTGTACCTAGACAACACCGTGGTGGCAGCGTCTACCGGCGCGACCATTGTGGCGACGGTTACGGCGTCGGCGGGAACGCACTTGCTGACGGTGCAATCGTGGGACACGACTGGAGTCCTCTATAAGACGCAGCATACGGTGAACGTAAACTAGCGTGGGCGAAAATCTGCTGCGGGCTGAGCTCTGATCGCGGTGCGGTAGAATAATCGCACTGCGATCAGAGTGGGCCTATAGCTCAACGGTTAGAGCAGCAGACTCATAATCTGTTGGTTCCAGGTTCAAATCCTGGTGGGCCCACCAGCCAGCATGCATCTGGCAAATTCTCACGCCCGACTCCGCGGTCACGACAATACGGGACCACTGCCGCAGTGAGCTTGCGCTAAACTGCAGCCGTGCGCGGCGATCTGGGCCAACAATGCAAGAGGATGTCGCGCTAGCTGGGCTCCGTGGTAGGAACCTCCCGCACCAAGTTGGTAAACACCCCTCGCTATGTCGTTGGATCGATAATGTAAACAGCTCTGGCTTTCTCCACGACCGAACCATGAATCGCCGAATCGTAGGTCACATCGGCTTGCAGCGCATTGGTGCGTCTCGGAAGGTGGGGCCAGTTGACGACCACGAAACTTAAGAAGGGAATCAAGGATTTTTGCGAGGTCATGCACGAGTTGGAGATGCCGCTCATTCGCATCTACATCTTGCTGCACCTTTTCTGGAGTCTATTCCATCACTCGCAGTGAAGGACCGCAAAAGCGCTCATATGGATCAGAGCGACGCAGTCAACAAGGCGCGAGAGTTCGCGGACCGAGTCTTCCGTGTAGAGAGTCTGAAGACCTTTCGTTTCGCACAGCGCCAGCTCGCGGAGTCGCGGAGTCAGGCGGCAGCACGCGGAACCGTTCTCTCAGGCGGGACCATCTTGGAGACTGCGCGGCATGAAGGTGCGAAGATCACCGCGCTCCTGCAGTCGCGGCTCGATGGCTGGCTCGAAGGTATTGACCTCCACGGAGCGGTACTCGACGACGACCTCGTGGGCGTTCTCCAAAAGGATCTCGGCGCCATGCGGTCGGACCTCATCGCCAGCGGAGAGAGGGAGTACGGGAGAGACCCGCTAAATCTCGCTCGGATGATCCCAGCGGTTGCCTATTCGAAAATGCTGTTGGAAGAGGTCGGCCTAAGTTCGGATGAAGTTCGGACGCAGATCGACCGCAGGAGGCTCATGCCCAAGAAAACCGAGGGTCCCACAAATATCTATTACGTGCAGGGTGACAACGCACGGGTGAACGCGAATAGCACGGACAACTCCGTGAACGTAGTCATGAAGTCTAACGCGGAGTTCTTCACCACCCTGCGAGAGCGCATCGAGTCGGCGGTACCACGAGGGGGCGAGCAAACGCTGATCCTTCAAAAGCTCGCGGCTCTGCAAGAGTCGCAGGGACAGCCATCGTTCGCACAGCGTTACACTGACTTCATTGCCGTGGCCGCGAACCACGTCGCCCTGCTCGCGCCCTTTATTCCAGCGCTGACGGAGATGCTGCACCACGCTCTGAAATGAGTTTTCTTGTGTCAATTAGCAATGGATGGCCTCGGTCTAGAATGGCTGGTCGGAGGTGCTGACAATGGCAGACCGTGCGATGAAAGTAAGGTCCTATGAGGTCGATGACAAGGAAGCGAAGGCTTTGCGATGGCTCTATGAACACCCGGGACCTGGAGTGAACACTTACACCCTCGCGATGATGCTGTATCCAGACGTGAACCCTTCTTCCAAAGACTTCGCCGCGCCCTACGACGAGACTCGGGACGTTGTAGAGAAGCTCGTCATGTTGAAGTTGGTGAACGGAGAACGTGGTTTAGACGCTGCGAGAAGGATTTACCGCTCTGATCTCAAGCTCAGCCATGCCGGCGAGCGAAAAGCAATCGAACTGAGCCTTTCGTAACAACCAGGTCTAAAGCTGCCTCTCACCGCCCACAGTTTCGCGTTGAAGTGTAAGAAGTTCGGCATAAACATTGCACCCCCGCAGGATCTGATATCTCTGCGGGGGTGAGGTGTTTCTGCGGTGCTACGGTTACGGTTACGGCAAGTAATAACGGAAGGAACTGAAGACCATGCCCTCGACGCCGTGGGGCTCGATTCCGGTTTTGCCTGACCACGTTTGCCGTGTGATGTATGAGAACTGCGGGCCCCACTGGACGCGGCCTTTGGGCCCGTTGTAGAAGCGAATCCAGAAGCCTCCGGTTCCTTCGATCAGGGCCCGGGTATCAGCCGTGCAGCTACTCAGGCCGCCGGGAACGAATCCGCTGCCATTGCCCGGAATCGTCTCGGTGTAGCAGCCG
>Ga0210410_10002629_pt1 | contig 16071 bp, 16 predicted proteins | sample IncBWC4MmetaG_FD_161058 | JGI IMG/M metagenome (GOLD analysis project Ga0210410, IMG submission 161058) | Forest soil microbial communities from Barre Woods Harvard Forest LTER site, Petersham, Massachusetts, United States - Inc-BW-C-4-M | ecosystem: Environmental > Terrestrial > Soil >... | reverse complement strand
ACTCTTGATGCGGCGCTCCATTTCCTGGCTGCCGGGAAACGGCGCCTGCTGAACCGCAGGAATGGTGTTCTGATAGGGAGTGGTCGCGGTGAACGGCAGATTCACCCCGGCCGCCCACTTAGCGTGCAATGACAACTGCTGCAGCAACCGTCCGGCGCGCTCCGGGCCGCCTTGCGCTAAAACGTAATCCAGGGAATCGAGCCACTCCCGCGTCTCAAGCACTTCCAATCCATTCGTCTGGGTCTCAGCCACGTCTGATTTCTCCATCTATCGAGTAGGGATATTCCATGATAGACAATCGCGGGGAATTTTGCTGAGCGAGCGCCCGAAGAATCTGAGCGACGCCTACATTTTGTACGCAAACGGGAATCCTGCAGTTAGCCGGCGTCATCCTTTGGGGACGGACAAGTTGTAAGCCGCCGTTTGGCGGTTGATCGCAACAGGGGCAGCGATCGCAGACCGGTTAAATCCATATCGCGCGGAAGCGAATGAGCGTAAACTTCTGAAGAGGAAAGAGGAGGTTTCCCATGCCGAAAAGACCTGCTTCCAAACTTAATGCACAGCCACGCATTCACCAGAACGCACGCGAAATCCAGCAATACGGCACCGTGACCCATGCCCTGCCATTGGAATTGGAGGAGCCGGTCCGGTTGGAAATGACGGAACGACTGAACCAATTGCTCGCTGATACGATGACTCTCCGCGATTTGTACAAGAAATCGCATTGGCAGGTTGCCGGGCCAACTTTCTACCAGCTTCATCTGCTTTTCGACAAGCATTTTGATGAGCAGTCGGAGTTGGTGGACACCATCGCCGAGCGTATTCAGTTGCTCGGCGGCCTCAGCATTGCCATGGCCCACGACGTGGCCGAAACTACGCGGATCGAGCGGCCGCCCCGGGGACGCGAGGAAGTTCCGGTGCAGATCTCGCGCTTGCTGGACGCGCACCAGATTATTATTGGCGACTGCCGCAAGCTGGCGGAGCGGGCCTCCCAATTGGGAGACGACGGAACCAACGATCTTGCAGTCAGTGACGTGTTGCGCACCAACGAGCTGCAGGTGTGGTTCCTGAGCGAACATTTGGTCCAGATGCCCCTGGTGGAAGCCGTCGATACCGCTTCCGCCGCGGATTGATCTGAGGCGGCTGCGGCGGTGGATTCAGGGCTGGCCTCCGGCGCCTTGAGTTTCTGTGTCCTTCACCGCCGGCTTTGATGCGCTTGACTTCACCAGTAGCCGACGCGCAAGATGGAGTCGTTTCTCGGCAAGCGCCAGGGTGTGGCGATCTTGAGCTTGCTTTATTTACAAATTCGGAACAAGCAGGAAGTTGCCGATGGCTGCCCTTTCATGCGGGAGCCTTGGCATGACATTTGCGACAAATAGATGTGATTCTTGGCATCGTTGATGTCACTAAGTTGGTATGAATGCAGTCGCTTCTGCCGATGTGAGGGGGGATCCATGTTTCCGGGCGGACAGAACTTGCGCGTGTTGCGAGAGCAGTTAGGATTGACCATGCGGGATGTCGAGAACGCCAGTACACGGATCGCACAGAAGCGTTCGAATGACGAATTCGCCATCGTTCCAAGCCGGCTTTCGGATTTTGAGACAAAAGGAGTGGTCCCGAGCATCTACCGCTTGTATTCGCTAGCGGTGATTTACCGCAAGGACATACGGGAACTACTGTCATGGTACGGCGTCGATTTGAATGAAATGACGACGGACCTGGACTTCGTGTTTCCGCCGAAATCGCATTTTTCTAACGCTTTGGCGAACCTCTCCAGCGTTCAAATGCCCATCCGCCTTGATCCCAGCTTCGATCACCGCCGCACCGTGAACTTCGGACGGATGGTGGAACAGTGGGGCCAGGTGCCCCTCGCGTACTTGGCGCAATTTGCCACGGGCCAGTACACCTATGGCTATATTGGGAGTGACGACTTAACCATGTATCCGATTCTGCCGCCCGGAAGTTTTGTGCAGGTCGACGAATCGAAAAACAAAGCGGTGGAGGGAGGTTGGAGGTCGGAATACGAGCGCCCCATCTACTTCGTCGAAACCCGAAACGGCCACACCTGCTGTTGGTGCACGATGACTGGGGAAGAAATCATTCTGCAGTCGCATCCTCTCTCGCCGGTTGCGGCTCGGGTCCTGCGCTACCCGCAGGAGGCGGAGATTATTGGCCAAGTCGTAGGAGTGGCGATCAGGCTGGGGGAGTGGCGTCCCCTCTTGGATTCTTCAACAAGCTCGAAAGAGCGTGAAGTACTGAATTGAGGTGGCGGGCGGATCCGGCGCCAGGTCCATGGGGTAGCAGATTTGGGCTGGTGGTGGCCAGCCGTTCCACGAAAGCAGCCGGCGGAAGTCCAGCCTCTTCACTGGATTGTTTCGCATCTTCTACCAGGTTCCGGATTGGCATCGCCAACACCTTGGACAGCAGCGAGCGATGCGCCCGCGCCAGTGCTTTCCTAGCCGCCAAGTCCCCGTAAACCCGGGCAAAACCCCAATGCTCGTAGCTCCCTGATTTGTCCCGCAGCCCGGCCAGATACTCCAGTTTGTTCAGGCAGCCGGCGAAGGCTCTCAGCGTGTTTTCGTGGATGTCTTCTAAAGCCGAATACAGGGTCATTGTTACGTTTTTGGAAATTCGAAATTACCACAGGGTGTTGTTGCAAACGGCGTTCGCCCATACATTATCACGGTGTAATCCCACATTGGAAAGGAAATTACACCGTGAAAACGAACCTGCGTTGGCTTGCCGCTGTGCTGCTTCTAACCACCGTTTGCGTACCAGCAACCCTAATGGCTGATGGCAACCCAAGTGGTCCTCCCCCCAAAATCATTCGGCACCCTTCGCCGGGGCCCTCGTCTGACGGCAATCCGAGCGGTCCTCCCCCGCACGTCATCGGATAAGCGCCGGTACGTGAGTTGTTTTTGGGTTGTGGGCGGCCGCGGAAGCGTATATCATTTCTCCGCAGCTGCCCATGACTCCACTGCGCATGCTTTGGTACTACCTTTGGGTCGCTCCCCATCTTCTACAGGGGATCGTCGCGTATGCCATGTTCCGGCGTGGACTCCAGCGGCAGTTCCCGATTTTTCTGCTTTATACCGGATTTGAGATGCTGCAGCTAGCCGTGCTTTTGGCCATCTCTTTGTCGCCGCTCCACTTTGGCGAAGGGTATTTTCACGTGTACTCGGTCGGCTTGGCTCTGAGTACTGCCATCCGGTTTGCCGTCATCCGTGAATTGTTTGGCCATCTCTTCGAGCGTTACCCTGTGATTACGGGATCGGGAAGGCTGTTGTTGCGCGGCGCGACGGTTGTGCTGTTGCTGCTGGCCCTGGCCCTGGCGGTCTCCGCGCCGGGCAACAGCATGGAGTTTCTCAAGCATGTCACCTACGCCCTGGACCGCGTTGTCAGCATTCTGCAGGCTGGCTTGCTGGTCTCGCTTTTCCTGTTCTCCCGCTATTTTGCGCTATCGTGGCGGAGCCAGGCTTTTGGCATTTCCTTGGGCCTGGGAATTCTCGCGAGCGTAGAATTAGCGATGTCCGCGCTGCGACTCTATGGGCTGGTCAGCGGGACGGTTTTTGACTTTGTGATTATGGCGAGTTATCACCTCTGTGTTTTGATTTGGATCCTTTACCTTGCGTTGCCGGAGCGGCAGGCGCGTTTCACTTTGAATCCGCTGCCGGAACACAATCTTGATATCTGGAATCGAGAACTGGAGCGCCTTTTACAGAGATGACTCTTACGATTATCATCGTCGCGCTTGCACTAGCGGCTCCATTCTTACTGGTCGCGCTAAGGGGACAGGCCGCCAGGTCCAAGGTTCTGGACAATCCCGCTGCCCACATCCGGTCGGTGGATGTTGACGCCTTTCGCAACCTGGTTGATCCCGACGAGGAGGAGTTCCTGCGGTCACACCTTTCGCCGACGGACTTCCGGAGAATTCAGCGGGAACGGCTGCGGGCGGCGATCGAGTACGTATTCTGCGCAGCTCACAATGCGGCGATCCTGTTGCGTCTAGCGGATGACGGGCGACGCAGTCCAGACGACGCCACCGCGGAAGCGGCTCAGAAACTGGCGGACAACGCGCTTCGCCTGCGGCTGTATGCGCTGCAAGCCATTCCGAAGCTTTATCTCGGCATGATTCTCCCCGGCTCGCGCATCTCTCCAGTTCGCATTGCGGAGAGCTACGAGCAGATGACCCGCCAGGTAGTGATGCTGGGCTGCCTGCAATATCCCACTCGGGGCGTCTCGGCCGCGCTCTAGCAATTTAGACGCGAAGATCCGCGCCTTGCAGAGCCAGACAATGTCCGGGGGAGCACTCGCCTAGTCTTTCCGGAAATCAAATCGGTTGCCTAAACATCTACCTTGCAGCAATGGTTCATCTGGCGGGACCCAGCGGAAATATCTTCAGCCCTTCCAAGCGATCATGAGGATAAGAACCACCGGCAAATAAATCACCGAGGCATGCACGACGCGGCTAGCCAAGACTTTGGAAGTGGACTGCGCCAGTTTAGCGACGTGATACAGTAGGACGGCTCCCGCCAGGAACATGCCAGTCAGATAGAGCGGTCCACCGCGACCCACCAGGGGCAGCATCGTGGTAACGATCAGGATCACAGTAAAGCCCACGATCTCTGCACGCGTGAAGCGAGAGTCGAGATCAAAATTTGGCAGCATGCGATAGCCGGCGCGGGCGTAATCGTCCCGGTACATCAAGGCGATCGCCAGGAAATGCGGAAACTGCCACAAAAAGAGAATTGAGAAAAGATACCAAGCCTGCCGGTCGATGCCGGCTGATGCTCCAGCCCATCCGATCAACGTCGGCATCGCACCGGGGAAAGCTCCCAGAAGCGTGCATAACGGCGTTTTTCTTTTCAGAGGTGTATAGACGAGGAGATACGACAGCAACGTCGAGACCGCCAAGAATGCCGATAACAGGTTCACAGTTAGCGCCAGATACAGCCCTCCGGCAACGCTTAACAGCGTGCCGAACAGAAACGCTTCGCGAGAACTGAGTCGCCCCGAAGGCAAAGGCCGGTTCGCGGTGCGCCGCATTCGACCGTCCCACACCCGCTCCATCCATTGATTGAGAGTTGCCGTACCGCTGGCAACTAGCAGAGTTCCTATCAGCGTGTTCACCAAACCTGCAATCCTGAAAGGTCCACGGGAAGCAAGATAATAGCCCGCCGACGTGGTCATCAGAATGAGGAGGTTGACCTCGGGCTTGGTGAGTGTGTAGTAGTCCCCAAGCTTGGAAGCGAGCGTCTGCGGAGAGGTCGGATTTGCCATTAGGTTGGTGGTCGCCATTCTATCAGTCTTGGACAAATTCGTCCGCTTTTTCGCTCCGCGCAAACCCAGTTGCGCTCCGCGATAAGCGATGAGAATCATGCCTACAGACGTGAACGTAGAATAATAAGCATCGGAATCCCGCTACGCAAGCCCGAATCGTTTATTGGCAGGGTCTCGGCGTTTTAGAGTGTCGGAGTCGGCAGGCCCAAAGTCTTAGATCGCGGAGGCCGGGGAGAACAGCCGCGGAGAGCGCAGAGAAACCCAGAGAGCAGACCGAAAGCCATCGGATTGTTAGCAGGAAAACTGCAAACCGAGGCTTGGTTCTTCCTGTATTGGAGAGCGGTCACACCGATATTGAATAGGCTGGGTTGCTGACGAGAATCTTGGCCACAGCGGCCGCCATTTTCTTCGCGCGCGAGCGGTCTTGCCTGAGCAGTACCGGGCGGACGAAGCCGAACACCAGTCCGAGCATTCCGACCGCCTGGGTCAGAACCTCAACTGCGTCCGCGGGCATCTTTCTGCAAGATTCGTAATGCTTCAGGCGTTCCGAGATGGTTTTGCCGCTCGCTGAAATCAGTGCTTTATTAAGCACACTTCCTATGGCTGGGTCGACAATCGCGCGAGAGATGAAAACTCGCAGAAAATCACGGCTCTCCCACATGCGCTGGACTTCCCGGTCCACCAAGTGTACGAACTCATCTTCAAGGCTGGGAGATGGAGGGCTGAGAGATGGTTGCAACACGGAACTGGAGTCCAGCGCTTCCTTCGAGACTCGATACTCGATCAGCGCAGCTAGCAAGCCAGCCTTGCCCTTGAAGTAGCGGTGAATCAGGCCTTCTGCGCATCCCGCCGAGGCGGCGATCTCGCGCGTGGTGGTGGACTCATAGCCCTTGCGGGCAAACAGTTCCAAGGCAGCCAGAATGAGCGCCCGCCGTTTCGCCGTTCGATCACGGACACGCTCCGGCCGGCTGCCGTTCCGGCTGCTCTTTCCTCTTCCGAATGAAGCGAGCCTTCGACCCAGTGTCGGGCGCTCGCGCTTTGTTTTTGTTCTGATCATGCCGTTAGTTCGCAAGCGACGGTATCATCGCTGCCTGATTCAGATGTGACAAGTTCGTCTGGGTTTTGTAAAAAGATTGTCAGCAATTTGTCATCAGGTATTTGCCGTTGAATCCAAAGTTCGTTGAGCTGAACGCACCCTCGGCACTCGATTACAATCGCAAGAGCATGCCGAATGTCCAGAAACACTCGGAAAGTCGTGGGATCAGTGTCGCCGTGGGAGATGCGCTTGCCAGAAACCACAGCTACGCGTGCCGCAGCCTCTCGATTGCCCTAGTCTCAGTTCTCGGGCTGGCTTTTGCAGTCGCTCCGCTTCGAGGGCGGGAACATAAAAAGAAGGAAGATCCGAGCCTGGGGTTTTCCATGGAAATCAAGTTTCCGGAGAGTGAGGTTCTCGATGCGGTAGAGGCTGTGGTCGACGACGGAATCATCCAGGGCAGTAAAGAGTACAACAAAGACAAGTACATCGAGCACGCCGCTCCGGCCCCGTCCTCGGCGTTGTTTCCCCAGTGGAAAGATTCCGGCACAGTCTTTTACAAGCTCCGCACCAGGGTTTTGGCGCCGGCAAACTTCAAGAATACTGCCGACGAAGGCACAATCGCCGTGCGTTATGTAGTACAGAGCCGCGACCCGGGCAAAACGATTGTGCGGATCGATGCCGTTTTCGTCGAAGATGACCGTCGTACCATCCATCCCTCGGACGGCAGCGTGGAAAGCGCCGAATACCAGGATATTCAGGATCATATTGACGCCATCGAGTTGCAGAAGACTCAGGCTCGGGAGGGTGAAAAGCAACGCCAGGAAGAGCTAGCCAGACGGGAACTCGAACGCAAAAGCGAAAAGGACGAAGCTGCGAGTCTAGCAGCCGCACAAACTTCCGCTCAAGCTTTGGAACGGCATGTCCACGATCTCCAGCGGCAGGCGGAGCGTGTAATCAAGGCTCCCGGCGCCCAACTCAAGGCGGCTCCTTTCCAAAGTGCTTCGAGTTTGAAGTCACTGGAGACGGGCGCCGAAGTTGTCATTGTGATTGCGACTGCCTACTGGTATGGCGTGGAAACAGCAGATGGCCAGCACGGCTGGATTCGTCGCGAGCAACTGGAGCCGCTGCCTTGAGGCCAATCTATCGGATGCCGACGCGAGCCTTGTTTCTTACCTGCTGTGTCGCAGCGCTGTGGGCGCGGCCCGGCAATGCCCAGAGCGGTCCGTACGAGCGTACCTTCGCGCAGTCGAAGGTGCAGGTGGATAAAGCTCTTAAGGAACTACAGCCTTCGACTTCCGGACGCTTGCCGGTGCTGGATGGTTTTACAAATCCCGGCGATCGTCCGCTGGACCAATTCCAGCGTGGCTACTATCAATGCACGATACAGACGAGCCCCACACCCACTGGTGGAACGCTGGTGCGAGTCAGCGCCAGGATTACCGCGTGGTACGCGGATCCCCATTCGACTGCATCCGCTTACCAAGTTCTGTCCTCCAATGGCCGCCTGGAAAACGATTTTCTTGATCGCCTGGAGGAGGCGCTGGGCGGAAAGTCATCATCCTCGGGCGGCGTAGCGACAGGTTCGATGGGAGCCTTGAAGGCCACTGCGCCCGCGCGCACTCCGGTCCCATTGGGAAATTCCGTCAGCCACGGCCGGGTTGCGTCGTTGGCCACCCAAAAAGCCGTCGTGGATAAACATGTGGAAGAGCTTACGAAAGAGGCCAAGGGTCTGGAGGAGATTTTGCGCAGCCAGGCCCACCCTGACAATCTGGCTGCGGTCAAGAAATCCGGGACGCCGGTCCTCGCGAGTCCAATCGAAGGCGCGAAGGTGCTGTTTCTCGCCAGCGCGGAAGATGAGTTTGAAATTCTCGACTCGAATGCGACCTGGGTTCATATCCGGATATCGGGCCTCTCTCGCGGATGGATCCGGCGCTCGAGCCTGGAGATGCCGGAAGCTTCAACATCGAATGCCGGCAGAGAATCGGCAGCACCCAATGCCGAGTATCTCCAGGTGAAGGATGAGCAGATCGCTACGTTCCCCGGCAACTGGGAGCCGCTTCGCGGACAAACAGTGAAGATTCTGACCATACAAAAGACCGGCGCAAACTTTTCAACCAACGGTTCGCAGGCAAAGTTGGAATTCGCGAAATCCCTGTTTGCGAAAGAATACGCAGAGCTTACCCGGACGTCGACCACCGCGGCTGGAGTGGTGCTGATCTTCGATTCAGAAGATGGCGGGATGGCAGCGGCGACCCTGCCCGCGCTCCAGCAATGGAAGGCAGGCACACTCTCAGACCAAGCCTTCTGGCGCCGCTGCTTCTTCGATCCTCCAGAGGCTTTCATCTCGCAGACCCGTCAGTAGTCGAGACTCAGGGTGTCGCCAGCCGGAAATCGTGCTGGTCGGCGGTTTGATCTTTGCAAGACAGCTGAACCGCACCGAAAAACCATCGTGGAAAACTTTTGCGAATCGTCCGCAGAGTTTTGCACGGTACCGCTTGGAATCCCGCTCCGGAAACGGATTCTCCTTGACACTTAGCATTCGCCGGTGCAAGAATTCGTTCGCTTTTCAGTCGTTGCTTTTTGACCGTCTCTGGCAGCTTCGGAGATGGTGTTGGTGCAAAGGGGATACGGCTTGGCCCAATGATTTCGCGTCCCCCAGCCCAGCTGTTAGCAAACGTCCAGCGCCGGAGGATCAGTGGGAACAACTGCCGTTGCAAATGAAGACTGCAGGACCAAAGTTTCCACCTACCGGTTTCATCTTAGCCAACCCAACTTTCAAAAAACGGAGGAGACAGAGATATGTGCAAGAAGATGCTACTGACACTGACCGTGCTGGCACTTGCCAGCGTGACAGCTCTTGCTGCCAGCAAAACGGGAGTTGTACTCAGCCCGGACGGCAGAACGACGATTGCTACCAAGCACACGGCGGAGCCGTCCAAGCCGTACGACAACGAACCTGCCGCTACCGTCATTTTCAACAACCTCGCTAGCAAGTACCCTGATGGTGTCTACTGGTGCTGCGAAGGTGGCACCATCTTTGGTCCGGCCAACACGCTCAACGGACCTGAATATTGGCAGGCCGCTGGTTTTATGCCCGCGACCAATGCGAGCGTCACCAAGATACAAGTCGCGGTGGGTTGGGTGAACTACAAAGCCGGCGAATACACCGACGTTATCGTCAGCCTGAATGCAGACGATGGCACCGGAAAGCCGGGCGCCGCCATCAAGAAGTGGAAGTCGCAAATCGGTGGTATCGGGTTCGGAACCTGCTGCGCCGTCTCCACCGAACGTAACGCGGGCATCCCCGTTACCGCCGGGACTCAGTACTGGGTCGTCATAAGCACGGAGAAAAAGTCCGATATTTGGGCCGCGTGGAATGTGGATGACACCAAGCAAAAATCCACGGACGCCATCCTGGAATCTTTCTGGTGCTCGGGAACCAGCCAGCAGTGCGGCACAAACAACAACGTGTGGACGTCTTACAACGGCTATCCGGGCTTTGCCTTCGCCGTGTTCGGGAAATAGGTTTTCCCCAGAGCCCGCGATTTGATTCGCAAAAATCGCGGAGCCCTGGGCACTGCTTCCGCCGCCGTCCGGCCGCTTCAGGCTTGGCGTCGGCGTTTTTTTGACTAACGAATGCTGATGGGGCAGTCCCCTGCGCGCCTTTTACGGGACCGGACTGAGGTACCTCTAACGGAGCAGGAAATACCTGAGTTAGGGAGACTCGCCTTCGTTACACGGCGACCGTAGATTACTGGGAAAGAGTGGAGGCGCGGGTCGGAATCGAACCGACGCATAAAGGTTTTGCAGACCTCTCCCTTACCACTTGGGTACCGCGCCCTGTTACTTAAATTAGCGTTATACGGCACAAAAGTCCACAGGCCTGAAAGTCCGCCCGCGCCCGGGAAAATGAAAAAGCCCGCGTCTGGCGCGGGGCCGTCGTCAGCTAGAATCTGGAGCGGGAGACGGGATTTGAACCCGCGACTTCGACCTTGGCAAGGTCGCACTCTACCACTGAGTTACTCCCGCTCGCCAGTTTCGATTATAAACAAGCCGCAACTTCGCGGCAACGGCGGGTTCCCGAGCCTCAGTACGCGCAGCCCGTCTTCGGCTTCTGCATGGCTTCGTTGGCTTTGGCTGTGATGTGGTTGCGCACGTCCCAGAGCTCCTTGTAGAACAGATGTTCCATGCGCTGATGCAATACCTCGACCGGTGTACCCATCGTGCCGATCACGCCGCCGCCAATGATCCTCTGCGCCAGCTTCAAATGATGAAAGCGGAACAGGTGTACGCGTTCGTCGAAATCCAGCAGCCGTTCCGCCACATCGTGCAATCCGAAAAACTCTTCGTGACGGCGATAGATGTCGTCCACGCTGAGGCTAGAGTTGCGCAATCGAGCGTAAAACGCTTCGCCCAGGCGCGGCCCAACATGTAAAAGAGAGAGGAATCCCGGCGAATCCAGGCCACTGCCGTGCCCAAGCCCGGCGCGGATGATGTGATATTCGTACGGTGTGATCGTCTCCAGAACGTGCAGCATGGAGATCGGATAGTCGAGCATATGGTTGGCGCGCCGGATCAACCGCGCAGCGTTGGGGAAGTCGCCTTCTTCGATGTGAGTGCGGGCTCGGCCCAGTTCCCAGGCCACACCCTTCAGCAGCAACTCCGAAGCCTGATGGACTACCTGGAAGGTCAGTTCGTCCTTGTGCAGAAACTCCTCGGGATGCTTTTGCAGCGATAGCAGTTCGTCGGTGTGCAGGTAGCGCTCATAGTCGGAGGCGCCCTTGCCCGGCAAAATCGGCTTTTTCAGATCATCCATGCTTCTTGTCTCCAGATGGTGGCGAATGAGTTGGCACTACAGACTACTTCTGCGCTCCGGTCCACTGCGGATCCTTTTCCGGGGCCACGATCTCGCCATCGCGCATGTGAATCATACGGTCCCCGTAACTCGCGGCTTCGGGATTATGGGTGATCATGAGAACGGTCTGGCCCAGTTCCCGGTTGGAATGCCGCAGCATGTCCAGGACAATTACGGAGTTCTTTGAATCCAGGTTGCCGGTCGGTTCGTCCGCGAGCACAATCGCTGGCTTGTTAATCAGCGCCCGGGCCAGCGCGACCCGCTGCTGCTCGCCTCCGGACAGCTCAGAGGGCCGGTGGGGAAGGCGCTTTTCCAGTCCTAGCAGGCCCACGATCTTGTCGAAGTATGCGCCGTCGCGATTCCCATTGGCTCCGGCAATGTCGAGAGCAATATTGATGTTTGACCGAGCGTCGAGAGTGGGCAGCAGATTGAATTTCTGGAATACGAATCCGATCTTGCGCTTGCGCATGCGGGTGCGTTCGGCGTCGGAGAGTTGTGCGAAGTTGTCTCCGTCGATGATGACGCGCCCAGAATCCGCCCGAGCCAGGCCACCCAAAAGATAAAAGAGCGTGGACTTGCCGCTTCCTGAAGGGCCAACCACGCTGACAAATTCGCCCTTCTGCACGCTAAAGGAGACCCCGCGCAACGCAGGCACCTCGACCTTACCCACGCGGTAAGTCTTGCGCACATCCACGGCTTCGATGAGCACTGGCATCCAAACATTCGATCTTACACGAAGCCCGGAGCACCGGCACTCATAGAGAGTGTCCTCTGGCGTTGGACGGCGTAGGCGCGGGCTTCCGCGCCCGCGCTGACCCGAGTCGAAATTCCTTGATCAGACTTTCCTTAGATCACGCGGCGCTGATGTGGGGAGAAGATTGCGCTACCTGCGGCTGGGTGCGCTTGGGGCCGCGCTTCCGCACCAGCAGAACGCGGATCCGCTCCAGCAGTTCGGCCGGCGCATACATTCCTTTCGGCAGAAAAACGTCGGCCTTGGTGTCGCGGTCATAGAGCCTGGCTTTGCCGGAAAGAAGAATAGCCGGAGTCTGCGGCGAGAGGCTCTTGACCTCTTCGATGAGCTTGGTTCCGTCTAGGCCTGGCATCATCATGTCGGTGAGAACCAGGTCGACCCCGCCCTTCTTGAAGCATTCCAAAGCCTCATGGCCGCCCGTGCAGGTGACCACGCGATAGCCACGGGTTTCCAGCATTACTTTGCGGATGGAGAGCGATTGTTCGTTGCTGTCAACGCAGAGGATCGTTCTTTTTGGTTTCATTCGTGTTTCCGAAGTGGCGACCCGGCCAAGCGCCCGCCGGGGAAAATCCGAAAACTTTTTCTTATAGAGAATTCAGAGCGAGATGAATCCTAAAGGCGAAGCCAACAGATGTAAAGTGCCACTAATGCCAATGGGAGACTCACCCCATTGAAAAAATTCCGCAGTTGTGCATGGCAGCATTTTTCCAGCACTTCGACGCGTGCAGCTCTCACAAAGAAACTTCTCCGCGGAGAACCTCGACTACATTTCCACCGACCCGCACATTAACCACTCGGTCATCCCTGCGGGAGGCGCGGACAAAAATCCGGCTGGGGCGTTTGATCTCGATTCCCTGTTCGATCAGCACACGCTCATCGGGTTGGGCGACGCCATGGGCGACCATCCACGCGGCCGCGCATCCCGCCGCCGATCCTGTCGCCGGGTCTTCTCCGTTGTAGAACATCATGCGAGCGTGCAGCCGGGCTGCGGGATCCACTGTCTCACGGCTGACGAAGTAGAAAAACTTTCCGCCGGATCGCTGCAAGTACTCCTCGGATCCCCGCATGTCTACACGCAGATTGCGAATGATTTCAAGCCCGCGTAAAGGAACGATAGTAATGGGCAAGCCAGTCGAAACGGTCTGGATGGGCAATGAAGGATCGATGTCGCCGTCCCGCAAACCGGAGGCGCGCACCACCGCCTCGCGATCGTGACGCGTTCCGAACTCAGGATTGATTTGGGTCATCTCGCCGCACACCGGCTGCCCCGGCGTTTCCTCGAACCGAACCGGAACCTTGCCCGCGTTGAGGTCCAGCACAATTTCCTGTGCGCCCGTCGATCCGCGCAATTGGAATGCAGTGCCCAGCGTCGGGTGACCGGCGAACGGGAGTTCTTCCTTCACGTTGAAGATTCGCACCCGCACCCCGCGTTCGCGTTCCACCGATGGAACGCGCGGCAGGATAAACGTCGTCTCGGAAAGGTTCATCTCCCGCGCCAGGGTTTGCATTTCCTGGTCGCTGAGGCCGCGGCCATCGAGAAAGATTGCCAGGGGATTCCCCTCAAAAGGCCGTGAGGAAAAAACGTCCAACTGCACGAAGGTAAGCCGGCGGAGTTCTGCTGCCATGGTTGGTTATTGTAACGCGAGCTCTTAGTCAGGGTCTTGAGTGGCAACAAGCAGAAGGCACGCTTTAAGAAACTCAGTGGCCAGTTCCCGGTTCTCAGTTTGTCTGCCGTTTGACTCAAGTTTTGCCACCGCGTATCCTAGCCAATGTATGCGCTTATGCTCCACGTCGTGCCCGATGTGCTGTTGTACGCGGGCGCCTGCGTGTGGGTAGAGCGAATAAGTTCCCCATACCCACCCGGCGAACTGAGGGGTGGGTTTCGTGCTTTTTGCCTGAAATGCCACCTTCGGAAAGCGGCGATGGGTCGATTCACGTTCTTGGACCCGTCCGACAAAAATTCTAGCGAGGAGAGATTATGAGCACCGCAACCTTGACCGAAACCGCAACGAAAGTTCTCCGTATCAATGACACGGCTCCAAACTTCACCGCCGAAACCACTCAAGGCACCATCAACTTTCACGAATGGATTGGCGATGGCTGGGCCATCTTGTTTTCACATCCCAAAGATTTCACTCCAGTCTGCACCACCGAACTCGGCTACATGGCGGGTCTTCAGCCGGAATTCGCCAAGCGAAACTGCAAGATCATCGGACTGAGCGTGGACCCGGTAAGCAAACACAGCCAGTGGGCAGCTGACATCGAGGAGACGCAAGGCCACAAAGTGAACTACCCAATGATTGGCGATACCGACCTCGCAGTTGCCAAGCTCTACAACATGCTGCCGGCCGAGAGCGGGAACACCTCCGAGGGCCGCACCGCCGCCGACAACGCCACCGTGCGCACGGTATTCGTGATCGGCCCGGACAAGAAGATCAAGCTGATGCTCATCTATCCCATGAACACCGGCCGCAACTTCGACGAGGTGCTTCGGGTGCTCGATTCGCTGCAACTGACCGCCAACCACAAAGTTGCAACGCCAGTAAACTGGAAGCAGGGTGGCGATGTCATTATCCCGCCGGCGGTGTCAAACGAAGAGGCTCAGCAAAAGTACCCTGGGGGCTGGAAGACGCTGAAGCCGTATCTGCGCATCGTCCCCCAGCCGAAGTAGCTGGAGGTTTGTGTGGAGCGGGCGCTCCCGCCCGCAAGTTGGTCGCCACGGATCGGGAGGGATGAGCGCGGAGTAGACTATGCTGTCAGTCCTCATCCGTAAGAATCCCCGCTCATCCGTGGCCGCCCCAACTACTTACCTGAGAGAGCCCAGGTATCCCCGAAAAACTTTCCTGTATTGAAGTTATAGCCGTCGAAGACCAGAAACTGGCGGCTGATTGGATCCCATATCGTGCCGAACTGCTCGCGAGCCGCAGGCTTCTTCGAAGGCGAAAGCTGAGTCCACTCTGAGCCGTTCCATGCCCACGTGGTGTTCTGGTCCACGGCCTCGCTGCCGCCGCCGAAGACAACCACTTCTTTCAGGATGGGATTCCAGCCTCCGGTGGTGTAGTACAGAGGCGGTGGCTGGGTGGTGGGATTTTCCTGGGTCCATTGGGCGCCATCCCAGGTCCAGGTATTCTGCACGACCCAGTTGTCGGAAATCCCGCCGAAGAGGACAACGTTTCTTCTGACCGGATATTGAGCAACCACCGACGCCATTCTTGGATACGGAGATTTCGTCTCATCCAGCTTCAGCAGTTGCCAATCTTTTCCAGTCCACTGAAAAGTGTCGCGGGAGTAGAACATGCGTCTCTTCCCGCCAAACATGTCTACGTGTCCATTGGCGGGATCAGTGAAGAGAATCGGCGCCACTGCTCCAGCGGGAACCGTTTTCGGGTGAGCCTGCGTCCAGGTCGATGACGCCCCGTCCCACAGCCAAGTGTCGCTGAAAAGGTTGAAACCGGAAACTCCCCCGAACAAAATCAGTTTGTGGATTCTACTGTCGTAAGCCATCATCGGTACCTCGCGGGCCGGAGGTGCGACGCGGGTCTTGACCTTGGTCCAAGTTTTGCCGTCGAAAGTATAAGTTTCGTTCAGGTCGGTCTGACCGTTAGTGCCCCCGAAAACCACGATTTTCTTGCTAATAGGGTCGTAGGCCGAGGCGAAGGCCGCTCGCGGGGGAAGCGTTTTCGACGGTTTCAACTTCGTCCAGGTTAGGGTTGACGTATCGCCAGCGAATGACAGCATTGCGGCCACGAGCGCGAACAGAACTGACAGGGCCGCTGCACGCCGGAATTGAGAGTTTCGGTTACCAAGAAACATCGAGAAATACTCCTTGAGTTAGAAACCCCTAATCCTACCAGACTGCCTCAGGCGTGGTGCTGGCGCCTCGGCCGCGAGGCTGAACGCAGCTTCTCACCCTTAGGCCAACGGCTAAAACTAAGAGCTAGTCAACTTCCGCGCCCGCCCTAGTACGGACGCCCGCGCGCACATTAGAAACTGCACACTCATGGAAATCGCTGAACGGACGATAGGAATTCTAGAGGGAGATTGGACGGGCTTTCCGCTCGGACATAGAACCTCGCACGCCCAGGAAAGGCAGCCTCCAGAAGGTGCCAGCAAGCAGCCAAGTGACCGAGAGCATGCCAGCCCATGGGA
>Ga0210410_10002628_pt1 | contig 16075 bp, 12 predicted proteins | sample IncBWC4MmetaG_FD_161058 | JGI IMG/M metagenome (GOLD analysis project Ga0210410, IMG submission 161058) | Forest soil microbial communities from Barre Woods Harvard Forest LTER site, Petersham, Massachusetts, United States - Inc-BW-C-4-M | ecosystem: Environmental > Terrestrial > Soil >... | reverse complement strand
CGTAAACCGCCCCGCGTTCAGGACGTTGAACGCGACAATGTGCCCGCGCCCGATTTCGTGCAGCACGTTTTCCTTCGGCACCGCGCAGTTTTCCAGGAATACCGGCGTCGTCGAGCTGCCGTGAATCCCCATCTTGTGCTCTTCATTGCCGGGCTTGCAGCCGGGGAATTTGCGCTCCACGATGAACGCGGTGAACTTCTCGCCATCCACCTTGGCGAACACCACGTAAAGATCCGCGAAGCCCCCGTTGGTGATCCACATCTTCTGCCCGTTCAGGATGTAGTGCGTGCCTTCCTTGTTCAGCTCCGCGCGCGTCAGTGAATTCTGCGAGTCGCTGCCGGCCTGCGGCTCCGATAAGCAATACGCCCCAATCATTTCGCCGCTGGCCAGCCTGGGCAGATATTTTTTCTTCTGCTCATCCGTTCCGAAATATACGATCGGCAGCGTCCCGATGCCGGCGTGCGCGCCGTGCGTCACCGCAAAGCCGCCGTAAATCGAAATTTTTTCCGTGAGCAACGTGGTGGCAATCTTATCGAGACCCGCGCCGCCGTATTCTTCCGGCGTGCCCCCGCTCATCAAGCCAAGCTCCGCCGCCTTGCGCACCAGCTCCGCCATCAGCCCCGGCTTCTTGTTTTCCAGGTCCTTCGCCAGCGGGAGGACTTCCTTGATCACAAACTCTTCCGCAGTCTGCCCGATGAGCTTCTGATCGTCCGAAAGATCCGCAGGCGTGAAGATGTCCGACGGCGCCGGGGACTCCAGCAGAAAGCTGCCGCCCTTTGCTGCGGGTTTGGTCAGAACGGAGGTGGCCATTGGTGATACTCCTTGCCGGCGCGGGGCCGCTTGTAAAATTCAAACAACCGTTTGAAAATTCCAGACACGAAATTTTACCCATAGCGCCGTGATTTTCGCAATAGTCCTTTGTGCTGGCATGGCAGTTTTGGCGAGGCTTCCAACCTGGGGAGGTCCTGCCTCACACGGAAAGAAATTGGGCGACGCCTGACGGGTACTTGTGGCAGACTGCGGGCCACCGCTTCGATTGCTGATTGCGCAGGAGGAGGAACAATGGGACGTCCCGTTGTGCATTTCGAAATCGGCTGCCGCAACTTGCAGAAGACGCAGGAGTTTTACTCCCAGATGTTCGATTGGAAACCGCAGCCCATGGGGCCGGCAGCGATGATCGCGGCCGAAACCGGCGGCATCGGCGGCCACATGTCCGCGCTGGGCCATGAGCCGCATCATTACACGATTTTTTATGTGGAAGTGGACGACGTGGCCGCGTACCTGAAAAAAGCGGAAGCGCTGGGAGGCAAAACCCTCGTCCCGCCCGTGAAAATCCCCACCGGCACCTTCGCCTGGATGCAGGATCCCGAAGGCAACACCGTCGGCCTGTGGAAGTCGGGCAGCTGAGAAGCTACACCCGTTCGAAGATTCCCGCGGCGCCCATGCCGCCCCCGATGCACATCGTCACCATGCCGTAGCGAGCGTTGCGGCGCTCGAGTTCGCGCACAAGAGAAGTCGTGAGTTTTGCGCCGGTGCAGCCGAGCGGGTGGCCCAGCGCGATCGCGCCGCCATTCGGATTCACCCGCACGGGATCGAGATTCGCCTGCTGAATCACGGCCAGCGATTGCGCCGCGAACGCCTCATTTAATTCGATCACCGCCACATCGGCAAGCGACAACCCCGCCAGCTTCAGCGCCTTCGGAATCGCATACACCGGGCCGATGCCGAACTCCTCCGGCGGGCAGCCCGCAGTGGCGTACGAAATAAACCGCACTTGCGGCTTCAATCCCAGTTGCGCGGCCTTGGCATCGCTCATAATCACAACGGCCGCAGCCCCATCGCTCATCGGCGAACTGTTCCCCGCCGTCACCGTGCCTTTTACATGAAACGCGGGCTTCAGCCCCGCCAGTACTTCCATCGAAGTCTCCGGCCGAGGCATTTCATCTCTCTCGAACGAAAAAGATTGTGTCGTCGTTTTCGCCGGCCCTTTGCTCTTCGCGCCGTTGCCGTTCGGCAGGGAAGTGATCTTCACTTCCACCGCGACCGTTTCATCCTTGAACTTGTCCGCCGCGAGCGCCGCCACGGCTTTCCGGTGCGAATCCACCGCGAACTTGTCCGCCTGCTCGCGCGATATTCCAAATTTCCGCGCAATGTTCTCCGTGCCCAAGCCCATATTGATGTATGTGTCCGGATAATGGTCCACCAGCCACGGATTCGGTGAAACCTTGTTCCCGCCCATCGGCACCAGCGACATCGATTCCGTGCCGCCCGCGACAATCACTTGCGCCCCGCCGCCGCGGATACGCTCCGCGCCCAGGGCAATGGCCTGCAGCCCGCTGGAGCAGAAGCGGTTCACGGTCATCGCGGAAGTCTCGACAGGAAGCCCCGCGCGCAACGCTGCGATGCGCGCAACATTCATACCCTGTTCGCCTTCCGGCATGGCGCAGCCCAGAATCACATCGTCAATATCCTTGGGATCGAGCCCCGGCACTCGCGCCAGCGCTTCCTTAATCACCAGCGCGGCAAGATCGTCGGGCCGCGTGGTACGCAACGAACCTTTGAAACCGCGTCCCACGGGAGTTCGAACGGAAGAAACGATAACGGCATCAGCCATGGCAAGCCTCTTTCCTGCGTAATTCCCCCGATTGTCGGCCCCTGCGCCCCAAAAAGCAAATCGGCAAAAAAACAGGCGCGGATCCCCGCGCCTGTTTGATGAAGGATCGAACCGCGAAGTTATCCGCTAGAACTGCAAGCGCAGGCCGAACTGCACCACGCGCGGTCCCCCACCGCCCAGCCCCGGATTCCCCTGCGCCACGTCCGGCGTCTGCGTAATCTGCCCGAACGAAGGCGACCCAAAAGATCCTTGGGGAAGAGCAAAGTTGGGATGGTTGAACAAGTTGAAGAACTCGGCCCGGAATTGCAGTACCATTGGTTCCCGGATCTGGAAATTCTTGGTCGTGGAAAAATCCAGGTTGCGGAAGCCGGGACCATAGATAGCGTTGCGCCCAAGATCCCCAAACGTATTGTTCGCAGGCTGGCTGAAAGCAGCTGGATTCAGATAGCCGCTCGACGGCGACCAATTGGAGAAAATGGGATTTACGCCTGCGACCACGTTCGGACGCTGGTGAAAATTGAAAGTTCCACTCGTATCATTCGAGTTGACAATAGGAATGGGGCGTCCGGTCTGGACCGTGATGATGGTGTTCAATTGCCAACCGGCTCCCAGCAGATGTGGCAAGTGCGACAGCGTTGGCACGCTATAGGCAACGGCCGAGGTCCAACGCTGACGTGTGTCGAAAGTGGACGGGCCCTTTTCCGCGCGCAGATTGTCCGAATTTTGGGGAAACGCCGCACTGGCAAAGTTGAAATCAATTCCGTCGGAAGCTCCATCGAGAGATTTCCCTACGGCATAGGTGGAGAATCCGGTAAATCCGTGGAACTGGGCCATGCGCACGGTGGTTTGCAGCGCGTGGTAGGTGGAATTCGCGCCGCCGGAGAAGACGTCGATCGCCGCCCACTGAGTATTTGTTAAGTCCTGGTTCTTATCGTACAAGCGGGTCAGTTTGGTGCCCTTTGTTCCGACATAACCGACCTCGAACGCGAGAGCATGCCCAAGTTCTTGCTGCACATTCAGGTTCCAGCTCTGAACATAGGGAGTGCGAAGATTTAGGTCCGTAATGAAGATGGATTGCAAATTGATTGTCGGCGTGAAGACGGCGCCCGCGGCCGCCCCATTCGTCCAAGCCGTCTGGTTGAAGTCCATCCCGCCAACAAAAAAAGGACTCCCGGCCAGGGAAGGTACGGGGTTGGTGGCAATGCCCGCCGAATTGGTGAAGTTGGCGATTAGATTATTTTGCGGTGTGTAGTCGTAGTAGATCCCATACGCCGCGCGCACCACCGTACCGCGGCGCGGACTCCACGAAATCCCGAGTCGCGGTGCGAAATTGTTGAGGTCCCGGTTGTACACGTGCGGCAGTGTCGGGGAGCCGACCTGCACAAGGTTGCCGGCGGAGTCAAAATTTGATAGCAGATTGTGCTTCTCGCCCAGCGGGCCGAAATATTCCCAACGCAAACCGGCAGTCACGGTCACATTGGTTCTGAGGCGCCACTCGTCCTGGCCGAAGAAACCCAGGTTGTTATTGAAAGTGAAGCGGTGCGTATTACCTTGATTGGCGAATGTGTTAGAAAAGGAAAAGACATCGCCCAGGTAGTAGCCAACAAGAGTGTCGACGGAAATATTGGGATCGATGCCCGGGTTGAAGACAACCACTAACCCTCGCCCTAAATTGTTGTTAAAACTCTGCACATCATAGCGATGATACTCGCCACCAAACTTGAGAGTGTGCTTTCCGCGAATCCATGTGTAATTGTCGAGGATTTGAAATGTTTCACTGGTGCGCCCGCGAGGCAAGCTGAAGGCAGTCGCGCCCAGATTGTCGAATGTACCGCCGTTGAAATCGATCTCCGGCAATCCCCGCAGCCCGGTCCCGAAATTGATTCCAAATGTCGAAGGATTAATAAAGTTCGGATTTCCGGGTGTCGCGTCAGCCGAATTAAAGCTGGTGGTGAATCTCGTATACCCGAACCGTACCTCATTCAATTTCTCTGGGGAAAAGGTAGTCAGCCAACTGGCGGATACCACTTGCACCTGAGTGGGCGAGAGTTGTTCAAAGGTCGAAATGCGCGAACCGCCCCCATCATTCGCGGATCCGAGTGGAAAAGCTTGGTCGCTTTTTCCAAAGGCATAGCGACCTGTGATGGTGTTATTTTTCGAGAGATTGAAATCCACTTTGGCGATCAGATTGTTTCCGTTGTTGGAGTCACGAACGGTGTAAGGAAGCGTGTGGTTCGCCTGATCCGTCGTTGTCGGCATGAAGCTGAGGATTTTATCCAGGGGAGCAATATTCAGCGTGGGGTCAGCTGCCAACGCCTCCGTACGGGCGGTAGCAATGTCCTGTTTGGTTGGGACGAATAGATTGAAGTCCGAGCCGACCACTTCGCGCTGCCCCTCATACGCGAAGAAAAAGAAAGCCCGATCCTTAATCACGGGGCCGCCCACGGAACCCCCGAAATTGTTGTTGTTGAAATGTGATTGGGGATTTGGCGTGCCATCCTGCTGCAGCTTTGTATTGAAATAGTTACGCGCGTCGAATGCAGAGTTCCGGTTGTACTCGTAAAGCGAACCGTGAAGACGGTTGGTGCCCGAGCGGGTGACAATATTGACCACCGCGCCGGAATTGCGCCCGTATTCGGATCCGAACTGCGACTGGATGCTGAACTCCTGAATCGCGTCGAGCGGCAGCAGCGTCGCCGGCGCGCCCGTGATGCCCACCTGGTTCAAAGCCGAATTATTGAAGAAGGGATCGTTGTTGTCCGTACCGTCAAGGTTGTAATTATTCGAACGGTCGCGATTTCCGTTGATGTTGAACTGCCCGAATCCCTTTTCGCTGCCCGCCACCCCGGAGCCTTCCACGGTCACGCCGGGAGTCAGCGCAACAAGCTTCCCGAAATCGCGCCCATTCAGCGGCAACTCCTGCACCAGTTGCCGGTCCACCACCTGTGATAGCGTGGTGCTCGAAGCTTCGACCAGCGGCACCGTCTCGACAACGGTTACGGTGTCCTGGCGATCCTTCACCTGGCTCAGCGAGACGCCTACAATCGTTTCCGCGCCGACTTCGACGCGAACGCGTGAAACCCGAGCCTCTTGCAGCCCCGGCGCCATCGCCGAAACTTCGTACTCTCCCGCCGGCAGTTCCAGAAAACGATACTCGCCATCCGCGTCGGCAGTCACTTCGCGCGTCTCGCTCGTGCCCAGATTCCGTGCAGTCACTTTCGCTCCGGCCACCCGCAATCCGTGCGCGTCCGTGATTTCTCCGCGAATGCCGCCGCGGAAAGATTGAGCCGCCACTTTCACAAAATTGCAATTCAGTAGAAAGACGAATAAAAACACCAGACCCAACCGCAACCCTAAAAATCCTGCGTTCCGCAAGTTCATGACCGGTTCCTTTTTCTTTCTTGATCCATCATGGAATTGATGGAGTCCATGCAGGGGTGATAGCCCATGCAGCCTGAATTGTCCCGTGGTAAGCATCCTGCCCGGCGGAGGGATTCAGCCGGCTTGACCCGTGCGGCGACACCACCGCATTCTTCTACATCGCCCGTATAGACGGGCGCCCCTATCTATTGGAAGCAAAACCCCGCGACGCTTCTGCCAGTGTTCCCGCATCACTTGCCTCCGAGCAGCGCGCCCTTTTTCGGAATGAAAATGGGCACCGGAGGCGTGATCTTGTTCACCGCGGAAAAATTGCGCTCGTTCAGTGCCAGCCCCACCCGTCCGCGCGAATCCACGTACAGCAGCGCATCGCCAACCGGAACATCCATGAACGTCTTCGTATACGGCGCCGTGAAGGGCTTCTTGTTCAATTGCACCGTCACCCGGTCGCCCAGCTTGTAGCCAAGACTCTTGAAATCTTCGCCGGGAATGTCCGTGATCAGCGAGCCGAACGGATCATCCAGCGCGATCACTTCGCCCTCTATCCCCTTGTCGGTGACAGTGGCGGTCTTTGGCGTCAGCCGGACCAGTTGCTGCACCTCCGGCCCGACCAGCGTGTAATCCCAACCGGCGGCCAGATGCGCCCCAACCGGCGAAAAAATGTCCCGCCCGTGAAACGTAGAGGAAATTGCGTCGCCAATCATCCAGCTGGTGTTCGTAATTTCCCGCGCAGAGTCCAGCCCATCGCGGTCAATCACCGGGGATACCAGCCCGTTATCCGGCACCACAAAATACTGCCCCTTCTTCGATTTCACCACCACAGCCTTCCGGTTCGTGCCCACCCCCGGATCAATCACCCCCACGAACACGGTCCCCGCGGGATAGTAAGGCGTCACTCCCGCCAGAAAACGCGCCCCCTCTTCAATCGAAAAGGGCGTCACCTGGTGCGTGATATCCATGATCCGGATATCCGGCGCGATTCCCAGCATTACGGCCTTACAGATGGCCACCGCATCGTTGGCGGTCCCAAAATCGGTCATGAACACTAATACTGGGCGGGACCCCGTTCGTTGCCCATCCGCTGCCCGGCTGTCTGCCGCTGGTTCTGTTTTGGAGCAGGCGACGAGCGCCAACGACGCGGCTAAGAGCGCGAGAGCTAAAAATGTATGGATTACTCCGGAACGCCAAGACTTCATCGAAGACATCTCCGTACTTGGAATTTCGCAAAGGCCGGAAAAATCCCGGACTCACTCATTTTGTTGGAGTTGGGAGGCCTCGTCCCCCCGGACGTTGAAGCCAATCTCGCGCAGACACAACGCGCGCCCCATGCTCACCCCGTTACACGAAGCAGTATAAGGGATACCCCAAACGGCTGGCCAGCATTCCTTTCCCCTTGAAGGAATTGCAGCTTCCGGGCATTTTCATTAGACTTCCACCGCCTGCCCGTGATTTGAACAAGAACATCGCTTTTTCGCCGCCCGCGTAAAGCCATCGGTTTTATGCAAATCTGATCGTTCAGGAGGACGCACATGCGCCGCACTCTGCTTAGTGCCTTTTCGTTGCTGCTGTTGAGCTCCGTGGCATATGCGGATCACGTCGTATTGAAGAACGGTGACCGCCTCAGCGGGAAAATCGTGACCGGCGACGGCAAAACGTTGTTGTTGAAGTCGGAGTTCGCCGGCGACGTCACCATCCAGTGGGACGCCATCACCGATATCGAGTCTTCCGACAATATCAACATCACGCTCAAGGATGGCACGCGTCTCTCCGGCAAAGTCGCCACCCGAGACGGAAAATTCGTAGTCGCAGGCGCACCTGCCGCCGCGACTCCTTCCGTGGCCGCGAAAGAAGCCATCGTGGCTGTCCGCAACGATGCCGAACAGCACTCGTTCGACGTGGAGACGGAAAGGATGGCCCACCCCAAGTTCCAATATTTCTGGAATGGCACGCTGGACACTGGCCTTGCCCTCACCCGCGGCAACTCCGAAACCGCCAACTTCACCCTGGCCGCCAAAGCCATCCGCGAAACGCCCCGCGACAAGCTAACCGTCTATGGCGATTACATTTTTGCGAACAACAGCTCCGTACCGCCGAGCGTCACCACCGCCAACGCCCTCGATGCAGGTCTTCGCGGTGACTTGAATTTCCGCACTCACCTTTTCGTGTTTGCATTCACGGATTTCCAGACCAATCAGCTCCAGCACCTCGACCTACGCAGCGTCTTCGGCGGGGGCTTCGGCTACCACCTGATCAAAACCGCCAACACCACATTCGATCTCTTCGGCGGCATCAGCTACGACCGCGATTCCTTTGGCGCATACAATCTGACTAACCCGACGCCTCCACCGGCCTTACTCTTGTTCCCCTCGTCAGTCCAGAACAGCGCCGAGGCTGTTCTTGGCGAGGAGTTCGACGCGAAACTTTCCAAGCGCACGGCTCTTACCGAGCGTTTCTCCTTCTATCCGAATCTTTCCCACACCGGCGACTATCGCTTTCAACTCGATTCCACCATCAGCACGCAGATGAAGAGATGGCTAAGCTGGCAGGCCACGTTCAGCGACCGTTATATCAGCTACCCGCCCGTCGGGCTGAAGGCAAACGATTTGTTGCTCTCCACCGGCTTGCGTGTTATGTGGGGTAAGGGAAAACAGTAGAACTCCAGTCCGCCCCGGGCCAATGCTGTCGCTCCCATCGGAGCCAAGGAGGAAATTTGTATGGGTTTTCTCGCATGGATTGTGACCGGTTTGATCGCTGGTTGGTTGGCGGGCACGGTAATGAAGGGCGGTGGCTACGGCATTCTCGTGGACATCATCCTCGGGATACTCGGCGGCATCGTTGGTGGCTGGCTGTTTGGGTTGATAGGGATCTGGCCAGGTGGCGGGATGATCGGAGCCATCATTGTTGCGTTTGTGGGGGCAGTCATCCTGGTTTGGATTACGCGCCTGATTAAGAAGGCCTAGCTTCAAAAAGAAACGTCACACCCGGACCCCGGCTGCCCGATTTTGGCGTCCGGGGTCATTTCGCGGTGGGCCGACGTTCTCACCCAGGCCGGGGGAGAGGGCAAATCTCAGGGAGGACGGGCACCTGTCCCCTGTCCTAAAGGTCAGGTTTTTCCACAGGACAGTACCCGAAGTTTAAGCGAAGATTGGCAGAATTTTATGCTTTCAAATAAGACATTTATAATCTGCTAATTACGTGAACTTTGATCGAGATGTAGTCGTACTAGGAGATTCGTTTACTGCCAATTTTGGTGCTACTGTACCATTCCCCTCCACCCCCCTTTCCTGTCTAATGGGACAGGTACGCAGATTGGACCCTTTGGTCGGGGGAAGTCATCCAAGTTGCGTAGGTCGTTTCAAAGCCGTGGTTCAGACTTCGCAGGGGCTTCAAAGAAGAGGGGCGGGTCAGGATGAGCAAACAGGACAAAGGTCGCAAATGGATTTGGTGGTTTCTGGGGACAATCGCCGCGATGCAACTTTATTTCGTACGCGAACTGCTGGCGGCTTTCGCAATTTTCATTCTCGGATTTGCCGTCATCGGCATTTGCATCGCCACGCTGTATATGGCCCAGAAGACTTGGGAAGCGGGCGTTGCGCAATTGGCGGCCAGCCGGAACCCGGTGCTTCTCGCGGTGCGGCGCGGCGTTTCTTCGGTGGAAGATCTGGCGCGTCGGCCGATTCGGCGTCCCGATTCGCAGCCGGCTTCGTAACAGGTTTGCTTCTCCTGCTGTCGCTTGTGCACACAGATTTGGGAACTGCGTGCGGCGTTGGGCCGTTCCCAAATCTGTATCGTGAAGCAAAAAGCCAGCCGTCCTGAGAGAGCGGCTGGTCTTTCTCTTTCTCTTTTGTTCGTAATTCCTCAGGCTCTCATCGATCTCAACGCACTTCTTTTTTCTTTTCTCCAATTCTGCTATCGTTGCCGCTCCCTGGAGGACTGGATGAATCCCTTTTTCTGTCGGCTCGCTCGCTTCGTGTTTGTTGCAGCAATTCTCTACGCCCCGATTGGCAATGCTCAGGAGAAAGCCGCGCCTGCGCCAAGAAAACTGGCGATTCGCGCGGGGCACCTGATCGACGGCAAGAGCGACACGCCCATCGCCAACGCGCTGATCCTTATCGAAGGCGACAAAATTGTCAGCGTGCCGCCGGGTGGAACTCCTCCCGCCGGTGTGGAATTTATCGATCTTTCGAGAGCCACCGTGCTGCCCGGATTCGTGGATGCCCACACCCACGTGCTGCTGCAGGGAGACATTACGCAGGAAGACTACGACGCGCAACTCCTCAAGCAATCCATTCCGTACCGCGCGATTCTGGGAGCACGCAACGCCCAGATTGCCCTCGGCCACGGCTTCACCGCCATGCGCGACCTCGAAACCGAAGGCGCCATGTACGCCGACGTGGACGTGAAGCACGCCATCAACAATGGCGAAGTCCCCGGCCCGCACATGCAGGTCTCCACGCGCGCCATGGCTCCCACCGGGGCGTACGGCCCTTACGGTTATTCCTGGGAAATCACCATTCCCCAGGGCGTGCAATATGTGGACGGAGTCGATGAAGCCCGCAAAGCCGTGCGCGAACAGATCCGCTACGGCGCAGACTGGATCAAGTATTACTCCGACCACGGCTATTTCTACGGCCCCGATGGAATCGTACTGCACAGCCACGTGAATTTTACAGATGAAGAAGCCAAAGCCATCGTGGACGAAACGCATCGCCTGGGCCACAAAGTCGCCGCCCACGCTATCGGCAGCGACGGCATCGCCGCCGCTCTGAGAGCGGGCGTGGACTCGATCGAACACGGTGACGGCCTGACCGAGCCGCAAATGGAAGAGATGGCGCGCCGCGGCATCTACTGGGTGCCGACGATCATGGTCGGCGCATACGTCGCTCCCGGCCGCGCAGGGAATTGGACCAAGATGGTCGAGACGGAAAAAGCCGCGTTTCAACTGGCGCTGAAAAAAGGCGTGAAGATCGTCCTCGGCACCGACGCAGGCGGCTTCGACTGGCGCGAACTCAACCAGGCCCTGGAGTTCGACTATTACGTGAAATACGGCATGACGTCCATGCAGGCCATCCGCACCGCCACCACCACCGCCGCCGAATTATTGGGCTGGTCCGACAAAATGGGCACCATCGAAAAAGGGAAGTGGGCCGACCTCGTCGCCGTCTCCGGCGATCCCCTCAAAGACATCACCGAACTCCAGCGCGTAAAGTTTGTAATGAAATCCGGCGCGGTCTTCAAAAACGACTTGCATTGAGTTCGAGCGGCCGGAAAAACTACCAAATTAGAAAAACGCGGCGCCACCATCGACGTTGATCGATTGCCCGACCATCGCGCTCGACATATCCGAGCACAAAAACAGCGCGGCTTGTGCGATTTCCATGGCCGTTTGCCCACGGCCCTGCAAAATCGAACTCAGGAATCCCTTGAGCTGGTCCTCCGGGCTGACATTCAATTTCTGCGCCAGCGTGTTGCCGAGTTCCTTGCTCATCGCCGTTTCCGTCACCGGGCCGGGGCAAATAGCGTTCACGCGCACGCCGTTCCGCGCCGCTTCCGCCGCCATGTAGCGCGTCAACCCCAGCAGTCCGGCCTTTGCCGCCGCATAAGCTGATCCCCACGAAAACGCCGCCTTCGCCGACAAGCTAGAAATATTCAGGATCACGCCCGATTTCCGCGCGTACATCCCCGGCAGTGCCAGCTTGCTCAACACAAACGCCGCGCGAAGGTGCACGTTGATCACCTTCTCGAATTCCTCCAGCGGATACTCTTCCACCGGCACCACCGGGCCGTAATGCCCGGCATTGTTCACCAGAATGTCCACGCGGCCAAACTGTTTCACCGCCGCCGCGAACACCCGCTCGCAATCCGCCACCTCCGTCAGGTCGGCAGTGGCAAAGCCTGCCTTGCCGCCGTCAGCGGCAATCTCTTTCGCGACACCACCAAGTTCCTTCTCCGTCCGAGCCGTCAGAAAAATCGCCGCGCCCTCCTTCGCAAACAGCAACGCCATCGCGCGCCCAATCCCGCGCCCCGATCCCGTCACCAACGCAACCTTATTTTCCAGCAGCATTTGCCCTCAAGCCCCCCAAGTAGCACAGGCTTCCGCCTGTGTCACCGCTCCGCTCCCCCGCAATTCTTCGTTTTAATTGCAGTCAACAATCGCGTAACAATTTCCTTTCCATATTCCCCCTCGCCCAAAATATCCCAACCGGTCAGCACCACAATCATCCCCTCTTCCGGAAACACCATCAGCCGCTGCCCGCCAAATCCCAGCGCCATCCACACATAATCTTTCGAATTCTCCCGCTGATACAGCCACCACTTATAGCCGTATTTCAATCCCGCCTCAGCCTTGATGGATGGGGTCACCGATTCCTTCACCCACTCCTTCGAAACGATCTGCTTGCCATCCCAGATTCCTTGGTGCAGGTACAGATACCCGATCTTCGCCAGGTCGCTTCCATTGAGATACAGCCCGCCTTCCGTGTCGATCACCTCCATATACGTCCGCTTCCAGTGGTGCTTGATTCCCAGCGGCGCAAACAGATATTTCTCCCCGTAGTCGTCAATGTCCTGCCCGGTCTCCTTCTTGAAAATGTAAGCCAGCAGCTCGGTAACCCCGCTGCTGTAGTTGAATACTTTCCCCGGTTCCGCAGCCATTGGCTTGTCAATCACGTACTGGACCCAGTCGTCGGTCGCCTCCATCAAACTCGAGTCGCTCCGCGGGTCGTCGTACGGCACATCCTCAATCCATTCCAGTCCCGCCGTCATCGTCAGCACGTCGTGCAGGGTCATCCGCCGCTTGCGGTCGTCCACATTCCTCACCTTGGCCACATCAAAATATTTCAGCACTGGCGTATCCACGCCCGCCTTGAAATCGCCCCGCGTCATCGCCACTCCGATAATCACCGAAGTTACTGTCTTGCTGACCGACTGCATCGTGTGCATGTCCGTCCCGTGATAGTACGGGTGCCAGTCCGGATCGAAATAGTTGTAGCGGCCTGTGAGCCGTGCGTTCAGCGGGCCCTTCTCTTTGGCCTGTTTGCTATAAATCTTTCCGTAATCGTGGGCGTAAGTGCGCTCGTAAACCTTTTTCCCGCACCGGAAGACCGTAAAGCTATCCACTAGTGAAAATTTCCCTGCAGCCAGATCTTTGTCCAGCCCATCTAAAACCTTCTCGTCCAGCCCAACACTCGCCGGTGTCGCCGCCACCCATCCCTTTGTCGGCCACAAAGTCTCCATACCCAGCGCCCTTGACCGTTCCCCGGCCAGCAGCATCACCAAGGGAGCCAGCAAAACGCATCCCACCGCCACCGCTAACACACTCTGCCTGTTCATTCCGGCTCCTGAACCTCAGTCATTGCGGACCACATGTGACGATTCGCCGCTGCCCGCCCTCGGTGCATGACCTTAGGTCGCACCTGCATTGATGTCAAGCGCCCCCAATCATCCATTCTTTGATTTGGTGCGAACCGCCCCTTCTACGGTAAAATTGTAGGGTTATGATCTCTGTTGAAAATGTCACCATGCGCTTCGGCGCACGCGTCCTTTTTGAGGACGTCACCACCACTTTCATGGCGGGCCGCCGCTACGCCATTTCCGGGCCCAACGGCGCCGGCAAATCCACCTTCATGAAGATCCTCACCGGCGAGCAGGATGCGACCCACGGCACCATCACCCGGCCCAAGAAAATCGGCATCCTGCGCCAGGACCAGTTCGCCTTCGACAAATTCCGCGTCATTGACACGGTCATCATGGGCAACAGCACTCTCTGGAAAGCCCTGCAGGAGCGCGAAGCTCTCTACGCCAAGCCGCACGATGAACTCACCGACGCCGACGGCATGCGCCTCGGCGAACTCGAAGGCATCGTCGGCGAAGAAAACGGTTACACCGCCGAAGCGGATGCCGGCGTGCTCCTCGACGGCCTCGGCATCGAAGCCGATCTCCACGAACGCAAGATGGGCGAACTCCAGGGCGGCCAGAAAGTCCGCGTGCTCCTTGCGCAAGCTCTCTTCGGCAATCCCTCCGCGCTGCTCCTCGACGAGCCGACCAACAACCTCGACCTCGATTCCGTCCACTGGCTCAAGGAATATCTCCTCGAATATCACGGCGTGCTGATCGTGATTTCCCACGACCGACATTTCCTCAACAGCGTCTGCACGCACACCGCCGACATCGACTACCAGACGATCATCATGTATCCCGGCGGCTACGACGACATGGTCATGGCCAAGACGCAGATCCGCTCGCGCATGGAAGCCGAAAACGCCGTCCGCGAAAAGAAAATCTCCCAGCTTAATGATTTCATCGCCCGCTTCTCCGCCGGCACGCGCTCCGCGCAAGCCACCTCGCGCAAAAAAGAAGTCGAGCGTCTGCAAGTCTCCGAACTGGCCCGTTCCAACATCCAGCGCCCGTACATCCGTTTTCAGTTCGATGTGCCCTCAGGCCGCGCCCCGCTTGAAATCAAGCACCTGACGAAGTCCTACGACAACCTGAAGGTGATCCCGAATTTTTCCGCCAACGTCACCCGCGGCGAAAAGATCGCTCTCACCGGCCGCAACGGCGCAGGCAAGACCACCATGCTGAAGTCCATAATCCGCAACGCCGGTCAGTTCATCGGCGATGCCGAGCACAAATTCAAAATCGACTCCGGCAACGTGATCTGGGGCCACGAAGTCACCGTCAGCTATTTCCCGCAGGACTTCGGCTACACCATCGACAAATCGAAGGGGATCAACGCGCTCGACTGGCTCTGGCAATTCAAGCCCCAGGCTCCGCAAGAGGAAATTCGCGCCGCTCTCGGTCAAATGCTCTTCAGCGGCGAAGACGCGCTCAAGCCCACTTCCGGCCTCTCCGGCGGCGAATGCGCGCGCCTCATCTTCTGCAAGCTGATGATCCAGAAGCCAAACTTCCTGGTGCTCGACGAGCCCACCAACAACCTCGATCTCGAATCGAACAACGCGCTCAACATCGCCCTGCAAAAATACGAAGGCACGGTCTTGCTCGTCACCCACGACGAAGACGTCCTAGACGAAGTCGCCACCCGCGTCTGGCATTTCCAGGGTGGCAAAATCGAAGACTTCAAGGGCACCTACGAAGACTTCCAGAGCCGCACGCAAAAGCCTGTAGGCGAACTAGCCAAAGGCCGCAAGTAATCTTGCGATTCTAGAGCCAGAGACTTCTCCAAACAAGAAAACCGGGAGGCCATTAACGGGCATCCCGGCTTTTTTATTTCACCCAGGTCGTGCTCACTACTTCGTTTTCAACCCCTTCAGCAAATGCTTCACCGCTTCGTCCGCCTGATACGGCGTAATCGTGTGCTTGTTGTTCAACTCTTTCCGGCTGATCGCCCGGTACGCCAGCTTTTTCGGCTCGCGCAACGCCACGTCAATCACAAACGTCCCCTCGTGATACTGCACATTCTGGAACGCTACTTCCGGCGGTCCCCAGCCCCAGCTGGACCAGCATCCATACGGCCCGCAAGCCACGCCGGGATAACCTGGATACACGCGCCCTACCGTCGCGTTCTGCGTCCTCACCGCAACGTGATAATCCACCCAGAAATCGGCAACCGCGGGATCCGTCACCTGCCTCAATCCCTTCGACTGCAGATTCTTTGCAATCGCGGATTTCAGCGTGTCGCGGTTCGCCTCGGTATTCCAGTCCCGATTGCTCTCCAGTCGCTGCTTGGGTGCCGGCTGGGGTTGCTGCTCCGGCGTAATCACGTCGCGCGACACCATGGGCCTGCCGCCTTCTGCGGCGCGCTTCCCGCCTTCCGGCTCATTCAACGGCCGCCAAGCCCACGTCATGCCTTTTGCAATACGAATGTCCGGGTCATGAACGATCTCCACATTATTGTCATCACACCCGGAAAGAAAAAGTCCTCCAACCACAAGCCCTGCCATCAGAACTGCGCTCCCAGCTCGTTTGCCTAAGTCCACGGAACGTACCTCCACACTCCATCTAACACGCCACCCAGCAAAAAGTTGGATGCGTCCAGGCCCGGTTTTAGTCGTTTCTTGGTGGGGTGCTTACGGCGACCGAACTCGGCTCAGGAAGGCAGGCCCCAATCGGCGGGCGGAAACGTCA
>Ga0210410_10002625_pt1 | contig 16086 bp, 19 predicted proteins | sample IncBWC4MmetaG_FD_161058 | JGI IMG/M metagenome (GOLD analysis project Ga0210410, IMG submission 161058) | Forest soil microbial communities from Barre Woods Harvard Forest LTER site, Petersham, Massachusetts, United States - Inc-BW-C-4-M | ecosystem: Environmental > Terrestrial > Soil >... | reverse complement strand
CGAACCTCACGCCGTCGCCGTAGTCGAAGCGGCACTTCTGATTGAAGCCGGACATCATAAATTACTGGAGCGCCTGATCGTGGTGTGGTGCAGGCCCGAACAGCAAATCGAGCGGCTCACGAATCCGCGCGGCCGCGGAATGTCGCGCGAAGACGCCATGCAACGCATCGCCGCGCAAATGCCGTTGGACGAAAAGCGCCGTATGGCCACAGATGAAATTGATAACTCCGGATCGCCGGCCGCCACGCAAAGGCAAGTTACGGAACTCGTTGGGCGTTTAAAAACTGCGGCGGCTAAAAAAACGGGGGCGTAGGGGCGAGTCTGTGACCCGCCCGCCTCCAATTGCGAGGCCGCAAATGCATCGAATTAAAATAGGAGCGCCATCATGATCGCTAATAAAAATACCGCAAGCGTCGTTCGACTAATTTCGGTTGGCGCGCTAATCGCGCTAACCGCCTACTACGCCGGCGGAAAATGGGGCGAACACCAAATCCAGCGCGTAGAAAATGTTTTCGCGCAAAGTTCAGCCAATCGCACAACGGGCAGAGCGTCGAACTTGACGCAAGACGAATCGCTTACCGTAAGAATCTATAGTGAGGCTTCTCCGGCCGTCGCCAACATTAATACCAAAGCCGTGGAATACGACTTCTTCCGCAACGCAGTTCCTGTGGAAGGCGCCGGTTCCGGCTTTCTGATTGACCCGCGCGGATATGTCGTCACGAATTATCACGTTGTACAGGGCGCGCAGAATATTGAGGTGACGCTCGGAGATCGCACCCACTATCCGGCGAAATTTGTTGGCGCAGACGAACGAAATGATGTGGCGCTGGTAAAAATTGACCTGAAAGGCAAAGCGATCACCGCTCTTCCGCTGGGCGATTCCGATAATTTGCTGGTGGGCCAAAAAGTTCTGGCCATTGGCAATCCATTTGGCGCATTCTCCAGCACGCTGACCACCGGCGTGGTCAGCGCCGTGGGGCGCACCATTCAAACCGGAGACACCACCATCATTGACGAAGCTATTCAAACCGACGCCGCAATCAATCAGGGAAATTCCGGCGGCCCGCTGTTGAACACGCACGGCGAAGTAATTGGCATCAATACTGCGATCTATACGCCATCTGGAACTACCGCCGGTATCGGCTTCGCTATTCCCATCAACACCGCCAAAAAGATTGCGCAGGATTTAATTACCGAAGGCCGCGTGCACCGCGCCTCGCTGGGAATTTCTACGCCGCTCGAACTTTGGCCCGACTTGGCCGAAGCTTTGAATTTTTCCGCCAGCCAGCACGGCCTGTTGATTCAGCGCATCACCGCGAACGGCCCCGCTGCCCGCGCCGGATTGAAAGGGGGCGATCAAGTACGGCGCATCGGAGTTTTCCAGCAAATTATTCTTGGCGGCGATTTAATTGTAGCAATTGACGGCAAGGAGGTCGCGCAAGAACTCGATCTCGATGTAATCCTGAATCACAAAAAACCCGGCGACACCGTAAGCGTCACAATTATTCGCGGCGGCAAGAAAATGGACGTCAACGTAACGCTAGGCGAAGCCGCGCAATCCGTAACTCGGTAAACCGATTGGCGCGGATACCATCCGTCGCACAAATTTACGTGGGGATAAAATGCCGCAGGGGCGCTGCTTGCTGCGCCCTCAATGACACTCACCTCACGCATTCCAACTCTTGCGCGCCCGTTCCTTCTCCTCCGCCGAAAGCGAAAACCATTTTTCCGCCGCCGCCTGCACTCGCTCCAACTCGCGCTGCATCTCCGCGTGCTTCGCTTCCACCAGCTCGCGATCCGCGTCAACAGGCACGACAATCGGCGGCGCAAAAATCATCACCACCCGCGAAAATGGACGCGGTATCTGCAACCGGTCCCACGTATTCAGCGCTTTCGCGTGTTCGTAACCAACGTGAAAAACTTCAATTGGACAACTCGAACTTCGCGCCAATATCGCCGGACCCGGCTTGGCCACAAATCGCGGCCCGCGTGGGCCATCAATCGTAAATCCCACGTCATGACCTTCGCTCAACTGCCGCTCCAACTCGGCCAGTCCGCTCAGCCCGCCGCGCGTCGAGCTTCCCAGCGCCGTTCCAAATCCAAATTTCTTGATGATCCGTCCAATCCACTGCCCGTCAAAATTCGTGCTATGCAAAACCACCACGCCGCGCCCGCGTCCCCAATAAAGAACGCCCAGAATTCCGCAATGCCAGAAAGTCCAAATGATTTGCCGGCGCCGCGCGTAAATTCGCTCTGCGTGTTGCCACCCCAGAATTTCATATCGCAGCGTGCAGCCGATTAAACGCACGCACGCTGCAACGACCGCCGCAATAATGGGAATTTGCATTCGCCGCCACAGCGAATACTTCGGCAGCCGATCATCAAAGTGTGTGTTTGGCGGCGGCTGGCGACCCGCGGATTTTTCGGATTCCGGCATCGCCGTATAGTATAGGCGAACCCCGCCGAATTCTTCGGCGGCCGAATTCAGAATTTCTATTCGAATGCTCGGAAGCATTTCCCCGCAAAATATATTTTCTCCTGTTGCTCAACATGATACTTACGCGAATATCTAACTCTGCGCTAAGCTGGATCGTAACGTCGGTTCTGAATTACGAAGCGCTCTCATCGGCCTCACCAATTCCGAACCAGGTTCGTTTTTAAAAGCGGCGGCAGCGAAGAATTGAGCAGGACCTAAGTCCTTTAGAATGATATTCATAGCACGATCATTCGACCTAAGTCCTTTGTTTTGATATTCATGCAGAAAGTATGGGGAGGGGGGTAGGGGGCGCGGTTTCTGCGTCCCGGTCGTTGTCAGATCGGGATCCCCCCACGCTCACTCAAACTGCACGCCGCATCTAAGTCCCGTAGAATGATACTGTTGCCCAAACGGGGGGAGGGGTAGGGTACGTGGCGGCGCGAAATTTTTGCCAAATTCGACCAACTTTGTGCGCCGTAGCGACGCTGGCGTTTTTGTCCGTCATCGCACCGGAACTTAGCGCGCAAACAACTGGCGAATTTGTCGGCCGCGTCGAAGGACACGATTTCGTCATCGAAGACCCTTCCGGAAATCCTGTACCGCGCGGTGACCTGTCGGAGCTTTTGTCGAGCGGCAATCACCTGATGGTACGTTCCGGCCAGGCGCGCATTCTTCTGGAAGGCGGCGGTGATATTTTGATTTGCGGCGCCGCGCAACTTCAGGTTCTGAAATTACAAGGCGCAATTACTATTGCGCTCGACTACGGAACGATTCGCGTTCACGAAAAAAAGACCGATCCCGTTTCAGTTTTTACGCCGCTCGTCCTTGCAACAACAGTTTCCATCGGCGGAGGCGAGCGCGACGCGACCATCGGCCTCGAACAGTCCGGACAAATGTGTATTCGCGCAAAAAGTGGCGCCGTGCGGGTCGGCCAGCAATTAAGCGGCGAAAACCTTCTGGTGCCGCAATTCGGCGGGCTCACGCTTTCCGGCGGACAAGTCAACGCGGTTTCGGCTTCCGCTCCGGGCTGCACCTGTGAAGCAGATTCCGCAAAGCTGGCTCCCCCGCGCGCAAACGTGAATCAGCCGCCGCTCGTCGCCACGAACACACCTGCCGAACGAAGTGTTGTGGCGATTCCCGGCCCGCAAATATCCGGCCCTCTTCACCAATCTCTGTCATCCGCAAACGTCGCCGCCCCTACGATCGATGAGTCGCCCGTTACCAAAATCATGCCGCCGCTGGTGTTCAACTCTTCAAATCCCGATGCGCCGGAAGATCCGGCGATCGAAATGGTCGCATTGGTGCGTGCGATTCGCATACGTGAAGACACAACTATTCGCGGGACGGTCGAGCCAAAAGGAAATGCGGTAATAGTTCCGGCGGAGAAAAAAACTTCAGATAGTGACGGAGATCATTCAGGCGTTCTCGCGCGAATTGGCGGATTTTTTCGCAGACTATTCGGCGGGTCGCACTAAATCTGCGATGTCGTCAGGCAGGCGCGATTTGCACTACACTTACATTCCTTCGTAATTCGGCCCGCCTCCGCCTTCCGGGGGAACCCAATTAATAATTTGATACGGATCGGCGATGTCGCACGTTTTGCAGTGAACGCAATTCGACGCGTTAATTTTCAAGCGCGCCGCGCCTTTTTCGTGAACCATTTCGTAAACGGCCGCGGGACAAAAATACTGGCAAGGATTTCCGTATTCGCGCACGCACTTGTTCGCGCAAACATCCGGTTCTGTCACGACAAGATGACACGGCTGATCTTCTTCGTGCCGCGTCCCGGAATGATAGACATCGGTGAGCCGATCAAACGTCAGGCCACCATCGCCTTTGAACCGCGTGGATTGATCCACAAGTTCTTCGCCGCGATTCAGCTTCGCGTATTCTTCGTATCCGGCGCGAGCGCGCATCGGGTCCACGAATCCGCGTCCACCGGAAATCATTTGCACCGCAGTGTGAATTAGCCCGCGGAAAAATCCATGTTGATATCCCTGATGGAAATTTCTAACTGACCATAATTCTTTGTGTACCCAGCTTGCTTCCAACTTTTTCTGATACGAGGAAAGTTTCGCCGCGGAGGTGTCACCATCGCGCAACGCCTCGAAAATCGTTTCTGCGGCCAGCATTCCGCTCTTGATCGCAGTGTGAATTCCCTTCAACCGCTGAGAATTCAAGAGGCTCGCGGAATCGCCGATAATTATTCCGCCGCTCACCGTGCTTCGCGGACTCGAGTACCATCCGCCATACGGCACGGTTTTTGCGCCGTAACGCACCATCTTTCCGCCTTCAAGAATTTTCTTAACAAACGGATGCGTCTTGTAGCGCTGAAACGCTTCGTGAGGATCGAACAGCGGATCTCGATACTCAAGTCCAATGACCATTCCCAACGAAATACGATTTTCTTTCAGTCCATAAACCCATCCGCCGCCATAAATATCGAATGGCAACGGCCAGCCCAGCGTGTGCGCCACAAATCCCGGCGCGACGCGGCCCGCAGGAACTTCCCACAACTCTTTAATTCCCAGGCCATAAGTTTGCGGATTCACGCCATCCAATTTGCATTCGTTCACAAGCTGTTTCGTCAGCGAGCCGCGCGGTCCCTCCGCTAGCACCGTAATTTTGGAGCGCAGTTCGTAGCCAGGCGCATAATTATCTTTGGGCTTGCCGTTCTTATCGACGCCTTTGTCTTCTGTAATGACGCCTGCGATGCCGCCATTCTCATAAATCAAACTCGCGCCGGCAAATTGCGTGAAAAGATTCACGCTTTCTTTTTCCACCAGGCCACCGAGCCACTTCACCAGCTTGTTGAGCGAAACAATAAAATTTCCGTGATTGTGAAAAGGTGGCGGAGTAATCGGAGATTTCCACGCACTTTTTCCGGTGAAATAATAAAAGGCATCGCTGGAAACGGGAGTGTCGAACGGCGCCGCTTTCTCAAAATCCGGCACAAGCTCACGCATCGCTACCGGATCCATGATCGCGCCGGAAAGCTGATGCGCGCCAATCTCTCGCGCTTTTTCCAGCACGTAAATGTTCTCGGTGGAAAGCTCCGGTTTCGCGCCGGATTCATTATGTTTGCGGATTAAATTGGAAAGATGCAGCGCGCAGGCGAGTCCCGCTGGACCCGCTCCCACAATTAATACGTCGGCATCCAGCCGTTCGCGTTCAATCGTCACGCCGTTATTCTAGCAAACTCTGGAGTTGGAGTTTTCGGGAAGGTGAGACCGAGCCGAAAAATTTCTGCCTCAAGCGCCCGCACCCTTGCTGCGCATGGTGTGCATGATTTTCGTTGTATCGGCCGGCAGCGGGAGCCCTTTCAGGCGATATTCTTCTTCAATAATCGCGAATACGCGTTTCAATTCTCGAAGCGCGTCACTAAACTCCGGCATCACCGCGTAACATCCCTTGATCGCTGGAATTTCGGCGACCCAGGTATTGTCCTGCTGGCGATACAGAACAATTTTGTAATCTTCGAATTGCACGGATTTCTGACCTCAGAAATGCTCAGCCCGCTTTCGATTTCTCGAGCTCCTCGGTCAATGCCGGAATTAATTCAAAAATATCGCCCACGATACCATAGTCGGCCACTTCAAAAATCGGCGCGTTCTGATCTTTATTGATCGCCACAATGGTGCGCGAGCCTTTCATTCCCACCACATGCTGAATCGCACCGCTGATTCCCAGCGCCAAATAAAGTTTCGGAGCTACGGTTTGACCCGAACTGCCGATTTGACGCTCCATGGGCAGCCAGCCTTCGTCGCAAATGGGGCGCGAGGCGGCAATTTCTCCGCCGATGGCCTTCGCGAGTTTTTCCGCCAGCGCGATATTTTCCGGCGCCTTGATTCCCCGTCCCACGGCGACGATAATTGGCGCTTGCGTTAGATCCACGGCCTGCTTCGCTTCGCGGAATAATTCCAGCGGCTTGGTGCGGATTTGCTCCGGTTTCAAATCCACTGTCACTTTTTTCACTGGCGCTGCGCCGCTCGGATGCGCCGCAGCCAAGTCTGCGCGGAAGGCGCCGGCCTGGAAGGTGGCAAACCACGGCGCCGCGCCGGCAAAACTCACGTCGGCTACGGTTTTCCCTTGGAACATTTGGCGTACAAAAATTAACCGGCCGCCTTCATTACGATAGGCGATGCAATCACCGATCATTCCTTTGCCGAGAGACGCGGCCAACTTCGGCGCGAAGTCGCGCACCTGATACGTGTGCGGCAGCAAAACCAAATCGAAACCGCCTTGCGAAATCACTTGCGCTAACGCGAGAGAAAATCCGTCGGGAGTGTAAGCGGCCAGCAGTTCGTGCTCGATTAGGAGCACTTCGGCTACATCTTTCCCGGCAAGCTCGTCTGCAAGCGCGGTAATTCCGTTGCCGATTACAGCGGCGGTCAGCGTGCTGCCGGTGTCTTTCGCAATTTGTTGCGCGGCGGCAAGCGTTTCAAAGCTCGATTTATTCCACTTCCCGTCGCGTTGTTCGGTGATGGCCAGAATTTTCATCTTGCTGAGATCCTCTTCATACCTTCGCGCAGAAAACTAAATTACGCGGGCGTCGTGCTTCAATTTCTCCACCAACTTCGCGGCAGCTTCTTTGGCTGTGCCGGTGATGAACTCGGTCTTCTTCTTTTTCTGCGGCACGTAAATCTTTTCCAACTTTTGCGTCAACTCGCTGGAAACTCCCAGCGATTCGCGCGACACCGCCGCAATTTCTTTTTTCTTCGCGGCCATAATTCCCTTCAATGTCGCGTAGCGCACTTTGTTGATGCCGGATTGGATGCTCAACACCGCGGGCATCGGCAATTCCACCCACTGAAACCAGCCGGCCTCAAGTTCGCGCTTCAATTTCAAGTGCCCATCAACGACGTCAATCTGCATGATGATTGTGGCGTGCGGCAGGCCCAAAATTTCCGCCAGCAAAACCCCGGTTTGACCAAATCCGTGGTCGTCGCTCTGCAGTCCCGTCAAAATCAGATCGAATTTCTCGTTTTTAATGGCTGCTGCCAGAGGACGCGCGGATCCGAGCGGATCCAGAGCGTAAAATTTGTCATCGGTCACATGAATCGCGCGGTCAGCGCCTTTCGCGAGCCCTTCTTTGATCGTCTGGGTAACTCGCGCGGGGCCCATACTCAGCACGACAACTTCCCCTCCGTGCTTTTCTTTCAGACGCAGCGCTTCTTCCAGCGCGAAACTATCCGGCTCGTTCATTTCGTAGCCGATGTCAGCTTCTCGGATCCACGTGCCGTCCGGCGAAATCGCCAGAGGAGCGTCTTTGGCCGGCACTTGCTTGATGCAAACAATAATTTTCAAGAAAGTTTCTCCACTCGGGTAATCGGAAGTCCCTGCCTATAACCTAAGCCGTGTCCCAGCGCCGGAAAATCAGCGCCGCGTTCGTTCCGCCGAATCCAAATGAATTGGAAAGCGCATATTCAACATTCGCCTTCCGCGCGTGATTCGGAATGTAATCCAAATCGCAATCCGGATCGGGATTTTCGTAATTAATCGTCGGCGGCAAGAGTTGATCGCGCAGCGCCATCACGCTGATGCCCGCCTCAAGTCCGCCCGCGCCGCCCAGCAAATGTCCGGTCATGGATTTGGTGGAGCTAATCGGAAGCTTCGACGCGTAATCTCCAAATGCGCGCTTCATCGCTTGCGTCTCAATCGCGTCGCCAATTCCGGTGGAGGTACCATGCGAATTCACATATCCAATTTGCTGCGGCTCGAGATTCGCATCCTTCAGCGCTTTGCGCATCACGCGGAACGCGCCGTCGCCGCCTTCGGCCGGCTGCGTAATATGAAACGCGTCGCCGGACATTCCGTAGCCCACAACTTCCGCCAGAATTTTCGCGCCGCGTTTTTGCGCGCGCTCAAGAGTTTCAAGAATCAAAATTCCGGAGCCTTCGCCCACCACAAAACCGTCGCGTTGCGCGTCAAATGGACGACTAGCGCGTTCCGGCTCGTCATTACGCAAGGAAAGCGCCTTCATCGCAGCGAATCCGCCAATGCCCATCGGCGTGATGCTGGCTTCGGCGCCGCCGCAAATCATGATGTCCGCATCGCCGCGCTGAATTATTTTGAAGGAATCGCCAATGGCGTGCGCGGATGCAGAACACGCTGTTGCTGTCGCTGAATTTGGTCCGCGCGCGCCGTAGCGAATGGAAATTTGTCCGGAAGCTAAATTGATAATCGCCGCAGGAATAAAAAATGGGGAGATGCGATCAGGTCCGCCGGAAAGAAGTTTCTGGTGTTCGCGCTCGATGACGTCGAATCCGCCGATGCCGCTCGAAACGTAAACGCCCGCCGCTTCACTTTCTTCGGGGGAAATTTTCAGGCCGGACATTTGCACGGCGAAGTCGGTGGCGGCCAGAGCCAGTTGAATAAACCGGCCCATCTTCTTCAGTTCTTTTTTCTCCACCCATTTCAGCGGATCGAAATTCTTCACTTCGCCGGCGATGCGGCAGGCGAATTTCGTAGCGTCAAAATGAGTGATCGCACCGACGCCGCTGCGGCCGGCGGCGATGTTGGACCATGCCTCGTCGGTCCCAATGCCGCAGCCACAGACAAGTCCGACACCGGTAACCACTACACGGCGGCTCAAACCAAATTCTCCTGAGGAAAAGAGATGCGCCCTGAATTATTTCTTGCTGTGTTTATCGATGTAGGCGACAGCGTCTTTCACCGTTGCGATTTTTTCGGCGTCTTCATCCGGAATCTCAATGCCGAACGCTTCTTCAAACGCCATCACCAGCTCTACGACGTCGAGCGAGTCCGCGCCCAGATCGTCCACGAACGAAGCGGTCGGCGTGACTTCCGCCTCGTCCACTCCGAGCTGCTCCACAATAATTTGTTTTACTCGTTCATCTACACTCGGCATTTTTCCCCCTGCGACGGGACAGTTCCCGCCGCGGAATTTACCGGAATTCTGCTGTCCCGGTTATCTGTGATCCTGTTCATTGTATGTATGGCTCCCACTCAGGTCAACCGCGCCGCACGAAACGAACGCGTCAACCCATGTGCAAGCCACCGTTCACGTCCAAGACGTGCCCGGTGATATATCCAGCCTCTTCGCTGGCTAAAAACACAATCGCCGACGCAATTTCCGCGTCCGTTCCCATGCGCCCCAACGGAATCCGGGCCATCATTGCGTCTTTCACCGGCTGCGCCAGCCCATCCGTCATCGGCGTCGCGATAAATCCGGGCGCCACCGCGTTCACGGTGATGCTGCGCGACGCAATTTCTACGGCAATCGCGCGCGTCAATCCAATCAGCCCGGCTTTTGCGGCTACATAATTGGCCTGACCGGCATTGCCTGTTTCCGCCACTACGGAACTCACGTTAATGATGCGTCCGTAGCGTTGGCGGAGCATCACGCCAATGGCCTGCTGGGTGCACAAGTACGCGCCGGTTAAATTCGTGCGCAGGACCGCGTCCCAATCTTCCAATTTCATGCGCAGAGCGAGCATGTCGCGCGTGATCGCTGCGTTGTTCACCAGAATATCCAGCCGCGCGAATTTTTCGCTGACTTGCTTGAATCCCGCTTTGATTTGATCCGCTTCTGCTACGTCCATCTGCACCGCGAGTGCTTCGCCGCCCGCGGCAGTAATTTCGGCAACCACAGCCGCCAATTTTTCGGCGGTCCGCGCCGCGCATGCCACTTTGGCGCCTGCGCCAGCCAGCCCCAATGCCGTCGCTCGCCCAATTCCCTGGGAAGCACCAGTCACAAGTGCCACGCGATCTTTCAAGCTAAACATTTTTCGTTCCTGATCAGGCCTCAGGGGTTAAAACCCCGTGGTTTCCGCCCGTTACGGCACGGCTGAAGCCGTGCCCTGTTACGAAACATTTATTCAACAGCGTCTGGTTCCGTCCGCCGAAGCCTCACCTAATTATCGCCGCGTTCCGCGCGAATCGCCGCCAGCTTGGTCTGCGCGCCGCGCAACGTCGCTTCGTCTTCCACATTCATGCTGTGCACGCTGCGATCAATTTGACGCAGCAATCCGCACAACACACGCCCGGGTCCAACTTCCACAAATGAAGTCGCGCCCTGCTCGATCAACGCGCGAATTGATTCTTCCCAGCGCACAGGCAACGTCAACTGGCGAATCAACGCATCGCGCGCATCTTTGCCTTCGGTAATGATGTCCGCGTCGACATTGGTAACCATCGGCGTTTTCAAATCGTTGAACGTGGCAGCCTTCAGCAATGGCTCCATACGCGCTTGCATCGGCTGCATCATGGCGCAATGGAATGGCGCGGAAACCTGCAAAATCACCGCGCGTTTCGCGCCGTCCTGCGAAGCCAGTTCCACTGCGCGCTTCACCGCGGCGGCATGACCGGAAATAACGGTTTGCTCCGGAGAATTTAAATTCGCGGCGGAAACAATTTGTCCATCCGACGCGCGCCGGCAAACTTCCGCAACTTGCCCCGGTGAAAGTCCCATAATCGCGGCCATCGCGCCTTCGCCCGCCGGAACCGCTTCCTGCATAAAAGTTCCGCGCTGGCGAACCAATTTCACCGCGTCGCTAAAGGAAAGCGAACCTGCCGCCACCAGCGCCGAATATTCTCCCAGGCTGTGCCCGGCTACGAAGTCCGGCGTGATTCCCAGGCCGCCGTCTTTGCCGGTCAAAACGCGAAACGCCGCGACGCTTACCGTCAAAATCGCGGGCTGCGTGTTCGCTGTCAGCTTCAATTCTTCTTCGGAGCCTTCAAAACACATCTTGGAAATTGAAAATCCCAAAGCTTTATCGGCTTCGTCGAAGACGGCTCGCGCCGCGGGAAATTTCTCCGCCAGATCCTTGCCCATGCCCGGATACTGCGAAGCCTGTCCGGGAAACATCATGACCAGCTTGCTCATTTCAGTGATTACCTTTTTCGGGCGCCGCCGGTTTTAGACCGCGGCGCGCACCGCTGAAACAGAAAGTTCCTCTTCAATTTTCTCTTCTACTTTATTGCGAACCAGCTCGGTGGCCACGCGAATCGCATTTTTCACCGCGTTCGCATTCGACCTGCCGTGCCCGATTACCGTAACGCCTCGCACGCCCAGCAGCGGCGCGCCGCCATATTCCGAATAATCGATTTGCTTCTTAAATTCCTGAAACGCGCTGCGCGAAAACATGGCGCCAACTTGCGCGGAAAGTGTGCTGGTCAACGCCTTCTTCAACATTCCGCCGATGTGCTGCGCGACGCTTTCGCTTACTTTCAGCGCGACATTGCCGATAAATCCGTCGCAGACAATCACGTCCACATCGCCGGCGAAAATTTCTTTGCCTTCCACATTCCCAACAAAATTTAGCGGCGTCTTCTTAAGCCGCGCAAATGTTTCGCGCACCAGCTCGTTGCCTTTGCTTTCTTCTTCGCCGATGCTTAGCAATCCAACTCTGGGCCGCTTGTTTCCAAAAATAGTGCGGTAATAATTTTCGCCCATCACCGCGAACTGCACCAAATGCGCCGGCCGCGAATCAACATTCGCGCCCACATCCAGTAAGACGCTCGTTCCGCCGCGCGCGGTAGGAAATGGCGCGGCGAGCGCGGGGCGATCCACCGACGGCAACATGCCCAGCAAAAATCGCGCGGTGGCCATCGCCGCGCCGGTGTTTCCCGCCGTGACCATGGCCTGCGCGTCGCCGGATTTCACCAATCGCGCCGCCACGTGCATGGAACTATCTTTTTTCTTGCGATAGGCCTGCAACGGCGCATCGCTCATGGCAATTACTTCGCTCGCGGGCACGATTTCGATGTCCGCGCCGCGTTTCGCGTGCCGCGCCAGTTCCGGCTTCAGTGCCGCGGGCTGGCCGACCAACAATACGCGCACTTCAAATTCACGCGCGGCCAGTATCGCGCCCTCAACTTCAGGCCGCGGAGCAGAATCGCTTCCCATCGCGTCCAAAGCAATCGTAATCATTGGCGCTCCGGCCGAACGAAACTGGCTGTTGGGGAAAATGCGTTAGGTCTTTGTGTTGATGACTTCACGCCCGTTGTAGAAACCGCAATTCTTGCACGCCTGATGCGGCGCTTTCAGTTCCTGACAGTTCGGACACTTCGCAAAAGAAGGCGGAGTCAGAAAATCGTGCGCGCGGCGCTTGTTCTTGCGAGCGTGTGAATGTCGTCGTTTCGGATTAGGCATACTGACTCCTTGATCAAATTAATAAGCCCGTTAAAAGGGCCATTTTAGGGGTTCTCCCCTTGGAATACTACTGCTTCTTGAACCACTCCTGCTTAAGACGAGCCAGCGGAGCCAGACGCGGGTCCATGGAGCGGGCCTCGCAATGGCATGGTTCGCTGTTCATATTGGCGCCGCAATGCGGGCACAATCCCCGGCAATCACTGCGGCAGATGACCTTCATGGGGAGAATCAGGAGCATCTGTTCGGCAAGAATGTCGCTCAAAAACATTCCTTCGCCTTGAAAAAATCCAACTTCGGTGTCTTCGTCCTTCAAGCGCACGGCTTCTTCTTGCGTCAGTTCTTTTGCGGGACGATAGAAAAGATCGAAATCGCGCGATATTTCTTCGGAAATTTCATCCAGGCAGCGCGCGCAAACTAACTCAATGCGCGTTTGCAGCGTGCCTTTGATGCGGATTTGCCCGTCCAACAATTCCGCAACCGCGCGCACCACCAGCGGCTCGACGAGTTTGAACTCCGTCGTGTGGAAATCGATCGCGTCCGGAGCGTAGCTCTTGTGGATGCGAATCTTGTGTATCGCGAGTTCGTTTATATCGAGAAACATATCGTCTGCTATCACGGACGGTTCCCACGCGGAACGGCGGAAAATCGGGAGACGTGAAAAAACCCCTGAAAATACCGCGAAATGAATGATAAGGCGCGTTGCTGTCCAAGTCAAGGAAGGGTGCCGCGTGTTGGTGTAAGCCTCTTAGAATGAATGGCTTACGCTGGATGCGGCACGCGCGCCTTTCGGCTGGCGAAGGGGCTGCGACGATGCTCGCGCTCCACCATCTTCAGCCACTTCAGTTCGAGTTTGAATTGCTGGACGACCAGGGTCACCATCCAAATCGCTTCGGGATAGGTGTCGCCCACTTCCTCTTTCACGGCTTTCAGCGTGTGTTCTTCGCGCGCGAGTTCGGCTTCCAGAAATTTGCGACGGCGTTCGAGTTGCCGCATAAAAACGCCGGGGCGCGCCCGCCAGGAAAGCGCCATCCAGGTTCCGAATGGCGGTCGGTCTCTATGTACCGTCCAGTCTTCCCGCTCGAGTGCATCGGCCAGAGCCGCGCGGCCCTTCGGCGTTGTGGACATCACGTTGCGCTCCGGACCTCCGGTGGGATCGGTGCTTTTCGCCGGAGCGATCATTCCCATTTGCGCAAGCTTTTCAATTGAGTAGTAAACCTGCGGACGCGACACTCCCGCCCAGTCTTTTACCTGGCGCCGTTCCAATTCCAAATTAGCTTCATAGCCGTGGCGCGGGCGTTCGCAAAGCAAGCTCAGCAGCACCAGATCCGGCGTTGTTAAATCACGGGATTTATTTTTTGCGGCCATCGCGCGCCTTCCGAATGCGGCTGTAGTACCACCACTGGCATTTCTCCGCCGGCAAGCGCGGATTCGCGGCTTGCGCCACCGCCGCTTCAAAAGTGTCCAGCACGCAAGGATCCTGGCGCTGTCCGGTTAGCTTGCAGAGCTTGTCGTACATTTTTCTCGGATCTTGTTTTGCTAGTTGCGTGACGTTGCGGATTCCCATCATTTCAAAATCGCGTTCAATCGCCGGACCAACGGAAACTAAATCCTGGAAGTGCCGCTCGTTCGCTTGTCGCTCTCTAACCTGCGCTGTTTTGGCCGCCATAAATTTCTCCTTGACAGGAATTACATCGCACCTTACACTCCACTAGTCTAAACGAGACTAGTTGTATTTTGCAAGAGAATTTTTACAAGAGAGATTCAAGCGGCTGGTCTTAAAAGGGAGGAATTTCAAATGGTTCGCACGACAACTTTGCTGATTTTCACACTACTCTTCAGCGCCTCCACAGGTCAGCTGCAAGAACAAAAAAAGGAGAACCACATGTCCGTCAATAAAATCACCGCCGTCCTGCTCGTCGATGAAGTAGAACCCTGCATCAAATTCTGGGTGGATCGCCTGGGCTTTGAAAAAACCATCGAAGTCCCCGAAGGAAACAAGATCGCTTTCGTGATCCTTCAAAAAGGAAACATCGAGCTGATGTACCAAACCTTCGATAGCGTAAAAAAAGATGATCCAAATCGCGTCGACGTTATGCGCAAAGGCCCGACTTTCCTCTACGTCGAAGTCAGCGACATCGACGAAACCATCGCCGCGCTAAAAGGAGTGCCGGTGGTAATGCCGCTGCGCACCACGTTCTACAGCGCCAAGGAAATCGGCGTGAAAGATCCCGGCAATCACATAATCACTTTCGCACAAGTGGCCGCCGCGCCCTCAACGCATTGAAGTGGCCTGAACTGCCCTACTGGTAAAACCAAGATTGTCCCTGGCAGTTGCCCCAAATCTGCCAGGGCAGTCCAATAACATTCGGCGCCTACGCGTTGGAACCAATTAGACACATAATAATATTTGACTTATTAATCATCTCGTGTGATTTTGTCGTCATGGCATAGGTATCGTTGGCGCTATCTTCGACTGATTCTATGGCGGACGAATCTAATTTCGACATCCCAGCAATACTCCGTAATGCGTTCCCCCCGGAATTGTTAGTTCCCAAACTGATTCTTGGTCCCAACCGAACCGCAACATATTTTTCCGGTAACGAGCATGCGAAGTCATTCGATAATCTACTCGCCGGCAAAACTTGGCTTTCGGTGGACGTTGAATCACTCGACGCGGAACACGACATCTTGTTTTTTCTTCCCCCAGTCGGATTCGCCCATTTATTGCCTGCACTGATGCTTGCGGCCACCACACACTTTCAGCAATTTAGCCGGCTGGCAGAACTGCTTTCAACGCTGCTAACACGCGCCCCTGACAATCCTCAGGAGTTTGAGCAGAGAATCTCAACCCTGAATTTGGAACAGCAGGACGCAGTTGGAAAATCACTTGAGCTTCTAGAAACACGTTTTGCCGATTCTTGGCAGTCTAATCCGGCAAGAGTCGCATTGAACAGCTTTTGGCGTAAGGCCAACAAAAGGAGGAGCACATGAACGAGAAAATGCAAAGGGGATGGCGTGTACTGTTGTTTGCGCTTGGGCTCATGTTTTGTTTGCGTATGGCACTGGCTCAGACCAAGAAAGAAAAGTTCGAGGAGGCCGCGCGAAGCAGCGGATGCGCCTTGATTCCTTACGATGATCTGAATTCAAGCTGTCGCGACCACTACAGTAAACAAAGGGACTGGTGCACTGGCGATAGAGAACGCGGGTGCGGAGATCTGAGCAAAGACGATCCAAAGGATCGAGCCCTTGCCAAAGACCGAAGGGACAATGCCATCGAGTGTTTGGAGCGTAGGAAATACGTACGCAAAATATACGAAGACGCAGTAGATCGTCTTAAGGGGGAGGGCGATGCGGACATCAAGCCCGTGGCACAGGAGATCATAAATAAAATCGACGCCGGTGCCGACGGCCACAAACAGGCACTCGAAGATACTGACAAGAGGCGCGAAAAGTGTGACAAGGTCTACAACGGTCAATCATGAAACGAACGTTT
>Ga0210410_10002624_pt1 | contig 16086 bp, 11 predicted proteins | sample IncBWC4MmetaG_FD_161058 | JGI IMG/M metagenome (GOLD analysis project Ga0210410, IMG submission 161058) | Forest soil microbial communities from Barre Woods Harvard Forest LTER site, Petersham, Massachusetts, United States - Inc-BW-C-4-M | ecosystem: Environmental > Terrestrial > Soil >... | reverse complement strand
TGTTGCGGAAGTGCATCTCGACGGCCGCTGGGTCATCGTCGACGCCACCTATCGCGCAATGATGAAAGACACGCAAGGAAAGCCGCTGACGCGCGCCGATCTTCAGGACCCGCGACTCTTCCAGGAGGCGACCGCCCGGATCCCTGGCTATATTCCCGTCTACTCCTACGAACGCGTGGCCCACGTGCGCGTCGGCGCTTTGCCGGTTCTGGGGCCGGTGCTTCGCCGCATACTGGATGCTGTGTTACCCGGATGGGATGAATCCCTGGAGTGGAGCCTCCTCCTCGAGCGGCGCTCCTTCGCATACTTTTTCCTGTCGGTGTGGGCGCTGATTTTTTTCCTGCTGCTGCGAATCGTGCTGGCCTGGCTGGCCGATCATCGCCTGCGCATTCCGCGCCTCCGCCTGCGCGCCAGCCTCACTCGCGCCACCGCGACTTTCTTTTCGACACCGGAGATCAAATAGCGCGTGTGTGGTATCTGTGGCTTCGCCTACGCCCCCGCCAGCAACGATGCCGAACGCCGCGTCCGCGCCATGGCCGCGGCGATGCTTCATCGCGGTCCCGATGACGAAGGATTCCTCGTTGAAGACTCCCGCGTCCCCGGCCTCGCTCTCGGCATGCGCCGCCTCAGCATCATCGATTTACCCGGCGGCCATCAGCCCGTCTGGAACGAAACCCACGACGTCGCGGTCGTCTTCAACGGCGAACTCTACAACTTTCGCGAACTGAGCGAGCGCCTGAGCCTCGCCGGCCACCGCTTCCAGACAAAATCCGACACCGAAATCCTCGTCCACGGATGGGAAGAGTGGGGCGAAGACCTGCTCGACGAATTGCGCGGTATGTTCGCCTTTGCCCTGCTCGACCTGCGCAAGCACTTCGCCACCGTGCCACTCGTTTTCCTGGCCCGTGATCCGCTCGGCATCAAGCCGCTCTACTACTCACAAACCGAAGAAGGCTTTGCATTCGCTTCCGAACTGCGCGCCCTCCTCGCCTCGGGAGCCGTTCCGCGCAAGCTCTCTTCCGATGCGCTCACGAGTTTCTTGCTCTTCGGCAGCGTCTCCGAGCCGCTCACTCTGGTCGAAAATGTTTTCTCGCTGCCTCCCGGCCATCGCCTGCTGCTGCACGTTCCGGATCGCCGCCGCACGCCGCGGGCTCGCCCCTGGTGGGATCCCCGCCGCAGCGCCGCAGCTCGGGATCCTCGCCGCCCGCGCAATTTCACCACCGCGGTCCCGCACGTTCGCACGCTGCTCGAGGATGCGGTCCGCGCTCACCTCATCGCCGATGTCCCAGTGGGATTGTTTCTCTCCAGCGGCCTCGACTCCAGCGCCATCGCCGCCTTCGCCGCCCGCGCACAAAAAGGCATCCAGAGCTTCACGCTCTCGTTTCCCGACACGCCGTATGACGAAGCCCCCCTCGCCCGCCGAGTCGCTGAGGAAACAGGTACAAAGCACACCGAAATCCCATTGCAAGGCCCGGACATGCTCGCCCGCCTCGACGAAGCCGTCTCCGCCCTCGATCAGCCCACCATGGACGGCGTCAACACCTACTTCGTTTCCTGGGCCGCGCGCCAGGTCGGCCTGAAGGTCGCGCTCTCCGGCCTCGGCGGCGACGAACTTTTCGCCGGCTACTCCACCTTCACGGATACGCCGAGGCTGATGCATCTGGAAACTCTGTCGCGCTTCGTGCCAGCCGCCTTCCGTCGCGTAAGCACTCCCCTCATTTGCAATCTTCTGGGCAAACAAAGCTCCCCCGACGCAGTACGCAAAGCCAGCGACGCATGGCGCGCGCCAAATGCCCTGCCGCATCCTTATTTCTTTACGCGCCTGCTCTTCCCGCCTTCCGAGTTGCAACGCCTCACCGAACCGCGCTTCCGCAAAAGCACCATCGCCGCCGACGGTGTCACGCTCGAGCCCACCTGGCTCGCCTGGCTCGAACGCATCGCCGACCAGTCCCGCGAATTCGAACCCGTCGCCGCCATTTCCTGGCTCGAGCTCCGCACCTATATGGCCAGCACGCTCCTCCGCGACACCGACTCTGTCAGCATGGCCCGCTCGCTCGAAGTCCGCGTGCCGCTCCTTGATACGCCCCTCGTCGAATTCATGTGCGCCCTCCCCGACGAAGCTCGCGTCCGTCCCGAACCTCCCAAAGCCCTACTCCGCGCAGCGCTCGAAGGCCTGCTCCCCCCCGAAATCCTCCTGCAGAGAAAACGCACCTTCACCCTCCCCTGGGAAAACTGGATGCGCACCGCCCTCCGCCCCCGCCTCGAAGCAAGCTTTTCCAATCTAGCCCCAGCGTTGGCGCCCCACCTCCACTCCGCCGGTGTCCAAATGGTCTGGGACAATTTCCTCCACGCCCGCACCACCTGGTCCCGCCCCTGGTCCCTCTACGTCCTAAACGAATGGTGCCACCGCCATCTGGCTTGAAGCTTTGTGTCGTTGCAAAGAGCGACACTGGCCAGTTTCCGATTTGCGCGTTTGTCAGGTATTGAGAGTTGCGGCGCACCGGAATCTCTCAGTTATACTTATTTCTGACCGGGTACCCATGCCAAGTTTATGGACACTGCAGCTGATCCTCACTTATTTTTCGATAGGTCTGCTACTAGCGTGCTCTCCCGCGTTTGGCCAAAAAGATAGACCCTTGTCCGCCTCGCAGAGCAAGGAACTGCAAGGCGTTCTGGTTCAGGCTCGCGACGCAATCGTCGAACTGACAAATCGGGAGGCAGAGGATCCTGGTGAACCAGACACCAATGAGAAGAAGATCCATACACTATATGAGTATCTCCTCTTGATTGACGACCACGCGGATGTTGAGTATCTCAGAGACCATCTGTCGAAGAAGTACGCGGCCGAATTAGAACCATCTGCTTCGATACCCAGCGACCGTAAGTCGTTCGCCACTCTCGTTAAGGAAATTGAAGCGGAGGACAAACCCTCTCAACATGATGCCGATTTGGCGAGGGTCGCCTCCCAGGAAATTGAGCGAGGGTTTCTGGAAGATGCGCTTGCTCATGCCGCTCTTCTCAAGGCCTCCGGGGCTCGATACCAAGCTCAGGGGCAAGTTGCACTTGCTGCCTATGAGCGGGGAAAAACGGACATTACTTGGGGCGCTCTGGACGCTGCGATCCAGTCTGCTCTCGAAGAAGATTCCTCCCGGTACCCTGTTTTTCAATCACCATCTCGCAAGCTGGATCAACTGGCGAGTTCGTTTCTGGATCACAATTTCAAGGAAGGAGCGCGAAAGGTCATACTTCGCAACAAACAGTTATTGTCGACTTCTGCTTCCGCCAATGGTTTTGATTGGCGGTTTCTGGCTGAAAAAGCAATCGAACTTGGCGATCTAGAGTTGGCCAGCGAGGCACTTGGGAGAGTACGCGCCGACGAAGGCCGCTCCGATGTTGAGGACGCTCTCAAGTCTGCGAGAGGCCGAAAAATGAGTCCTCCTGGGGCACTCGAGGATGCTAAGACAATTTCTGACCCATATTCCCGGTCTCGTTCACTGTGCGAGATTGCCGAGCGACAAGCGTCATCGGGGGATAACCTCGGGGTGGCGTCGACCCTCCAGCTTGCTCTTGCGACTGCTGGGGAGATAGACCAGTTCAAAGTGTTTGCCCTGAACGAGATTGCCTGGGCCCAAATTCGCACAAAGGACAAGCACGGGGCAATACAGACATTGGATTTGGCTCTCAAGGAAAATGAGAAACACCGCTTCGGCTCGGACCAGGTCGACGGATGGGCAATTTTGGCGGATACATTGGCGTATCTTGGCCAGTTTGATCAAGCTCGTGAGACAGTGATGAAAATTTCAGACTCCTTCTATCGTGGAAGAGGACTAAGTTTCGTCGCTTCTCGCGCGGTAGAGGCCGGTCGCACCAGAGAGATCATTGCCTGGAGCAGCAATCTAAGTGACCCAGAAGACCGTTGCGCATCGTTCATGAGCATCGCGGAAACAATGATCGAGAAGATGGAACTTGGTCCGTTGAAATAGCAACCGACAGGAGATGGGTTCTCGACCGCCGTTAATACCTGGGAAGCCGCATATCGGACTCCGAATCCCTTCCGCAAACCTGTTAGACCGCACTCAACCTTTAATTTGGGTACACTGAATGATTCGAAGATGAACATTCTCGGGATCAATGCGTATCACGGCAACGCTTCAGCCGCCCTCATTTGTGACGGCAATTTGGTTGCCGCTGTCGAAGAAGAGCGCTTCAATCGCGTGAAATACGCCGCGGGCTTTCCCGCCGCCGCGATCCGCTATTGCATGAAGGAAGCCGGCATCACCCTGGCCGATCTCGATCACGTGGCCGTGCCGCGCAATCCCTATGCCCGCCTCGGCACGAAACTTTTCTACGCCCTGCGCATGCCGTCCTTCGCCCGCGAACGCGCCAAAGTGCTCACCAAATTCACCCGTATTCCCACGGCCCTCGCCGCAGCCTTCGATAGCGACCCCGCAAAAATCAAATCAAAGTTTCATCGCGTGGAGCACCACCAGGCTCATCTCGCCAGCACGTTTTTCGTTTCTCCGTTCGAACAGGCGGCTCTTCTTTCCGCCGACGGCCTCGGCGACTTCGCCAGCTCCATGTGGGGCCTCGGCACCGGCAATCGCATGCGCATTGATGGCGCCATCACCTTCCCGCATTCGCTGGGGCTCTACTACAGCGCGGTCACGCAATATCTCGGCTTCCTGAAATTTGGCGACGAGTACAAAGTCATGGGCCTTGCTGCCTACGGCCAGCCCGCGTATCTCGAACTCTTTCGCGACATCCTCCGCTTCAGCAGCAACGGCGGCGATTTCGGCTTCAAGCTCGGCCTCGACTATTTCACGCACCACAAAACCGGCCCGGAAATGTCCTGGGCCGAATCCGACCGAACACCCGTTCTAGGCAAAATGTTTTCCGACAACCTGCCCCGCCTCCTCGGTGCGGCCGCCCGCCAGCCCGATGAGCCGCTCGAACAGCGCCATCGCGACCTGGCATCCACTCTCCAGGCCCGCCTCGAAGAGGTCTATCTCGGCATGTTAAAAAAACTCGCCGCAAAAACCGGTTCGAAAACCGTCTGCCTCGCCGGTGGAGTCGCCTTCAACTGCGTCGCCAACGGAAAAATCTTCGACGCCACGCCGTTCGAACAGGTCTACGTGCATCCCGCCGCGGGCGATGCGGGCCTCGCCGTCGGCGCCGCCTATTACATCTGGCACCAGATTCTCGGCCAGCCTCGCTCCTTCGCGATGAATCACGCCTACTGGGGCCCCGGCTATTCTCTCGAACAAGTCCGCGCCGCTATACAATCCAGCAGCATCACAAAAGGCGGCTACACCATCGCCGAACTTCCTGAAGAGGAACTCCTCCGCCGAACCGCCGCCATCATCGCCGAAGGAAAAATTCTCGGCTGGTATCAGGGCCGCGCCGAATGGGGCCCCCGCGCGCTCGGCAACCGCAGCATCGTCGCCGACCCGCGCCGCCCCGAAATGAAAGAAATCCTCAACCGCCGCATCAAGCACCGCGAAATCTTCCGCCCCTTCGCGCCGTCCATCCTCGCCGAAAAAACCGGCGAGTGGTTTGAAAAATCCCACCCTTCTCCATTCATGAATCTCGCCTATTCCGTGCTTCCGGAAAAACGCGAAAAAATTCCCGCTCCCACCCACGTCGACGGCACCGGCCGCCTGCAAACCGTCACCCGCGAAGCAAACCCCCGCTATTACGCCCTCATCAAAGAATTCGAACGCCAAACCGGCGTCCCAGTCGTGCTGAACACTTCCTTCAACGACAACGAGCCCATCGTCTGCCGCCCCGAAGAAGCGCTAGACTGTTTCCTGCGCACGCAAATGGACGCGCTCGTTCTCGGCAACACTCTGATCACCCGCCCATGAAACCCTTCACTCCAAAACTCGCGCCGTGGGGTCCACCCGTCCTTCTCGGCATTCCTCTCGACCACAACTCCTCTTTCCTACGCGGCCCCGCCCAAGCCCCGCCGCTCATCCGCCAGGCGTTTCACTCCGACGCCTGGAACAAAACCACCGAAACCCACGTCGACCTCGGCGTCCCGGGAATTTTTGAAGACGCCGGCGACTTGCCGGCCATGGAAACACCCGACGCTTTCACGCGCATCGAAGATGCGATCGCAAAAATAGTCGAAGCCGGCAAGCGCCCCGTCAGCCTCGGCGGCGATCATTCCATCACCGCTCCCATTCTCCGCGCCATCGGCAAGCGCATCCCCGCCATCACGCTCGTCCACTTCGACGCGCATCCCGATCTCTACGCCGATTACGAAGGCAATCCGCACTCTCACGCCAGTCCCTTTGCCCGAATCATGGAAGAGCAACTCGTCCATCGCCTCATCCAAATCGGCGTCCGCACCCTGAACGCACGCCAGCACGAGCAAGCGGAAAAATACGGCGTGAAAATTTTCGAAATAAAGGATCTACCCGACCCGACGCATCTCAACCTCGCTGGCCCCATCTACGTCTCGTTCGACATGGACGCGCTCGATCCCGCCTTCGCACCCGGCGTCTCCCACTGGGAACCCGGCGGCATGACCACCCGCGAAGCCATCAGTTACATTCACGATCTGCCCGGCCCGATCGTCGGGGCCGACATCGTCGAATTTAATCCCGTCCACGATTCCACCGGCCTCACCGCCACCGTCGCCGCCAAAATTCTGAAAGAGCTTCTCGGCAAAATGCTGGCCACTTAACGAAGCGCCGATGCCTCGCCCCGAAAAAATATTTCTCTCCGCCGAGTGGCGCGACCTCCTGATGCTCAACTACGAAGCGGATCCCGCCCACCTACAAAAATACCTCCCGCCCGGCACGGAACTCGATTCTTTCGATGGGAAAACTTACGCAAGCCTCGTCGGGTTCCGTTTCTGCCGCACAAAACTTTTTGGAAACATTCCGATTCCCTTCCACACCGACTTCGAAGAAATCAATCTCCGTTTCTACGTAAAGCGCCGCGAGGGCGACGAAATCCGCCGCGGCGTCGTCTTCATCGCCGAAATTGTCCCCAAGCTCGCAATCGCCCTCACCGCGCGATGGTTCTATGGCGAAAACTACGTCCGCCGCCCAATGTCGCACAGCATCCTCACCAATGATTCAAATGTGGAAGTGGAATATGCCTGGAGATCACGAAACGAGGAGTACAAGCTGAAAGCACACGCGAGCGGGACGCCATCGCTGCCCGTTGAAAGCAGCCTCGAACAATTCATCACCGAACACTATTGGGGATATTCGCGCCAGCCAGACGGCGGCACCGTCGAATATCACGTCTCCCACGCCCCCTGGAAAGTCTGGACCGCCGCCCACGCTGAATTTACCGGCGACACTCGCGACCTCTACGGAGACGAACTCTCTCAACTGCTCACGAAACCTCCCGCCTCAGCATTCATCGCTGACGGCTCACTTGTAGAAGTTATGTGCGGGAGTAAATTGTCATCCTGAGCCTATCCGATAAGGTCCGGTGTTGGGACTCCGGTCTTACTTACCGGAGATAGGCGAAGGACCTCAACGTCAAGTCCTGGCAAGCCGCATCAGGTGGGATCCTTCGCTGCGCAAACGGCGTGCCCCTCCGGATGACGATGGTTGCTTAGAGGTTGAGAAAGGGAAAAATCACCGTCTATTTCTTCGCCGCAACCACCCCTGCCACCTTCAACGCAATCTTCGGCGAATGCAGCAGAGTATTGTGCACCAGGCAGTGCTCCACCGCCTCCTCCACGCCCTTGCGCTGCGCCTCGCTCAACTCCACTGGTGCGTCCACCTCAATCACAAAATTCGTCATCCGCGCCAGCGGGTCCTTCACTTTGTCACAGGTCACCCGCACCCGCGTCCCCTCGGTCGCCAGCTTGTTCTTGCGCAGATACTGCGCCGCATAAAAGCCCGCGCACGAACCCAGCGATGCCAGCAGCAACTCTGGCGGAGTCATCCCCTCGTCAAATCCGCCGTCATTCACCGATTGATCGCTGATGATGCTGTTGTTTCGCGCGCGTATCTCAAACTGCACAGAGCCCAGATGCTCTACCGTAACTTCCATAGGAATCTCCATCCCGGAGCGAACTGCAGCGTCCCGGCAACTCACTCGCCGAAACTCCGTGCAGCAAAGTCTTTCGTTTCAGGTATAACAGAACGCAGCGCAGCCGCCAATGACCTGCGTCACCACATGGATTCCAATTTCGTATTTCGATTTTCGATTATTTCGGCGCATAAAAAAGGTAGTCAGCCGAATACGGCACGCGAACTTCCTGTCCGGTATGCCCAGAATCGCACCCCGACGCCGGTGCCTTGCCGCCCTTGGTGTTAACGCGTTGAATGCTGGTTGCGCTCCACAGCACGCCTCTTCCGTTGTGGCTGGTGATGTTCACAAGTAACCAGGGAATGGAATCCGCATCCGGCGAAGGCGCGTTGGCAACAGCCTTGCCCACAACGCGGCTGCCGTCGCTCGCTTCCCAGGAAGGCCCGGCAAAATGCTTACCGAAAGGTTTCCCATCTTTATCAAACAGCTGCGCATCGGGCGCCTTCAGCGTCCACGCAAATTCCGTGACGCCCTCCTTGCAAGTGTAGACCTGGTCGCCCTTCGCGTGAACCTGCAGTACAAGTTGTTCGTTGGCAGGCGCCTGGATCTGCGCGGGCACCTGTTGCGCCCGTGCCGCAAACGAGTGAAACATGCTCGTGACGGCAAGCAGCGTAACGGATGCGAATCTGTAATTGTTTTTGCGCATGTGATGTTTCCTCCTGTGATCACGGGTCTTGAGCCCAAAACTCAATATAGCCTAATTCTGCCTATTGAAACCCGATCTGCCGTAAAGTCTTCCGTCCCCAGCGTGATACGGCATCTTCCGGTGCGCTACCGGCCGCGTCCCGCAGACCCCGAAAATCAAAAGTAACTTTATGGGGCCGCATTCATCTATTTAGACGGTTGCCTAACTGTCCGGGCCACAAGGCTCTCAAGAATTGAGGAACATCATGGGAAAGCTAACAAATCAGGTTGCCGTTGTAACCGGCGCCTCCAAAGGCATCGGCGCCGCGATCTCCGTCGCGCTCGCAGCTGAGGGCGCTTCCGTCGTCGTCAATTACTCTTCCAGCAAGGAAGGCGCCGACCGCGTCGTGAAAGAAATCACCGCCAAGGGCGGCAAAGCCATCGCCGTGCAAGCCGACGTGTCCAAGCCGGTGGACGTGAAGCGCCTTTTCGCCGAAACCAAGAAAGCCTACGGAAAGCTGAACATCCTGGTGAACAACGCGGGCATTTATCAGTTTTCGCCGCTCGAGGGCGTCACGGAAAAGCTCTTCCACGACCATTTCAATCTCAACGTCCTGGGCCTGCTGCTAGCCACCCAGGAGGCCGTGAAACTCATCGGCACCGAAGGCGGCAGCATCATCAACGTCGGCTCCGGCGTCAGCACCATCAATCCGCCGAACACCTCCGTCTACACCGCCACTAAAGCGGCCGTTGACGCAATCACAGGCGTGCTCGCCAAGGAATTGGGCCCGCGCAAGATCCGCGTAAACTCCATCAATCCCGGCATGATCGAAACCGAAGGCGTCCATGCCGCCGGATTCATCGAAAGCGATTTTCGCAAGTGGGTGGAAACGCAATCGCCGCTCGGCCGCATCGGCCAGTCAGACGACATCGCCCCGACGGCGGTCTACCTCGCGTCCTCCGACTCCAAATACCTCACCGGCGAAACCATCCGCGTCACCGGCGGCATCTACTAACAACCTCGCCGCTCCAGCGGCGATTTTCTGCTCTACAGACAGGGAGGCCGCATCGCGACTAATGGTGCGGCCTCCAAAAGTTGAATTCCCTCCGCGTTCTCCGGCAACTTTCGGCCCCTTTGCTTTCCCCTGTACAATCTTCCCGTGCGCGTTCTGCTTCTGAATCTCTACTATCCGCCGGACACCTCTGCCACGGCGAAAATGGCGCAAACCGTTGTCGCGGCCCTCGCGGAAAAGCACGACGTCACCGTCCTCTGCGGCCGTCCTTCGTACGACCCCACCGAGCGGCGGCGTTGGCGCCTCTTTCAATCCGAACAGTCCGGCCGAGTGCGAATCGTCCGCGCCGGCTCTTCGGATTACCCGCGCGCGCAAATGAAAAAACGCGTGTTCAATTATCTAAGCTATGTTTTTCTGGCCGTGCCGCGGGCGCTCTTTCTTCCCTGCGACGTCGTCCTCGCCATGACCGACCCTCCGTTCGAGGGAATCGTGGGCGCGTTCGTCGCCCTCCTGAAAGGCAAGCCATACGTCTACAACATCCGTGATCTCTACCCGGACATGGCCATCGGCGGCGCTATCGTCAAGCCCGGCTTGCTCTCGCGCATCTGGGAAGAGCTGCATCGCTGGGCCCTGCGCCGCGCCACCCGCGTGGTCGTCCTCGGCGAAGATATGCGCCATCGCATCCTAGCCAAAGGAGTCGACCCGTCCGCCGTAGTGGTTGTCCGTGACGGCGCGGAAATTCCCCCCAGCGACGCTCCCGCTCCGGCGATCGATTTCGAGGTGATCCGCGCGATTCGCGGCAATTTCCCCTTTGTCGTGTTGCACGCCGGCAATCTGGGTTTCTACGGCGCCTGGGACACGCTACTCGCCGGCGCTGCCTCGCTGGCCGCCGACGGCATCGGCCTAGTCTTCGTCGGCGACGGCGCGCAACGTGTCCGCCTCGAAACTGCCGCGGCAAATATTCCTAATGTCCGCTTTCTGCCTTTCTTCCCCGGCAACAAAATCTCTTCGGTTCTCGCGGCCGCAGATGCCCACATCATCACCGTAAAGCGCGGCCTCGAAGGAGTCGTCGTTCCCAGCAAAATGTACGGTATCCTCGCCGCCGGAAAACCGATTGTTGCCGTCGCGCCCCGCGAATGCGACGTCGTCTCCATTGGCGAAGAAAAAGGTTTTTCGATTTTCGCCGATCCCGACGATCCCGCCGGATTCGGGCAACTCGTCCGTCAAATCTCCCAAAATCCGGCACAGCTCAACGAAATGGCCGCAGCAGCCCTCGCCGCGGCGCCGGAGTACGAGCGCTCGTCGGAGCTCCACAAACTCCTGAAGATTGTCGAGGCAGCCGCGGCAAACCAGGCGCCGCGAAAATAAACCCTTTCGCCATCCCCGGCCCTCGTTATATTTTGGTTACGACTCTGTTCACTAACTTGTTATCACGGCCCAGCACCTTTCATTTTCCGCTGGCGGTCCACACCCTTTCGCGCTAATTTAATTACGCTGCGTGGGGCAGCACCGACGGCTCTCTCTAAGCCGTCATTCTTAGGCGTGACTTGGGAGCCGGATCCCAAACCGGCAACGTCTCTGTGTATTACCGGCAACTAGCCCGATGCCGGTTTCCTCAGAACGAGTTATGAGGATGAATGAGTGCGGGCCTGCTGGCTTTTCTGATCGCTTCGTCAGCATCTCTCCTTCTTACAGTACCCGTCCGGGCGCTGGCCATTCGCGTCGGCATGGTGGATTTGCCCGGACCTCGTAAAGTTCACCTGAAACCTATCCCGCTTCTCGGCGGCCTGGCGATTTACGGCGGCGTGATGCTGGCCATCCTGATTGTTTTCGACGGCCCCGCGCGCGCCCAGGTCATCGGCATCGTCAGCGGCGCCACCCTGGTTGCCGTTGTCGGTTTCCTCGACGACCGCGGCTGGCTGCATCATCAAATAAAGCTTTTTGCCGGCATGCCCCTGGCCGCCGTGATTCTTCTCATCAGCGGCATTCACGCCCAGGTCTTCAGTTTGGTCATTCGCGGCAGCCTCGGCTACTGGCTGGACGCAACGCTCACCATCGTCTGGGTCGTCGGCATCACTGCTTCCTTCAGTATCCTCGATCACATGGATGGGCTCTGCGCCGGTGTCGCCGCCATGGCCTCCGTTTTCTTCACCATCATTGCTTACCTCAACGGCCAGACCCTGGTGGCCACGCTGGCCGCCTCCGTCCTCGGAGCCTCCGCCGGCTTCCTGCGCTGGAATTTCAAGCCCGCCAAAATTTTCATGGGCGATGGCGGCGCCATGTTTCTCGGATTCGTGATGGCCACGCTGGCCCTGAAACTCCGCCTGGACCACGCTTCCTCGCTCGCCACCTGGGTGGCTCCGGTGCTCATCCTCGGCGCGACCATTTTTGACACCACGCTGGTCACCATCTCCCGCTCACGCCGCGGTTTGCTTCCGTTCGCCACGCCGGGAAAAGACCATTCCGCGCATCGCCTCGCAAACCTGGGACTCGGCCAGCGCGGCGCAGTCCTGACGATTTACATGGTAGGCGCGATTAGCGGCGGCGCCGCCATTCTGGTGACGTACCTTTCCAATCGCGCCGCGGCTCTTGTGGGCCTCGTCGTGATTCTTGCCATGCTTCTCGCCATCGCCTGGTTGGAGCGCGCGCCGTACGAGAAACAGGAGCGCAAAGTAAACGCTTAGAATCTTCCCCTCGCAATTTTGTCCACCGGAACTTTTTCTGACCGTCCGTGTTTGGTGTGCGCAGGGGTATTCGTTATAATCTTGTTCGCTGTTCGCTTGCCTGCCTGTCCGTGCCCGCTTGGCTGGTGACGTAACAGTTCTAGCCTGATGGCACGAACGAGAGAACTCTCCTTTAACAGGGTCGCGCGAACTGGTGGAAGAAGAAAAGTCCAAGTCCCTCAACAAAAGGGACACCGAAGATGTCGTTGTCATTGGAAGCTCGGCGGCCGGGCTCTACACCGCCGCGCGCGTTGCCCGTGGCGGCCGCCGCGTCAGCGTGCTGGAGTCGAAAGCGACGCCCGACCCCGCGCCGCGCACCCTGATCGTCACCGACTATTTCAAAAACCAGATCAGCTCCGCCGCGCGCTCCAGCATCCTGAATGAAATCCACCGCTTCGAACTCTTCACCGACGGCCGCTCCGCGCAAGTTACCCTCAAACAGCCCGACCTGATCATTGAGCGCTCGCGATTGATCCGCTCGCTGGCCGAGGAAGCCGCCCGCGCCGGCGCAAAGCTCCGCTACGACACCCGATTTCTTGATCTCTCGCCGAACGCCAAAGGCCTCCACGTTCAGGTGGACCAGGGCGGCAAACGCGAAGAGTTGCACGCCGCCAGCGTCGTCGGCGCCGATGGCGCCGCAAGCCGCGTCGCCAAGGCCGCCGGCTGGCCGCCCGTCGAAACCGTTCCACTCGTTCAGGCCGTCGTGAAGCTTCCCAAGGATTGTCCGCAGGACACCACGCGCGTCTGGTTCGTCCCCGACGATACCCCTTATTTTTACTGGATGATTCCCGAATCCTCGGAACGCGCCGCTGTCGGCGTCATCGGAGAGCATGGCCGCGCCACCAAACTCCTCTTCGACCGCTTCCTGGACAGGAAGGGTTTCGAGCCGCTGGAATGGCAAGGAGCCCGCATTCCCATCTACAACCGGTGGGTACCGGTGCAACGCACCGTCGGCAACGGCGAGGTCTATCTGGTGGGCGATGCCGCGGCCCAGGTAAAAGTTTCGACTGTCGGCGGGATCGTCACCGGATTCCGTGGCGCCCGCGGCGTAGCAGACGCGATCCTGCGAAAAGGCACGTCGGAGCTGCGCACCCTTCGCCGCGAACTCGGTACGCACTGGCTCATCCGCCGCGCGCTGCACCGTTTCAAGCAGGCGGACTATTCCGAACTCGTGGACCTGCTCAACGCCTCGACCCGCGAATCGCTGGGTGAAATCAATCGCGACGAATCCACCCGGCTTCTCTGGAACGTCATCCGGCGGCAGCCGAAACTCGTTCTCCTCGGCCTTCGCGGACTTCTTCTGGGCAAAAGATAATGGGCACAGTGTATTTTCTTTGGTGCATTGACGCGCGCGAAGTCCGTCATACTGGAATTGCTCCAACATGGGCAATCCGCGGTTCAACCGGCTGGCAACTGATCTAAGGAGACACGCAAGTGCGATTGACGGTAATTGGGTGTGGCTACGTGGGGCTGGTAACGGGTGCATGCCTGGCAGCCGCGGGTCACGAGGTTTTCTGTACGGACATCGACGAGAATCGCATTGACCAGCTGAAAGCCGGCAAAGTTCCGATCTACGAGGAACACCTCGACGAAGTCCTCCAGCGCGCCGTCCGGGAAAAGAAAATCACCTACACTTCCGACGCCGGTGAAGCCATCCGCGCCGGTGAAGTCATCTTCATCTGCGTTGGCACTCCACCCAAGGACTCCGGTGAAGCTGATCTCTCCGCCATCGACCACGTCGCCCGGCAAGTGGCCACGGAAGCGCGCAGCCCCAAACTCGTGGTGGAAAAAAGCACCGTTCCGGCATTAACAGGCGTCCAGCTGCAGAAGGCCCTTGCCGCCTATTCCCCGGATGGCGGCATCAAGTTTCAAGTCGCTTCCAATCCGGAATTCCTCCGCGAAGGCACTGCCGTGGCCGATTTCTTTCACCCGGACCGTATCGTCGTCGGGGTCGAGGACGAAAAAAGCGCCGCAATCCTCCGCGAGATCTACCGGCCCATCCTCGAAAAGGAATTTCATTGCCCGATCCACGCCGGCAAGTGCCCGGGCGGTTCCAGCGGTGAGCTCCTGGTCACCACCATCAGCAGCGCCGAACTCATCAAGCACGCCTCCAACTCCTTCCTCGCCCTGAAAATCAGTTACGCCAACGTCATTGCCGACCTTTGCGAGCGCATCGGCGCCGACGTCGAGGAAGTCACCCACGCGATGGGCCTCGATCCTCGCATCGGCACGCAATTCCTCAAAGCCGGCCTCGGCTTCGGCGGCTTCTGTTTTCCAAAGGACATTCAGGCCTTCATTCACCTCTCCGCCGCGATAGGCGTCGACTTCGACATGCTGAAATCCGCCGAGCGCGTCAACAAGCAGCGCATCGACCGCTTCTTCGAAAAAGTGCACAAGGCGCTCTGGGTGGTCCGTGGCAAGCGCGTTGCGGTTCTCGGGCTGGCTTTCAAGGCGAATACAGACGACATCCGTTTTGCCCCCGCGCTCGAAGTGATTCGCCGACTGCTCGAGGAAGGCGCCCAGGTGCACGCCACCGATCCGCAGGCCATTGCGAGGACAAAACATTTCTTTCCAAATGTTCCTTATTTCGACGATCCCTACGAAGCCCTAAAAGGTGCTGACGCCGCGCTAGTCTGCACGGAGTGGCCCGTATTTCGGAATCTCGATTGGGAAAAAGCCGGCCATCTGATGAGCCGCCGCCTGGTCATCGACGGCAGGAATTTGTATGATTCCAGGAAAATGCAGGCGCTCGGTTTCGATTACTACTCCTTCGGCCGCTCCTGATCGTTCGCCTCGCGCGCTAAAGTAAACTTGTTATCATGAGGGTATCCGACAAGGATGTCCGAAGGATCTCAGCCGATCCGGCTCGCACGATTTTAACGTAGAGGAATAGCCGCTAACGTGCCTGCGTCATCTTTGCATATTGCTCTCTGAAATACTTCAGCGTGTGCCGCAATCCTTCTTCCAGGCTCACTTTCGGTTCCCAGCCAAGCAGTCTCTTCGCCTTTGAAATATCCGGCCGCCGCTGCTTGGGATCATCCTCCGGCAGCGGTTCATAAACGATCTTCGGCGCGTTGGGAAACTCCTCCCGGATACGTTCCGCAAATTCCAGAATTGTCAGCTCCACCGGATTCCCGATGTTGGTTGGAAAGCGCTCGTTCGACTGGCTCAGGCGGAAAATTCCATCAATCAAATCCGAAACGTAGCAGAAACTCCGCGTCTGCTTCCCTTCCCCATACACGGTGATGGGCTGCCCGCTCAGGGCCTGGTACACGAAATTCGGCAGCGCACGGCCGTCGTTCAAGCGCATCCGCGGACCGTAGGTATTAAAAATCCGCACGATGCGCGTGTCCGCGTGACGATGCCTGTGGTAAGCCATGGTCGTCGCTTCGGCAAAACGCTTCGCCTCGTCGTACACACTCCGTGGCCCCACGGGATTCACCCGCCCCCAATACGATTCGCTTTGCGGCGAAACTTCCGGATCTCCATAGCACTCGCTGGTCGAGGCCAGCAGGTACTTCGCCTTCTTCTCTAGCGCCAAATCCAGCGTGTGCATCGTCGCAATCGAGCCGACCTTCAGCGTCTCAATTGGATATTTCAGATAGTCCGGCGGGCTGGCGGGCGACGCTAAATGAAATACGTAATTCACCTCTCCCGCCACACGCAGC
>Ga0210410_10002622_pt1 | contig 16088 bp, 18 predicted proteins | sample IncBWC4MmetaG_FD_161058 | JGI IMG/M metagenome (GOLD analysis project Ga0210410, IMG submission 161058) | Forest soil microbial communities from Barre Woods Harvard Forest LTER site, Petersham, Massachusetts, United States - Inc-BW-C-4-M | ecosystem: Environmental > Terrestrial > Soil >... | reverse complement strand
CCGATAAGCCGACTTCCATGATAGGCCTTTGTCAAGAGGGCAAAAGCTCTCCCGACGCGCTGCGGAGTAGCGCGGGTCTAGATTCTTCGCCGCGACTTCTGACGAGTGCTTACTGGCAAGATCGATCCAGTCGAAGAACGACCGTGATCGTTTCATCGCTTGCCCCGAGATCGATTCGTTTGTCACCACTGCCGCGCTGCTGTATCCTGCCTCTAGGAGCCTGCATTTGGAGGCGCCATTGACCCAATCCCTCACACCCTTCGAGTCGCTGCTCTTCAACATCGTACTCGCCACACTGGCCATCGGCCTGCCTGTTCTCGTGGTGTTGTCCATCCGCTTTCTGTGGGACCGCAACTTGAACCTTGGCCGTTCGAAAGAGCTCGAAAAGCTCATCTGGCAGTTGCATCGCATCGCCAGCGCAATGGAGCATCAAATGAATTTGTCATTTCCCGCCGTTCGGCCGGGCACGGAAGAGCCTCGCGATCTCGCCTATCTCCAGCAGCTTGCTGCCCAACCAGCCGCCGCTACCTCGAGCGTTGCAACTCCCAGTGCTGCGGCTGCGGCTCCGACGCCCGCCACGGATCAGCCTACAGTGCAACAGCCTGTGACTCCGCCGCCAACCGCCCAGCAGGCGTCTCTTCCTGCGCTTGAACGCCGAGCGCCTTCTGCCGAGGCCCCGCGCGGCGGAGTCAACTCCATGTTCGGCCTGTAAATTTAGTTTTTCCTCACCATAGTTTTGACAAGCTCCTCTCCTACGGCCCACCTCGAATGGTCCTCCTCCGTGCTCCCGAGAAGATTTCGAGTGAGTGTAGAGACGAATGTCAAAGCCGGTTCCTTAAAACCAAGGCGGTACCCTGCGTGCGGTTGATTTTTGTGCCTGATTAATGCTCATACGGACAAATGGAGTTCTGGTACGGCAGTTGTCCGGTAACCCGACTTAGCAGATGGGATGAGAAGGCCGGTCTCCATCGGGAGGAGATCGCCAAGGGACCGAGCCCGGAATTGGGGGATGTTTTAGAACCGCTGTTAGGGGAAATCGAATCGTTGAAGGAGCGCATCGCGGAATACGATCGGCGCATAGGTGGATTCGAACAGCCGAGCTCAACCGCCGAGATCAGGTGCCTGCGCCTAACTCCTGGCCCGGCTTTCGTCGAAGGACGGGAGCCAAGGTCGATTGTCAGGTAGCAGCACCTACTGAATTGGGAACGCCCACCATGCACCGAGCGACAATCGCTCAACCAAGAGTGCGGATGGAAGGATGGCGACAGAGGCGGCCCGGCTCGAACGGAAAGAATCCACAGGAAGAAAAAGAGAGAAGAGAGAAGAGAGAAAACATACTTGGCTCATACCGGCCTTCTCATGGAAGGAGTTAGAGCCAGGCGTTGAGTTCGGCACGCTCAGATGGATTCAACCTGAACCGGTAAGCTTGAGAAATCCAGGTGAACTATAATCGTCGGATGATGCCGCTGGCGAGGCGTAAGCAAAATCTTCGATGCCGAATTTGAACTTCACACGAGTGATGTTGTGGGCCTCCAAATCTCAACCCGAGAATCCGGCGATGTCGTCATATTGGACCTTCGGGGAAGAGCGACAATCGGCGTTGACAGCGATCTGCTAATCGACCATCTAAACAAGCTAATCGCCACCGGAGTACCAAAGCTGTTGCTGAACCTGGCAAGCGTGACGCAGTTAGATAGTTCGGGCATCAGTGCCATCGTCGGGACGTATGTTTCGCTCAGGCGTCAGGCGGCTAGCCTGAAATTGCTTTGTCCGCGTGGTCGGGTGCAGGCTGTGCTGCGGGTGGTCCGCCTGCCGGAAATTATCCCGACCTTTGAAAATGAGACGGAAGCGCTGGCCAGTTTTCGACCGCGCGGTTACTCCGCGGCGCCATGAGAATCTGGACTTCGCGGCTACATCTTTCAGTCGTATAAAGGGGAATCACTCATGACAACCCCATGTAGTAGTGCAGTGGCTCCCACCACTGAGAAGACCGCGCTCTTAGTGACATCCGGCGGCGACATCGATGAACTGCTTACGAATGTCTTGGCCAGCGAAGGCTGGAGCATTCAGCGCGTGGTCGACAATCAACAGGTTGTCGCGCTTGCCAAGGCCAAGCCGTTCGATTTGATCGTCACCGGGCGGCAAACCCGCGTTGCAGAGGATGTCGAACTTCTTCGCAAAATCAGGAGCGCTCGCCCTCATGTTCGCCTGATTATTCTCACCGATAAATTCACTCCTGGAGACGTCATTTCTGCCATGCGGGAGGGGGCCTTCAGCTATTTTTCGGCTCCATTCGAGCCTTCGGAACTCGCCGAAATGGTGCGCGCGGCAATGGCTGAACCCTGTTGGGACGACGGCATCGAAGTCCTTTCCGGGACGCCCGAGTGGGTCACCTTGACGGCTAGATGTGACCTCGCTACTGCAGATCGCCTGGTCCAATTCCTGCACGGAGTCAAAGACCCAAGCATCCCCGAGACTGACAAAGACCAAGTTATAACTGCTTTTAAGGAGATTCTGATTAATGCCATGGAACATGGCGGTCATTTCGATCCCAGCCAACACGTGGAAATCTCGTTCATTCGGGCCCGTCGAGCGATAGCCTGTCGTGTCAAAGATCCCGGCAAAGGTTTCTCCCTCGAAGAACTGCGTCACGCAGTTGCCGGCAACTCCCCCGAAGATTTGTTCACACACGCCAAGGTTCGCGATGAGCAGGGAATGCGGCCCGGCGGCTTCGGCATTCTATTGGCAAAAAAACTCGTCGATGAACTGATCTACAATGAAACGGGCAACGAGGTAGTACTCGTTAAGTATCTCGATCCGCCCAAATTGCCAATTACCTAGCGCTCTGAGCCAACGGACAGAGTTAGTGGTCACTAAGTCCTGATTAACGCGGCGCTAACCGGACAAGTGCCGGATGGCTCCAATTTCGCGTCACTGTTGCAGAAGGTCTTTAATTCTCTGTTCGGTGGCTGTTTTGTCCACGATTCCGTTGTGCACGTCGGCTATTCTGCCTTCACGGTCAACCAGCGCCGTTAGCGGCATTCCGATGAGCCCGTACTGCTTCCCCAATCCTTGGTTACCAATCACGACAGGGTAGTTCACCTTCTTCTCTTCAATCCAAGGCTTTACTGATTTCCAGTCGTCGTCCATCGCAATACCGACAACCACGAGTCCTCGGTCCGCATACTCTTTCTGAAATTCGACGAACCAGGGAATCTCCACTTGGCAGCCTTCGCACCAAGTCGCCCAAAAATTTACTAGAACTACCTTGCCCTTGAGGTCAGCGAGTTTGACATCCTTGCCGCTCGCATCTTTTAAATTGAAATTCGGTGCCGGACTGCGCCCAGTTGAACTCTTACTTGTTTTTGGACTCTGCGCGGTTGCCGCGAGTGCCAAGAGAAGTATGGAAGCCAGGATGAAAGTGTTCCGCATTAGGAAATCCTCCCCTACAGGATTGTATCCCGATTGACCGAGATGAGGTTCTCTCAGGCGCTGACACTAGCGACGAGCCTTGTCCGGTAACCCGACTTCCATGATAGGTCTTTGTCAAGAGGGCAAAAGTTCTCCCGACGCGCTTCGGAGGAGCGCGGGTGTAAATTCTTTCTGGTTCTTCGCCGCGTGTGCTGGCCTCTCAGCCCTGGTTCCTATTTCAGATAGAACCAGACTTCCATTTGCTGTCTCAGAGCAGCGAGTGGTCTTGAACAGAAGATTGAGTTTGTGTGGGGAAACCACTTTGTCTAGATTTAGCTAAGAGGCCTACAAGCGCCGCAAATAGGTAAGTCGGCCTCACCCTGGATGGTGCTGGACATCCGGAGGTAAAATATGAGCGCCCCGCGAACTACCGCTTCTGCGGAGGTGTCGTATGGCGCTGCCGCTAGCCAACAATAGTCGCGCGCCGCGCGGATACGCTTGGAAGTTGATGCTTGTTTGGCCCTTATTTGGAATTTCGCTCACAGGCTGTAACGACACGTGCTTCATCTTCACTTCAAACCCACCTGCCGGCACGATCGATGTCAAGGCGCGTGATCCCAAGCCAACCTGCATGCTCACGAAGGCGAATGGCGCCGTTCGTGTTCTGACGCGTACTGCTTCCACGTGTGAATCCTGCTCGCCTTCCATTCGGATAGCGCATCTCTTCGTGAGTCTTCGTGGTATTGAGGTTCATCCTAGCGCAAATGCCGATGACGCTTCGCCCGATTGGCAGGAACTTATGCAGCAGCTGCCGGATCAACCGCCGCGATTTGATTTCATCAGTGTCGCGAATCGTGGGGCTCCGCTGCCATTGGGAGAAGTCGCTATAATCCCGGCCGATGCATATCGTCAGCTGCGATTGCGCTTCGCACCAGACCAGCGAACGTCTAAAGATTTCGGCCCAGAAGAGCTTGCGTGCGGCGGTACGGGATTCAACTGTGTTGTGTTGGAAGATGGTCGAGTCTACCCCCTCCTATTTCATGGTGCCCCGCCGGTGCTCCGCATTAAGTCCGCGAGTCTTGCGGGGGGCTTTCTTCTTATCCCTCCTGATAGCAATTCCAATCTCGTTATCGGATGGTGTGTTGCTATTGCTTGTTGTAGACGGAGACGCTGCTGACGGTCTTGCCGCTGGCATCGGTGCCCTTTGAGGTGAGCGTCAGAGTCTGGCCATCAGGGGAGACCACGGAAGTGCCGGAGCCAACGACTTTGCCGTCCTTCGTCAATTTGAACGAGAGGGTGTTGGATGCGCCAAGAGTTGCGGCAATGGAATCTGCTCCGTAAGGGGCCAATCCGGTGATGGGGTGGGACTTGGCATCGAAGGTGGTGGTGTAGTTGTACTGTTGATTGCTGTTGTCGGTATTGGTGCGGTCGACGCTAACTTTCATGCCGGTGGGAGACGATTCGACGATTCGCGTTTCACTTTTGCACTCAGTGCCGGGCGCAAACTTGGATTTTGCTGCGTTCAGTTTCCAGGTGCCGACAAAAGGATCGGTCTGTGCCAGCGCCAATCCAGGAGTAAAAAAAACCAAAGCGAGAATGGCGGCAGCAGCGAGCAGCCAAGGCGCAACATCCGTCAAATTGTCAGCGCCATAGAGAACGGCCTTATGAGCATTTGGCTCCATTCCTGGCCCTTTCCTTCCAGATGCGTATGCTGCACCGATTTTCCGTTGCTCAGGAACTGTCAAAACTTACCATGCCGCCAATTTGCACCAATCTCTAGAAACTACGAACCACATACTCACAGCTCTGTCAGAGGGCAGCTGAATTGATGGACTAACTGCCTTGTTCTTGATCGGTTCTGGCGACCCGGGCTGAGTCCTGGTTGGTCGAGAAACCGGACAAGTCCAGTCCTAGGACTCCACATCTCCGGTAAGCGCGTTTACCAGGTATGGGTCCATTCCATAGCTCACAATCCTGTTCCCGAATACCCGCCAAGACGCACACATAAACGCCCATCAAAGGCGGCGAAACTGGATTTCCGAGTGTGACCGATCCTAATAGCCTGTCATTTTTGACACTTCCAACATAGGAGCGCGAAGGTAAGAATCGCTTGACCATTCCGTCGCTGGAGTCCGGCCCAACTAACCGCTGAAAGGGTAAAGCAATGGAAACCACAGCCAGACGAGACCTCATGGAGAGCCGTTTCTAGGACAAAGACGTTTCGAAAATTGGTACAAAAAGTGCTTCCAGAAAGAAAGAAGGTAGTCAACGATGTTTCACCCTCTCGATATTTTCAAAACCGCTTCAGACGGCGGTGTGCTTTGGCGCGGTGCGGTAGCAAGCATTGAAGCCGCCAAAGCGCGTATTCAAAAACTCGCTCTGTCTTCTCCCGGCGAGTACCTCATCCTTGACCAAAACACGGGCCAGCGCGTTCTCGTCACGCCTGATGTTTCATCAAGACGCGACCGAGGTCCATCCACCTAGCTAACAGGAATTCTCAGCAAGCCCTTGCGAACCGCCTTGTACTATTGCGACGACAAGGCGCGCCGATGCTACAACCATCATTACGAATATGCTGAACAGCTACGCGAAAATCTGTGGGGAAACGCTCATCCGTTAGTTTCAAGTGAAGGAGCCAAGTGATTTCGGCGTTCTTACCCAGCCGCGCGCATGGCATCGCTGCCTGAACTGAGAGGAACGCGAGCTTGGATAGTGGTACCACCGTTGGCCCGCGAGTTGATAGAGACGATCCCCTCGACCAACTTCAGCCGCTCCCTCATGCTCGTCAGTCCAAGCCCCCTTCCATTCGTTGCCGCGTCGGGGTCGAAGCCAACTCCCGAATCGCGCACGGTGAGCTGAACCGCGTCCGGTGCTCCGCGCAGTTCTACGTTGAAGTGCCGCACCCCGCTATGCTTCAGAGCATTGTGCAGAGCTTCCTGTAGAACTCGGAAGAGACAAAGGGAAATGTCCTTCGGCACAGCAGTCAGGCCCTCATCGCTGAAGTCAATCTTCACGTTCTGATGCTCGCTAAACTCCTTGCAGAAGCTCTTCATAACCACGTCAACGCCTAGGTAATCGAGTTTTGGAGAATGCAACTCGTGCGCCAAGGCTTGGACATCTTCCGCTATTTCGACCGTGTGCTTGTGTAGTTCGTTGAGTCGCTTCAGAACTCCGTCCGACGGACTCGGCAAGTCTTCTCGTAGTTGTAAAATCCCAATCCCTAACATGGCCAGGCGTTGATTGAAATCGTCATGAAGGTCTCTCGCGATCCTAGCTCGCTCCTGCTCCTGTGCCTCGAGCAATCGACGCGTCATGCGGGACAGCGCCTCCTCCGTCTGCTTACGCTTTGTGATGTCCTCCACCAAAGCGAACACCAGCGACGGCCCTTCGCCACTCCTCAGGATCGAGACGTTGAGGCGTCCCCAGATTTGTGCGCCGTCCTTTTTCACATAACGTTTTTCAAGCGAGTAGCGATCAATAGTGCCCGCCCGGAGTTTCTGAAAAAGTGCCCAATCGTCTTGGGAATCTTCCGGATGGCTGAATTGGGCACAATGCATGCGACACAGCTCTTCGTTGGAATATCCCAGCATGGCGCAAAAGGCGCGATTGGTCAGTAGAAGCTTCCCTTCTGTGTTTTCCACTGCGATTCCTAACGACGCTTCTTCGAAAAGATAGCGCCATAGTTTTTCTGGTTCCTCTTGAAGCCCTTCCAAGAACATAATGCCTCCGCGAGTTAAACTTCATTTTGAAGCCAAAAACCAAGTCGCGCCAGCGCGGCTTAAAATCCAAGCCGATTACTTCCGGAAGGTGGCGCATCCTGGATCGATGGAGCGGTGCATTATACCTATCTAACTAGCTACGTCAAATCTTATATACGATTATTATTAATTACTGCTCGTGGCCGTGTTTTAGTGTGTAAGGCCAGGGGTAGTTGTGTGGCTTGGTTTAAGGGCGCCGATGGCAATGTGCTAAGCGTGGTGAACGCTTGAAACAAACGGCTACGAACAGGGTCAACTCCTGGTTAGTCGTGCCAGCTCAACTGGTCGGCGCAACACTTGCGCGAAGTTTACTCGCTGGAGTCTGAAAGCCCAAAGTTTTTCGCGGACGTTGATTTAGACGCAGCGCGATCTTGTCCAGTTGGGATTGCGTGTACCCGGAGAGGTCGGTTCTCTTCGGCAGGTATTGTCGCAGCAAGCGGTTGGTATTTTCGTTGGTTCCTCGTTGCCAGGGGCTGTGCGGATCACAAAAGTAGACTTTCACATTCGTGGCCACCGTGAAGGTTTTGTGTTTGGCTGTGTGTCGCCAAAATTCTACGCGCACTGAAAATGGCGCGATTCCCTGCCGCGACGGCTGTCCCATCCAGGTTGTCCCTTCACCCTTGAGCGCCAAGATTCTCTCCCGGAGGAACTCCCGCGCGGCGTACCTGTATATATAAGGATGGAGGAACAGACGTTTTCGCGACGCTACGTTGGTTTGGATTAGGCAGCCCGGTCGTACCGGTGGTGTAACCCTCCCAGTCGCACATGAGAAAGAACGTGACCTGAGGCTATGGTGCGAGTTCTGCCGTCTGGTGTTCCCTTCCCGAGTCCAAGATGCGTGCGGTCCTCGTGGTAGTAGCGAATATACTCAGAGAGCCGGCGTTTCAGGTGGCGTTCGTCAACTGCAATGATGTGATCCAGGAGATCACGGCGGCAACTCCCTACCCAACGCTCTGCGACTCCATTCTGCCAAGGACTCGCGAACGAGGTGCGGACAGGACTCACGCTCAGCGATTGAACTGCTGCAGGGACTTCCAGTCCATACTTGGCATCACGATCAAAGATGACGAACCTTGGAGCGGATTCAAATGGAAATGCTTCTCGCAACTGCTGGACGATCCACAAGCTTGTCGGATGCTTTGTGACATTGAAGTGCAGAATGCGCCGACGATCGTGACTGATGACGAAGAAGCAATAGAGCGCGCTGAAGGTGATCGTCGGAACAGTGAAAAAGTCCATCGCGGCGATCGCTTCCCGGTGATTACGGAGAAAGGTAAGCCAGCGCTTGGCTGGCTCCGGCGCTCGAGATGCCCGTTTCATCCAACGCGAGATCGTTCGCTCAGAGACATCAAAACCGAGCATGAGAAGCTCGCCATGGATGCGTGGCGCTCCCCACGTTGGGTTCTCAACGACTATCCGGAAGATCAATTCCTGAACATCTTTCGACGTCTGTCGTCTCCCGACGGGCCTCCTGACCTTGGAGATCAGCTTCCAGTACAAACGGAATCCGCCCCTGTGCCAACGCACCACGGTTTCGGGCGTGACCGCAATGAGGGACTGTTGCCATCCGGACCAGAATCGGCGGACGGCGACCCAGAAGAGCTTGTCGACCGGATCTTTCTTGGCCGCGGATGCCGACGTTTCAGGACGGCGACTTGTTGACGTAGCGCCAGATTCTCGAGTAAGAGGTTCCGACGCGCGCGCAAGAGGCGAACCAGCGTTCCGAGGCACAGGCCGATAAATCGAAACATGGCTAGGAGTTATAACAGAGCAGTGGCGGGAGGGCTGCTATGTCATTGATTTCAAAGCCGGCCAGAGCTTTGGCGAACCACAGTCCGAGTTGGATCCAATCACCGACCTTTCCCGATCTTATCGGGACGCGTGCTATCAATTCTGGGCCGCGCGGATGCGCGGACCGACGAACCCTATACATCTCTCGGGCCTTGGAACACACCCCCACGCGCATGCGAGCTGCTCATTTTGACGTGAGTCTTTAGACCGCTTTGGTTCGCAGCATGTCCATGAACCCGGGGCGCAACGAACTGCTCCATATCCCCCCGACGCAGCTTGGAACTGCACAACAAGCGACACTATCCGCTCATCCAGGCTTTTTGTAGCGAGGTCTAGCGCGCTGCGCGTTTGCGCTTTAGCCAACGCATTGACGTCCCGCCGAACTCCCTGTGCTTTGATGCGCATAGTTCTGAACATCTGAACCCCGAAGCTCTGATAACGCCCTTTGTACAAACGCTCCAACCCGCCCGCTATGCGTGCGATTTCAGCGGCCGTGAAGTTCATACTTCTGCAAACCTTCGTCCGATCCCCTGATGGGTCAGCTGTGCTTTCAGAACCCGACTCCACCGGATTTAAAGCCGCCTTCAAAGCGTTCTGCTGATTCGTAAGGAGAGTCAGCTTATCGTCCAGAACGCGAAAACTGCGGAATGGCTCCTCGCTAGAGGCTTTCTCTGGCGTCTGTTTCGATGCAGCAACTAAAGCCGCTGATAAAGCTATTACCGCAAGCCACGATATGAGACGCTCTGTATGCATCATCCACGCCCCGGCTTCGCGCCATCCGGTTCTCGTTGGAGTTGATCCAGAATCGACCTGAAGGGTAATCGGTCGCCGGGACATTGGGTGCTGGAAATATCGCTATGTCGAACGATGTGTTGCAACGGAATGTTGTAACGGTCCTTCAGCCGCCGACACAGTTGAATGAGCGAGGCGATCTGCTTGGGGCTTGGTGTAATCGGCCCGTTTGCCCCGGTTGGGTTATCTTCGCTGCTGAAATCACCTACGACTGAAATTCCTAAGTATGAGTTGTACCCTGCCGCATGCGCTCCCTCGCACCTTTCAGGTCTGCCAGCTTTTACTTTGCCATTGGGCATAATGAGGTAGTGGTAAGCAATGTGGTAAAGCCGATTGAAACATAAGATCTCGAAGCCACGCTCTCGATGATAGCTGTCGACATCGCGCTCGCTGCGCGGCACTCTATTTTTGCCCGGAATTACCGCCGTGTGGTGAATCACGATCCCGGTCGGTGTAATTGTGTTAAAGAACGAAACGACAGACGATAGATATTTGTCTTTTGTTTTTGTCGGTACTGGGTTGGGGATCGGATCCGCGGTGTCCGCGTCGCCCCGGATGAACCCCCGGGCTTCACTGTTAGAGATCACGCCCGCTGAGACTTCGTAGGTAAGCGACTCAGCGGCCAGTTCGAGTTGGGTGGTCACGGGATTACTATTCACAAGAGGTGCGGGCGCCCGTTTCTGTCCTCTGATCTGCAATTCGCCAGACCGCAATGCCCGCACTCCCGTGTCACTCAAAACAAACACCAGCAGATCAGTACGGTGAGCTCGAATACCATGCCCGTCGAATTTGACGAATGCAGGAGCGCTCCAGCGATCCGGTGCTTCACGGCAACTGGCTATTCCGTCAGCGCTGACACTTACCGTTGCCTCCTTGATCGATGGAATCACCACAATGCACTTCGTGCTGTTCAAAACCGCATCGGGGACTGCCTGAGAATGTTTGGAAATTTCGTTCAGCACACGGGCTGCTCTGCCTATACTTAACAATGCTTCGGATTTTGCATGTTCGGCAGCGTAGGCGCTCCCGATTGAGCTGGTGACCAGGAAAAAAAACACTGCTTTCTTCGGCAGCGTTATAAGTGCGCTAGGACGTCCTTTGCGGCTTCGATTCATGTGAGATCAACGGCTTACAGAACCGACTTCCGAGGTAGTGATCGGCATATTTGGCAGAGACGAAAACATTGTCGGCTGCTAGTGTTGGCATCCAATTTGCGCTGCAGCTGCGAACCCGAGCGTGAGACATTTAAGAACAATCATTTGTTCGCAACCGTCGCCCAGCCACTTGGGAGTTCAATCTGAATGTGGTCGACCTCATCAAACAGCACAAACCCCGCAATGTTCCGCAGTCGTTCTCCGACAAAATTCTTTAACTTATCGTCAGAGCCGGGATCGCTTTCGCGGGGCCAAGCGAAGCTGCGTGCGTCCTCGATTACAATGCGCACGCGTTGCTTAGCGGGCAAGAATGTCGGGTAGCTCAGCCGCAAGGCTTCTTCTTGACTTAGGCTCCCATCCGTCCCTCTGGCCACAATGAAGACATCAGGTATATCCGCCAGGCGATGATCAATGTCGGTATTGTTCTCAAGGTCGTAAGAGAAAAATAGGGTGGCGTGTGCCTTGTCAATTTCCTTCACCTTGATTCCAACGTATGTTGCGGTGATGGCTTCACTCTCCGAAGGCCGGACTGACTTCGCCGCGTCACTCTCCGAAGATTGGACTGACTTCGCCGCGCCACTCTCCGAAGGCCGGACTGAGTTTGCCGCGCCACTCTCCGAAGATTGGACTGACTTCGTCGCTTCACTTTCCGAAGGTTGGCCTGATTTCGCAGCCCTCCGCCTCTCGTGCTCCCACCAAATGGATGTGCGCCGGTCGGCATCCTCGATCTGGATTGCTGTCATTCGCGATCTTATAGTCTTCAATCGATCATTGTCATTTTCTCCCAATCCCGCAGCGATATTGGCCCACGTATATGCACGTACGTAGTCTCTTGGAACGCCTCGACCGCTCAAGTAAACGTCACTGAGAGCACTCTGGGCTCGGATATCGCCGCGGTTTGCAGCTCGTTTGAACCATATCACTGCCTCGCGCTCGTCGTGTGGCACCCCGATTCCTTTGATATAGCCTAGCCCGAGCTTCCACTGCGCTTTCTCATTACCACTTGCCGCCCCTTTCGCGAACCATGCCATTGCGTCCTGATCGTTCTGCGGCACGCCTTCACCATCAGCATATCGTACGGCCATTTCGTACTGAGCAATGGGATCACCCGCGTTGGCTCGGTTGAGTACGCGATTCACATCCGTGCCCTGAACTGGTTCCTGGATTGCTTGAATAACCTCTTCCTGGGTGGCTGTCAGTACACTGTCCGGCGCTTTCGATTGCGCGTTGGCGTTGTAGTCTTGTTCGGGTGGCACACGTTCCAGCGGAATAACCGGCTCGCGTCTCGCGGCCGCAATCGGAGGTATTGCTGCATGTGTTGCCACCCTCGGAGGATTAAGGTTATATCCGTATCTGATTACTGCCAGGATCAGAGCAGCAGCCACCCCCATCGCTAACCAGTGAACCTTACTCCAATGCTTCTTGGGAGGAACAACCCTGGCAACTACACCAGCGATCCTCTCCAGTGCCGCCACGTCCGTCGCAAAAATGTCAGAAGGCCTAGAAGAGAACACCTCTATAACACCGACAGTGGACCCGTGTGCCTGGATAGGCACAGCAACCGCTGAACGTAAGTTCAAGCTCCGAGCAGTAGACGGCTTTATTCGCGAATCCTTCTCGGCATCTTGGCAAACGACGACCCTGCCAGTTTTAAGGCACTCCCTTGCAAATGAATCGGGCTGCAGCGTCGAGCCCACGGGAGGAGCCTCGCCCGTACTAGCGGCGCAGCGGAGCCCATCACGGCGACGGAGCGCAACAGCAGCTCCATTAGCGGACATCGAACACATGTGCTCGACCGCACTCACGAGCAAGCTAGATAGCGACTGAACCGCATCACGGGTGAAGTCGTTTTCGCGCTCGCATGTATTCTGTTTTATACTTCGGTCGGGCATTGGCAACATCCACGCCAGAAGTTCTTGGAATTCGGAGATTGTTGGAAATTGATAGAAAAACGCCCGGTTGCGCCTCCAGTCGTCGCCGACCAAGGGATGACAATACGCAACTCTAAGCACGCGTTCATGGTTCAACCCGCAAGCTGTCCGGAGGCTTGAGACCTTACGGAACCACTTAGGAGGGCTGATGCCTATGGCCGAGTTGCCGCCTCGGTTGCCGAGCAATCAATCGCGCTGCTCGATTGCCTCGCAGCGCGTGTCCTATGCGGATGAGCGCGAGCCGCCCCGCAAACACTTCCGCATCGTATTTGGAACCACCGTTCGTTCTGACAGAACCAAACCGTATAGAACGAACACATGGTTGTCAATACATGGAAAAATCTAGGTAACTGTGGGGTATCTCACATCCGGAACAGCTCCGCCGCCCCTCGTTCACGGAAATGTCGCTGTTCCTCCTGCGCTGGTGGACGGCATTTGACCGTTCCCAAGCTGTCTGGCCTCGCGAAATAACCCGCAGCCGTCACTAAATCGCTGTTTTTCAGCGGCTTGCCTCTATGCGCCCGAAACAGCCGAATCACATTTGGAGGTAAGTCGATCCCGCTTCACGCGCATCTTTTTCGCGAACCAGACGGGTTGTTCCACGTATCCGAAAAGGACCGGGTGCTCTACCCGGCGAAATTGCTGACCGAGAGGGAGGCAGACGCTTGGGCAAAGTGCGATCTCCTGCTTCGAAAACAAACGATCTGGTCCCCGCGATATCCTTGAGGGCCTGAGTGGCCTCGCCAACAATGACTTGGAAAATACGGAAAACAAGCCGGCGACGTAAGCTCTTTATAATCTTGGACTGGTCTATCGGACTCGAACCAACATCTGAACTGTGGCGGGGTTCTGTACAAAATCGTAAGAAGCTGGACTGACGGCACTTACAGATTTCTCGTGGTTCTCAATTGGAAAGCAGCGCAGCACGGAACTCTAGGCCGAATCAAGTTTAGGACGGGATCTCCACACTCGACCTATCTCATTCTCAGGTGATTTTCCCGCCGACACCGTTATCGACGGAGAAGTCGTAACTTTGGTCGAGTCCGGGAGACCTGATTTTCATCGCCTTCAGCGTTTCCAGGCCGATTGTGCTTTAATGTGCGAGGAAATTAGACTGCGAAGGAGATTTTTACATGGACATTGGGCGTCGGCTAGCTCTTCTCAGGGAGGAGAAAAAACTTTCTCAGGGAGACATTGAAAAACGCACAGGATTGCTTCGTTTCTACATCTCCCGAGTGGAAAACGGCCATACGGTGCCAGCCATTGAAACCTTGGAGAAAATAACGCGTGCGCTAGAGACGCCGCTTTATCAGCTCATGTATGACGGCACAGAGCCCCCCAAACTCCCAACCGGGACTAACGGGCACAAAGCACCTGAATGGGGTGATGCGGGAAAGGATGCACGCTTTTTGAACAAGCTCTCCCGATTTCTGGCCACGATGAGTGAGGCCGACAGACAGTTGCTTCTGTCTTTCGCTGAGAATGTAACAAGAAAACAGAAGCGAACCGCGCCAAAGAACTAGCAGCCCTTTCTGCATCAAGAGCGGGGCGGCGAAGGAACCGATAGAGGAAAAGCAGCAACATCGCGCCCAGGACAGACATTATAGAGCCAGCGGACTGGGCCAGTCGCATACCAGTCAGAAATGCCAAGGCTTACTCGAAGCGGACTCCAAGAAGGAATCCAATGCCTAATTTTGGCGCTTGCGTAAACCCGCACTGCCCCCGATTCTACGGCAAGGCATCGCTGCTACAGTTACGCACTCTCATCGCAATACTTGACGCGAGAGAAAGGCAGATGCCCGAAGAGGAGAGAGCGCGGCTTGAGTTTCCGTCCGACCTAGTGCAGTCAACAGAACTTTTCAGGCCATTTTTTCAATTCCGTCGGGAGTTTCCTGCGGAATGTTCCGTTTGCGGTCAGGCTCTGCATTCCGTTGCTCAGCCAGCAATGGCAGTCGCACTAGAAGAACTGTTGCACATAGCGCAGGAGCTTCAAAGGTGGGACGGTGCTTTCTAACTGACTCTGGGTCTTGCGCAAGCGCCGCTCAGACATTTGTCATTCAACTTGCAGAACGCTTTTAAGAAATGCGACTAGGCTGCTGCAACTCCCAGCAGACTTCGGGCACACTCTACAACCCTCCCTATCCCCGCAAGTTTATCAATCACTGCATCGATACCTACGGTGGAAGGCAGGGGACCGGCCTAACAATTCGCCGTACATACTAAACGCGACTATCCGCACGTGCGGCATCAGGCGTTTCAGGACAGGGGCCGTTGAAGTTGTGTCGGCGGATTTCTTGTGTAGTGCGCGGAGGAGTTCTGATTTCTGCACTGGAGGAGGTGCAGAGGAACCGAAGTGCGGTCGGGTGACTTTTTAGAACAGTCCAACGCCTCCTCCGACTTACTGCCGACGACGACCTTCAGGTATCTCCTCGACAGCCAAAATCATTTTCTTGCGGATGTTCTGGTCTCGCTCACCAACGCGGATTTGCACCGCGGCATCCGATTCACTCTTAATGGTGCAGTGCAATTCCGTTTGCGACTTTTGGGTCCGTTTGGTAGCGACGCGTAAGACCACTGGTGTGTCATACCAAGATAAATAAGCGGCTGGCAATCTACTTGGATCCGTTTCGTTTTGGATTAAATGCGACACTGAGACCTCCTTAAGCTACTTCAAGCTGCCTCAGTCTAAGCTTGTTCGAGCGGTCACGTCTGTTCACTGTGGAACACAATCACGCACACTACGTCTCCAGCACGGGCAACTCTTCGTGCCACGGAAAAAGTAATCACAATGGGTATGTGTCTGATATTCATCGTCGTCTGTCTCATGATGCTGTCTACGAAGGAAGTAAACGAGACAACCGGCTTCCTCTGAGGATTGAGGTAGAGACATGGAAACCGTATTGATCGTTATTCTCGTTGTGTTTTTGCTCGGCGGTGGGGGCTGGGGATACTCTCGTTGGCGCAGGAACTAGCGCCTCCTAGGCGTCAAGAGGACAGACGCGATCACGAGTGAACGACTCTTAGAGCTTGTTCGCGGAGCGCGAGATTTTCGGAACGTTAGTTTACGTGAAGCCGAAGGGCATTTTGGGCCCCCCCGTAGGAATTTCAAATCTGAAAGAAGGTAACAATATGACGCCAAGTGCTAAGAATGAGGTAGCGGGCAACGTTCACGAAGTGAAGGGCGAGGTTAAGGAGAAGGTTGGACAAGTGACAAACAAACCCGTCCTGGAAGCCGAAGGCCAAGCCGAAAA
>Ga0210410_10002621_pt1 | contig 16090 bp, 12 predicted proteins | sample IncBWC4MmetaG_FD_161058 | JGI IMG/M metagenome (GOLD analysis project Ga0210410, IMG submission 161058) | Forest soil microbial communities from Barre Woods Harvard Forest LTER site, Petersham, Massachusetts, United States - Inc-BW-C-4-M | ecosystem: Environmental > Terrestrial > Soil >... | reverse complement strand
TTCGCACTGAGGATTTCGACTCGGCTTGCCAGGTGCTGCACATACGGAGAAGCGTCTGGCACCGCCGCGAGCAGGCACCGAAAACGCCGAACGCGATTCGACCTGTCGATATCCCGGAGGCGATGGTGTAACAAGCCGGGTTTTTTTCCTTCTTCAAAGGCAATATTTTCCAGATTGAATTCGGGAAGTAGGATGGTGATCGCGAGAGCTCACCGGGTTGCAGCGTGAACCGCAGAGCGGATCACGACGGGATACATTTCGATCCTCTGTATCCCTGCGCCTGTGGTTTGGTGAATTCGATGTAGGATGTCGAGCGGTGGAAGGCCCGGCTGGATTTTGTAAGGATTCACCGGGCCCTCCGCGAGACCAAACCAGGGAGTCTTAGACACTCCCCAGGAAGGCTTTCCATGCAAATCGTACAACGATTCGCCGACTCCATCCAGAGTTACTTCGAAGAGATCGCCGATCCAGATCGCTACCGTCCGGACCACTGCCCGCAATGCGGGGCTAAACACCCTCTGACCGGTCATGGCTTCTATCGCCGCACACTCGTGGATGTCTCCTTCGACGAAGTCATCCCTGTTCGCCGTTATCTGTGCCTGTTCTGTAAGCGCACGGTTTCTTTACTGCCCGATTTCGTCCTGCCCTGGCTACGATTCAGCATCTCCGTGATCGCGCTGTTCCTCGTCGCCCGATTGCTCAACGGTCTCACGCTCGTGGCCGCCGCGCAGGCGGCCGCGCAAACCGTGATGCCTTATCAGCGCGGGCAGTTCTGGATCCGTCGTTTTCAAAAACAGGCGCCCGCCCTGAGCCTGGCACTGGTGCCGCTGGCGGCGCCGGGGCGCCCTGTGGATCCGGCGGTGGGCTTCGTCTCCAGAGCCCTGCGGATGCTCGAATCCATCGGATGGATCGCTGCGCATCGTTTCTTGTTTTCGCAGCTTCGTGTCCATCTGCTGGGCTGGCCCGCGTCTCTCGCTCCGGCAGGGCAGCGCATCACGCTGGCCGCCGCGTGCTCCTCTTCCTGAGGATCCCTACACAGCATTTGCATGGCGGAAGATCGCCGCTCCTGATTATCGTCCGGGGCATGGAGGTTTTCCGTATGGATACCAAATCCGAAAAATTGGCCCTCTTTCGCTTCGGCCTGATCGCACCGCTGGTAATTGAACGTCTTCCCCGCGGCGAACTCACGCGCCGCGCCCAGGAGATCGCCGCCCGCACCTATGACATCCCCCATTCGAAACGGACGGCGGTGTGCGTCGATACCCTGCTGGATTGGGCGCTGCGCTACCGCAACGGCGGTTTCGAAGCGCTGGCTCCCAAGCCGCGCCAGGACCGTGGACAGTCCCGCGCCATCAACCCGCAACTGGCCAGTCTCATCGAACGCCTCAAGCGCGAGAACCCGCATCGCACGGGCACGACTTTGCTGCGCGAACTGGCCTTGTCTTCCGGTCAGGACACACCCGCGCTCTCCGCTTCCACGCTCTACCGTTTCCTCAAACAACGCGGCTTGTCGGAAAAGCAACTGCTCGCCCCACCGGCGCACAAGAAATTTGAAGCTGAACTCAGCAATCAAATCTGGCAGGCCGACATGCTTTTTGGCCCCTGGGTTCGGCGGGTGAATGGCGGCCGCATGCAGGTTTTTCTTCACGCCACTCTCGATGACGCCAGCCGGCTGATTCCCCATGCACAGTTTTATGCCAACCAGGGACTCGATGCATCACTCGACTGTCTGCGCCACGCCGTCGCTGCCCGTGGTATACCCGGCCGTCTGTACATCGACAACGCGAAGATCTATCGCTCGTCGCAACTGGCGAGGATTGCCGCCTCACTCGGTATTTTGATTGTCCACTCTCGTCCCTATCAGCCTGAAGGCCGGGGAAAAATCGAAAGATTTTTTCGCACCGTAAGAGAGCAATTCCTCGCCAACCTTGATCCTAAACACGCGCTCTCTCTCGAGGAGTTAAACGATCGCCTGTGGATCTGGATCGAAGGCGTCTATCATCGCTCCGAACATAGCGCTCTCGGAAGCACTCCGCTTGCGCGTTGGCAGCGCGATGTCGAACAGATCCGCCAACTCCCGCCGGCCACCGATCTCCGCCGTCTCTTCTTCCATCGCCTGGATCGCTTGGTGCGCCGGGATTCCACCTTCCTGCTGCACAACCTTCTCTATGAGGCTCCTCCTCATCGGGCCGGTCACACCGTCGAGGTGCGCTTCGATCCTCTCGATGCCGCAGAGGTCGAGATCTGGTTTCAGGGAAAACTGGAAATCACGGCGCGGCCCGTCAACCCGGTGGTCAACGGCCAGTTGCCTTCCGTGAAACGGACAGCCTCGGCCGAGCCCGAACCCACGGGCATCAACTTCGTCGAACTGCTCAAACAGAAACAGGAGAAGGAGTAACCGTCATGGTGGAAACTTTTTTCGGCTTTAAGAAAACGCCTTTCTGCGACAGCCCCGATCCCAAACAGTTGTTCTCTTCGCAAGCCTGGAATCAGGCCAAGGCACGGCTGCAGTTTCTGGCCGATCATCACGGCGCCGGCCTGCTCACTGGGGAAGTTGGCGCCGGTAAATCGACGGCCGCCCGCAGCTTCACCGCCACGCTCAATCCCAACCTATATAAGGTCCTGTATCTGCACTGGACTCCTGGCTCCACGCTCGATCTGCTTCGCCAACTGGCGCTGGAGCTCGATCTGGAACCCGCGCACTACCGTGGCGATCTGGTGCGCCAGATCTCTCAGACCATCGTGCGCCTCAATCAGAGCAAGAAGCAGCATCCCATTCTTATCTGCGATGAAGCCCAGTTGCTGTGTCATCCCGCGCTCGAACAACTCCCGCTGTTGTTGAATTTCGACATGGATTCGAGCCGCTATCTGACCCTGCTGCTGGTGGGCCAACCGCTGCTACGGCGCACCCTCTCGCTGCAACTGCACGAACCCCTGCGTCAGCGCATCGCCGTGCAGTATCACCTCGAAGGACTCTCGCGCGAAGAACTCGATGCCTATCTCGCGCAGCAACTCAAGGCCGCCGGCGTGACCCAGCCGCTGTTTGACGACACCGCCAGGCAAGCCCTCTATCAGGCCACCAAAGGCATTCTCCGCAAGGTCAACAAACTGGCCCTGACGGCTCTGCGTCTGGCGGCTTCTAGAAAAGAGGCTACCGTTGGGGAAGCCATCCTGCTGGATGCCACCACGGAGGCGCTACTGTGAGCGATGCCGCATCGACAAAATCCGCCTCACCGACAGTGCTGTCTCTGGCGCAGTTGCTCGAACAGCAGCCATCGGAGGCGCCGCCCTGCCTGGTGGAACCGGGACTGCTGCCACCACAGGGCATCTTGTTTGTTGGCGGAGAGCCCAAGGTGGGTAAATCTCTGCTAGTTGCCAACCTCGCCTTGTCGCTGGCGGCCGGCGTGGACCGCCTTGGCTTTTCCATCCCGGCGCGGCGCCGTGTCCTCATCTGCCAGTTCGAACTTCCGGTCCCGCAGTTTGTCAGCCGCCTCTCGCACATGCGCCGTGCGTTGGGAGCGGCGGCCGATCAGCATCTCCTGGTGGACACGCGCGCCTCAGGCCATCTGCTCAGCGCCGCCCAGGGTCTGAATCACTTTGTCTCCGCCGCGCGGGCGGCTAACGCCGAGATCCTGGTTCTCGACCCGCTCTACTCCACACACGATCAGGATGAAAACGATACTCGCTCCATGGCCGCCTTGTGTCAGTCGCTGTTGCGCCTGCGCGATGCCTCCCGCGCCGCTCTCGTCGTGGTGCACCATGTCCGCAAATCCATCGGCCGTCACGAGATCGGCAGCGCCTTTCGTGGCTCCAGCGCTCTGCATGCCGTGGGCGACAGTTATCTGCTGCTCACGCGGCCTGCTCCGCAACTCTCCACTATCGAGCTGCGTTTCCAGTTTCGCTACGCGGCTTCACAGCCTCCGCGGCTGCTCCAACTCGATCCCCAGACTTTGTGGTTCTCTTCGACCGATAAGCCACCCGCCGCTGCGGCCACGCGGCGGAAGGTAGAAAAGGCAGACATCACAAAAGCTCTGGCAGATGTGGGCGACAAAATTCGCCACAACCAACTGCGCGACCAGATCATGAATGCCACCGAGTGTTCCAAACGAACGGCTCAACTGGCCATCAGCGAAGCCTGCCAGCAGGGCTGGATCGCGCGGGCCAACGGCCAATACCATCTGCCGCTCTAGTTTCCGTTACGCGAGGCAGTGACCGCTATTGATTGTCCGCACGGGGTCGCGCCCGAGCGGATGCCCAAGGCCGATGCGACGGGGCTGGCTCCGAAGAAATCGGCTGACCACAACTCCTCCCGCACACGATTCGTCTGTGCGGGAGGGGTTGGCTTCCACTTCTACGCTTCGCTGCTTCTACTACACACTCCTCAGCCGGGCACCAAGTCAAAATCAAGCCCCATTTCTTTGGTGAAGTCTCTGAGCGGAGGCCTTGGGCATAAAACGCGAAGACTGCCCGGCCGCCTTTGCCGGGCATACCGAATCCCTTTTTTTTGCTCTTCTGGTGTTGGGATACCGCTCGTGCCTATACAGGGCGAGTATCCTATCCCACTCGCGTGCTCCGTCAACACCGCCGGCCGGTCAGACAGAAAAGGAATCCGAGAAAGCGGCGCAAACAAAACTTGACGACTTCGGGGGAAACGAGCGCGACGGGTTACACTCTTCGCCATCTACGCATGATGAGACTGTGGACCAGGACGAGCAATAAGGTTCTCCGAGAATCCGGAAGGATCGTGGGGTTGTGCCTCGCAGCGGCTGTTTTCCTGGGCATCGCTCTCAAGGTTGTGGCTGGCAGTAACGGGAACCAGGTAACGCCCGTTATTCCCGCAAAATTCGTTGACGTGACTTCGACACTTGGAGTGCGATTTGAGCATGCGGCGCCGCATACTTCCAAGAAATATCTTCTCGAGACCATGGGCTCTGGAGTGGCACTGTTTGATTACGACAACGACGGCAGGCTCGATTTGTTCCTTGTAAACGGCGCGGAGATCAACGAGCCCTCTCCGCCCGGCACGATTCCAAAAAAGACCGGGCCAAAATACTGGAATCGTCTTTATCACCAAAAGCCGGATGGCACGTTTGAGGACGTCACGGAAAAAGCGGGTTTACAAGGTGTGGGATATGGAATGGGCGTGGCGGTGGGCGATTACGACAACGATGGGTACGAAGACCTGTACGTAACGGCGTATGGGGGCAACCGCCTGTACCACAACAACGGAGATGGGACCTTCAGTGATGTAACTGAGAAAGCCGGTGTAGGCGGTGGCGGCTGGTCCACAAGTGCAGCATGGGTGGACCTGGATGGCGATGGTTTGCTCGATTTGGTCGTGCTGCGCTATCTGCAATGGGATTTTGGAGACATTTGGTGCGGCGAACAGAAGGAAGGTTACCGGTCTTATTGCCACCCCGATCAATTTCAGCCAATTCTGCCTCTTGTTTATCACAACGACGGGAATGGCCACTTTAGCGAAGTCAGCAAGAAAATAGGTTTCACGAAGCCCGGAAAGGGGCTAGGTGTTGCAATTGCTGATTTCAACGGCGATGGACACACTGACGTGTTCATCGCAAACGATTCCGTGCCTGAGTTCCTGTATCAGAACAGGGGAGACGGGACCTTCGAGGAAGTGGGGCTGCTTGCGGGAGTGGGCGTGGATGCAGATGGGCACGTTTACGCAGGGATGGGAGTGGATTTCTCTGATTACGACAACGATGGCCTGCCCGACTTGGTGATCAGTAATCTGGCTTATCAGAAGTATGCCCTTTACCGGAATAACGGTGACGGCACCTTTGCCTATACAACGGAGAGTTCGGGCCTAGGAGAGATGACGCGGCTGCATTCGGGCTGGGGGTTACGGCTGATCGACTACGACAATGATGGCTGGAAGGATCTCTTGGTCGTGCAGGCCCACGTGCTAGATACGGTCGAGCTTGCCTATCCCCAACTCCATTACCGCGAACGAATGCTGCTGGTGCGGAACACGGGCCACGGATTCGTTGACGTCTCCGAGGGCTCCGGCGAAGTTTTCCATCAAGCTTGGGCAAGCCGTGGACTGGCGACGGGAGACCTGGACAAGGATGGGCGCATAGATGCAGTGGTAACTACGAACGGCGGGCCCGTTCATATCTTGCACAACGAAACGGGCACGCATTTCCATTGGCTGGGGATGAACTTGATAGGACACAAAAGCAATCGGGACGCGATAGGGGCGTCGGTGAAGGTGATTACCACCCAAGGCACACAATACGCAACAGTGACTACAGCCGGTAGCTATCTATCTTCCAGCGATAAGCGTTTGCATTTTGGCCTGGGCCCGGACACAAAAGTCCGGTCTGTGGAAATTCGTTGGCCGAGCGGAATTGTGCAGAGCCTAAAAGACATTTCCGCAGATCAAGTGGTGCGGGTGGATGAGCCCGCCGGAAACGGGCAGCTGAGCCCAAAATGAAGCAGGAAATAGGGATGGCGTCCTGGCGAGCCATGTCATGCTCTCCCGAGCCCGCTCGTAACTCTTTCCGTTCAAATCGAGGGTTGGACCTTCCGCCAATGGAACGCAAGGAGCAATCTTCGGGGCAGGCCACACGGCAAATTTTTCTGCTGCGATGCATTTTTCGCTTGACAAGGAGTAACATTTTGGCTAATCGTTCGTACGCGATGACCGTGCACGTGCACGGCCGAGAGTGCTTCATAAGTGTTTTTGGGTTCTGAGACCCGGGATTTCAGTTGGGGGAGCGGGGGCGAAAAATGCGAATCTCTAGAGCGTGGTTAACTCTCGCGGTGGCCGCGGGAGTGGCGGCAATTTCTGCGTTCACAGCAGGACCTACGCTGGGCCAGGTAGATACCGGAGCAATTCGGGGCACGGTGACAGATCCCAGCGACGCAGTGGTGGCAAACGCGAAGGTCACACTGAAAAATGAAGACACAGGCTTCGTCGTGTTAGCGGTTACCGCCGGTGACGGCACATATACGTTTAATCCAGTAAAGATTGGTTCGTATACGGTCTCTGTCGAGGCCGCTGGATTCCGCAAGGCAGCCGCGCATGTCGTCGTCAATGTTCAAGAGCAGGCACGGGCGGACTTTCAGCTGGTTCCCGGGGCGGTTAACGAAACAGTGGAAGTGACGGCTACGCCTTCCCAGATGCAGACGCAAGACGCTTCAATTGGCACGATCGCCACAGGAGCGCAGATCAACGATCTTCCGTTGAATGGGCGCAACTACACCTTTCTGGCGCAACTTGGGGCTGGCGTGACAGGCTTGGTAGCGACGCGCGGACTGGATCAGAGTGGAAGTTTCGTGGCCAACGGCTTAACGACGGTGCACAACAGCTACTTGTTGGACGGAATTGACAACAACAACGACACTGTCGATTTCCTGAACGGAGCCGCGTACGTCAACCTGCCTCCGCCGGATGCGATTCAGGAATTCAAGGTGCAAACCAGCAACTTCAGCGCGGAATTCGGGCGAGCCGGCGGAGCCGTGGTCAATGCGTCCATCAAATCCGGGACAAATCAATTTCACGGCACGGCCTGGGAGTTTGTGCGCAACGACAAACTTGATGCGGTTGGCTTGGACCAATACTTTTTCTCTCCCAAGCAAGCAAAAGGTGAGTTGAGGAGGAATCAGTTCGGCGGTGCCATGGGAGGGCCGATCCGCAAGAACAAACTTTTTGTCTTCGGGGACTATGAAGGCACTCGGATTCGGCAAGGATCTGGACTCCAGGCTAACGTTCCGACGGCCGCCGAAGTAAGCAGCGGATTTACAGACTTTCGCGACTTGTTTACGAACCCCGCGCAGAATTTTACGCAGAAGGATTTGCTTGGGCGGACCTTTGATGCGCCAACGATCTTCGATCCGGCCACAACTAGGCCAGTGACCGCGGGCCAAGTTGATCCTGCGACAGGGTTGGTGGCCACAGGAGCGGGATTCGTTCGAGACCCCTTCTATACCAACGGGAGCATCGTCGGAATCACGAATTTCACAACCTTAACGCAGTTCCTGAATCAGTTGCCGTCCGGCCGCCTGGATCAAAATGCGATCAAGCTTCTAGGGCTTTATCCGGCGGCGACCGTGCCTGGAGCATTTGTCAACAATTTCCAGGTGCTTCGCAGTCACCCCGATGACATCGACCATTTCGACGCCCGAGTGGACCAAAATTTCAGTGATAAGGACCAGATGTTTGGTCGAATCAGCTACAGCAATGAACGAGCGAATAACCCCAGCTCCATTACGGGAGACGGGGATAACAGCGGATTTGGCCAAGGCGCCATTGTCAATAAGTCATGGAATTTGGCCGTCAGCGAAACGCACTCGTTTTCGCCGACCTTGATCAACGAAGCACGCTTTGGCTACAGCCGGCTGAACAACTCTGTTCAGCCGGCCCTTGCGGACGTACAAGGCATTCCCGCTAAGTATAACATTCCGGGCATTCCGCAGGGCAGCGGCAATGGGGGACTGCCGGAGATTGACATCGACGGACTGACTTCGCTCGGCGCAGGGGCTTTTGCCAGCCCTAACACGCGCGAGAGCGACACCTACCAATTTACGGAAAACCTGACCAAGGTTCACGGGGCACACAGCTTCAAAGGCGGGTTTGAGTACCAGAGATTGCATTTTCCGTGGGTCGATCCGGCTTGGTCCCGTGGTGATTTCCAGTTCGGCGGCTATACCGGGATCTCGAACGTCGGTGGCAGCACTGGAATGGCAGACCTTTTGCTCACCCCTACGGCGGCAACCGTTCCTAACGGAGTCAATAACGTCGGGGGAGCACGTACCGCCTTTGCGTCCAACATCACGCAACCCGACGACCTCCGCAATTACTACGGGGCCTACTTCCAGGACGATTGGAAGATGACCTCGAAACTGACCATCAACATGGGTCTGCGATGGGAAGTCTTCCAAGGGCTTGGGGAAAGCAGCGGAAAGCAGGCTGGGCTGGTGCCGGGCGCGCTCAGCGGAGCGGGAGCGCAATATGTGATCCTTGCACAGCAGAAAAATACGCCTTTGTCCGCAGCATTCGCTCCACTCCTGGCGAAGGATGGAATTCACCTCAACTATATCAGCGGATCGAGCGTCTTCACGACGCCGCTCACGGATTTTGCGCCGCGCGTTGGCCTCGCGTACCGCTTTACCCCGAAGCTCGTGGTGCGCAGCTCTTATGGCGTCTTCTTCGGCGGTTTTGAAAATCTCGGCGGCGCCCCGGACCCTGGATTCAACTATCCGTTTGCGGTAAACCTAGGGTTTTTCCGGCCCAACGACGCCACGCCCCTTACTTATGCCAACGGCCAGCAGGCTACCATCGAGAATGGGCTGACGCCGGCCACTCCGGATCCGACAAGTCCAAATTTCAGTCCGAATGGGCTGACCCTTGTTGGATTTCAGCGGCCCTGGAAGACCGCCTACACGCAGGAGTGGAATGGGGCCGTAGAGTATGAATTGACGCCCAGCCAGACGGTCACGGTTGCCTACATCGGCAACAACTCGCATCACTTGTTAGACGGCGACAAGCGAAATCTTCCAAGCGTTATTTTGCCTCCGGGAACAACCGTCAGCCAGCACATTCCGTTCCCGGATTTTTCTCAAAACAGTGACTTTGTCGCGGCCAATGGGTCCTCTTACTACAACTCGGTGCAAGTCTCCTTTGAGCGGCGCTTTAGTCACGGCCTAAACCTGCTGGCGAATTACACGCGCTCCCAATGCATGACGGACACCAAGAACATCCTGGGCATCGGGGACGGCAATTTTGCTCGCGCTCCCACACTGCCAGGCTTTGGGCGACAAAAGGACTATCAGTATTGCGGAAACGACGTCCCCAACATCTTCCATGCCAGCGGGATTTGGGAACTGCCTGTGGGTAAAGGCAAGTGGCTTGCCAATGGTTCCTCCCGCGCTCTCAACGAGGTCATTGGCGGCTGGAGCGTGCAGTGGATCTACACGTTGCAGGACGGATTCCCGATCTCGATCGGCTGCCCTGTAGGCACCACAGCCGACTTCGGCTGTTACGCCAACGTGGTTTCCGGGCAGAACGTCTATTCGCATGCAGGTCCTCATGGAATCACGCAGTTCCTGAATCCGGCGGCCTTTGCGCAACCCCCGCTGGCGACGGCCGTCGGCCAGACGGATTTCTCGCCGCTTGGTGGTCCACCCACGCCGGCTCACGGACCAGGCTTCGAAAATCTCGACATGTCAGTCTTCAAGAAGTTCCAGGTGACGGAGAAGACCAGTCTGGAATTCCGCAGCGAATTCTTTAACACTTTCAACCACGCGAACTTTTCAAACAGCTTTGCAAGCCTGGATTTCCGAGCAAAGGATTTTGCGCAAATTAATGGCACGCGCGGAATTGCCCGCCAAATCCAATTGGCATTGAAACTATATTGGTGACGCTTGTCTTCTGGAGGCCTTTGGGCATATGGCCGGCCACCGGAGCTTGATTTCTATCCACTCACTGCCAACGAGGGTAGGATAAGAGAAGCGTGGACGGGCTTGCGTAGATGAGCCACGCCCCGGATGATGTAGCCTGTCACAAAAAATCGGCTGATCAAGGAAATGCGCGTCGAGTTTTCCATTATCACCAGAGGCGGCAAAGGCTTTGTTGCGCACCTCTTTTCAGCTGCAGTGCTCTTGTGGGGCGCGTCTAAAGTGGAAGGCCGTGCGCAGAGCGGACAGCCGCCCCGAGAGGCGAACAAGCCGGCCGAAGAAATAAGGCATAAATTTGAAGACGCCCTCGCGGCCTACCGCAACCAGCAATACGCAAGAGCGGAAGGCGAGCTTCGTTCCTTGCTTGCCTCCTCCCCGGAAAGTTTCGAGGTCAATGAATTGGCAGGCTTGGTTTTTGTTGGGGAAAACGAATATACAAACGCCGATCCATATCTCGCAAAAGCCGTTCGACTGAGGCCGGACGTTGCCGAAGCGCGAACCGCATTTGCGACCAACCTTCTGCGGCTACAGAAAACGCGCGAAGCGGAACAACAGTTTAGAGAAGCCGAGAGATTGGAGCCTCGCGGCTACGATCCGAATCACAATTTGGGAGAGTTCTACATTCAAGCGGGAGACCTTGCGTCTGCGATTCCTTTCCTTAGGCGCGCGCAAGAAATTGAGCCCACGGCCTACAACAATGGTTATGACCTGGCGCTTGCCTATGAGCGAACAGGCAAACTGGGAGCGGCCCGCCTGCAACTTCAACAGCTCGTCGCCTCACACGATTCTGCGGAACTTCATGGCCTACTAGGAGAAGTGGAGGAGAAATCGGGGAACTATGTGGCGTCAGCGGGGCAGTATGAGCGCGCAGCGCGCATGGAGCCGAACGAAGAGAACGTCTTGAACTGGGGCAGCGAGTTCCTTATGCACCAGACTTTTGAGCCCGCAGTTCAGATATTTCAATCTGGGCTAACTCGCTTCCCCCAGTCGGCTCGCCTGCTGGACGGCCTTGGTATCGCCCTTTACGGGTTGGACCGCTTTGACGATGCGGCGCGCACTTTCTTCAGTGCCTCCGACTTGGATCCGTCCGACTCCCTGCCGGTTACGTTTGTAGGAACGGCATACGACAAATTTTCCCCTCCTATCGCTGCGGAAGCGCGTTCTCGCTTGCAGAGTTTCCTCAACGCCGATGCGAACAACGCTGCGGTGCGCTACTACTACGCAATGTGCCTGTGGAAAATCAATGAGAAAGAGCCGCAGCCCGAGTTGGCCGGACAAATTGAATCTCTTCTGAAACGGAGCCTTGAGATCGACCCGGATTACGCCGACGCTCATACACTGCTCGGAACTCTCTATTTTCGTGAGCAGAAGTACCCTGAGGCCATCGCCGAGTATGAGCAGGCGCTGAAGACCAATCCCAATGACGCCAGCGTTCATTATCACCTTGCCCAGAGTTTGAGGCGAACTGGCGATAAAGCGCGAACGAATCAGGAGCTCATAACCTTCGAGCGGCTACGCCAGCAACAGCAAGATCGGACCAACGAACAACGCAGTGAGATCAAGCTGTTTGTATACACCATGCGCAATGCGAAGAACGGCGGAAGCCCTAAATGAAGAGCCGCGGCGAGGATGTCACTGTGCTTGCGTATCGTTCCATAGAATACCCTTTGGGAATTGCCAAATGAGCGCAGGAAAATCCGGCATTTTTTCAAAGACAGAACTTTCGGCGGTTCAGTTGGCGAACGATCAGCTTTTCGTCAGCTTCCTTCCGGAAGTGGGCGCCAAAATGAACTCGCTCAAGAGTGTCCGAAGCGGACGCGAATTTCTGTATCAGCCTCCTAGGGATCCGTATCGCCGGGCCGGCTATGGGGCGAGCTTCGCCGACTACGACACAAGCGGCTTGGATGAATGTTGTCCCACGATCGCGGAGTGCATATACCCGGAGCCTGGGTTTCGAGGTAGGAAGATGCCCGACCACAGCTTGTGGTCCGCTCACCCATTACTGGCCGTCGAAGCCTCTTGCCGGATTGTGCTGCCAGAAGAGGTTTCAGGGCTGCTCGTGGAATGGTCCCGGGGAGAGCGGTTAGTCAAGTTCGGCGACAGTTGCGGCTGGCCAATAGCGGCTTGCAAGGACGGCGAGAGAGTGGATCTTTCGGCACTGCGCGATGCGAGCGCTCGCACGGCCGACAAAGTATTTACCTCCCGACTGCAGGAGGGGTTTTGCGTGCTCAGCTATCCCCAGACAAAGGAAACCATCGCATTTCATTTCAATCCGCAGGACGTTCCGTATTTAGGGATATGGATTTGCCAGGGGGGCTGGCCGTCCCCGGAGGGCGGGCATTTCACAGTCGGATTGGAGCCGTGTACCGGGTACCCGGACTCTCTTCGAGAGGCGATACATAGAGGGGGCTGTGACGTGTTGAGGCCGAAGGAAAAGAAGAAGTGGGCACTGAGAATTGAAATCCAATCCGGAGACTCGATTTTCGCGGCGAGATGACGTGCGCATTCGCGAGCGTAAACGGTTTGAATCCCGCGGTTACTCTGACGGCGCCCAAACAAGAAGATTCGCAACGACTTTGAGACGGTTAGCAAGAAAGTGGAGCAATCATGCGGAAATGGCTGAATATAACTGCGGCGCTCTTGTGTGGCCTCGGCTGGCAAGTGAGCGCCCACTCACAGAACTCATGGGCGATGGGTACGGTGAAGATAGACCCGACGCAAAATCTCGGCAGATGGGATGGATGGGGCAGTTCGCTCGCTTGGTGGGGCCGCGCCGTCGGGGGAACCGCCAACGCCGACTACTATGCGGATCTCATCTACAGCACGAGGTCGGTCGATGGTTACCCGGGACTCGGCCTCAATGTTGTGCGATACAACGTGGGTGGGGGAGGGATTGACCAGCCGGCTGAGAATAAAGGGCCCAAGCTACAGTGGCAAATGGACATCCACGGCTATTGGGTGAATCCTGACAGCCAGAAGCCAACGGCGTGGGATTGGTCTGTGGACGGCAACCAGCGTTCCATGATGCTGAAGGCGCGGGCTAAGGGCGCAAACGTTTTCGAGCTGTTTTCCGACTCGCCCATGTGGTGGATGAACTCCAATCACAGTACAGCGGGCAGCGAGGCTGGAAGCGACTGCCTGGCGCCCGCAAATCAGGAGCGTTTTGTGACCTACCTGGCGGAAGTCGCGCGCCATGCGAAGGAGGATTGGGGCATACATTTTGGTTCTGTGGAACCGTTCAACGAGCCTTCGGCAAATTGGTGGAAGTATCCAGGGCGCCAAGAAGGTTGCCACTTTGATGTGGATACGCAGCAGACGATTGTTCAAAAGCTTCGGAAGAGGCTGGATCAACTGGGACTTAGTGAAGTAATGGTGGCCGCGGCGGACGAGAACAACACGGATGTTGCCTTGAAAACGTGGGACGATTGCAGCGAAGCAGCGCGGGCGGCCGTGGGCAAGGTGAATGTTCACGGATACTACCGAGGGACAGAGCCTTACCGTGGTCCTAACCGTGCGGCATTGCGGGCGGCGGTGGGCAACAAGCCGCTCTGGCAGTCCGAGTATGGCGAAGGTGACGCTTCGGGCTACACGATGGCTCGTTCGATCGTTCTCGATATTCGCGGTCTTCGCCCCAGTGCCTGGGTGTACTGGCAGCCTGTAGAGCCCGATTCGAAAGTTTACGGATGGGGTTTGCTCAACGCCGACTATGTCGATACCCAAGATCAGGTCAGGCCTGGCCAAAATACTTCCTTAATCCGTGTAAACCTTAAGTTCTGGGTCTTCGGCCAATTTACAAGGTACATCCGCCCCGGTTACCGGATCATTGGCATTGAGGACTCGAACTCCATCGCTGCCTATGATCCCGATTCGCACAAATTGGTCTTCGTTACCGTGACCGGAGATACGCAGCAAACTGTCCAATACGATTTATCCACGTTCAAAGCCGTCGGGGATACAGCGCAAGTCGTCGCCACTACAACTGCTCCGGAGACCGGGATTCCGGATTGGAAGCAACACGTTGAGGGGGTTCGTTTGGATGGCAAGGGGGCGAGAAATTTTACATTCACTTTATACCCTCGTTCCGTTTACACATTTGTTATCAGCGCTGATGCATAGTCTGCTTACCGGTGAGATCCGAACGACTTAGACCCACCTGCGGATTTATTTTGTGGCGAAATAGTAGTGAACACGGAAAAACGGTTTTGAGATGATACTGCGGGCGATCAGGAGCCAGTAGTTGATCCGAAACCGACCACCGAAATTTCTGGCAGGGCGCGCGTTCACCGCGCAAGAAATCCAAGACATTCAAGAAACGGTGCAGGTGTGCGGTTTGTCGTGGAGCGAGTTGGTGTGCACGATCTGCGAGCATCTGGATTGGGTGACGCCGACCGGTCGCTACAAGGAGAAGTCTTGCGCCAGCGCTCTAAGGAGGTTGGAAGCCTTGGGATTGGTGAAGCTGCCTGCGCGGCAACCGGCCAAGCGGCCGGAGGTGGAGGTCGTTCCCGGCAGCGGAACAGATGCCGAGGAGGAAATCGTGGGGACGGTGCGCGACATGGCACCACTGCAGCTGGAACCGGTGGGTGGGAAGCAGGCTATTCGACTGTGGAATGAGTATGTCGCACGCTACCACCCGCTGGGGTATCGGCGGCCGTTTGGAGCGCACCAGCGCTACTTCTTGGTGGGGAGAGGGGAGCGTCGTCTGGGCTGTTTGCTGTTTGCGGCGGCCGCTTGGGCGCTGGCGGAGCGGGACCGCTGGATCGGATAGAGCCAGCAAGACCGGGCGCTGAGGTTGAACTGGGTGGTGGGGAACACGCGCTTCCTTTTGTTTCCCTGGGTACGGGTCAGAAATTTGGCCAGCAAAGCTTTGTCGCTGGCCGCCCAGCGGATCCGCAGCGACTGGCAGCAACGCTACGGGTACGCGCCGGTGTTGCTGGAGACCTTCGTGGAGGTGGGACGGTACCGGGGAACTTGTTATCAGGCGGCGAATTGGATTCGCCTGGGGGTGACACGGGGAGAGTGGCGCATGGGCCGTCACAGTCCACACCGCTCGGTGCCCGAGCGATCTATGTGTATCCCTTGATCGCGGACTTTCGATCATTTCTACAGGGGAGGAGCGATGAATCAGCCCAGCCGTCAGGAGCGACGGAGAGAAGAGCTGAAGCGTAAGAACCAGGCTCGCCGACAGAACGAGAACGCTCAGGAATCCAGACGAGACAGCTTGAGAACCACAGAAACGCAACTTGAAAACCCGAGTCGCCTGCGCCGCAATTATCACTCTGACCATCACGATCGGTTCCGTTGACATGAAGTGGGGCGTATGCGTCACCGCTGTCGCTGCCGAACGATGGTTGTCAAGGAAAAAATGATCGGTAAAAATGATCGGTTGCATTCAAATGTTAGGGCCTACGGGCGGGCAGCAGGACTCTATTCGGATCGTCGGGCAAACCGAGCTACGCTGGGAGAACGCTTGGGGGCATCACTTTGAGCTCCTGTCGAATTTGCTTTCCGGTATTGGGTTAGTATAGAAAAACCCTAACGCCAAGTCGCACAGGGATATCACCGACTGGAGGTGGGCGCTGTCTGATCGCGGGTCCAAGACGACATCCAAGACCACTTCCACGCAAGTTGGAGTTCAGGAGGTTGCCGATTTCCTGGGCATCTCGCGCGGGAC
>Ga0210410_10002620_pt1 | contig 16091 bp, 23 predicted proteins | sample IncBWC4MmetaG_FD_161058 | JGI IMG/M metagenome (GOLD analysis project Ga0210410, IMG submission 161058) | Forest soil microbial communities from Barre Woods Harvard Forest LTER site, Petersham, Massachusetts, United States - Inc-BW-C-4-M | ecosystem: Environmental > Terrestrial > Soil >... | reverse complement strand
AACACAGCGCGCTGAGGTAGCCCCGGAACTTCGAGGAAGAGTCGCCTTCCATGGCGAGCTGCCGCCTCGATCGATTCGCGGACCTCCGCGACTTTGCACGCCATGTCCGCAACATTGTCGCCAGATTGCCATTGCGTCGCGACGAACGTGGTTGCGCCGTCCTCTCTATGAATGGCCGTAATTGGGAGTCGAGGTTCGTGACTGCTGCCGGCAACACGAGCCAGTACGGGATCGTCCGGACTGATGTCCATACCCTCAAAGAGAGGGAGCAGCGACTTGGCCACCGTCGCGCTAACCAGGTGTTCATATGCTTCGGTGAACCCAGGGATCGGATCTTCGTGATGAAAAGGTGCAGCGTTGTGAAGCCCAAGGCCATGAAGTCGGTGCACCACGTCGTCAGGCGAGGTATCGACGACCAAGCACGGAAGGTCAGGGTTTGCGTAATTGCTCAAAAGTGCCGCGACGGTGAGGTCAGTGGCTGGCGCGGAGTAGCCCATCAAGACCAGTCGACGCGCGCTCTGCAAAGCGTCTCGGGCCGACGCCCAAGTGTCGCGCGTGATATTGAGGTCGTAGTAGTCCGACTTGGTTGCTGTCGGCGGCACCACGAAAGGCTCCATTCCGCGAATTCGCGTGGTGAGCCTAGGTTTACCCCATCGACCGGATAGGGGTGCTCGTTGCACGCTGGTTCCGACCCGGTCGCTGGGTATCCACCACCAGTTCGTCGAGCCGTGCATCTTGAGCAGCCGGCGAGTGATTCCCTCGGTTGCGTCGGGTTCTGCGGGTGACAGTATCCAGGGCATCTGGCTGCCGTTGACGCTGTGCTCGACGAGAGTGTCGTAGTTGAAGGTGATGACAGTCGGCGCCAGCCGATCCCAGAGCGTCACGAGCCTGCCCAACCACGGCGGCATCGGCTTTAGAAGCGTGTCGGATTCGCTCCCCGCGATCTCGCTCACGATCTCTTTAACGAGCTCCTGGGCGATGGCTGCGTTGTGGAGCCGTTCCGCCCCATTCAAGAATGGGGCGGGAGTAGCGAGGCTTGAGAGCCAGGCTTCCAGACTGCCGCCTGGCATGCGATCAGCCTTTAGGGCTGCCTGGGCAGGTGGCGGGAGAAGCCGGAAGCTCGGTGTCTTCTTGAAGGGTATGGCGATTCGATGGCCAAGCTCATCCAGAGTTGGCATGAGACGGTTGATAGCACGAGAAAAGCCAGATCCTAGGATGAACACCTCATGGTCCTCACGAAGTGGGGGCGGGGGAGGCGGTGTCGTACCTACGATGGTCACCTCACGATGCTAGGTCGAAACGCTTCTGCATCGCCGCCTGCAGGCTTTGTCTGCCGTAAGCCGTCCACCCTCGACCAGGATGCCTAATGGAACTCCCTACTAGCGTCTAGCAGAATCCCGAGTGCTCTCCCCAAAATGGCGGCAAGCCGATTGACGATGTCTTTGTGCATGACCGCTTGCACCAGCGCCACCGTCATCTCCGGTTCGACGCCTACTTCCATTCGAGCGTCAGCAACCGTGAAGGGAACGTGGGCGAATACGGTTTCGCTTAGGTATGGCCCTTCGTAAAGGCGGAGTGAGCTGCCAGCTGCCATGCGCCAAGTCGCCGGCAGAGGCAGGTGCGCGCAATAGAGGGCTAGCGGCTGAAGAAGGCGATGCTTGTCCCCGTCCGACAAGTCGGCCAAGTAGATAAGCGGATCAACGTGGCCCAGGCCGGACAGGTACGGCTGATTGCGCATGACGAATGCTCTAGCCGTGGGCTCCGTGACCTGCTTAAGCATCCTCTCTCCGCCCTTGGTCTTGAATTCACTTGCTGTGGCGAATATTGGGAACTGGGTCTTGCGATCGGGCACGCCGCCCGTGCGGACAGTGAGTTGTTGCATGAAATATTCCAGGCTGGATCGGATGTTTTGCACGCAATCACCGGTGATCAGGCTCAATTCTGTGGGCGGAGGTTTGACGACCTTGATCCACAAGACGTGCTCCGCCGCGTTGGCGTCGATCTTGTCAGTAATGAGATAAGGGGCAGGTGGTCCTAGGTAAGCATCAACTACATGATCTAGATCTTTCAGGTGCCGTTCCGCCCAACCTAGCTTCCGAAACGGCTCCTTAAGCCAGGGCGGTGGGTCGGGCAGGTAATGGGCGACGCTAGTTCGGATCACTTCTCGTCTGTTCCTCCCCCTTCGGGCCGCCACTGCACGGAGAGTATCCGCGACTCGTGGCAGCGGACGGCGCGGGAGCTGGCCGGCCGATCAGCCTCGTTGTGTCGATCGCTTTTGAAGGGAACAAACCAATCTCGCGCTGATACCCTTCCGCCATGTCTGCTCGTCAAGCTCCGGTGGCCCACTTAAGGGCCGTGTTGCTCGGCGACGCGACGGTAACGCCTCCGGCGGCGACTTCATGAAAATTGGCGATTTGATGCCGCCGCGAGTCGGATACGCGGGTCCCCGAAGCCTGGCCGCCTTTCTCGCGGTCGCCGCACTCGGAGGCGTCTTCTACGTCGCCGGTCTCATCACATCCGAGATAACCTCGAAGGGCGTCGGTGTTCTGTTCTTCTTTATGGGGCCTGGTCGGCACGGTCGCGATCCTATTGCGATGGCTGATCTACCGCGAAGTCGGTTAATCGCCGGCGATGCAGTCGCGTTACGTGAAGGGCACCGATTTACTGTGAGGCGCCGTGGACTCGAGGCAAACGTCCATTGAGGTGACCTCAAATTAGACGATAAATGAACTTGACCGAGTGCTTGGTACTCGGGCCCTTGCTCCCCGTCCCCCGCTTTCCCTTCGCCAAGTGGGCTTCACTCGCGGAATTCCTAGCATTCGCCGTCTCGGTGTCCTTCGAAAGCCAGACCCGCAAGGTCTTGCCCTGCCGCACATTGGCAGGCATGACGGCTAAGGCCGGTGCGTTCGCGCCAGTCGAGTCACGGCAGTCCAACCCAGCCGCGAATCACAATTGATTAGCTGGGCGCTGGTCTGAGCGCCGTTTGCCGGGCAAGAGATGGGTTCCGGGGAGGGTCCTAAATTCGATGGCAGTAGTTGAGTGGACGCAACTTGTTCGCATGTTGCGTGACCATCCCGATTATCCGAATGTCCATGCGGGAGTCCCCGTTGATCAGGCGCTGATGATCGTGTTCGGCACTGCCGAGTCGCCGAGTCCCCCAGCTGACACCCTCGAGGTCGTCGATGGTTCCGAACTCGTGATTAGGAAGACCAGAGCGGGACGAGTCACGTCAATTGAGATCGTGTAATTGCGATTGTTCATCCTCCGTTCCGATTCTGGACGCCCTGACTCTGTAATTGTCAGAACCGAGGACGGGGAAGTGCGAGTCCTCTGGCGAGGGGCAAGTCGGCCCCCGATTGGCGAGACGAATGTCGAGTTGACGCTTGCGGAAGGTCTTCGTTGGGGAACGGAAGTGAGTTCAGCGCCCACCGGCCGTCCAACTGGCATTGGCAGGGATGGGTCAGTCGTCGGCGCAGTGGTTGGGCTCGATGCGGACGGAGTGCTCAAGCTACGCGTTGCCGACGGCCTACTGATGATTGCGCCCACTGGCAGGTGGCCCCCTCTGAAGGTAGGCGATCTGGTTCAAATACACGGCGCGGAGATCAGTGTTTATCCCGAGGAGGTCTGATGGCTATGGCCATGTGGCTGCAAGACCCCGAGGCGCTTTGCGAATATCTTGTGTCCCTAGTGCCTCCCTTGACGCCTCTTTGGGCCGCCCATCTGCGCCAGAACTTCGGATCGGCGTTGCCCGACTTGTTCATGGGCGAAGTCGCCGAGTGGTTCTCGGAACATCCAGGGGCGTCTGAGGGCACAAGCGACGATCGACGAACAATGTGTCGCGTGTTGGATGAGGCGTTGAAGGACGGCTCAACCGAAGTCCGTGAGCTCGTCCAAGTGTCGTTCGTAGAAAACCTCCCAGCCATTGCGGGCGATTGGTTCTATGAGTGCTTTGGAGAGGCGTTAAGAGCCGACTTCGAACGGTTTGCTGGAAAGGTCCGTTAGTCTCGCCGGCTATGCCATGTAGAGCGGGCTTCGCGCCGTATCGACCTCAAACGCAGCGTCGCCGTACAACGCCGAGGGGCCCGATAAATGGAGCGCCCCTTGCAGCGTGGAGCATCTTGCCTCGAAATGCAGTGGAGAAAGTCCAACGAATTGGTCTGACGGCCCGACCTCTGGGCGTCAAGCCAGACGATATGTGAACTCGACTGACTGATTGGTACTCGGGGCTTCATTTCCCGTCTCCCGCTTCCCCTTTCGATCTCTGCGCCATTAGGTTCCAGACCCACTCCAGCGCGTCCGCAGGCAGCAATACTGATCAGGATGGCTGGCGAGACTCTCCCTGCGCACGTGAGCTGGACTCAGTCGCGATCGCGATGGAAGCTTGCGGCATGGCTGGCGCTTGCCATCTTGGCTCTGGCGGCAACCGCGGGGATCATGGGCTATGTGATCGGATCGATGCGTTACCAACCCACGGCGATACTCCTTCCGGGAACGCCGGATGCCGTCAAAGTTGCCCGCTACGGAGCAAAGCCCTTCGGGCCGGCTGCGGACACCACGTGGACACCCGACGCCGTGGTGACTGTCACTGACATCAAGCGTGTCGCACTGTTGGCGGCCGACGCGAACAACCTCCCGCCCTTTCCAACCGGCAACTACGGCTGTCCGAACAGCGACGGCTCCCACTACGAGCTTCAGTTTTCTTTCGCAAACGGCGACCGTCGAACCTTGTTCGCGGAAAGGCAGGGTTGTGAGGGTGTCGGCTTTGAAGATGCGCCGTACGAGTCTGGCGCGTCGATCGCCTGGTCGATGACCGATCACCGCCTGCTCAACGACCTCGACGCCCTGTTTCGGTAGCGCTTGGCTGCGTTCAGGCGCCGGCGAGTAGAACGCTGACTAGACCGGTCTCGCGAGGCGGTATGCGAATTCGACTCGGTACTGGTACCGGGGACGACAATCCCGTCTCCCTCTCCACCTTTAAAGGCGGCACGGAGTCAGGCTCATTGCCTTACGGCTCGAGGAAGAACCTCGCGACTGGCTCCTAATCGCATAGCCGAGGCTATCGTCCGGATGGACGGGGCGTTTCGGCTGCCCCGGCCGACCTGATCCTCAACACGGGCGCCTCGAGGGCCACCTTTGTCGCAATGGGAACCTCGGGCGCCTGACCGGTGTAATGAGGCTATGGATCTCGGAGCCAGGTCTCAGTTCGCCTGTATCGCCTCCGCTCTGCTCATCATTCTGGTCGGGGGCTGCGGATCGTCCCAAACAACACAGGCAAAGGCGAGCCCGACGGCTCCCATCCGGACTTTCGCCGGCGGCTGCGCAGGCACCGTGCTGACCGATGCCGAGCCACCGGTCTGGGCACAAAATGGTTTTGCCAAGCTAACGCCGTGGCCTGTGCCGTGGGCCTTCGGGTCACAGGACACCACCGTGGCCTTCCTTATGTCGACTGTGTTGGTGGCGGGGAGCGGCCCGCATATGGACGGCTCTTACAACAAGGTTACATGGGTAGCTAAGGGGGACTACCCAACCGGAGACACCCAAATAGCAGTCGAAGCTCGTCCGTTCGGCGAGTCTCAACCGGTCCTGACCAATGCGGGTGGTGCCAGCCTCTCGGACTTACCAAAGCCAGGCTGCTGGACATTCCGCCTGTCCTGGAGCGCCCACAGTCAGCAACAGGTCAGCACCATCAACCTCGACGTGCTACCGACCGGGTCGTAGCCGTCGTCGTTCAGGGAAGCCCGTTCTACCAGTCAACGATGGCGGGGCATCATGCCCCAGCTATGTGGTTGGCCTTATGGTGGTTACAACGCCGAGCAGTAGGTACGCCAGTCGTAGCCGGTGTCACCTGCCGGATCGTTACTCGCCGAGTCGATAAATGAACTCGACCGACTGATTGGTACTCGGGGCTTCATCTCCGGTCTGCCGCTTTCACCCTGCGGAATCGGCGACGAAGCAGACTGCAGACATGCCGCCCTTCGGCGGGGCCGGCGTCATGCCGGAAGCGTCGTGCGTTCGCTGTTACGTCGACCGATTTCCGACGTTATGTTTGGGTAAGGGAAGAGCCGCGAGGTTGGCGTGAGAGGGAGTGTAGGCGGGTTCAGACGAATGCTGATGCTGCCGACGGTCATGCTGCTGTTCGTGGCGTGCAGCAACCCAACTCCGAACAACACCTCTCACAACGCGGGGTCGCCGTCGTCAGGATTGGATGAACAGGCTGCTGTAAGAGCGGCCCTCGGCTCCAGCTTCGTACCGTCCGGCCTGTTTCCAAATACTTCTGGCCGCCTCGGATGCACGATTCAAGGCGGTGGCCCTGCTCCCGGTCTCCGGCTGGCTGGCACGTGTGCAACCTCGGCTACGCAAGACTCCACCGGGGTTTGGACCGTGACATTTACGGAGTACTGGGACGCGCGCCAGTTCCACTACCAAGGCGAGCCTGCTACCGGCCAGCTGTCCCACTCATGGACAGTCCTAGTCGCAAAGAACGGCCAGGTCACCTTCGCCGGCGACCGGGGAAACTTTCCTCCCCAAGACGTCAGGTAGCTCGGCCTCGTCGGGATTCGCATGTCCGATTGTGAACTCGTTGGGGCCATGACAATCCCCGCTCTACTTCGGTTCGAGGATGGCCTTAAAGGGATCGCGTAACTGACCCGAGGTGGCTTTCCCAGGCCCAGGGCGGCAAGCTGCTCAGGGGCAGTCAGAGTCAGAGTCGATAATTGAATTCGACCAAGGCATTGGTACTTGGGGCCGAGGGTCCCATCCAGCCCGCTGAGCACGGCAAGCTCGGACGCTGCCGACCTTGCGCTTACCGCAACCGGGCGACAGCTATGGGCAGCTCGACGGCGTGTCTCCAAGAAGGCTCATGACTGCCCGTCGCGGCTCTGCTCCAAGTGTTCTGCAGGGGAGAAGCTGACGTTGACAATGAGATCCTTGGGCTGGACGGGTATCCGGCGAGAGGTCGGGCCTACGTGCGACTTCGTTTGCGAGCCCCACTCCCACTTTCGTAAAGCCAGGCAGGCTAACAGTCTCCTGGCGAACCGCAGCCCGCTAGTAACGGCTCGACTTGCGTCGGCGTTTGAGTAACCGTGGAACGACCCCAGGCGCGAACCCACCGGGGACCACCTGTTGTGTTACTAGTCGTAACGGTCATCGGTGCCGTCCTTCTCCTAACGGGGTACGCCGTCTGGTTCGACTGGGAGTTCGGGGCGCCACCTGGACTTGCCGGGGTAGCGCCGCCGAGGATCCGGTGGTGCAACGGCGGAGAGACGTTTTTCGCGACCCCGGACACTCTTACTGTTGATTCGGTTCCCAGTGACGCCGTATGGCAGTCCGTCTCATTTGCCGCGCCCTACTCCTGGCGCGCGGTCCCGCCGAAACCCGCGACACAGTATTCTGGAATCGCGTGTCCGATGGCGCTGTACTTGAAGACCGACGCAACGCGCTTTATGGTGTATCGCCGTTCCGGTGGGCCTTAGCGATGATCGTCGGTTCCCGTTTCCTCACCGAGATACACGGTGAGGGTCGTAGTTTCCGTAACGCGAACCAACCAACTCTGATCGGTCCTCACATACGGATTAAGCCGAAAACCTAGTAACTATATCAGTTTGTGATATAGTTGCCGTCGATGGTGACTCCGCCGCTCTTCTACATCCTTCTGGCTCTCCGCGATCGTCAGCGCCATGGCTACGAGATCCTCAAAGAAGTGCAGTCTGGATCGTTGGGCAGGGTCCGCCTCGGCCCAGCCACCCTCTACACATCCCTGAAGAAGCTGTTAGCCGCGACGCTGATCGACGAGGTGGACGGTCCGCGAAATGGCGGTTCACGTCGACGCTACTACCGATTGACGGCTGGGGGCCGCAAGGCACTAGCGGAAGAGCTGGACCGAATGGAGACTGTGCTCAGAATGGCGCGCCCGAGCCACGCGCCGGCTCGATCATGAGACCGGGCTGGCAACGGTGGATGTACAGCCTAGTGATCGCCACCTACCCGCGGCGCTTCCGGGACGAGTACGCCTCGGAGATGCGAATCGTTTTCAACGATCTGATGCTCGACGTCCGGCCATCGGATCTCGCGTTACGACTACTAAAGGACCTCTGGGGAGGGATTCGCATGAACGGATCGTTCATCAGGCGTGGCGTTGTGCTCGGCTTCCTGGTGCTCGGCATGTGGATAGTCGGGCGCACATTGCATCCAGGCCTATACCTCGGAATCCCGCTGGTTGCGACACCTTTCCTGTTCTTTATCGTGGTCGGTTTCATAGGAGCCCGGATGTCGAGCAGCTTTTCTGGTGGCATCACACTTGCGCTTCTGACGGGTCTCGTTTCCGCGGTCAGCGTGCTCGGTGACTACGTTCTGTTCAATTTCCTTCCCTTCAATAACCTGTACGAGTTCGTTCTCTCGATGACGATGGCGGGGAGCTTCTGTCTTGCGCCCGCGACGCTCGGCGCGGCACTTGCCAGGCTTCCAGACATCCAGCGTCGAGTGCGACGAAGCACGGCGGCCTTCGCTGGAGCGTGGAAGGCGCCAGCCTAGGTCAGGCTTACGCGCCGTGATGCGGTTCGCGTTATGGAAAGGTGGCCCAGTTGGAGTGGGCCGTAGTTTCCATAACGCGAACCGCGAAGTCCACATCGATGGCCCAGCGATCCGCATTAGCTGACGGGCGGGGGGTGTTAGCCGGCCTCGCGGCGCTCCTATGGCACTCGGCCACGACTTAGCGACACAATCCTTCCACCCTTACTGTTTGGATCCGCCTTGCGCTGGGCTGAAACTCTGAGGGTTCCGATAGAACTGCCCTTCCAGCGGCGACGGCCCAAGTAGTACAGTTCGCTACCACCTTGGATGGCAAGCAACATTCGCTTGCTCCATGGCTTGTACCCGGGTCCGAAGGGAATTGGTTTTTGGCTCATTTGGAACAACGCCTCAAAGAAGTACGGCGCGCCAGCCGCCTCCTGGAGCGAAGGGCACAAGTCCACCGCCCTCGGCTCGCCTCCGAGATCAAAACGGTGAAGGTTGTCGCTAACGATCGCTAGGAGCGGCTGAGGATCAATCGCTTCGGGGATGCGGCCCCACGTCAGAAAGTACCTCGATCTCCCAGACGTCAAGGTCACCCGGACAGCAACTATGTCTTCCATATCACGCCGATCCTAAAGTCTTACCTCCGGCGGGCGGCGGCCGAAAGCTGGCGCGACCCACTTGGCAAGCAATTTGTGAAACGGCTGCAGCTGCGCAAGATTTCCGTAAACACACAATGCGCGCGTCGGCTCCGCTGCAGAATTGAGCCATGACTAGGCGCAAGCGATTGAGTGTCGACAAGGTGGCGGTCGGTTGGGCAGCTGCCCAAGAAGGCAACCTGGCCGACGCCGAGCGCCTTTATCGCGCCGCGATCCGCGACGGCGACGCATACGCCTACAACAATTTGGCCCAGCTTCTGATCGAAGATGGTCGGCTAGGCGAGGGCGAAGCTCTATTTCACGCCGGTGTCGCGGCCGGCGACGGTTTGGCCGCAAAGAACTTGGCGCTCTTCCTGCTTGAGGAGGGGAAGGTGGTCGCTGCCCGCAAGGCGCTCACAAAGGCTCGGAAAATGGGCCATGCTCCAAACGACGAGGACATAGCTGCCGCGCGCCGGTACTTCTCTGAGTAATTAGCGGACACACACAGCATCCTCACGCGGCGTGAAGATCGTACGGTCCGGAGCGCCCAACGACGGCCCGCTTTAGTTTCGCAACCGGGTTCGCAATGGGGTGCGGGGTGGGTCGCTCGAGGGGGTCGCTCAAGGGGTCGCTGCCGAGTTCAAAATAACGTCGATCTGGAGTTCAGACAATGCCTGTCGAGCGTGTGATGGGCGCATGGTTCGCGTTGCTTCTGGACGACCATTCGGTTACCGACGCCGTACTCCAGGCCCTGAGCACCTCCCACGGATCGCTCGATGCTCCGCCGCTCGCAGCGGCGGCCGTGATTCTTGGGGGCGCCTGGGCGCTGGCCGCCTTGGAGACCTACTACGCAGCCGATCTCGCAAACGAGTGGGGAGCCGCGGGAATCGCCGCGGCCGCCATCGACCAGCTTCGGCGAATCCAGCATCTGGAGTCGAGCGTTCCACCGCCGGGCGCACACGCGATCCAGTCGTTCGCCAAGCTCATCGAGGTCGCTGAGGCGCTCCGCCACCACAGCTGACGCGGGCAGTTTGGGATGTCCGGGTGTGGCACAGGTCTATAGCAGCGCGGGCTCCGTGTGGTCAGTCAGTGCTCGCGTCAGCCTGGGGCGTCAAGCCCAACTGGGCTAGGCGGCTCGCTCGTATCGAGTACTGGACGAAGTCGCCGCTCCCGACCATTCGGCCGATCTCTAAACGCAAATCGTCCGCGACCTGTTCATGCCTTAACCGGTGAATAGCCAGCCAGCGTCGGTAGGCCAGTTCCCCGGCCGGACGTCTTTGCGCCGGGACGATCTCCACCCACTCCTCGCTCATCTCGCATGCGATGTTAGGCCGTCCGGCTCAGGTCGGAACAGTCGCGGAAAATGAACTGGACGTGGCACTTAGTACCGGGGACGACAACCTCTGTCTCCCGCTTTCCCTTCGCCACGATGTTGCGATCAGACTCTCCTTGGCATCCGACTCCGGTGCTGGTGAGTGCCTCTGTCGCCCTACTTTGGGGCCGAGGTGAATCGTTGAGGCGGGTTCATATAGTTAAAAGCTGACCCGTTACTTTCTGACCATCGGAGGCGTCATATCTGACATGTCCGGCCAGTGGCGGCGCCTGACTGTGTCGGGAGCCGTTGTGATGACGGTTCTCACTGCGTGCGGCGATGCTCCGCCAGACCCGATCGTGCAGCACGTCTCGCTGACGCTGACCGATTCAACTTCCGGCTTCGGCCTTCAGCTGCTCGATCGCCTGCTCGCGGCACCCGAAGCGGGCAACGTGTTCATCTCGCCCCTCAGCGCAACTCTGATGCTGAGCATGGCCGCTTCGGCAACTCATGGCGACACGCGCACAGCATTCCTGAAGACGTTGGGCCTCGACCCCAACGTGGATCCAGGCACGCAAGCGCGCCAAACCATCGATCGGTTGCTCCAGAGCGACCCCAGCGTCCAGCTCGAGCTGGCCCAGGCCGTATGGGCCCAGCAGCGTTTAACCCTCAACCCTGCGTACGTGGCAACGCTCCGCAAGGACTACCGCGCGCAGATCGCGAACCTCGACTTCCAGTCCCCAGGTGCGCCCGCGGTGGTCAATCGCTGGGTGGATAACGCGACACATCACAAGATCACGCAGCTCGTGGACACGTTCGATCCAAGCACAGTCGCCTATCTCGCCAACGCGACTTATCTGCATGCACCGTGGAGGATCGAGTTCCAGGCCACCTCCAACGGCGTCTTCCACAACTTCTCAGGCGCGATCTCGAGCTTGCCGATGATGAAGCGCGACGAGAACGTCACCGAGCTGATGACCCCCGAATTCGCCGCGGAGCTTCTGCCTTATAAGGGCGGTCGCTTCAGCATGGTGCTGCTGCTGCCGAAGAAAGTGCTGTCGCCGAATGATTTCGCCAGCCTGCTCAGCAAGACCGGCTGGGACCAGGCACTCGGCTATCTGCACAACAGCACGGGTCCCTCCCTCGGCGGCCCTTGCAAGGGGTGGTATGGCGGCCCCGATGCACAGGTCGCATGCGACGGGTCGTTGGTAATGCCGAAGTTCAAGCTCGATTACAGCGCCGAGCTCCTTCCTCAACTTGTGGCCATGGGCATGCCCGTCACCGACCTGTCCGACATCTGCGCCGGCTGTTTCATCTCGCGGGTCGCGCAGAAGACCTACCTCGAGGTGGACGAGCATGGAATGACAGCCGCAGCGGCCACCGGGGGGAATGTCGCTACGGCACTCCGGATCCCGACCGTCGTCGACCATCCTTTCGCGCTAGCGATCATCGACAACGCGACCGACGCACCGCTGTTCCTTGGCGTGGTGGGGCAGCTCTGATCCGGATCTCTCAAGAACACATGGCGGGAAATCCCGCGCGCCCCTTCTAGACTTTTGCCCGTGTCCGCATCGCAGGACCCGTCCCTCGAAGCTCAGCGGGCAGGCGAGCTCCTCGGCCGGATCCGAAGTGAACGGTGCCCTCAACCTAGACGATACATGAACTCGACCGACTTATTGGTACTCGGGGCTTCATCTCCTGCCTCCAGCTCCACCATTTGAACCGCATGGCTGCGCTCGACATAGGCCGCTGATCGTCGGCGTGCAAGTTCAACGAGCACCCCGCGACGCTATTTCAGCGAGTTGGCGAGCTGCCAGAACTCCTGGTCGGTGAGTCCGTCTGCGCTGAGGAAATAGGGAACGCCCGGCCCCTTCAGCTGGGGGTTGGCCATGGTGCCGGGCTCAGTCCACATGAGCCAGCGCTGGCTGAGCGGCGAGGTGGAGTCGTAGACGTAATACCGGGCCAGTCCGCCTCGAAACTTCACGGTGGTGTCAGTTGCGTGCGAGCCACCCGGTCCGGGCTGGGCAACGACGAGGGCCCAGGTGATCGACTTGTCGCGCTGGTCGCTCCGGTAGTCAATGCTGAACCCGTCGGCGGTCGCATTCACTGTTGCCTCCAGTCCGGGCGGCAGCGAGGCCGGCATGAGCACTGGCCGGCTGGCCGTCACCGTGTTGCGGATGACGGTCTCGGCGGCGGCCGGGGTCATCGTGCCGAGGTAGTCGGGAGCTCGTGAAATTGAAGGCTGCCCCGGACCGGCGGCTAGGAGCTTCCAGTTGGAGCCGTCCCACGCCCACATATCGGTGTTGTCGTTGCCGTTCTGGTCGCCCCACAGGATGACCTCGTGCAAGGAATCGTCGTATGCGATGTAACCCGAACCCGAGGGAGTGACACTGGGGTGCTGTCGGGCCCAGGTAACGCCATCCCAGATCCAGGTGTCCGTACCGCCGAAGGCGACCACGTCGCCGTGTTTCGGGTCATACGCCGCGGCGCCGGCCGTCAGGTTGATCCTGGGGTTGAGCTGCTTCCAATCGCTGCCGTCCCATGTCCACGTCTGGTCGATGTACCGCCCACCGACCAGAGCGCCCTCACCGAGCAGCAGGACTTGGTTTGCGGTGCCCACCATTGACGGCATGTCGATGCCTGGGTCGGTCACCGGGTGCAGCTGAAGCCAGTCCGATCCGTTCCACGCCCATGTCTGCATCGCGTAGTCCGTCGCTGTGTGCCCGTACAGCAAGACCATCCGCGAGACCGGGTCGAAAGCCATCGCGGTGGGCCAGTTGGCGGTGAGCGCCGGAACGTGCAGCGGTCGATGCTCTGTCCAGGTTCGCTCGTCCCAGGTCCACGTGTCGTTCAAATTGACTGAGACCGGCCTGGTCGCTTGATTGGAGCCAAGCCCGCCGAAGAGGAGAACGACCTTGTGCGCAGCGTCGTAGGTCATCGCAGCCTGCTGGCGGCCAGGGGGCCTCGTAGGAGAATGGATTTGCGTCCAGGCCTTCCCGTTCCATGTCCAGGTGTCGTCGAGGTATGTCGCGCTCTTCCCATCTGACCCGCTGAACAGGACGAGCTCGCCGCGCGCTTGGTCGTACGCGATAGCGGCCCCCACTCGCGGGGGGGGCGGCGGTCCAGACTTCGCGGGGACCACGTTCGATCGCAGTAGATGCGAGCCGATGACCAGCGTAGCGATCAGCGCGATCGTCAGCACCGCCGCCAGGGCAACCACCATCCAGGATGTGCGCTGCTGGTCGTTGCGCCGGGGGTCTTGAACGGCAGCCTGCACCGCCAGGTGCCTCAGGCTCGGGGGCACCGGGGTCGTCGACAGCTCGCGCTCGAACGCCGACGCGATCCGGTCCCGCGCGGAATTGCTCAACTGGTTACCTCCACCATGTTCAACCGCAGCCTGGTGACCGCCCGATGAACACGGGACTTGGCGGCTTGCGGTGAGATCTTCAGAATCCGTCCGACTTCGCTCAACGGAAGGTCGAGGTAAAAGGACAGGAAAAGCGCCGCGCGGTCGGTCGGCGGCAGCTTGGCCAGTTCACGGTCCAGGTCGAGGTTGGAATCGAGTCGGTCGTCCGGACTATGACCGGCCTCGGGCATTGAGCCCATCCTGATCACCGACCACCACCTCGCCCGGCGCGTGCTTCGAGCCTGGTTGGCCACGATGCTCAAGAACCAGGGCCGCATGGAAGCCTCCGGACGCAGCTGGCGGAGGTTCTTCCAGGCCTTGAAGCAGGCCTCCTGAACGGCGTCCTCGGCCTCGGCCGGATCGCGAAGAAACACGACCGCGAGCTTGAAAGCGGGCTCGATCAACGGGCCTACCAGGGAATCGAATGCCACGTCATCCCCCGATCGCGCCGCATCGATCAGATCCGCCTCCCCGAACGACACCCTGTCTACCACCAGCTATATGACGCTTCCGGCCAGGGAAAGGTTCCGCCGCGTGCCGTCGCGTATCCCAATGGTGGCCATCGCTCTCTCCCTCACGCACCTCGGGTCGCTCACTCGCGGCGTGCGCAGCGTGGACGAGTTTGGGCGCACGAGCGGGCCGCCTCGCTCGCGAAGCGCTCGATCAAGAAGGCGTCGAAGCTCTGAGCGATCGACCTGGACGACGCTTCTTGGGTCGCTGGCCGACGTTCTATTGCCCGGTTCCATGCCTCAGCCGAGTCGATAAATGAACTTGACGGGGTGATTGGTACTCGGGGCCTTGCACCCCGCCTCCAGCTCCACCTTTTGAGCTTGAATCCAGTTGGAAACCAGCCACTTGACCAACCCTGACTCCGGCTGCGGGCCGACCAGATGGCAGGAGCGCAGGAAGTTTTGAACGTTTTGGCGCAGATCGAGTCCCTTCCGCTAAGCTGGGACTCAAGTGGGCCGGGGTTTCCTCGGTCGGCGGAAGGGGCGCGGGTTTTCCCGAGCCCCTTCAGCTTTTCTCGACCGGCTCGCGCCAGATGCCAGCGAAGCTCTCGTCCCATGGGACAATTTTCAGTCCCAACACCGAATTCTTCGTCTCGCGGCCTGGGCATAACTTCAGTCGGAACTCAGGCCATCTCTCGGGCTCGGATTCAGGGTTGACGACCTTTTCGGCGCACGGGCGAGCAAGCAGGTCGGCGAGCTGAAGGCCCGATGAAAACGCGCCACCTTTGCCCTCAAACGTTATGCCTGGATGAAACTGTTGGCGGAACCAGGATGGTGAGATGTAGGAGGTCCCCTGGAGAAGGAGGCGAGCGAATTCGTACTGGAGGAGAGCGTCCTCCTTCGGGCCCCTCGATTCCGCGATCACTCGGGCGCGGCCTCCGCCGAACTCCGTGTCTAGAGCCAGAGCGAGTCGCTCGAGCACGAAATCGAGGCTCATTAGGTAAAGGTGTGCCGGCAGGCTTTCGTCTAGTGCGCCAGCGCCATACGACGCGAGATATGCGTCCCGGCGCACCACGCAGACCACCGCTGTGAAGTCCAGTTCTTTGATGACTCCGCGCAGGCTCGTGACGATGGCCTGGTGGCGACCTTCGCCGCCAAAGGGCCAGTCACCTCGTCGAGCGTCTGGTTCATGCACCACGACAGACTCCGAGCCAAGAGACTGAGCCTTCCACGCGCGCCACTTCTGGTCGAACATCGGCCAATCCTTTTCCCGAACGATGACCGAGGCCAGGGCGAACGCTGGAAACGCATCTGGCGCAAAGGAGTGGGAGCCGCACTCATCCAGGTAGACATAGCAAGCGTCGTCAGGTTTCGGATGCCGGCCGGTCGGCCTTCGCCTTGGGAAAATGCGAGCACCGATGCGGTCCTGCAGCTTGCGCTGCTCAGTCTGGCCAGCCTCAATTAGGACATCCAGAACCTCGGTGTTCTGACCGGCTTCACCTCGCAAGGCCGAGGCTCGTCGAAGGAGCGAGACGTACTCGTCTTGCAGCTCCAGCTGCTGGCGGGCTATCCGTGCCTGCCGACTCTTCTCTAAATCCTCACTCTGGGGCCTCTTCCACACTGGGCATCAAGAATGCCACGCGAAACATCAAATGGTTGAGCAGATCATCGATGGCGACCTCAACGCTTACTCGAAGACGTGTCCCGAGACCGGCGATTGCTAGGCGGTTGGTTATCCACAGCGAGGAGGTAACGGTCCCCCGCGCGGGTGGAGACCG
>Ga0210410_10002619_pt1 | contig 16095 bp, 9 predicted proteins | sample IncBWC4MmetaG_FD_161058 | JGI IMG/M metagenome (GOLD analysis project Ga0210410, IMG submission 161058) | Forest soil microbial communities from Barre Woods Harvard Forest LTER site, Petersham, Massachusetts, United States - Inc-BW-C-4-M | ecosystem: Environmental > Terrestrial > Soil >... | reverse complement strand
GGCCGGGCAATTTTCCAGAGGGCGTGCCCGGGACCGGCACTTATGTTGGAGTGGCGAAGAACGGGATAAAGTACGCCGTCCTGAACTTGCAGGGTCGCGTGTTTCTGACTCCGATCGAAGATCCTTTCCGTAAAGCCGATGCGGAGCTTGCCAAACTGCCGCCGGACGTGGCGTTCGTTTTCGTTGATATTCACGCGGAGACGACCAGCGAGAAGGTGGCCATGGGCTGGTATTTGGACGGTCGCGTCACGGCCGTAGTGGGCACGCACACCCACGTAGCCACGGCGGACGAGCGCGTTCTGCCTCAGGGAACCGCGTACATCACGGACGTGGGCATGACCGGTCCGCACGGCGGCGTGATAGGGATGGATCGCGACGGAATTATCAAGCGCTTCCTCGACGGGCTCCCGGCGCGCTTTGAGGTTGCCTCCGGCGACGTGCAGATGAATTGCGTGCTGATCGAAACCGATGACCCCGGCGAACGGAATGCGGCAGGACGCCTCCGCGCCCGTTCCATTGAGCGGCTGCGATTGCGCGCCGATTGATCAGCGACTGATTGGTCGCGCAACCTCGCGAGACTAAGTGACGTCTGACTAGTCATCATCCTTGGTGCAGAAAAGGCGGCAGTTGCGTGAAAATCCCAGTGGCTTTGTGTGTGCTCGCGTGCCTGGCAACGACTAGTTTGGCGCAAGATGAAGGTGAGCTGACCGCTAAAGCCCGCGTTCTGAGCACGATCGGGCCGGGATTGCGCTCAGTCCGAATCGGCGTCGATGGAAGTACGTACGTACTGACCGCGCCAGCTGCCTACGTCTCCGTCTTTAGCAAGGATGGCAAGCTCCGGAAGAACATTCCCGACTACCCCGGAACTGCTGGACCGCAATCGGCGGAGCTTCGCGTGATTCGCTTCGGCGAAAGCATGGACGTGGATGGCTCTGGCACAGTCTATGTCGCAGATCGGGAGGCGAACGCGGTAAAAATCTGGGATGCCACAGGAAACGCGCGCATGGCTCAAGTGAAAGCCCCACTATCGGTGGCCGCCCTGCCCGATGGCGAAGTGGCCGTTGCTACCTTGCGCGAGCCGCACTTGGTGATTGTCTTCGATAAGAATGGGCGCGACGTGCGGGAGTTCGGGGACCCGGAACAAATCAGCGATCGCACCGACCTCAATCGCTTTCTGAACATCGGCCAGCTTGCTACGGACGCCAAAGGTCATCTTTTCTATGGGTTCGCCTATGCGCCGGAGCCGACTGTCCGCGAATACGACCGCTTCGGCTACGCCGGTCAGGACATGCAGTATACGGCGCTCGAGGCTGCGCCCGAGGCCCAGGCTATCCGGCGCGAAATCCGCCGCCAGGAGAAAAAAAGCGGCGCGCCGATCTTCAAGCGCGTCCTGAACGCTATAGGCGTTGACCGCGACTCGGGCGACGTCTGGATGGCGGTAGGTAATGAAATTTTTCGTTTCGATAAAGAAGGCACGCGACTTGGTGGGTACAAGCTCTACACTCCGGAAGGCGCGCGACTCGAACCGAATATCGTTCTCGTGGAAAAAGATCGTTTGATGATTGGTAGCGACCCTTTGGGCATCTATACCTTCGAGCGGCCGGATAAAAAAAGTTTACAATAGTTGGAGTTTTCCTCAGGTGCCGTCGGTGCATTTTGGTGCGGAGCGACGTTCGCTCTGTGAATTTTCCACAAAATTCCCTTTTGAATCAGCGTATCGCGAGTTGCGCACGGGGTTTTTCAGCTTGTGGAAAAACTGTGCACGAGATGTGAACACTCGACAACTCCTTCGCGCACTTTTCGCTTGCCCCCTGCGCTTCAATCGGCGACAATCCCGCGCTGTCTGATAGCAACAAGGGAGAGGGCCGAGATTTCGCAGCAACGCGCGAGGCTTCAGGGGCAACTGGGAAGCTCGGCGCGGGAAGACCCCGAAGTTCCGAATAAACGATAGAGCGGTATACTGAATTTTGCTTTCCACAACTTTTTCACATCTGTGGAAATAGCTAAGGTGCATCTTTTTCTCTAATGACAGCTGCTGCCAATACGGCGCGTGAGCGCGAACCAGTAAACGCATGGGATAAGTTCCTGGAACTCGTGAAGTCCAGGGTCAGCATTAATACCTACACAACCTGGTTTCAGCCGACCCGGCTGAACCGCGCGGATGGCGACACACTGTACGTCCAGATTCCCAGCACGGTCTTCCGCCAGGTGCTCACCCGGACCTACGGCGACATCGTCAAGGCTGTTTTCCACCAACTTGGCGCGCCCAACTCAAAGGTTCAATACGTCTGCACGGAAGAAGAGGCCGCTCCCGCTCCGGCTGCGGCACCTCCAAAGCAGTCCAGGCTTGATTTTGAGACGAACGACCACCAACTCAACCAACGCTACACGTTCGACAGCTTCGTGGTTGGCAAGTCTAATGAATTTGCGCACGCGGCCTCCCGCGCCGTAGCCGAGCAACCATCCAAAGCATACAACCCGCTGTTCCTTTACGGCGGAGTGGGTATGGGCAAGACGCACTTGATGCACGCCATCGGGCACACCATCAAGAAGCGCAATCCGGCCATGCGCCTGTGCTATGTCAGCGCCTAAAAGTTCACCATCGAAGTCATCAATTCGCTGCGCTTCGACCGCATGATCACTTTTCGCGACCGCTTTCACACGGTGGACGTGCTGCTGGTGGACGATATTCAATTCATCGCCGGTAAAGAGCGAACCCAGGAAGAGTTCTTCCACACCTTCAACGCGCTCTACGAGCAGCAGAAACAAATCGTGATCTCGTCCGACTGCCTGCCGAAAGATATTAATTCGATCGAAGAGCGGTTGCGCTCGCGTTTCGAATGGGGGCTTATAGCGGATATTCAGCCACCCGACCTCGAAACCAAGATCGCCATTTTGCAGAAGAAAGCCGAGAATGACCGCTTTCCTTTGCCCGACGACGTAGCCGAATACATCGCCCGCGCCATCAAGTCCAACGTGCGCGAACTCGAAGGCGCGCTGACGCGCCTGATGGCGTACGCTTCGCTCACTGGAGCCACGGTTTCGCTGGCCACCGCGCAACAAGTGCTGCGCAACATCATCGCTTCGCAGGAAAAACGCGTAACGATTGACTTGATTCAAAAACGCGTCAGCGAACATTTCAATCTGCGCGAGCAGGATCTGAAGGTTCGCAGTAACACGCGCGCCATTGCTTTTCCGCGCCAAGTGGCCATGTATATCGTCAAGCAGCTCACTACCGCTTCGCTACCGGAGATTGGCCGTCAATTTGGCGGCAAGCACCACACCACCGTCCTTCATTCCATCAATAAAATTGAAGAATTGCGCCGTTCCGACAAAGATCTCAATCGCGTAATCACTCGCCTGATGGACGCTCTGCAGTAATCAAGTTCGCAGCCATTCCGTCATTGCCAGATTTACGGCTCACGCCTGGCCAGCGTTGGTAGCGCTGGCATCTTGCCGGCGCTTGTCTTCCCGCAACTACTCATCGAACTCGGCGCGCTGAATTGACCTGTGAACATCATCTGGGAATCGTTTGCAATTTCTGTTGATGACGTTGGATGAAAAATAAGTTGATCGCGATCTTAGGATGAGCGAGGTGCATTTTTCCTCTGTTCGCACAATGTGCCACTGGAGGACACGCCTCGTATCCGACGCGTAGCAAGTTAGTTGGGACGCTTTCCACTAATCCACAGCGATCATCACAACAACAAGAGTCCGTTGTTTTGTAAAAACGGTTTTGAAGAACTAAGTGTGTTGATTTTGTGATGATGGTTTTTGTTGTTGATAAAGATCTGTTGCAGCAGAGTGCGCACTTCAGCAACGGGAACCATACGCGAATGTTGCACCTACTCTGGATCGTGATCTCCACTCATTTCCACAGCCCGAAATCATCGTTGGGACTTTCTACTTCCTCGAAAAACGAGTAGAGTACGGCAGCAGTCGAGAACGCCATTGACCGCTCCGCGGTCGCAAGGTAACAATGACAGCACCTGTAACCGTTCGTGAGGATTATCAAGCGATGGAATTCAGCGTCTCAAAGTCCGCGCTGTTGAATGAGCTCAGCACAACACAAGGCGTGGTTGAGCGGAAGACCACCATTCCCATCCTCTCTAATCTTTTGGTCGAAGCCAAAGGCAGCCGCCTCAACATCACGGCTACCGACCTCGAGCTCAGCATTCGCACCTCTTGCGAAGCCAAAGTGAAAAAAGAAGGCGCCGGAACTATCCCCGCCAAAAAATTGCTCGAACTTGTACGCCTGCTTCCGGAAGGCGAAATCAAAGTCAGGCTACTGGAAAATCACTGGGTGGAGATAGTCAGCGACCGTAAGAAATACAAACTGGTGGGCATGGCCAAGGAAAATTTCCCCGCGCTGCCGGCGACGCCGCACACCTTGGTGAAAATTTCCGCGCCTGTAATGGAAAGTCTCATCGCCAAGACAAAGTTTGCAATTTCCATGGAAGAGTCACGCTACACGCTGAATGGCGGCCTGCTTATCTTGAAGCCGGACTCGTTGGCCATGGTTGCCACGGACGGCCATCGCCTGGCGCTTGCGGAGACCGATCAGAAGCTTGCCGGACTCAATGGCGAAGTGAAAGTGTTAATCCCCAAGAAAGCGATGGACGAAGTTGAAAAACTAGCCGCCGCGGCGGGCTCCGAGGCGCAGATCGATTTTGCCAAGGACGAAAGCAATCTCTTCTTCCAGGTCGGGCATCGTTTGCTGATCTCGCGCATACTTACCGGCCAGTTCCCGAATTACGAAGCCGTGCTCCCGCGCGAAAACACGAAGACCGTTGTCATAGAGCGTGGCGAACTCACCGATGCCGTGCGCCGCGTTTCTCAGCTTGCGGATCAGCGATCGCATGCCGTGAAGCTGGCGGTATCCAAGGAAGGCATTGAGATTTCCGCTTCAAGCCCGGAGTACGGCGAAGCGAAGGAAAATATCGACAAGGAATATAAAGGCGATCCCATCGCCATCGGTTTTAATTCCACCTACATGCTCGATTTTCTTTCCGCAGCGGCCGATGGTCCCGTCAGCATAGAGCTGAAGGACGAGCAGTCCGCGGGGCAGATGCGTCCGCTTGCCGACGAAAGTTACCGCTACCGCTACATCATCATGCCCATGCGCATCTGATGAGTTCATCTAAAAAGCAATCCCCTACACTTCGCCGCAAAGGCGCCTCATCTCTCATCGTTGTTCGTCCTGTTGAGCGAAAAATCCATATTATTCGGGGCCAAAAAGTGATCCTCAGCACTGACCTGGCGACGCTTTATAAAGTCGAGCCGAGGGCGCTGGTCCAAGCAGTCAAGCGGAATATCAACAGGTTTCCCCGGGATTTTATGTTTCAACTGACTGCTGCGGAAACACGAAACTTGAAATCACAATTTGTGATTTCAAGTTGGGGAGGTCAAAGAGCAGCACCGTTCGCCTTCACCGAGCAGGGCGTGGCGATGTTATCCAGCGTTCTCCGAAGTGAACGGGCAGTAAAGGCTAACATTGCCATCATGCGTGCCTTCGTCAGGCTAAGAGAAATGCTGGTTACTCACGAAGAACTCAGACAAAAGATTGAACACATGGAGAAGCGGTACGATGTGAAGTTCCAAATTGTGTTCGCCACAATCAAGCAGATGCTTGAAACACCGGTAACACCGAAGCGGTCTATTGGGTTTCATGCCCAAAGAAGCACATTAGAGTGATCGCGGACTAGCCAGCTCGCAAGCTCGACACCCATTCCCAAGTTGTTGAAAGTAAGCTGTTTATATCCATGACGTCCACCACTGTGCCGTTGAGAAAATCCGGAAGTTCGCGTAGAATAAGCAAGTAGTTTTCGTTGTTCGGTTTCCTCTCAATCGGCCCGTCCCAGTAGTCTGGGACACGTCCGCCAAGTGAATGCGTCGGCAGTTTACGGCTCTGCGCCAGGAGCCTTGCGCCGCGTTCCTTGGAACGAAAGCCTGGCGAACTTCGCAACAGGTTCGCCGGGTACCAAGTCTTCGCCACGTCTCGCTGCGCGAGACGGGATGGAGCAGAAACCCTACGAGTTCCGGTCGCACGCGGGCCGGGGCCAAAGGGTAAGGCGACGCACGGAGAAGAAGTTCGCATCCACGCCTTCCCTCGATACGAGTTTGTAGTGATTTTTTGGAGCGATGCGCGCGCTGTTCGCGCCCCAGGGCGAAGCCTAGCGAATGCTCTAAGCAAGTTTTTGTCAGGAGAATGAATGGGCGACAAAGAGGACAAGAGCAAAGAGACGGTCGTAGGAAAAGCTCCGGGCCATCAGTACGACGCCAAATCCATTAAGGTGCTCGGCGGCCTCGAAGCCGTGCGCCTGCGCCCCGCTATGTACATCGGCTCCACAGGCGAAATGGGCTTGCACCATCTGGTGTGGGAAGTAGTTGACAACTCGGTCGACGAAGCGATGGGTGGATTCGCGGACGAGATTAATGTGACCGTGCACGCGGACGATTCCGTGACCGTGGTCGACAACGGACGCGGCATTCCGGTCGATATGCATGCCACTGAGAAGCGTCCTGCCGCCGAAGTCGTCCTCACTGTGCTGCACGCGGGCGGAAAATTTGACAGCGACACTTACAAAGTTTCTGGCGGCTTGCACGGCGTCGGCGTCTCGGTTGTCAACGCGCTTGCCGATTGGCTGGAATTGGAAATTTCACGCGACGGCGGAGTGTGGGAACAAACCTACGAAAAGGGAAAGCCCACGTCCAAGCTGAAACAAACGGGCAAGACGCGAAAAACCGGGACGAAAGTCACGTTTCATCCCGACCCGACTATCTTCGACAAAACGAGTTTCAGCTTTGACACCCTGGCGCAGCGGCTCCGCGAACTCGCGTTTTTAAACAAAGGCCTGAAGATTACGCTCACCGATGAGCGCACGGAAAAATCCACGGAGTTTCGCTTCACTGGCGGCATCGCCGAATTCGTCAAGCATCTGAATCGCGGGAAAACAACGCTGCACGATTCGCCGATTTACATGGAAGGGAAGCGCGGCAACGTTGAAATCGAAATCGCGCTGCAATACAACGACACGTACGGCGAAAACGTTTTCGCCTTTGCCAATACGATCAACACGGTCGACGGCGGCACACATCTTTCCGGTTTTCGTTCCGCCCTGACTCGTTCCATCAACAACTTCGCTTCCTCCGCCGGCATGCTGAAAGAGCAGAAAGATGAAGTCAGCATCAGCGGTGACGACGTCCGCGAGGGTCTCGTTGCTGTGATCAGCGTGCGGTTGCCGCAGCCCCAGTTTGAAGGCCAGACCAAGGGAAAGCTGAACAGCGATATCAAGGGTGACGTCGAGCAGCTCGTGAACGAGCGCCTGGGCGATTGGTTCGACAAGCACTCCACTGTGGCCCGCCGCATCATCGGAAAGTGCATTGAAGCTGCGCGTGCGCGCGAAGCGGCCCGCAAAGCGCGCGAGCTGACTCGGCGCAAATCGGCGATGGACTCCAGCGGCTTGCCGGGGAAACTTGCGGATTGCCAGGAGCGCGATCCCTCCCGCTGCGAATTATTCGTCGTTGAGGGTGAATCCGCCGGTGGCTCCGCGAAAATGGGACGGGACCGCAAATATCAGGCCATCCTGCCGCTTAAAGGCAAAATCCTTAATGTCGAAAAAGCGCGCTACGACAAGATGCTGGGCCACGAAGAAATTCGCGCCATCATCACGGCGCTCGGCACGGGCATCGGGAAAGACGATTTCGACGCGGGTAAGCTGCGCTATCACAAGATTATTCTGATGACCGACGCTGACGTTGATGGCAGCCACATCCGCACGCTGCTGCTCACTTTTTTCTTTCGCCACATGAAGGAGCTGATCGAGCGCGGCCACGTCTACATCGCGCAGCCCCCGCTTTATCGCGTCAAGCGCGGCAAGACCGAGCGTTACATTCGCGATGAAAGCGATTTCGCGCATGAGCTGATGAAGCGCGCCACCGAGGATCACGTGGTCAAGGCCAAGGAAGGTGTCTCGCTTGAGGGCGCGGGCCTGACAAAATTTCTTCTGAACGTGCAGGAGTACGAAGCGGCCGCGGCAAAGCTCGGCCGGCGCTTGCGCGAGCCTGGGCTCGTGGAGTTGCTGGCGGAAAGCGGCCTGGAAAAGAAAACAGATTTCGAAGACAAGAAAGCGCTGGAGAGGTTTCTGAAGGAAGTCGACAAGGCCAAGCTCAAGCTCGAGGGCAAAATCGTTTTTGACGAAGAGCACAGCCTCAACGAAATCCAATTCGGGCCGCCGCACAGCCAAAAAATCAATTGGGCGCTAGCATCCACGGCGGAGTACAAGCGGCTCCGCTCGCTGGCTAAGCTGGTCGAGGAATTCAACAAGCCACCGTTCGTGGTGACCAATAACGGAACGAAAGTGAGCAAAGAGAAGGCGCGGGACGTTTTGAACTACGTCGTCGAGGACGCGAAAAAGGATTTCACGATCACACGATTCAAGGGCCTCGGTGAAATGAATGCCGAGCAGCTTTGGGATACGACCATGAACGCGGAGACGCGCACGCTGCTGCAAGTGAAGCTGGAAGACGCCGTCGCCGCCGAAGATATTTTCACGACGCTCATGGGCGAAAACGTGGAAGCGCGCCGCAAATTCATCGAGGAAAACGCCCTCGAAGTCCAGAACCTGGACATTTGATCGATGGCGCAGAGCTGATGGCGGAACCAGGCAAGGGATCAACACGCGATGCCGTGCGTTGGGGTTTGCTGCTGGCGGCGGTGGCCGTATCGGGGTATCGCCTGCCGCGGGTGTTTCGTAATTTGCAGGAGTGGCGCGCCGCTCTTCCGCTCGACCCTTCCGCAGCCGATCTCTACCGCACGACTTTCATGGTCGAAGCTGTAGGCGTAGCAGTCGTCGTAGGCGTGGGCGTCGGCGTTTTTTATCTGCTGCGGCCGCGAACAACGAAGCCGACAGCATGATGTACCAGTTGGGCTGGAGCACGTTGCCGGGGCTGCGCGGACTAGCTTGCAGCGATTTCCGCGCCACGTCTACGGAGGCGCCGGACAACCAAGCGGGCGTTGCGGTGGAATTCGCCAGCGAAACGCAGCGCGACGAATTCTTGCAGCTACTGGAGAAAAATTTCGCGGCGCGCCGCTTCACAAACGCAGCCGACGCTTTCGATAGCGTGAAAGCGTACATATTGGAGCACGCGAGGAAATAGGTTTTGACGAGTTACCAATCACCTGTCACGAGGACACATGGCCGACGAAACAAATAAATCCATCCTGCTTCCCGTCGATATCGAAGCGGAAATGCGCAAGTCGTATCTAGACTATGCGATGAGCGTAATCATCGCGCGCGCTCTCCCGGACGTGCGCGACGGCCTCAAGCCCGTGCAGCGACGCATCCTTGTGGCCATGAACGATCTCGGCCTCGCGTCCAATCGTGGCTACCGCAAGTGCGCCAAAATCTGCGGCGACACGTCCGGCAACTATCACCCGCACGGCGAGGCCGTCATCTATCCGGCGCTCGTACGCCTCGCGCAAGATTTCAACATGCGCTATCCGCTTATCGATGGGCAGGGAAACTTCGGATCCGTCGACGGCGATCCCCCAGCGGCCATGCGGTATACCGAGGCACGGCTGGCGAAAATCAGCGAAGACATTCTCGCCGACCTCGAGAAAGAAACCGTCGATTTCATTCCCAACTTTGACCAGACGCGCGAAGAGCCTGTCGTCCTGCCGTCGCGCATCCCGAATCTTCTTGTCAATGGCGCCAGCGGCATCGCGGTTGGCATGGCCACCAACATTCCGCCACACAACCTTCGCGAAATTGTCGAGGCGGCGCTTCTGCTGATCGAAAGACCCGACGCCACGCTGAAAGAAGTAATGAAGCTCGTCCCTGGCCCGGATTTCCCCACGGGCGCGTACATTGCCGGCCGCGAAGGCATTGAAGCCGCGTACAAAACCGGCCGCGGCTCCTTCATGATGCGTGCCAAAGCTGCCATCGAAGACGTCGGCAAGGATCGCGAAAACATCGTTATCACCGAAATTCCGTACCAGGTCAACAAATCGAGGCTCATCGAGCGCATCGCCGAACTGGTGCAGAGCAAAAAGATCGAAGGCATTGCCGACGTGCGCGACGAATCTTCGCGCGAAGGCATGCGCATCGTGGTCGAAATAAAACGCGGCGAAGAATCGCAGCTCATTCTGAACAATCTTTTCAAGTTCACGCAGATGCAGGAATCCTTTGGCATGATCCTGCTGGCCATCGTCGCGGGACAGCCGCGCGAGCTCGGCCTAATCCCGCTAATCAAGCTCTTCATCGAGCACCGCGTCGAAGTCGTCCGCCGCCGCACGGTTTACGAGCTGCGCAAAGCCCGCGAACGCGAACACATTTTGGTCGGCTACCAGATCGCTCTCGACCATCTCGATGATGTCATCCGCATTATTCGCGGTTCCGCCAGCCGCGCGGAAGCCAAGGAAAACCTGCTCAAGTATTTCACCGAGCAGAGCGTCACTATCACGGAGAATGGCAAGCCCAAGAAGCTTGAGGGCGTAAAGCTCGATGGCCGCAAGTACAAGCTCGGGCCCATTGAAGGAGAAAGCGCGGGGCGTGGCGCGACGCTTGGCCTCACACCGATTCAGGTCGATGCCATCCTCGAATTGCAGCTGCATCGCCTCACGCAGCTCTCGGTGGACGAGATTCTCAAGGAACTGAAGTCCATACGCGAGCACATCGCTGAGCTTGAGGAAATCCTCTCCAGCGACAAAAAGCTGAAGCAAGTGATCAGCGGCGAGCTGAAGGAAGTGCAAAAGTCCTACGGCGACGATCGCCGCACGCAAATCGTCGACAAGGTCGATGAAATCAAGCTCGAAGACTTGATCGCTGACAGCGAAATGCTGATAACGGTGAGCCACAACGGCTACATCAAGCGAACTGCGGCCGATACGTATCGCCATCAGTCGCGCGGCGGCAAAGGCCGCATCGGTGCCCGCACCAAGGAAGAAGATTTCGTCGAGCACCTCTTCATCGCCTCGGCGCACAGCTATATTTTGCTGTTCACGTCCAAGGGCCGCGTTTATTGGCTCAAGGTATACGAGCTGCCGGAAGCGGCTGCGGCAACGAGAGGCCGGGCAATTTCGAGCCTCGTGAAATTCCAAGAAGACGAAAAGCTCACTGCACTGGTAGCCGCGCGCAATCTCGAAGAAGCAGGCCAGTTTGTCTTTATGGCTACGCGCAACGGGACTGTGAAGAAATCCGCCCTCACCGAATTTTCCAATCCACGCTCCACGGGCATCATCGCCATCACTCTCGACGGGAAAGATGAATTGATCGGCGCAAAACTCACCGACGGCAAGAAAATGATCTTCCTGGCCAGCCACGAAGGCCAAGCCATCCTGTTCCGCGAAACGGAAGTCCGTCCGATGGGACGGGGCGCGGGTGGCGTCAATGGCATGGATCTGGACACGGAGGATTACGTCGTCAGCATGGACGCCGTGCAGCCCGCCTTCGACATCATCGCCAAGGAACATAACCAGACTTCGCAAAATCTCGAAGACCTGGAAAACGAGCAGATCAAGGATTCGCTCACCACGCTGATGCTTACCGTAGCCGAAAAAGGTTTCGGCAAGCGCACTCCATTATCGGAGTACCGCATCACTTCGCGCGGCGGCAAAGGCGTCGTCAACATCAAGACCACTGACCGCAACGGCTCTGTCGTCGCCACCCTGCAAGTCACCGAAGAATCGGACGTGATGATCATCACGCACAACGGGAAAGTCATCCGCGTCCACGCCAACGAAATCCGCGAGGCTGGCCGCTCGACTCAAGGCGTTCGCCTGCTGCGCTTGGACGATGACGACTCTGTCGCCGCTGCCGCCGTCCTCCAGGATGACAACGGCGAAGAGAAGAAGTAGTCGCCGTCAGTAGCACAGGCCACTCTTGTTGATCCTGAGCTTGCGGGCCCTGTGCAACGAGGTCTTTGGCCAACGAGCAACTTGCGATCCGTTCATAATGCTAGAATCTTCGCCCTATGAAACTCTTCGTACGCCCTTTCATGTATCTCCTGTTGATCGTTGTTCCGTCGCTGTTCCTCTCCGCGATCGCCTCTTCGCAGAAGCGCACTCCCAACAAGCCCTACTTGGTCTACGTCGGCACGTACACTAACAAGAGCGCCAGCAAAGGAATTTACGTTTACAATTTCGATCCCGGGACGGGCAAACTGACCTCACTGGGGGTTGCCGCCGAGTCTGAAGATCCTTCTTTTCTCGCCCTGCATCCCAGCGGCAAGTACCTCTACGCCGTAAACGAAATCGACCATTTCGGCGCGCAAAAAAGTGGCGCAGCGAGCGCTTTCTCGATCGACCAGAAGACCGGGAAACTCACTCTGCTGAATCAAGCCGCCACGCGCGGCGCCGGTCCTTGCCACATCTCCTTGGACAAGTCCGGCAAGTTTGCACTAGTAGCGAATTACGATGGTGGAAGCGTGACCAGTTTCCCGGTTCACGATGACGGCACTCTCGGCGCAGCCGCCGACTTCGTCCAGCATCACGGCTCTAGCGTAAACAAGGAACGTCAAGAAGGTCCGCATGCGCACTGGATCGGAACCTCGCCCGACAATCACTTTGCCCTTGCCGCTGATCTCGGGCTCGATGAGGTTCTGATCTATCACTTCAACTCCGCCAAAGGCACGCTCACGCCCAATAATCCGCCCTACGCCAAGGTAAATCCGGGCGCCGGCCCTCGGCATGTTGCCTTCCATCCCAACGGAAAATTCGCCTACGTCCTCGCCGAATTGGAAGACAGCGTCACCGCGTTTGCGTACAAAGCAAGCAACGGTTCGCTCTCGCCGCTGCAAACAGTCTCAGCGCTCTCCACGCTGCGAAAAGATTACAAAGGCCCGAAGGAGGCCGCGGAGATCGCCGTGCATCCCAACGGGAAATTTCTTTACGCCTCGAACCGCGGAGGCATGGATACCATATCGGTCTTCTCCATCAACCCCGCGAAAGGCACTCTCAACCTCAAGAATGAATATCCGACCATGGGAAAAACCCCGCGCAACTTTGCCATAGATCCCACTGGCAAATTCCTTCTCGCCGCCAACCAGGAATCGAGCAATATCGTCGTCTTCCGGATCGACTCCACCACCGGCGCCCTCGCCCCCACCGGCGAAATTGTCGAAGCCCCCGCCCCGGTTTGCATCACGTTCTTACAACTCCACTAAGCCGAAGTACTCCGGGGAGCGCTTCCACCCGTCCAATTCTTGATACAATCCGCGTTCGTCTCTAACCGGGAGAAACAAATGATTCGCCAAACGCGTTCACTACTTCTGTGCGCATCGCTGCTGTCCGGACTATTGTTTTCGTGCGCGGCCACAGCGGATGAAACCGCGCCGGCGCGCGACCCTAAGCAGCCCGTTAATGAGGCCTACAGCGCGAGAATAAAGAAATACACCACCGCGCCCGCTTTCACCTCGCCTCTAGTCGACTATCTCCCCGCTTCCAAGAACGTTCCCACTCCCGAAACAGTCCTCGGCGACATCTCCGGCGCGCCCGGGATTCTCCCCTACGCCGAAGATGTCTACAAATATATGCGCCTCCTCGCGAAAGCCACTCCGCGCGTCAAGGTTTTTTCTATCGGCACGACCGAAGAAGGCCGAGAAATGATCGCCGTCGCCGTCTCCTCCGAGGAAAATCTCAAGCATCTCGATGAAAATCGTGCGCGCCTCGCCAAGCTAGCCGATCCGCGCACCATCAAGCTGGACGATGCGGAAGCCGACCGTATCGTCGCGCAATCCACGCCGATCTACTACATCACCGGCACGATCCACTCGCCCGAAACCGGCGCGCCCACCGCGCTAATGGAGCTAGCCTATCGCTTGGCCGTCGACGACAGCCCGTACATTCGCGAGATTCGCGAGGGCGTTATCACGCTAATCACTCCCGTCGTCGAAGTCGACGGCCGCGACCGCATGGTCGACATCTACCGCTGGCACCTCGCGCATCCCAAGGATTTTTATCCTCCGCTGATTTATTGGGGCAAGTACGTCGCGCACGACAACAACCGCGACGCTATGGGCGTCACTCTCAAGCTCACCGAAAATGTCCTCAACACCTATGTCGGTTGGAAAGCGCAAGTCCTTCACGATCTCCACGAATCCGTTCCCTATCTTTACGACAACACTGCGGGCGACGGCCCTTTCAACGCCTGGGTCGATCCTATCCTCACCGATGAATGGGAAATGATCGGCTGGCGCAACGTCGCCGACATGACCAAGTTCGGCATGCCCGGCGTCTTCACCCACGGCGTATTCGATACGTGGTCGCCCGGATACCTGATGTTCATCGCCGCCATGCACAACGGAATCAGCCGCCTTTACGAAACTTTTGGCAATGGCGGCGCCGATACCGAGGAGCGCACGCTCGATCCGCAGGAATATTCACGCACCTGGTGGCGCCAGAATCCCCCCTTTCCCAAAACGCTATGGTCCCAGCGCGACAACAACAATTACGAAGAAACCGGCCTGCTCACGTCGCTGCATTTCTTCAATGAAAACAAGCGCCTCTTCCTGAAAAACTTTTACCTGAAATCAAAACGCTCCATCACCAAGCCCAAAGGAGAAGGGCCCGCCGCGTACGTCTTGCCGGGAGATGATCCGCGTCTCGAGCTGCAGGCGGAATTGCTGCAAGTGTTGCAAAAACAGAAAGTGGAAATTTCTCGTGCTACGTCATCCTTCACTGTCACTCTGCCCGCAAAAAAGCCCAAAAAATCCCGCAAGAAAGAAGACGCCAAAGAGTCCGGCGACAACGACAAGAAAAAAGACGCCGAGCCCACCACCCGCGAATTTCCAGCCGGCAGCATCGTCATACGAATGGACCAGCCCTATTCCCGTATAGCTGACGCCCTCCTTGACCATCAATACTGGAGTCCCGATGATCCGCAAAAAACTCCCTACGACGACACCGGCTGGACCTTCGGTGAGCTCTTCAATGTCAAAGTGTTTCGCATCACCGACCCGAAGGTGCTTGAAGCCCCAATGGAGCGCATCGATGAGGTGAAGTTCGCTGGCGGTGTGCAAGGTGAAGGCGCCATATTCGCTATCAACAACAGCGCCGAACCCGCCCTAGCCACGTTGCGCTACAAACTTCGCGATGCCGACATGCAAGCCGCCGAAGAGCCATTCGAATCCGCCGGCAAAAAATTCAATCGCGGCTCGCTCATCATTCGTGGTGTCGCGCGTTCTGATTTCGATCGGGCCGCCAACGAAACCGGCCTCCGCGCTACGGCACTGAGCGCGGCACCCAGCGTGAAAATGCATCCTGTGCGCGCCGCTCGCGTAGCCTTCGTGCATACCTGGCTCAGCACGCAAACGGAAGGCTGGTGGCGCCTTGCGCTCGATGATCTGAAAATTCCCTACGACTACATCAGCACGCAAGTCGTCGCCAAGACCGACGATCTCAACGCGAAATACGACGTGATCCTGTTTCCTCCCGTCGGTTTCAACTCTTCAACCACAGCCATCATCAACGGCATGCCCATGAGCTGGGGCAACCCGCTCCCTTGGAAAAATACCCCAGAGACTCCCAACCTCGTCGGCAAAAATGATTCGACAGATGACATGCGCCCCGGTCTCGGCTGGCAAGGCGTCGCACACCTGCAATCATTCGTCGCCAAAGGAGGCGTGCTGCTCACGGCCACGGACACGTCTCGCTTCGCCCTTTCCATCGGCTTGGCAGACAGCGTCAGTGTCGGCACTTCACAAAAAATGAATATCGTCGGCTCCGTGCTCGCCACTCGCCTGGTCGACGCCGCCAGCCCCATCGCTTACGGTTACGACGAAAAACTCTCGGCCTACTGCGACAACGGCCCCATCTTTACGCTCAGCAGCATCGCAGGCGGCCGCGGATTCCGTCGCTTGGGCGGGCACAGCACTTCTCGCCCCACCGGCAGAGGCACCGCTGACGATCCCGATTTCACCATCGGCCGCCCCGGAACTGAAGCCCCCGAAGAGCCCACCTCCGAATTGTGGGAATACCCGCAGGTAAGCGATGAGCAAAAGCGCAACGGACTTCGCGTTATTCCTCCCGACGACCGAGCGCGCGTCATCTTGCGTTATGCCGACAACAAGGATCTGCTCGTGTCCGGTCTTCTCGAT
>Ga0210410_10002618_pt1 | contig 16103 bp, 16 predicted proteins | sample IncBWC4MmetaG_FD_161058 | JGI IMG/M metagenome (GOLD analysis project Ga0210410, IMG submission 161058) | Forest soil microbial communities from Barre Woods Harvard Forest LTER site, Petersham, Massachusetts, United States - Inc-BW-C-4-M | ecosystem: Environmental > Terrestrial > Soil >... | reverse complement strand
ACTCTCTGGCCGTCGATCCGACGTTTTTCCCCTGAGGAGGAACCATGAAAATTGCTACCCTCATAGTCCTTGCGCTGATGATCGTAACCCCCACCGCGAACCTTTTCCCAAGAGCCCCGCAACGGGATGTGCCCGCCGAAGTTGAGTCCGCAAGGCGAGCACTCCAGGGTGCCCGGAACGATCTGGAACATGCTGGCGGCAATTGGGGTGGGCACCGAGCTGCCGCCATGAATCACATTGACCAGGCCCTCAAGGAGTTGGCAGAAGCAGAAAAGTTCGCCCACGAACATCACGAAATGAAGTAGTTTCGATTCAGTCCCCTTGGAAGTTCCGTCCTGCCCGGCTCCGCTTGCACCCCAAGCCGCAGTGCAACCAATTCTGAATGAGCTTGCGAAGCCGGCTTCCGTTCTTCGTAGTTAGTCTCACGCCCGCCCATGACCTCAACTTGATCACGCAATCCACGCCGGACTCGGCCGGCTAAGCCGCATAGCAGTTCGGCCGCGCTGAACTCTCCTGATCCACGTAAGCCCACGAAAAATAGGCCCTTTTCCACAGACCGTCACAGTTGCAATCCCCAATCACGGGCATATACTTCCGCCGCATCAAAATCCAGCCTCTGAGGCTCCCCCAATGAACAGGCTAGTTGAATTTCTCTTGACCGTTTTGGCCCTGGTCGGTTTGTTCTGTGCCCTTCCGAAGAGCGCGCCAGCCAATACCGCAATTCGGACACAACACGCCGTGGTCGTCGCTGACGGCAGCGATCCCATGCCGATTTGCCGAGGAAAACGCTGCTTCTAGGCTGAATCCATTCACCGGAGTAGGGGCCGCCGAGAAAAAAGTTGCACGGCGGTGGAGGGAGAGGTATGCTTCTCGCCTTCGGGTGCCTACCAAGCGATGAACTGGCTAATGTATTTGAGTTGGGTGGCTGGGCCTGCCTTAGAAATCGCCCTGCTCGCCTGCATGGTCCATCGCAAGCTGCATCGTGTTTTCCCTCGCTTCTTTTCCTACATCATCTTCCAGATTCTCAAATCAGCCATCCTCTTCCTCACCTATCACTATTATCTGGAGGGCTACTTCGACGCATACTGGACCGGCAACGCCATTAGCGTCATCCTCGCCGTCACCGTGATGGATGAAATCTTGCAGCACGTATTTAAAGAGTATGGAGGCGCCCAGAATCTGGGCTCTGTCATTTTTCGCTGGGCCTGCGGACTCCTTCTTGTCCTCGCCATCGTGACGGCGTTCACCAGTCAGCAAGGCAGTGCTGATCGGGTCGTAGCCGTGGTGCTTACCTTCGACCAAAGCGTCCGCGTCATGCAATGCGGACTTTTCTGTCTGTTGATGATTCTTTGTCGCCTTCTCAAAAATTGCTGGCGCCAGCAGGTCTTCGGTATCGCTCTGGGATTCGGAGTCTTCGCAAGCATTGAGCTGATTCTGGTCAGTGTCGCCGTGCGCTACGGCGGCAGCGCCGGTCCCACCATCAGCCTGGTGAAGAGCGTAGCCTACAACGCGGTCACCATCCTCTGGATTGGCTACCTCGGACAGCAGGCGCACTCGATACCTGCCGTCGAAGTCGCGCCGCGCCTCGATGTCGCTTTGGCTGATCCCGCGGGCAGCACCGAAGCTTTCATCTCCATGGTGGAGCGGGCTGTCGAGGAGGTTATTTCCCGCAATCCTTGGCCGAGACCCAGCACCAGCGGTCCTCACATCGTCGGTCGAGAGCCCGGCCCTGGGGAGAATAATTAACGCCCATTCCCGTCCGAGTGCCCAGCATGAAAACCTCAGTACAGAGAGTGAGCACCGGAGAAAATTGGCCTCCTGAGGAGGGCGAGGTCGTCACGTTCAAGTCCTCGACCGGGCAGAAATCTGGTGTTCTCAAGGAGGTCCGCTGGGGATTAGTGTGGCGCGATTTCATTCTCGAGGATGGCCGCGTCATTCCCGAGCACAGGGTCGTCGGATGTCCCGAGTCGCCCGCCTGGCGCAGCGCCGATGAGGTTTCGCAGGAAGAGCGCGAAGCCTGCGAAGAGCGCCTGGTTTTCATGTCCGAGAGCGGAGTCGATCCACGTGATCGCGAACAGTCATTTTGGGCTGAACTAAACCAGTACCTGGCATACATCTATCTAAGGTTCAACCGAACCGAGCAGAAGAGCTGACACGGTTCGGCCCTCACATTCGTCGGGTCGAGAAGAGGCGCAGATCTGTGAGTGAAGAAGATCGGACGCACCGGGTTCGGAAGTCGCTGGCCGACGCCCGCCTGGTAGAGATCGAACTTGACGAATTCCCCGACCGGATTCGAGAAGTCAAGCAAGTTGCCATCGGCCGCCTGGGCGAATTACTTCAGAAGGATACTGCTCTGCAAGAACGCCGTTCCGTCGCTCACTCCTTGGGCACTCTAAGCAGACTCGAGGCCACATTGCGAACCGATGCTGATCTGCACAAGCCGGGGCGCTCCAGCCAGCCAGCGACGCCCAATCAGGCCCCGGATAAGCAACCCTGACTCATGCCATACCGCTATATAAATCTCCCTAAAGGATTGCCCGTACATTTGCCGCCGGCTCCTACTCCCCGCTTCAACAAATCATAGAACCTACCGAAACAAACGCACGCTGGTTGGGTTATCGCCTTCAACCCCATCATCTTTGGGTGGAGAATCAGCGTGGACGTCCCCGTAAGAAAAACCTGTAGATCCCCTCTTGGCATCCGCGGAGCACTGACCAGACTCGCTCTTGCCCCCATCGAGAAAAAGGTGATTCGGATGCTGGCTCATGGCGCCAGTCCCCGCATCATCGCCGAGCGATTGGCTCTCAGCGAAGGCAGTCTTCGAGCCTGTCTTGATTCCGTCTTCGCCAAACTGGCGATCTCCGGTCAGCTTGGTTTGCTGGCTGGCCCAGAATGTAGAGATCATCGCAGCAGTTTTTCATTCATAAGGAAAGCTCATCGCCTCACCGCGCCACGAAAGAATCCAGACCGAGAGCCAGACCGAGAGAACGACATGCAAGTTGCTTGATTCAGTGCCTGCTGGAGATGGAGCCGACTTGTGCAACCAGCCCGCAAAGACGACCCGAACCTGAACGATATCCTTCCGGACCCGCGTTTGAACCCGATGATCAATCCTCGGCTGGGGAAGAATCTCGGCCGCTGGGCCAAGGTCTACTACACAACCCCTCCTGAAAAACGGGACCAGGCTGTGCTTGAACTCGTTCGGGAACTCGAGGGCGGAGCCGTACCCATACCAGAGACAGAGCCATCAACTTCTGTTGAAGCCGAAATCGCTCAAACGTTCACACCCGCCCCGCTCGACAATCCGCTGGGGCCAATCACCGCTGCGCCGGAGCAACGTTTTTGCGGCCACTGTGGCTCTCGTTTGAAAAAGAATGCGCCCCGACAGCCGAGTCCCAAAGGCCCTTTGCTCGCTTCCGACCCTCAATACCCACCAGTTGAGGAAACTGCACACGAGGACGATCTCCCAATCGAGCCTGAATCGCTCGCTATCGACACGACTGGGCGAAAGCGTTGTTCGCGCTCACACATCCTCGCTGTCCTGCTCATCGCGACAGCGATTGGAGCGTGGGGGCTCTGGCGCATTCGCTTCGCTCCAGCGCCCCTGTCCGCGGCGCGCGTGCTCCCAGTCGTGAAACAGGCTCCGAGTGCCCCGGCCCCAGTTGTTCAAACTCGAATCCATCCACTGCCTTCGCCGCAACCAGTTCACGATTCATCTCCAAGGCTTAGTAAACCCGCCGCTGGAACCCCGGTTGGATGCACAACCGACCATATTTCGAATTGTCGGACGGATGAGTTGTATCGAAAAAGTATGAGTCTTGCCGACGCGATTGACTCTCGGTTTATCGCCTACGACAAGCGCATGAATCAACTGCTGCGCGCCGCCACCGCACACACCCAAAAGGGAGCGAAACCTGGGCCAGATCGTTTGCGGCAGGCCAACTATTCCGCTCAACTTTGGGAACGTCTCCAGCTCAAAGCCTATACAATCCGCGAGAAGCGTGACGCTCTCAAATTTCGCGCTGAATTAACGCGCCGAGTTGTTGCCTCGAAATCCGAAAAAAACCTGCTTCGTCCTTATGACAACCCACAATCATGTCTCGAACTCCACTACATCGCCGACGACTTGCGTAAGCTGGCAGCCAAGCTGCCGGGATCCGCACCGAATGCGCTTCGAGCATCCACCCGTAGAGTAGCCAATACCTCACCGTAGACGCTCTCGCCAGTGGGCGAGCAGAAATCTTGTTAACCAAGAGATGCCTGTCTTCCCGATTAACCAAGAGATGCCTGTCTTCCTGAGCGAAGTGAGGCGCCAGCCGAACGAAGTCGAAGGACCCCATGCTTGCCGGCAGCACCACCGGCCCAACGGAGATTTCCACCACGACACACATCTATACCTTTCTCAACTCTGTCATCCTTCCTCGGCGCGGTGGCTCACCCGTCTTTCTTCATAAGCTCGCCGTCTGATTGTCAAAGATCGCGATCTGCCGAAACCCAGGATGAAAATCGCAGCCTATAATCAGCATGACGTTGGCTCCTTCTCTGAGAGCCTTGGTTTGTTTTTCGCAGCTACCGCCGTACTCGCCGCGATCGAGCCAACGTCGTTATGCGGTCAAGAAAGTGAGGCGCCAGCCGAACTAAGTCGAAAGCCTGCCCTGAGCGAAGCCGAAGGGGCCCCCACGTCTGCGGAGATCGCCGTCGAAGCTGACAGTTTCTTCAACCAACTGCCCGCCCCCTAGCATTTCAATAGCCGCACTAAGCATTAATTCGTAGGGTGTTTCTTCACGCAGGACCTAGGGCATGAAGCGGATAGACACCAGTGTGCGCTTTGGTACACTGCCCCAATGAAAGGGACTCGTCATGCCATTCCATGATGCGCAACATGTCCGTAGCGAACTCGTAGTGCTTCTTGAAGCCCAGTTGGATGTTCTGGAAAAGGAGACGTTCGGCGGTGTCACTGAGGCCGAACTATGTGAATACGAGGACAGGCACGATCGAATCTGCGAGCTTTATGACGAGTTGCTCGAACGAGAGTCAGCCGCCTAAGAAAAATCGGCCGGACAGCTTCATAACCGCTTCATGACGAAGCGCGGCCAGATCCAGGGCCGCGCGTTTCCACCGTCGCATAGAATACATTTCGGATTTCGGAACGGCATTTGTGATCCGGGCGACTCGCATTCTATCGTCTCCGACCATCCTCGTGGTGCGATCACTCCCGGCCGACTTCCTCCGCTGCATACCATCGCCACATCGCGCGCCCGCCGCGCTTTGCCTCATACAGCGCAAGGTCCGCCGACTTGTACATCGTTTGCCACGTCGCGCCGTGATCCGGAAACAGAGCGACGCCGATACTCGCCGCTGTTCCAATCACCCGGCCGTTAAACAGCATGGGCTCGGTCAGCACAGCCAGGATCCGGGTACAGACCGACTCGATGCTCGTCCGGTCGCCGGTCTCCGGCAGCAAGATGACGAACTCATCGCCACCCATGCGTGCGACCACGTCGCATTCCCGCACCGTTGTCGTCAGGCGACATCCCGCCTCCACCAGCAGCGCGTCTCCGGCATCATGCCCGAGGTTGTCATTGATCTCTTTAAATCGATCCAGATCAATCAACAGCAGCGCAAAGCGGTCACCGCGCCGTCGTGCCGCCGCCCCGCAAAAAGCGAAGCGCTCTTCCAGCAGCCGCCGGTTCGGCAGCCCGGTCAGAGAATCGTAGAATGCCGCCTTCTCCAGTTGTCGGTGGATCTCACGCAACTCCGCGGTGCGCTGGTCGACGCGCGTTTCCAGTTCAAGGTTTAAGCTCCGCATCGCCCGTTCCGCCACGCGTTGTTCGTTCGAGGCTCCTCCCAGCAGCAGAAGCGACGCACTGAATCCGATCGTCATCTGGGCAAAGAACGTAAACGTGCCCCCTTGTTCAATTCCCGAAAAAGGTCCGTATCCGGCCATCGTGCCTGCCATCATCGCGCCCAACACCGCCACAAACACCGGATACGCCAGCGCCAGTGACAGTCGCACCGACATCCACAACAACGGCAGCAGGATCAGGAAGATCGCGCCCGCATCTGCGGCCCGGTTTCCGGTCGTACCCACCAACACGTAACCCAAGGCCAGCACAGCGCTGGCCAGGCTGATGGCAAACTCCGATCTCAGCTGCCGCACGTTTTGGCAAGTCCAATCATGTTGCCGCCATAGAAGGAACAACGGAACCAGCAGAAGTGAGGCTGACGCATCGGAAAGCATCCACTCCACCCACCGGCTGGGTGCCTGCGAGATGGTGACCATCCCTTTCGCCCACATCGTCGTGATGCTGACGCATGCCGTGATCGTCCCATGCAGGATCGTGTAGGCGCTGAAATAGGAAACGTTCGCCACTGTCGCAAACATTTCATCGACCCGCATCCGGCCCCGTGCTCGTTCCGCGGCCGCGATCGCACCCAGCGTATTCCCGCATGCGACCATCGTCGCCCAAATCGCCGGGTCATGAAACGTAATCGCATTTGCCAGGAAAGACCCCAGGAAAAGCCCAGGCCAGATCTCGCGCCCGATCGAGAGGGCCGCGAACATGGCGAATCCCGCAGGAACCCACAGCGGCGCCGGCCACATCTGGTAACGCGAGAAGTACTCCTTCGCCAGCACCGCCAAGAGCCAGTAAGCTCCCACTACCCAGATGTTTTGTAAGACGAGTTCGCGCGCCCCAAAACCCGCTGCCGGCGGCGTTCCTGCCGAGCCCTCTGGCCGGCAGTGCCTCTGCGTTCGCCCTTCGAAGATCACCTCTGCCGCCATGAAATTCCAGCATCAATCCGCGATGTCGTGCCCTGGGACTCAACTCCGGCGCACCCGCGGGCTGGTCGATGCCTACATCATCGGCAGAACGCTCTTCCGACTTTAGTGACTACTCACACCCGCGCGCGCCGCTTCCCTCCGCCCCGATGAAATCTGGCTTGCATCTCCGCACGCCCACAGGATCCGCCCGGGCAGGAATGCGCTGACCAGGTCGGGATGTTTCGGGAGTACTCGAATGGCATATCCGTAAAGACCGCTCCTCGATCCGGGCTCAATCATGGATTCGAAGCGGTAGCTCCCCGGATCCTTCTGTTCCGCGGCATGCATGGGGGTGGTGAAAAAATTGGTGATGTCCCCGTCCGCATTCACCCGGCCCGTGACGATCTCCACGCTTACGTCTTCCGGCGATAGCGCATCCAGAAAAACCTGCGCACAGACCTCCACCGGCCGTCCCAGTGCAACGTCTGAAATGCCGCCTTCGATCAATTCCACGTGCAAGTGAGGCCAAGCTTGCTCCAGGCCGGCAAGCCACCCGGCTAAGCCTTTCGCCCGGATCCCGCCTTCGGCGCTCAACCGCGTGTAGCGCTCATGCGCCACTCGATAGTATTCGCTGGTGTATTCCCGCACCATGCGATGCATGTTGAAAACCGGGCACAGCTTCGCAATGGAAGCCTTCATGCGCGCAATCCACTTTCTCGGCAACCCGTCAGCCCGCCGTTCGTAGAAAGTTGGCACGATTTCGCGTTCCAGCAACTCGTACAGTGCTTCCGATTCGACCTGATCCTGTTGTGCCAGGTCCGCGTACGTTTCCCCGCTTCCGATGGCCCAGCCAATTTCCGTTTCTGTTCGCCGGCCCAGCTCCCAGGCTTCGTCCCACCAGCCATCCAGCGTGCTCACGCTGAGCACGCCGTTCGCCTGGGCCTTCATGCCGCTGGTACCGCTCGCCTCCAGGGGCCGCCGCGGCGTGTTCAGCCATACGTCGCATCCCTGCAGCATGCAGCGCGCCGTGGCCATGTCGTAGTTCTCCAGAAACACGATCTTTCTGCGCAGTTCCGGACGGCCGCCAAACTCGATAATCGTCCGAATCAGGTGCTTTCCCAAATCGTCGTGCGGATGCGCCTTACCCGCATAGATGATCTGTACCGGCCGGTCCGGATCGTTCAGAATCCGCGCCAACCGCGCCGGATCGCGCAGCAGCAAATTGGCGCGCTTGTAAGCTGCGAACCGGCGTCCGAACCCGATCGTCAGCGCGTCCGGACTCAGCACCTCGTCGGCATCGTCGATCGCCGCCTGCGACGCACCCCGGCTCGCCAACTGCGCCCGCAGCTTTTGACGCGCGTAAGCGACCAGCCGCTCCCGCCGCCGCTCGTGCGTCCGCCACAATTCTCCCGCCGGAATCGATTCGGTCCGCTCCCACAACTTCGGATCCGCCGGTTCTTCCCGCCACTTGGGCCCCAAATAACGGTCATAGAGCTGATTCATCTCGAACGAAACCCAGCTCCGAAAATGCACGCCATTGGTGACATGTCCGATCGGCACCTCCGACTCCGGTACTCCCTCCCAGATGTGGTTCCACATTTGCCGCGAAACCGCTCCGTGCAGCCGGCTGACCCCATTGCTGAACGAGGCCAGCCGCAACGCCAAAACGGTCATGCAGAAATCTTCCGACTCGTTTTGCGGATGAGAGCGCCCGAGTCCCAGAAACTCCGCACGCGTGATCTTCAGGCGCTGCAGGTATCGTTCAAAGTAATGATCCATCATGCTGGACGGGAAGTAGTCGTGGCCGGCAGCTACCGGCGTGTGGGTAGTAAAGATGAGGCTGGCCGACGCCAGTGTGCGCGCCTCCTGAAACGAGAGATTCTGCGTTTCCATCAGCCGAACCACTCGCTCCAACCCCAGGAACGCCGAATGCCCTTCGTTCATGTGATAGACCGTCGGCTCCAGTCCAACTGCCTCCAGCGCCCGATAGCCTCCGATCCCGAGAACGATTTCCTGGCGCAGCCGCATTTCGAGATCGCCGCCATACAACTGGTAGGTAATCTTCTGGTCTTCTGGCGCATTGCTTGGAATGTTGGTGTCCAGCAGCAGCAACCGCAGCCTTCCCACGTTCACCGACCATACTTGCGCGCCCACCGTCCGGTGCGGCAATTCCACCTCCACCTGAATATTGGGAAGAAGCTTGATTGGCAGAATATGAAAATCATTGTCTTCATAAGCTTCCTGTTGCCAACCCGCTCCATTCAGGTACTGACGGAAGTAGCCCTGCTGATACAGCAAGCCCACCCCCACCATCGGCAGCGCCAGATCACTGGCGGCTTTCAGGTGATCTCCCGCCAGCACACCAAGCCCTCCTGCAAATATCGACAGGCACTCCGTCAAGCCAAACTCCGCCGAAAAGTATGCGACCAGCAACCGGTCAGCCTGCTGGTGTTCCCGCGTGTACCAGGCTCCCTGTCCTGAAAGATACGAATCCAGCGTTTCAGCCACCCCTCTCATGTGCGCCAGGAAGGAGTCATCGGCCGCCGCCGCCTCCAGAATTCCTTGCTCCAGGTTCCCCAGCAGAAGCACGGGATTGTGACCGCACGTCTCCCAAAGATCACGATCGAGCCTGCGAAAAAGCTCGATTGCGGCGTGATCCCAGCTCCAGCGCAGGTTGTAGGCAATATGTAGCAGCGGAGCGAGCGGCTCCGGCAGCGAAGGGTGGACTTTGAATGTGCGGATCGGCTTCATTTAGACCTCGGCAGGATGGATTCCCTGAACACGATGTGCGCTCAAACATCAAGCCTAGAAAGAAGCCAAGCTCGCGGATGTGACGAGTGCGGCAAACGATGGCGCAAAGGTATGTAGCTGTCCTCAATTGGAACAATTTCTCACGCCCCGCTGACCGCCGCCCTTTTTGGCCCTAAAGTGCGGGCTCGAGTGGTCGATGAAAAGGGAGTGAGGTTCCTGGTGAAACTGGAGCTTGGCCGCGTGTCCTTTTCTTGTGACGATCGTCACTGCCAGCACCGCCGCCTTCGAGGGATGCTAATCGCCTGTCCGCGTATGCCAAACCTCCGTTGCACCCCGAGGTCATCGTGAAACGACACTTTTCTTCCCTGACCGGCCCGGAAGCGCTCCGCATCGCCATCGCCATCGAGGACCGAAATGCCGAGACCTATCGCCAGCTCGCCGATTTGTTCTCGCATTTCTGCCCAGAGTCACCGACGCTGGCGTCCACCTTCTCCGAGTTGTCCAGCACCGAACGCCAGCACAGCATCGCTTTGAGCACGCGCTACCTCGAGCGTTACGGCACAGTGAACGCCGGCATTGCCGAGGAAGACATTCGGGACTTCATCGAAGTGCCACGCTTCGAGGTTGCCGACATCGTCGCTGCGATCGAGACCGGAAGTCCGGGTTCCGCGCGCCGCATCGCCCTCGAAATCGCCGCCGCTGCGGAGCGCAGTGCCCTGCACTATTACGAGCGGCTCGCCGCCGTCGCGCTCGATCCGCAAATGAAATCGCTTTACCAGGAATTCGCAGGCTTCGAACAGGAACACACCGACTGGCTCGAGACCGAACTCGCTTCAAAGTACTCCGACCTCACCAGCCCGGGTGTTCCGGTCGCGAAGTCGACCACCGGCCATGACTGATATCCGCTGCATCGGCATCTGCACCGGGGGCGGCGACGCTCCCGGCCTGAATGCGGTCATTCGCGCGGCCGTGAAATCCGCCATCCTCAAATACAAATGGAAAGTCATTGGCATTCCCGATGGCTTCGATGGTCTCATCTGGCCGGAACGTTCTCGCCAGCTCACGCTCGCCGATGTCAGCGGAATCCTGCCCCGCGGCGGCACCATTCTGGGCACCACGAACCGAGGCAATCCCTTTCACTACAAGACCATCGAGAACGGCGAAGAAGTTGTCCGCGACATCTCCGACCAGGTCATCGCCAATGCCCGCACCTTGGGCATCGATGCGATCATCACCATCGGCGGGGACGGCTCGCAGAAGATTGGCCTGGATCTTTTCCGCAAAGGCATGAACCTGGTCGGCGTTCCCAAGACCATTGACAATGACCTCTGTGCCACCGACGTAACTTTCGGTTTCGACTCCGCCCTGCAAACCGCCACTGATGCGATTGATAAGATTCACACCACCGCCGAGTCCCATCACCGGGTCATGGCAGTCGAGGTCATGGGCCGGGATGCGGGATGGATCGCCATCGAGGCCGGTATCGCCGGCGGAGCGCACGTCATCCTCATTCCCGAAATACCTTTTTCTGTCCAGAAAATCTGCAGCTACGTGGCGGCGCGTGAAGGGTACGGAAAGTACTTCACCATCATCGTGATTGCCGAGGGCGTGGCCTTGCCTCCTGAACTGCGGCAACTGTCACGCGGAGGCTCTGTGGCCATGTTGGTGGGCGACGCCATCAGCCTATGTGCTCATAAAGAAGTCCGCGTGAGCGTGCTTGGCCACATCCAACGCGGCGGCTCGCCCTCACCCTGCGATCGCGTGCTGGGCACTCGTTTCGGAGCCAAGGCGACCGAACTCATTGCCAATCACGATTTCGGGAAGATGGTCTGCCTGCGGGGCGAAAGCGTCATGGGTGTCGATATCGCGGAAGCGGTCGGCCACCTCAAACTGGTCGATCCGAACGGCGAACTTGTCGCCACCGCGCGCGCCATGGGCATCTGCTTTGGAGATTGAGATCGCTAACGACTACGACTCTGCGACACCAGAAACTCGCGATTACAGCTTGCTGATACCTGCCTCCTGCAGGAACCGCTCGCGTTCCGAGTCCCCCACGTGTTCCGCCAATAGAAGATAAAGTGTGCGCTCACAGTCGGCGATTTGTGCCGCCTTCTTTGTGAATAATGCCGCGAGCGGACCCACATACTGTCCCAACAGGCGCGCAGCCCTTTGCACTACAGCCGGAGTCAGCGTCTCTTCCTCTTCTGAATTCTGCAAAACCTCCCTGACCTGATCTCGCACTTTCTGGTACCCGGCATCCCCCTTGACGCCAGTCGCCTGATTCCGCAGGCCAGCAAGAAACGCGTCGCGATCGCTCTCCCGCTCCATTCCTGCCGCGAGGAGGTTATAGAACTCGTCCGCGTTCCTGGTACGAGCCGCCGCTTTCTTGACGATTACCTTCGCCAATGGTCCGATGAACACCGCCAATTGTTTTTCGACGGCCCGGAGAGTCTCTTCCGGCCAGTTTGCCGCGGCCTGCGCTTCGGTCGTCGGGGTGGCTGCCCGACTCCCTGTGTGCGCAAAGGGCCACTCCCCCTCTCGGGTCTCTCCCAAACCGAGTGTAGGAGCGTTCGCAGGGTCTTCCGCACTCCCTTCCTTCCAACTTTGCTTCGCCCGTGGAGTCATCCTGTCTGAGGCTGGCCCACCCGCGCGCCTCGCCTCGACAATTCTCTTGAAGGACTTTGCTCGCACCGATGCCGGGTCGAAACGCAATGCCTCCCCGACCGCGCGCTCTGCCTCCACAAGATCTTCCGCCTCAAGCGCCCGCTCTGCGCGGCTCAGAATCTCGCTCACTCTTTCTACGCGCGCCTGCATCCCCGAGATGCGTTCCCGAAAATTTTGTAGTTCCGCATTCGCCGGTTCCAGCCGGACGGCCTGGTCCAGGTAACTCACCGCCTCCCTCCAGCGATTCAACTTCAGCGCTTCTTCCGCCTGCGATCGCAAGTGCAGCACTCGAGATTTTCGTTGCTGCTTGGTGGCTCCCTGTTCTACTTTCCGCAGCAACTCATTGGCGCGCGCGTGTTGGCGATCTACCTCCAATACGTGCGCCAATTCCTGCCTGGCGCGCTCGTATTCGCCGCTGCGCACCAGTGTCTCTGCCCGTCCCAGGTAATCTCCAAACAGTCCACGCCTCAATTCCTCTTCAATCTCGATCAGATCAGACGCAAACTCACTTGCCGACTGATATCGCTCCTCCCGATTCTTGGCCAGCGCGCGCGTCACAACTTCATCAAGTCTCGCCGGATACTCTTTCAGGTGCCGACTGAGTGCCGGTGCCGGAGACCCGATGATGTTCTGCAGCGTCCTGGATATCGTGCTGCCTTCAAACGGCAGCGTCGCCGTCAGCGCTTGATACAGGACAACACCAGTTGAGAAAATATCGCTCCGCCCATCCAACTCCGCGCCGCTGATCTGCTCCGGCGACATGTACTGATAGCTTCCCATGACGTAACCGGTGCGGGTATTGCGCGATTGCCCCAGCCTTGCAATGCCGAAGTCGATAATCTTGGCCGTTCCATCTTCGGCAATCACGATGTTCGCCGGCTTGATGTCGCGATGAATGATGCTGGGTTGCCGCGAGTGTGCATACTGCAGTCCGTTGCAGACCTGCCAGATGCAATGAATCCTCTCTTCCAATGTCAGCGGCGGCCCGGCCAACATGGCGTCCAGGCTTTTCCCCGCGAGATATTCCATCACGAGGTACGGCTTCCCGTTGAATTCTCCCAGGTCATAAACGGTGACAATGTTCTGGTGGCGCAACTTGGCTGTGAACTGAGCCTCTCGGTAGAAGCGCTGCAATAGGTCCCCGTGCTGTTCGTCCGCACTTGTGACCATTTTGATCGCCACAAATCGGTCCAGCGAGCGATCAATCGCCTTGTACACAACTCCCATGCCGCCACGCCCTATGACGTCCAAAACTTCGTACTTGTCGATCTTCTTCGGCGTCGCTGTTTTCATGGCATCAAATTCATGTGAGGCTGCGTGAGCCATCTATCCGACAGGCGTGGGCCTATGCATGGTCGCACATTCCAGCCGAGCTGAGATCAGATTTTGTACTCCCAGGCCCCAGGAGCCGCGCCCTATTCCTGCTATCGCACTCCGCACTGACCCGCCTCAAAAACCGGCCCTCTCGTGCCATCCTGCGTATCGAGTCCGTGGTCCTTATTGCCTGGAATATTTGCTATGATTGGCTGCCCGAACACCTCACCTTCCCCCTCTCTGGTTTCAGGCGTTTCGGGACGACTGAGCGTCAATACATTTCTCTCGGACGGCGTCGTTCCGGGAAGAAATCGCAGACGAGTTCGCATCCTTCAATTGCATCCACGGCATGATGGTCGCCATGCCGGGTCTGATTGTCATGCAGGCTGCCGCGCGCGAACCCGAACGGATCGAATCCATCGTTGCTCAATCTGCGTGCGTTGTCGGCCTTCCTCGCTTGACACGGCATACCTTCGTTTCTAGTATTGCGCCGCGTCTGTGGAAATCTGGATCGGGCTGTCCAATTCTTTCGGCTCGCCGCGGGGTACTCATGAATCGTGCGCTCGCAATGTTGGCCGTGCTCCTGTTTCCGGTGATCGGAGCCGCGCAGGAGATCGGCACGTTCACCCTCGCTGAAGGCTCTCCTCGCCTCATTCGGGGAGTAACTGTCTTGCGAGCCTCGGAAGGCGTGCGGATTCAGAACGGCGACATCCTCGAGACTTCCGCGCCGGGTTTTGTTCAGGCAGAGTTTGCGAACGGAAGCATCGTGGCGATCGGACCCTCCACCCGGGTTTTAATCCACTCGGCGGCCTCCAAGAGCGCGGACGTGGTCTTGATGAGCGGTTGGCTGAAAGGCGAAACCGCTTCCAGCGCAGCCAGTTACCACTTCTCCAGTTCGCTGCTCTCTGCCACCGCAAAAGCTGGCACGGTGATCCTGCACGCCGAACCGGCTGACGTAGGACTATACGTAGAATCCGGAACTGCCACCGTCAATGAAGCCGGTGGCCACGCGATCGCGGCAAAGGCGGGCCAGTTCTTCACGCGCCATGGCGCCAAGTTCGCCGTGACTTCCCGGCCGGATGGCCCCTTTCTCGAATCGATGCCCCAGCCCTTCCGCGACACTCTTCCCTCGCGCGAGTCGCATTTCGCCGGCAAGAAACCCATAGAACCGAAGCACGATCACGACGTCACCTACGCCGAAGCCGAGCCCTGGCTGAAAATGGGAGCATGGCGCAAATCTTTCGAGGAACGGTTCCAGCCTCGCCTCAAGGACGCGGAATTCCGCAAGGCGGTCGAGTCTCACATCGCCGAATTTCCGGAATGGAACCGCATCCTGCACCCAGAAAAATATCCGCAAAATTCTCCCTCCGCGCCCGCCGACAACTCCAAACCGCCTTCGGGGAGGTACTAACTTATGAAACTGATTGTGAAATTCAATCTCGTCCTGTTCCTCGTGTTCGCGATCGGCTTTGCGGCCGTGGGATTCTTCGCGAATCGCCTCCTCCAGCGCAACGCCAAAGAGGAAATCGTCGAGAATGCGCGCATCATGATGGAGGCCGCCCTCGCCGTCCGTGCCTACACCACCACCCAGATCAAGCCGCTGCTTGAAACTCAAATCAAGTACTCCTTCCTTCCGCAGATTGTCCCCGCGTACTCCGCCAACCAATACTTCGGACAACTGCACAAGAAGTTTCCCGAATACGCCTACAAAGAGGCCACTCTCAATCCCACCAATCCCATGGACCGCGCCACCGACTGGGAAGCCGACATCGTCAACGCCTTCCGCCAGTCTCAGGACCTGACTGAGCAGATCGGCGAGCGTGATACCCCAAATGGAAGAGCGCTCTACATGGCGCGCCCCTTGAAGATCAAAGACGCAAAGTGTCTGGACTGTCACGACACCGCCGAAACCGCGCCTCGCACCGTCATCGAACGCTATGGCAGCGACAACGGCTTTGGCTGGAAGTTGAACGACATCGTAGGCGCGCAGATCGTCACTGCACCCGTCAAATTGCCCGTCCAGCGCGCCCGCTCTGTGTTCGCAGTATTCATGGTGTCTCTGGCGGCAGTGTTTGCCGTTTTAGTGGCTGCCCTCAACGCGATGCTGTTCTACCTGGTTATTCGGCCCGTCAATCAGTTGTCCACGCTTGCCAACGAGGTGAGTCTGGGCAACCTCGACGCGCCCGACTTCGAAATGTCCAGCCGCGACGAAATCGCAACCCTCGCGGAATCGTTCCGTCGCATGAAGCGGAGCATGGTCGAAGCCATCAAGCTGCTGGAGGCGTAAATCGGACGAGTGCTTCGACACAGAGCCGCAGAGAAAGCCAAGAAAGTTTCGCGTTTCTCTGTGACTCTGTGTCTCTGTGGTGAAAAGAAAATGAGGAGAGCCGTCAGCGGCATGCTACGTCTCCGGGAAACCTGCATCCCGCAGAAACTGCCGCCGCTCCTTGCTGTTCTGCACGTGTTCTGACAACAGTCGATACAGACTCTGCAAACTATCCGCTTTGCGCGCCGCCTTCTTCGCCAGCACTCCCGAAATCGGTCCCACGTGCGCTGCCAGCATGCGCGCCGCGTGATCGATCGCTTCCGGCGTGATCCCCAACGGAGACAC
>Ga0210410_10002617_pt1 | contig 16105 bp, 12 predicted proteins | sample IncBWC4MmetaG_FD_161058 | JGI IMG/M metagenome (GOLD analysis project Ga0210410, IMG submission 161058) | Forest soil microbial communities from Barre Woods Harvard Forest LTER site, Petersham, Massachusetts, United States - Inc-BW-C-4-M | ecosystem: Environmental > Terrestrial > Soil >... | reverse complement strand
GCAGACGGATTCTAACGGTAATTATTCGTTGCTCGCACTCCCCCCTGGCCGGTATAACCTCGAGGTTAAAACTTCTGGCTTCCAGACGTACATTCAAGAAGGCATCAAGGTCGACGTCAACTCCGCTCTTCAGGTTAATGTCACCATGGCGATAGGGTCGTCCCAATCTGAAGTGGTGGTGGCCGCCGATCCTCTAACCGTGGAAGTTAGTAACACCCAGTTAGGGGATGTGGTTGGTGGCAAAACCATGGAGAATTTGCCCCTGAATGGCCGGAGCTATACCGATTTGCTCGGTCTTCAGCCAGGAGTGGTTCCCGTCTCTAGCGGAATTCCCGATAGCATTGGGGTCAGCGCAAGTGGCAGCGCGGAAGGCGGAAACGTTTCGATCAATGGCCAGCGCGAGAGCGCCAACGGTTTCATGGTGAACGGCGGAAATATCGAACAAGCGCGCAACAATGGCGCGGCGATCATTCCCAATCTCGATTCCATCGCGGAATTTCGCGTCATCACCAATAACATTGATGCCGAGTACGGTCACTACTCCGGTGCTCTCGTAAGCGTCATTACCAAATCCGGCGCTAATGATTTGCACGGGAGTGCTTTTGAATTCCTTCGCAACACCGCTCTGGACGCCCGAAACTTCTTCGATACCCAACGTGGCTTGTTTCGCCGCAACCAGTTCGGCGGTACCCTGGGTGGTCCCATTTTGCATGACAAGCTCTTTTTCTTTGTCGATTATCAGGGAACGCGCGAAGTACGCGGCATTAGTGGCGGGATCGTTCCCGTGCCAACTGTGGAACAGCGCGCTGGTAATTTCTCGGCTCCGGATGTCGCCTCCTCCCTCACCGGCTCCGTGAGCAGTCTTTATTGGGCTAGCATTCTTTCTCAGCGCTTGGGGTACACAGTAACATCGGGCGAGCGGTACTATACTCCGAGTTGCATCAGCGCTACGCAATGCGTATATCCAAACGCAATCATACCGAAGTCCACATTTTCGTCCGCCGCGCAGGGACTACTTCCGTACATTCCTATGCCGACTTCGGGCGGTACGTTCGTGGGGTCAAATAATAACTGGAACACATCCTCCAATCAGGGTGGCATCCGCGTCGACGCCAATACGCGCCTGGGCACGATTTCCGGCTACTACGCGATCTATGATTCCAGTCTCTTAAGACCCTATGGCTCTAACAACGTCCCTGGTTTCGCAAATCTGGATACCAGCCATCCGCAGTTAATAAACTTGAGCGACACCAAATCGTTCGGCTCTACGGCAGTAAATGAAGTTCGTTTAACGGTAGTGCGCTACGTAAGCTGGGTGAATAATCCCACAAAGTTTGGCCCCACGCTGAGTTCGCTGGGTTTTCCAGCCGGCGTCCCGGGCGGCATGGTTCCTGCGGACCCTCGAGTAGAAGGCGTGCCTACCCTGCTATTTAACAATTTCACGCAGGGCCTGCCACAATTTGACTATCAGCAGTATCAAACTTCGCCACAACTGCTCGATAACTTCTCAAAGATTATCAAGACCCACTCCGCGAAATTCGGTGCCGAATATCACTACACCCGCTGGCGCCAGCGAGTTCCGGAGGCCGACGCAAATGGCCTTTTCACGTTTACCGGCGCTGAAACAGGTTCCGACTTCGCGGACTACCTGATTGGAGCTCCGACTCTCTTTCTTCAATCAAGCCCTTTAGACTACGACAATCGGAAAAACTATGTTGGCATTTATGGACAGGACAGTTGGCGAATCAGGCCCAACTTGACGCTTAATTACGGACTGCGGTGGGATCTCATTCAGAACTGGTATGAAAAGCATAATGCGACTTCGGATACGTTTATTCCCGGGGAGCAATCTCAAGTTTACCCGACAGCGCCCGTTGGTTTCGTGTTTGCGGGCGATCCCTTGCCAGGTGGAGGCACAATCCCCCGAACGGTATCAAAGACTCCGTATAACGATTTTGCTCCGAGAATTGGGATCGCGTACTCACCTTCGGCGAATGATGGTTTTTTGCATTTTTTGCTAGGCGACCCGGGCAAGACGAGTATCCGGGCAGCTTATGGAATTTTCTACGCCAATAATGGAGGCTATCAAGCATATTTGATTCAAGGCGCACCCCCGTTCGTAGCGGTGTGGACTTCGCCCGCCCCTCCCTTGTTCGAAACTCCTTACATCGATCGAACCGACGGAGTGGTACGCCAGAGTCCACCCTACCCGTATGTGGCGCCTCCGCCTGGCACAACGACAAACATTAACTGGGAATTGCCTTTGAACGGTGTTCCCGTCTGGAACATCCATAATCGCACTCCGTATGCCGAAGACTACCACTTCACCATTCAACGTGAATTTGGTCCGGCGACGGTGCTCAGTGTCGGCTATGTTGGCAGTCAGGGTCACGCGCTCATGGATGCGCTGGAAAGCAATCCTGGTAACAGTCAACTCTGCCTAAGTTTGAGCAATCCTTCTCAGGTGATGCCCGGTACACCAACGTGCGGGCCGTTCGGAGAAAACACCGTTTATACCGCGGCGAACGGCACGGTGGTGAACAGTACGCGTGGTCCACTTGGCGCTAATTTCGTCAGCAACCCTTTTTACACCACGATCGGGAACTCCAACTTTAATTCCTTACAAGTTAGCTTGCGGCACACTTCCAACCGTTTGACGTTCGAGGCTGGATATACCTGGAGCAAATCGATCGACGACGCCTCGGACGAGAGAGATTTCGTTCTAAACCCTTACAACAAGGCATTAAGCCGATCGTTGTCTTCCTTCGACATCCCACACAGTTTCGAAATCAGTTACAACTATCTGCTGCCAGTCGATCGTTTGGGCGACAGCAAATGGCAGCGCCTCACCCGGGGATGGCGGCTCGCGGGAATCACCCGCTTCGCTACCGGCCTGCCCGTGCAACTCTACGAGACTGACGATCGCGGGCTTGTCGGAGAGTTCTTTGGCAACCTCGACACCCCGGTCTACAATGGCGCAAAGCTTCAGTTCACGAATCCAAGATCCGGCCAGCCTTATTTCAACACTTCGGCCTTTAGTCTCGAAACGTTAGGGGTCTTAAACACCACCCATCGCCGTTTCTTTCATGGTCCGGGCATCAACAACTTTGATATGTCTTTGTTGAAGGACACCAGAATCTCGGAACGTATCAGTGCCCAGTTCCGAGCCGAGTTTTTTAACATCTTTAACCATGCGCAATTTATGAATCCAAGTGGAAACATCAACTCCAGTTCTTTTGGTATGGTGCTTAGTGCTCGTGATCCGCGCATCGGACAAGTAGCGCTGAAGATTCTGTTTTGAAACTCTTTTACACCGTGTGTGGCATACGAATTTAAACGAATCGTTCTGATCGGATTTCTGGCGCGCGATGGCAGGGTTTTCCGCGATTCGCTCTTTGAACTCCCCCGGCCGTAGTAGTTCCTCCGCCAGGATAGCCATAACTAAGGACTGCGGAAGTTCCAAGGATCGAATGAGGAGAGGCCCAATGAGAAATGCGCTCTTTGTGGTTGCCTGCATGATGGTGCTTTTTTCCGGAACGCTTTGTTCTGCCCAGGAAGCCGCAAAGCTTTCGCCGGAAGCTCGCAAGTTCGTTCGTGTCGCGGAGCCGGTCATCGCCCTAACCCATGTTCGGGTGATTGACGGAACCGGAGCGGCCCCTTTTGATGATCAGACACTTGTGATTGAGCATGGGCGTATTTCAGCCATGGGAACCCCGGCCAAGACCTCGGTCCCGGTCGGGGCCAAAGTCATTGATCTGTCCGGCTTCACCGTCATTCCCGGTCTGGTGGGAATGCATGAGCATATGTTTTATCCCTCGGGGGGCCCCACGGCCTCGAGCGGAGGTTCGCTCTGGTATAACGAACTGGGCTTTAGCGCCCCACGTCTCTATCTGGCCTGCGGGATTACTACAATTCGCACCGCGGGCTCCATGGAGCCTTATGCGGACCTCACTCTCAAAAAGTGGATTGACGCGGGACTCTTGCCGGGACCGAAAATGCACGTTACCGGCCCCTATCTCGAAAACTCAACAACCTACCCCCAAATGCATGACCTCTCGGGCCCGGAGGACGCGCGCAAAACGGTGGAATATTGGGCAGATGAAGGCGTTACCTCTTTTAAGGGTTATAGGCACATTACCCGCGCTGAACTTGGGGCTGCGATCGAGGCCGCCCACAAGCGCGGCTTGAAGGTTACCGGGCATCTCTGCGCAGTGGGTTTTCGTGAGGCTGCAGGTCTCGGTATTGATGACCTTGAGCACGGTCTTTTGGTGGACACTGAATTCACACCAGGGAAAGCACCCGACGTTTGCCCCTCACCACAAGAAAGCGACGCGGCACTCGCAAAGCTTGACCTGTCCAGCCCGCCGGTTCAGCAGATGATTCAGGACTTGATCACTCATCATGTCGCCGTTACCTCCACCCTCGCGGTTTTCGAAAGCTCGTTGCCTAATCGCCCGCCACTTTCCCGGCGCGTCCTCGATGCCATGGTTCCAGAGGCGCGCAACGAATACTTAACAGTGCGCGCGCAGATTGCCCAAAGCGCCGAAGCACAAGGCGGCTCCAGCACCAAGTTATTTAAAACGGAGATGCAGTTCGAGCGTGATTTTGTGAAGGCTGGTGGTTTACTCCTCGCAGGCGAGGATCCCACTGGAAACGGGGGTGCGCTGCCCGGATTTGGCGACCAGCGCGAGCTCGAGCTGTTAGTAGATGCCGGGTTCACTCCCGTTGAGGCCATTCACATTTTCACCGCCAATGGCGCGAATTGGCTTGGAGAATCAAACCGAATTGGAACGCTTGCCCCGGGCATGCAAGCGGATCTGGTAGTGATTCATGGCAATCCTGCGGCGCGGATCTCGGATATCGAAAACGTGGATATCGTTTTCAAGGATGGCATTGGCTACGATTCGGCTCAGTTAATTGAATCGATAAGAGGTTCCGTAGGATTGCACTGACATCGTATGTCGCCTATTGCGAGCCACTGGCGGATTCGGCCATGACTGTACCGCCTTCGCCTTCAACCAGCGGTTCCGTACCGCGCGGTTCGCCTCCCGCTGACCTGCTACGGCGCTCACGGCAGCTATTCGAGCGAAGAAGGTTTCGCCGGTCGATGTCATTGATGCCGTCTACGCGCGCCTTCACGCGATGAATCCGAGAATTAATGCCTATTGCACGCTAACCGAAGAACGGGCACACGTAGAGGCCAAGGAATCGGAAACAGCTGTGATGCGCGGCGATCAGCTCGGCGCTCTTCACGGAGTGCCCGTCTCGATCAAGGATCTCCTTCTCACGCAAGGCGTGCGCACCATGTACGGTTCGCGGATTCGTGAGAACTACATAGCCGAAGAGGACGCGCCTTCCGCCGCGCTTGAAGTACAAGACCTTCCGTTCGATGTGCGCATCAACACGAGTGAACAAAAACCGGCGGGAGCGTGAATCTTCCCGATGTCGCTCTTTATTATTCTGACGGGAAGTTCCTCGTCGTATGCGGAGAAGTGAAGCTTCCCAGCACGGAAGCGATCCTAGCTTGAATTTAATTAATGCTGCATTTAGCCGTGCGTCGGTCGTTTGAAACTAAACTCTGCTGTCAACGTCCCTGCTCGAGGAGCTTATGCTTACTTCCGTTGTAGACGGTCAGGGAGCCGCGACTCTACCTCAAGATGGCCGCGGTTACGCTATCGCCGCCGGCATCCTAGGCTGGACGCTAGACGCCTTCGATTTCTTCGTTGTCGTGTTCATGGTAGATATCTTGGCCTCTCATTTTCAGGTGGCCAAAAGCGCAATTATTCTAAGCATCGGCGCAACGCTAGCTATGCGCCCGGTTGGTGCTTTGCTGTTTGGGATGCTGGCCGATCGCTATGGGCGACGCAAACCTCTCATGGCTGTCGTTGCTTATTTTTCGCTCATAGAAGTTATAAGTGGCCTTGCTGTGAACTACCCGATGTTCCTGGGGTTGCGGTTGCTCTATGGAATTGGCATGGGCGGATTTTGGGGAGTTGGAGCATCTTTAACGTTGGAAAGCGCGCCGAATCGCTGGCGTGGGCTTCTCTCGGGGCTGCTGCAGGGCGGATATCCCCTCGGTTATTTGTTATCAGCGGTAGCCGCGCGGTTAATTCTGCCGATGTGGGGATGGCGCGCAATGTTCTGGGCGGGTTTAATCCCGGGCGCCGTCACCCTGTACGTTGCATTCAAGTCTCCTGAGTCGGAAGCGTGGAACCAGAACCGCGTTTCGAGCGTCAAAGAAATTATTCAGGTCGTCTGGGCGCATCGAAAAAGCTTCGCCTACCAAGTGCTCATGCTCACTTTGATGATCGGTCTGTCCCATGGCACTCAGGACCTCTATCCTGACTTCCTCAAAACCGCGCACCACGTGACGCCAAACGTCGTGGCATATCTGGCCATGTTCTACAACATGGGGGCATTACTGGGCACCGTCTCGGGTGGCCACACTTCGGAAATGCTTGGAAGGCGCAAAAGCATTGTGTGTGCGCTGAGTTTGTGCGCATTGGTCATCCCTTTTTGGGCCTTTGGGCATTCGCTTCCGATTTTGGCGGCAGGTGCCTTTTTGATGCAGGTAGGAGTGCAGGGTGCTTGGGGCGTTATACCCGCCCATCTGAACGAACTCTCACCCGACTCCGTTCGTAGCTTGTTCCCGGGATTGGTCTATCAACTCGGTGTGCTGTTCGGTTCCCCTACTAACACGATTGAATATGCGTTGCGAGACCGTATCGGATATCAATGGGCTCTGACCGTTTTCGAGGGATGTACGATCTTGGTGCTTGTGGCTGTTTTCGCTCTTGGACCAGAACGAAAGGGTAGAAGTTTTCTGCAAAAATCAGCGCCGCCCATTTCCGACTACTGTTCTGGCCCAATTCCATGACCCGATTGAGCGGTCACGTCCACCCCTCAGCATTCGCTTCTAGAGCAAGCTCTAACATGTTCTTCATGCTCTTGCGCCAACAGGAAAAAGAGCATCGTGACAAGATTTCTACTGTAGAAGCTCGAGGTCATGGGAGATGAGGTTAACTTGCAGCCGGACCCCTTCGGTCTTGTTGAAGCTGCGACGGAACTCGTGAAACTTGGTTTCCACGTACTGCCATATTGCTCGGATCATGGAAAAACAAAGGAACGGTTTTTGGAATTCGCGCAAATGCCTTAGAATAAAGGTAGTTCCCGCTGTGGGCGTGTAGCTCAGCTGGGAGAGCACCTGCTTTGCAAGCAGGGGGTCGCCGGTTCGATCCCGGCCACGTCCACCAACTTAATTCAAAACCGTTGCAAATGAACTGCACAGTTCGTATAATCGAACTGATCAGTTGGTTCCGATGGCAAAGACGCAAAAGAACGAGAGTATCGTCGTGTCTGCCTTGCGGGCACGCATCAATTTTGGCAGGCTCCTACAAAGAGTCGAGAACGAGCGTCGCTCACTGGTGATCGAGAAGCGCGGGGCGCCCCGTGCAATCTTGCTTAGTATCCGTGACTATGTACGGCTTGCTACTCCAGAGCCAGAGGTTCTCGCGATCATCGGCGAAGAATCGAAGGCGAAAGGAACAGACGCTCTCAATTCGCAGCAGATTGACAACATCATTAGGGCGGCGCGTCACAATAAGACGAAGCGCAGATGATTCCGCTCCGACTCGTCGTTGACACGAACATTGTGGTGTCAGCGGCACTTAAGCCCGATGGGCTGCAGCGCACTGTTCTTCTGCTCGCAATCATCAAGCCAGCTCGACTCTATGTCTCCAACGCCGTTCTCGTTGAATATCAAGACGTATTGTCACGTCCCGAATTCCAGATTCGAAAGGGCCTAAGGCAGCAGCTCCTCGACATGATCAGAAAACGGGCACACCTCGTAAAGCCCGTACGGGCAATTCAAGTGGCAAACGATCCGGAGGACGATAAATTCATCGAATGCGCCGATGCGGCCCGTGCCGACTACCTAGTGACAGGGAACATGCGGCACTTTCCAACGTTCTGGAAGAATACCAAGGTCGTCACGTCTCGCGAGTTCCTCAGCCTAGTGGCGCCGCATCTTGTCGGCTAGAAGCAACCGGATAAAAACGACGAAAACGGCGAGCATCGCTGCATCGTTAGGCTCCTTGGAGAGGTCAGTTCGGGACAACTTCGGGACATTTAAGAGAGCGGAAATGTCGCTGATTTTCCGCGTAAGCGACACCAGGCAAAGCTGTTAGTATTTTGCCCCGCTTTGTTTGCAAGCAGGGGGTCGCCGGTTCGATCCCGGCCACGTCCACCATATTTCTTAATCCCAGGCCCGCTTGAAGGCCCGCCACTCTTGCTTGCAATCTACAATATATATAGATAATATATAGATATGCTCCGCTTTGAGTGGGACGAGAGGAAAAACAGGAGCAATCGGACCAAGCACGGAGTGTGGTTTGAAGAAGCTCAGTGCGTCTTCCGTGATCCGAATGCGCGCATTTTCCATGATCAAGAACACTCAGAGGAAGAGGACCGGTTTATTCTCATCGGAATGAGTCCCGCGGCAAGGCCCTTGGTCGTCGTTCACTGCTATAAAGAATCCGACTCTGTAATTCGGATCATTTCCGCGCGGAAAGCAACCAGGAAGGAGTCTATATTTTATGAAAAAGGAATATGATTTTTCCAGGATGAAGGAACTTAAGAATCCCTACAAGGGCAAGAAACAAGCCGTGGGCATCAACCTAAGCCCGGAAGTTGTGGACTACTTCAAGGGACTGGCAGATGAGACAGGGCTTCCGTACCAGAAGTTGATTGACCTCTATCTTCTCGACTGCGCGAAAAAACGCAAGAAACTAGCGATGAAGTGGGTGGCGTAGCTCCATTGGCTGGGCGTGCCTGTCCCATGGTCACCGCCGAAAGGAGCGACCCGCTACGTCGGCGCATGCCGTTTTTGACAATCAAAGACTGGCGCATGAATTCGAGCATGTGCGGGTGGCCTGCAGAATGACGGCAATTATGGATTTGGGTGCCGCATCCTCGGGCGTTTCTAGGGTGCGGGTTTGAAGTTTCGCCCCCGCTGCCTGTCGGAAGCTTCTCTTCTATGCGCCTTTCCTGTGAGTCCATCCGAAGCAATCCCTCCGCCTTTCCCTGCTAACTGAAGTGCTAGTTCGGAGATCTGGCCAGGAGCGAGCGTAACTTGCCTTCCAATCCGCCATCTTTTCCGATTCCTCGATTCGGTACAGCTTCGGGCTATTTGAGGGAGCGGGAACTTCGTTGATTTTCCGTGTAAGCGACACCAGACAAAGCTGTTAGTGTTTGCCATCTACTCTTTGCAAGCAGGGGGTCGCCGGTTCGATCCCGGCCACGTCCACCAAAATCCCTTTAAATTTGATGTTTTCCAGCGGCCAGCGAGAGCGGACCCGGCCCTCAGATCAGTTACTTAGTTCGAAACCAAAAACACAAATACCATCGCCGAACATCGTTTGGACGGCGGAACATGGTGGCGAGTTGAGCAAATCTCGCGGTGGGACGAGCTCGTCCATAGTGTAATTCACAGTGGGGAGAAGTGTCATGAAGAGAACCAGTTTTGCCGTATTGCTTCTGTCGGTCATTGTGATGTTGATTGGGTGCGCGAAGAATGCAGCCTTGAACGACGGCGAGAAAGCTTCTTCCGATGGGACGCAGAAACTAACCTCAGTTACCCCTCCGCAGACAGGCGAACTGTCTTATAAGAAGAGCGGCGACAAGTATGGCTTTGTCGATAACACAGGTAAATTCGTTATTGCGCCGCAGTTCAAAAATACCAACACAGATGGGTTCTCCGAAGGATTGGCTGCTGTTGAAAGTTCCGGTGACAAGTGGGGCTATATCGATAACACAGGCAAGTTCGTGATTGAGCCGCAGTTTGAAGGCGCAGGACCGTTTTCTGGAGGAACGGCTGTCGTACAGGTCGGCAACAAGTATGGCTTCGTCGACAAGACAGGCAAATTTGCAATCGAGCCGCAGTTTCGTTACGCGCACCAATTCTCCGAAGGTCTGGCTGCTGTTAGAGACTTCCATACGAATAAGGACGGCTATATAGACGGGACGGGTAAGTTTGTGATCAAGCCGCAGTTCGAAAATGCCGAAGAATTCTCCGAAGGATTGGCCGCCGTAACGATCAAAGAAGAAGGCAAGTACGGTTTCATCGACAAGACGGGTAAATTCGTGATCAAGCCGCAGTTTAAGGATTACGGCTTTTTCTCCGAAGGTCTAGCTGCTGTTAGAGGCTTCGGTTTCGAAGACGAGGGCTACATAGACAGGACGGGTAAATTCGTGATCAGGGCTCACTTCTCTACGGCCGGGAGATTCAAGGACGGGCAAGCGGAGGTGCATCCCTACCCAGGGAAGGAAGAGACCATTGATAAAACGGGCAAGGTCATTTCAAGCGGATACGCCAAATGGTACACCGAATCCGATAGGGCTCGTCAAAATGAGTTTGTGAAAGAGCTCATCTGCCCGAATGGCACTGAGGCGGACGGCGTCACCTGCAAGGATAAGCCAGTCGACGTGCGGATCGTGCAGCCACAGGTTCATCATTTGTGCCATGATGCGAACGGTCACCCGTTCGATTGCGAGACAGGCAACCCACTGCTTTGAACCTAAAACAATAGTCGTACTTCGTGCTGTAAATTGTTGCGATTTTATTTTTCAAGACCGCCGATTTCAACCGATCACGCATACCATAAGTTCGGGACAACTTCGGGATATTTAAGAGAGCGGAAATTTCGCTGATTTTCCGTGTTAAGCGACACCAGACAAAGCCGTTAGTGTTTTGTCCTCTGTCCTTTGCAAGCAGGGGGTCGCCGGTTCGATCCCGGCCACGTCCACCATTACTTCCAAGTACTTACGAAGGACAGCCGCATCCAGTTCTCGCCCGGTCCACACGAATGTCCACACGGACCTGCCGTACTGTACTTCACCTGCACTACCCTGGATTTTCAGCGACGACGGACAACTGTCTGCAGCCTCTCAGAGCACTTCGTTGGGCGAGCCTTGATCTTTTACCCGTAGGCGGATCGAAACTCGCACGCGTATTGGGCTTCGTCGACGACGAACTCAGGATTGGGCGCAGGGGTCACCACCCTATTTGGGGGTGGACAGATGAGGCACCCAGTGAGAGAGCCAAGATTTTTTTCCGTTTTCAATTTTTTCCGCTTGCTGTTTTTTTCGTTTTTCGTACTTCACTGCCGGCTGTCGTCTGGCCCTCCCTTTGACCCATCCAGCAATTGAACCCCAGGCGGAGCTTACAATGAGCGTCCTCGATCATTGCCCATAGGTGAGTCGTGCCAATTGGTACGGTCCCTAATCAGACTCAATTTGAGCCAACCCTCCTCTGCGACAGAGTGCTACTGAGTGCGTTCGGCCGTGCGCGGTGGTAGATTTAGGCCATGTCGTGTGCTCGGATCAAAGGGCGCAGTGAAAACTAGGTTGGGTTGAGTAGTAAGGGAATCGGTGATGTTGGAGAGCCGAGAGGACCAAGGCGTCCCTGAGGTAGCGCGCCACTTACTTTACCTCACATAATCGTCCCAATTGGGACGAAACAGAGGACCCAGACGCGAGACGCCGCTGCTCCAAAGCGAACGGCTGCTTTATGGGAAGGACCTGTGCCGTTCGGGAGGAACCGGGAAAGCAGAAGCCGCGTAGCTGCCGGGCGCAGGAATTGGCCCGAAGCCGTGACCAGGAAAATGAGCGGCAAAAAAAAAGCGACGTACCCGGCTCAGTAACATCAGGACAAAGGAGAGTGCGTCAAGATCCGTCAAGAATAGTCACGAGAGGGGTTAGATTAATCGTGGATTAAACTCGTCGAAGCTAATCATGTTTCCACCATGTCCTACTGGGTGGGCGCGACCGCAAATCGGAAATGGCGCGGAAATAGAATTTGGCGATCATAGTGCGGGATGCCTCTAATCTGTTGATTGATTTCCGAACTTAGACCTGGCCAGTGGCTTTCCTGAGCCTCGCTAAATTGGAGGCGTTTGCGCGTGGCGACGATTATCATTTGGCCCTCACCAGGATTCAGCACGCGTTCGTAATAGGTGGAGCAGGTTTGCGACTGTTCGTTCCTGCAAAGTACGTTCCTAAGATGTGTCAAATTGCCTAAATCATCTAGACCTGGTTGCCCCTGTTCTGTGTCAAAAATCGAAACATAACCAGGGTGATTCAAAGCCCAAACGATTTCAAAATTATTCCCTTCCTCGATTTCAGGGTTAGCCACGTACTCGCCGCCGATAAAGAACTTCACGCTGTCTCTTTGAAATTTCAGTTCCGGATGTTCCGCTGCTGTCCGATAATTCCCGGCTGCATTTTCAAAAAAAGACTTTGCATCCCCGAATTGTCCGCGGTCGAGCGAGCTGTGCGCTTGCGTTTCAAGATCGGACGCCAGAACAAAATCGATTACGGACTGTCGCGAGGTTGTCTGAGCCTTTTGCTTCTGCTCCACCATTGCCTGTTGGGCGTCGAGAGCTGCTTGCTTCTCGGGATTGGAAAAAGATGTGATGTACAGAGTAAATATAAACAGCGCACAGATCACAAGTATTGCGTTTCTGGGGGTAGCAAAGGGCCAAGGAATGTTCTTAATTTTAAGCTTAAGCGGGAGTTCGGCGGAACTGTGGCGTCCGTACCAGAGAGTTTCTCGCCCATTGATTACGATGTTCCGCTCGGAATCTCCTTGAACAGCGGAAGTGCGCGGCACCATTATGGATACCTTTTGTTTCGCGAATGGGGCAAGCCGGAAAGCATTTGGATCGCGGCTAATCGCTTTGTCATCCTCCGCGGAGGTTGTCTTGATTTCTACGTCGATGTCTGTATCCCACCCGCTTGCCACCCAAATATGGCACGCCCTTGTTGCCTTCCAACCTGTGCGTCGAATAGTGCCTTCGATTTCCTCGAGCGACAAACCAGCATCGTCCGTAACTTGGATGCTCAATTCCGGTGGCGGGGGTGGGGGTGGCGGAATACTTGCGAGAATTTCATCGAGCGTAGGAATTACCTCTACTGGCTTCTTGCACAGATTTTGCAGGATTGTGGCTAGTGCCTTGGTGCCTGGCTCAGGACTTGCCGTCAAACGGGTAAAGATCGAGTCCGCGGAATTCTTGTAGTTCTCGGCTGATAGAATGAGGTTTTGTCCCGTGTAGTACTCGTCCCACAACGAAGGATCTTGATAGAGGGCCCTCAACGATAAGTAGATGACGAGTGCGGAGAAATTGTCTAGGTTTTCATCGAAATCGTCTGGCGTTCGGTTGGGGTGTTGATAGTTCGGATGTCCCAACTCAGGACTTTTGTGACCGCACTCGTCTGCGATTGGGGGCACAAAAACGCCATCATAATCGACGAGCCGCATAGCACCCGCAGTTGTTATCAACATATTTCCATGTTGCAAGTCGCCATGGGCCGCGTGGAGTCCGCGGAGAGCTTGAACGATGCGCTGGAATTGTGCCATTAATTCAGCCAGCCTACTTGGGTGACGCAAATTACATCCAATGTATCCGTCCAGGGTTCGCCCTTCGACCCATTCCATTTTTACGATGGGATACCACTCTGTTCCGACCCTAATTCCTTTCTGCAGATAATCGAACTTCGTCAAAAAAGGAGGCCGGCAGTTCTCCATATAATTCGCGAAGATCTCATAACGCCTTCGTTGATCTTTTGTTTGCCGGAGAAAGCAGCGCACTGCGTAGCGCGTTCCTGAGTGCGTTACCAACTGATAAACACTGGCAAAACTCCCCGAATCGACCCACGGAGCTCCCAGCGGACTTAGAACTACTGAGGCTCCACCCAGATCCGTGTCTTCGAAACAGGACTGAGGATTTTGGATGGCGTCATCGTAGTCGGATGCAATCGGCCAACCCATTTGCCGACCTCAGGTCGAAGCTGTTCGAGCTCCAATACTGCTGCCCCTAGTCCCTATATCAAGGAATTTCACTAACTGCTCGAAACCCGCATTGAATCCGAACCCCCGAGGCTGAGGACCGACCTGCAACCCTTCGTTACGGACTTCATAAACAAGATTGTCAGGTAGAACGCTAGACATCGAAAAAAGAAGCTGTGCCCATTCATCGGCCAATTCTTCCTGTCCCGAAGGAAACAAGGCAACAGCCCCAGCTGCAGACGAGATATGGCAGTTAAAAAGCAAGACGTTCCCGTCTTTCGTGCTCAGTGCGCGTATCTCCTCCGCCCATTTCATGGGACTGCTGCCAGTTGCGGGATCGTTGTCCGTTGCCTCCCCGTCTGTGATGTGAACGACGGTGGGAGGATAAGAGTCGATATGACCGGGCGTTCTTATCCATGTTTCTATAAGATCTCTCACCTGTTTTAGGGCCTGGCACATCGGTGTCTTGCCGCTGCAGACAGGGTCAGCCCAAATCGGAAACTTAACGGTTTGTCCGCCAGCTTCCTTACGCTCTACGACACGCAAGGGATTACGCATAAATTCGTTCACAGGAACAAGCATCTGTCCTTTCAGCTTGCCACCCAGTGCGGATTCCACATTGCTGTCTCTATACGCGATGACCCCCATATCAAAGTAGTCTCGGGGCGGTTCAGCACCTTTCGCACAGCGAAGGCAGAGTTGTCTGAGAGTTTTGTTGAGGATCTCAGCCACGCCGTCGGCTTTCTTGGCGCTAGCACTTGCACTCCACGGATCATTCATTGAGCCCGAATGGTCCAGGACAAACAGGAAGCAAGTCCGATTCTTTCTGCTTATTTCTTGTTTGTATGCCACGGTCTTTGCCCCTTTCTCTAGATCTAATTCCGACGTGTGGAATCATCCGTTCACACGGTTCGGCTTTCTGTATTCCCCCTATGACCCATCGGGGACCCCGCCTTGGTCGCTTCCCCCAATTTGACAATCCCGAGCGTTGTATCATCATCGCGGACTAGGCCACGGGCACGAAGATCTAAGACAAATCTTTGAAAATCCTTTTCGGAATCGAGTGATAGAAGCTCGACCCAAGGCTTTCCTCCCGCATCTTTGCGCTCTATGAACCACTTCGCGAGTGCATCAGTCGCAAGAAGGAAGACGTCTCCTGACCTACAATCCCCTTCTGTCCACTGCGTCATTGCGGCGTCCAGGTTAAGTTCTTCGACGCTGCAAAGAACCCAGGGAGTATTGGAAAACCTCTCGAACCTGTCGATTGGAAACGCGTGAACCAAGTCTCCGTCGCGGACTTGAAACAGACATGAGTCTCCAACAGCCAAAGCGTTCCAGCGATAGGAGGTGGGCCTGCTCAGCGGTACCTTTTCCACGACGAAACCTAACAGGGTCGATGCGGCCCCGTTTCGCTTCATCTCTTCGGCCCACCAAATTTCAGGATTTTTCTCCAGTTCTTCCCAATCGATGTGCTCCCTCCACTCTTTGCAGCGAAGTCTTGTCCAATCCCGGAGATTTGCTGGACAAACATTCCTCTCGGTGAAAGATCGTACAAGCAATCGGGCCCACTCCTTTGCGAAAAAAGAGCCAGAGACGCCGTCTGCAATGGCAAAACGCTGGTTTTCGAGGTTGTATTCGATCGCATCGGCATTTTCTTCAGTCGTGGAGAGTTCTTTCGGTACGGAATAGTGAATGCATCTTGCGTTCAAACCGATTGAGTCAAGGACCACGTCTGAAGAAGATTTCGCGGGAAGTTCGCGAGGAATGGCGGAAATCCCACTAACTCGAATCACTCCGTCTCGGACCCCTCCCCCCCTTTGAACCCAAAGGCGAAAAATCCGTACGGTGAACCAATGAACTAGAGCTAATGAGAGCAGAAGGCCAACTGTTAACCAGAGAACGATTAGGAACAACTCCGGTCTTCCTGCCCCCGTCCTCAGTGCTCTTCTTGGGGCAACAACAAAGTAAGCAGTGGGCACGCCAACCCAACACATCAACACGAGGACAGCAATCGAGCTGACGACTCTTCCTTCCCACGCGTCAAAAACCGACGCGCGCGAGGAACCACTTCTCGCTGGCGACGAAGGTTTCCTGCTTCGCCAGGGGCGAGACGCTCTCAGAAGACCTCCGAGCTTCGCTAGAATTGCCAAACCTCACCCTCGTCAAGTTCACACCGTGCGTACGTGCACAACTACGGCATTTCGTTTCAATTTCACCTAAAGAAATTCGTCGAGAGGTTCTTCTACTTTCCGCCCTTTTCCT
>Ga0210410_10002616_pt1 | contig 16110 bp, 14 predicted proteins | sample IncBWC4MmetaG_FD_161058 | JGI IMG/M metagenome (GOLD analysis project Ga0210410, IMG submission 161058) | Forest soil microbial communities from Barre Woods Harvard Forest LTER site, Petersham, Massachusetts, United States - Inc-BW-C-4-M | ecosystem: Environmental > Terrestrial > Soil >... | reverse complement strand
CGGACGCCCGGCCATCGATGCCCTTTGCCGGTACCGCAACCATGCTGGACGACGGCACCCTCTCGCTGCATCTGCGCCTCACCAGCGACGGCAAGCCCGTCGACGATATCATCACATACAAGGTCAGCGACCACGCCTATGACGATATTCTGCGCCACGTCGGCGGCCTTCGTCCCGGCGATGCAAAGCCGTTCAGGCCGTGGAAGGATTGAATGTCGGCAACCGCCCTCACCATCAAGAGACATGCTCTTGCGCGTTCCCGTTTCGGAAAAGCAATCGGATCGTGCGAACACCAGCAAGCGCCTCCAGATGCCGCCACTTTGCTGACTCAAGGCAGATGAAGGGTGAGAGCACTTTCACTGCAGCACATTCGTTTTCGCAACCACGCTTACGGCCAAGCATAGCCCCGATGGAGTGTTGCCATGCTATTCGCTAACTCTGGACGCCTGCAGTATTCGATTTCCGACATTCCCAACTTCCTCAGGGCTCGCACGCTTGCTGCGAAAGCCGACGCCTCGATCGATCAAGCGAGGTTTCAGGAGGTAATCGGCAGGCATGCTTCGGAGGGATATGACAGTTACAAATATTTTGACAAGCAACTGTGGCTGCGGTCGAAAATGATGCGCGCGATCGAATTGGGGCTCGACAAGTCGGCGTACGCCTCGGTCCTGGATTTGGGCTGTGGCGCCGGCTATTTCCTGTATTGCTGCAAATACCTTGGCCACGACGTCCACGGCATCGACCTTCCGGACTATCCATTCTATCGCGACATGATCGCGCTTTTCGGTCTGTCCAGAACCGGCTTTCGGATTGAAGCATATAAGAACCTGCCGGCTATCAACCGGCGGTTTGACGTCATCACCGCTCACCAGATTTGCTTTAACGGACACAAGACGGAGAGCTTGTGGGGAATCGGCGAGTGGGATTTCTTCCTCGGCGACCTTGAAGAGAATTACCTCAATCCCGGCGGTATCATTGCGCTTGAATTCAACGAGGAGCCTTCAATTGGCTTCTATACGAGGGAATTGCGGACGTATTTCGAATCGCGGTCCGCCCGTATTTTCAGAGGCAGGGTGATCATGTCGCGCGACAATCTACGTTCGCAATTGTCGCCAGCGACCAGCCGCGTTGTTGCGGCGGCGACTGCTCGATAGCCGCCGGCGGGTCGAACCGCGCCATTGGGTTGGGCTCCGCCCAAGGCTGACCGTTAAGGCTTGTGCGGCGTCGAGCTGCAAAAATCCTGTGGTAGCGTGCCGTGCCCCGCGCTCTAAAGCCCCGCTGGTGATGCAAAGGAAATCCGGGAGTCGTAATCCGCAAAACGGCCGATCGACTGACGCGCCGACTTGCTGCCCCCGGGTTCGTTAAGTTGCCGTTGCAAACCGTCGTGGGTTTGAAATGCAGCTCTCATGGAATGCTCGAACAGCGCGGCGACATTTTAACCGTGACGGATTTTCGGGCTGGTTTTGACGGCTGGAGCCCTACGATCGATTGCATTGTTGTCCACCTTGAGGCCCCCAAGGGCCCGCTCTTCATGGGAATCGTTGGGGGTGTTGTGGTCTTGGCCTGACAAGGACATGCCGCGGCGGCGCAAGACGCTTGTCCATACGTCGGCTTCGAACATTGACAACATCGGCGCTTTTCTATGTTATGTAACTAGATAGTTAAGGGGCCTTCATGATCACCGGAACGACAAGGCTTTACGCCATCATTGGCGATCCCATCGCCCACGTCCGGACGCCGATGGCGTTCAACGATTATTTTCTGGCACGAAATATCGACGCGGTATGCCTTCCGGTTCATATCGGTCGCGACGACCTCCCGAAAGGCTGGGCCGGCCTGAAATCGATCGCCAACCTTGACGGCTTCATCGTCACCGCGCCGCACAAGCAGGAGTCGGCGCGGCTTTGCGACAACCTCGAGGGCGTGCACACCAAAGTCGTCAACACGGTACGCCGCGAGCCGGACGGCAGCTTCAGCGGCACCCTGCTGGACGGCCGCGGTTTCGTGAGTGGATTGATCAAGCAAGGCCATCAGGTCAGCGGCCGGCGATTTTATATGGCCGGCGCCGGCGGGGCCGGCACCGCTCTCGCCTATGCGCTGGCGGACGCCGGCGCCGCTGCGCTGACGATCCATAACCGCACGAGGTCCAAGGCCGAAAAGCTGGTCGCCGACGTCGGCGAAGCATTTCCCGGCATCGACATCCGGGTCGGCACCGCCGACGCCGGCGGACACTCGGTTGTCGTGAATGCAACGTCGCTGGGGCTGAAGTCCGACGATGGCCATTCATTCAATCTCGCCAGCGCCGATCCTTCCGCACTGGTCGCCGAGGTCGTGATGAAGCCCGACATGACGCCCTTGCTGATCGCCGCCGAGAAGCGTGGTCACGCCATCCACTTCGGTATCCACATGCTCAATAGCCAGCTCGATCTGATGATGCAATTCCTTGGGCTCGACGGCTCGGATGCCCGATAAGCAAACGTTCCCGCAGCTCGGAGTCCAGCCGCTACTCGTGGACCTGGCCGATGAATTGGCTCGCGCCCGCGCCGAGGCCCGCGTGCTCGAAGCCGGCCCGTGGCGCGCGAAGATCACCAGCGTTGACGAGGCCTACCGGATTCAGTCGCAACTCGCGACGCGCGCCGGCAACGCCGTCCGGGGCTGGAAGGTCACGGCGCTGAGCACCGAGCAACAGCGGGGCTATCTGACCGGCCGCCCCGTGGCAGGCGCCCTGCTTTCGCCTTTCGTGCATACGGCGCCGTCGGTGCTCTCGGCCGCGCAATTTGTCGTCCCCCTGCTCGAATGCGAAGTGGCGTTTCTGTTGGGCGCCGACCTGCCGCCGCGCGACCAGGACTATACGCGCGGCGAGATCGAGGCGGCGGTCGAGGCCGTTGTTCCGGCGATGGAGATCGCCGACAGCCGCTGGCCTGCGAATGCCCCGGACCTGTTGAAGCTTGCGGACTCCATGGGCAATGGCGCCTTCGTCACCGGCGCGCCTGTCCGCAATTGGCGCAGGCTCGACCTCGACAATCTGGCTGTCAACCTGACGCATGACGGTAGCGTCGCCGAGCGCGGCAGCAGTGCGCGCATTCTCGGCAATCCGCTGCTGGCGGTGATCGCATTGGCAAACGCACAGCCATTGCCGGCGGGTGGCCTGAAGCGCGGACAGTTCGTCACTACCGGCACCTGTACCACGCCGATCCCGCCAAAGCCCGGCACTTATGTCGGGGAGTTCGGCGCCCTGGGAACGCTGCGCCTGGACTTTGTTCCTTAGTCCAGCTCTCTTGGTTCGGCCGTCGTCTGAGCTACGAACTTCGGGGAATGGACGGCACCGACCCACCGCTCTTCGCGACGCCGCCTTCGGCCGAGGACCTCCGGGAGGCTTGCTCTAAAACTTCGCGTCGCGTTTTTCCTGGAACGCCTTGATACCTTCCAGCCGGCCTTTGTCTGACATGCAGATGACGTGGAGTTCGTTCTCGTAACGCAGACCCGCTTCCAGCGGCGTCGACATTGCGGCGCGAACCGCGGCCTTGATGGCCTGCGTCGCGGTCGGGCTGAACGAGGCAATCTTTCTTGCCATCTCCATTACCCGCGCCGTCACCTGGGCGTCATCGACCACTTCCTCGACCAGACCGAGGCGTAGCGCCGTTTCGGCATCGACGGGATCGCCGGTGAGCAACATCCGCATCGTCTGCCCGACGCCAACGAGGCGCGGCAGCATCTGCGACGCGCCGCCGCCGCCAAGCCAGCCGCGCGTGACTTCCGGGCCGCCGATCCTTGCGCTGCGTCCGCATATGCGGATATCGGCCGCGATTGCGATTTCCATACCGCCGCCCAAAACCCAGCCCTTCAACGCCGCGATAACCGGCTTTTTGATATCGCGCACCAGGGCCGCGTATTCGATGCGGTCGCGGAATGCCATGACATCCGACAGGTTGACCAGGGTATTCAGATCGCTGCCGGCCGAGAAGGCACGCTCCCCGGCGCCGGCGATCGTCACGACGCGAATATCGCGGTTTGAGTCGACAGCGCGGCAGACCGCCTGCAATTCCTGCGTCATTTCCGGCGTGATCGCATTCATCTTGTCGGCACGGTCGAGCAGGATCTGGCCGATGCCGTCGTCGATGTTGAGCGTGACGCGTCCGGTCATGACGGCACCTTTGCAGAGACTGTCCCGGCCTGTACGCCGCTGGAGCGCCGCTCCACTTCCTGAAGGATGCCGGCGACGTCGAGACCGGTGCCGAACCGGTCGATCATGTCGCCGAACATGCCGACCAGACAATCCAGCAGCGTGAAATGCATGCCCGAGTCAGCCGCGAGCGCCTTCGCCGTGCGGAGATCCTTGAGCTGGTATTCCGCCGGTCCGCCCGGCACGAAATTTCGCTCGACCATGCGTTCACCATGAATATTGAGAATCCTGGAATCGGCAAAGCCGCCCATCAGGGCCTTGCGCACCGCAGCCGGATCCGCGCCGCCCCTGGCGGCGAAATGCAGGGCTTCGGCGACCGCGACCATGGTGGCGCCGACAATGATCTGATTGGCGAGCTTTGTCATCTGCCCGGTACCAACCGGACCGATGTGCGTGACACGCCCCATCGCGGCGAAGACGTCGGCAATTCCGTTGACCACCCTAACGTCGCCACCGGCCATGATCGCGAGCGTGCCATCGCGCGCGCCTGGCTCGCCGCCCGATACCGGCGCGTCGATATAGTCGATTCCCCGCGCCGCCAGCCTCGGCGCCTGAGACTGGCAGGTCTCGACGGGGATCGAGCTCATGACCACCAGCACCGATCCGGCCGCCATCGTCTCCGCCGGCCTTTTCCCGGCGTGATCTGGCGAAAACAGGACCTCCTCCACGACAGGACCATTGCTCAGCATGACGATCACTACATCGGCATCGGCACAGGCCGACGACGGACTGACGGCAATCTTCACGCCGAATCGCGTGAGCTGGCCGGCCTTATCCGCACTTCGGTTCCAGACCGTGACAGGAAAACCGGCCTGCGCCAGCCGCCGCGCCATGTGGGATCCCATGATGCCGGTGCCCAGCAACGCGATGCGGCGATCGGAAGCAGTCGGCATCGATTATCCCACCTGAGCTTTTTTCAGCAGCGCGAGCTTCTTGAATTCCGGCGACTTCTTGTAATGCTGGTCAAGCGGATAGCAGCCGGAGACGATGCCGTTGCGCGGCGCGGTGGTACAATCGCTGAAGGTACGGCAGTTGCGCTTCTTGTTCACCGGTTTGCCTTGCAGGATGTCGAGGGGCAGTTCCGGATAGGCCAAGACCATGCGACCGAGACCGACGAGATCGACCCACCCCATGCGGACGACGGCCTGAGCCACGTTCGGAAAGAACTCCTGCAAATAGGTGTAACCGGAACCCATGAGGCAGAAATCCGGAAAGGCGGCCTTGAGTTCACGCACGACCGAGAGCTGACGCATCACACCGATGAAAGGATCTTCGGGCGGATGATAGCCGTCGGACGGCGGATACAATGCCGGCCGGATCAAATGCGGGTTGTAATACGGGCTCGCTGCCGTCACATTGACGAACCGCACGCCCATTTTGCGCATGATTTCGAACAGCGCCTTGGTTTCGGTGAGATCGTATTCGAGCGGATTGTCCGCATTGCCGCCGAACGCGTAGGGATAAGGTACGCTGTGATTTTCCGGCACGCCGGGACCCAGCGCTCCGGGCACCGAAAGCGCCGGGTCGGGCTTGAACGGCACGGAATCGAAGGCGGAAAGCCGGACGCCGATCTTCAGCCGCGGCGCTTCGGCGCGAATCCCCTCGACAATCTCGCGCATGAATCGCGTGCGATTTTCCAGGCTCCCGCCGTAGGGGCCGGGCCGCTCAACAGCGCTGAGGAATTCGTGTCCGAGATAGCCGTGACAGTGTTTGACGTCGACGAAATCGTAACCGCAAGCCTCGGCGCGCTTCGCGGCAACGATATAGTCATCGATCAACCGCTTGATCTCGTCGTCGCTGATCACCGGCCGTTCGGGGGGATAACCGAATTTGCGGTCGAGCAGCGGGTGATTATAGGCGATGATGGATTCGAATTTGGTGTTGTCGTTCGGCTTGCAGAAGCGGCCGGAATGGGTGAGCTGCAGCCCGATCACGAGGTCGTCGTCATTGCCGGTCGCTTCCTTGTGCCCGGCGATGACGATGTCGCGCAAGGCCGCGATTTCACTCTGGCTTTCCGCGGTCATGGTGAGCTGCTTCGGATTGGCGCGACCGTCGAAACGCACCGCACAGGCTTCTCCACCCCAGATCAGCTTGGCGCCGCTGAGCCCGAAACGGCGCCAGCGCCTCTTGGTATTCTCCGACGGCCTGCCGTCGCGTTCACAATCCCAGCCTTCCATCGGATGGATCGCCAGACGATGTCCGATTTTCATGCCGTCGACTTCAATCGGCGCCGCCAGAGGCGATTTCGGCCCGTGAGCGACGATGTCGTCGCACGGCATATCGATCCCGAGGGATTGCAGGTAATTGCGAAAGCCCGCGACGCCATCGAGCGAGCCAGCCTTGGGATAGTCGCCAAACTTCATGTTCTCTGCCTTCTTACAAGAGATAGCGCCACACGATGGTGCTCAGAGCGCCTTCACATAAGCCATGATGACATCGACAGCATGTGCGCGCCGAAGTCTGCGTTCGGCCGGGCTGCCCAGCGACCGCGCGAACGCCACCGACAGCGTCGCCGAATTGGAAAAGTAGAAGTAGCTCAAGGCAGACATCGAGATATACAGATGCAGCGGATCGATCCCGGGCTTGATCTCGCCTTTGGCAACGCCGGCATCGAGCACGGTGCGGATCACGTCGACCAACGACAGATTCATGTCGCGCAGCCGCCGCGAGCGCTTGAGATAGGCCGCACCAAGCATGTTCTCGCCGGCCAGCAGCGCGATGATCTGCTGATTTTTCTCGCAGTAATCGAACTTGAATTCGACCAGCGTTTTGATGGCCACAAGCGGCGCGAGGTTGGTGAGGTTGAGCTCCCGTTCCGCCTTGCGCATGGCGCCGTAGGCCCGTTCCAGCACAGCGAGATACAGCTCTTCCTTGGAGCCGAAATAGTAGTACAGCATGCGCTTGTTGGCCGCGGCCTGATCGGCGATGACGTCGACGCGCGCGCCGGCAAACCCCTTGGTGGAAAATTCGATTTCCGCGGCGCCAAGCAACGCCTGGCGGGTTCGTTCCGCGTCCCGCACCGGCTCAAGGGCCGCTTTTGCCTTCGCCGATGGCGCCGGCCGCTTCGTTTTGGTGGTCGCCGCAACAGCCATCACGACACCGCCTTTGTCAAAAACCGGTTCAGGCGCTGCGAACGAATCGGGCGCTCCTTGGCGGCAATGATAGCGGCGAGTCCCATGGCCTCAGGACGAAAAATGCGGGAATCCATCTCTTTCAACGCCGGCGAAACGTCCGGCCGAAACTGCATCTGTGCAAATATATCGCGCTCGAGATCGATACCCGGCGCGATCTCGATCAATTCCAGGCGACCGGCTTCGTTGCGCCGAAACACCGCCCGCTCGGTAATGTAGAACGCCCGCTGACCGTTCTGCGCCGCCAGCGCGCCGGAATAGGTCACCTGCTGCACCTTGCCGACGAATTTCTTTTCCGCGCCTTCGCGGCCGATCCGGGTCCGCCCGTCCGTGCAGGTGATATCGAGGCCCCCGGCGGTGAAAGTGCCGCTGAAGATCATGGTCTTGGCGTTCTGGCTGATATTGATGAAGCCGCCGGGCCCGACGATCTTGTCGCCAAAGCGGCTGACGTTGACGTTGCAGGCTTCGTCGACTTCGGCGAACGAAAGAAATGCCAGATCGAGCCCGCCGCCGTCGTAGAAATCGAACTGATAGGGCTGGTCGACCATCGCCTGATAGTTACGGCCCGCACCGGGTTCGTTGCCGGTCGCCGGCACGCCACCGATAAGGCCTTGCTCGTTGGTGAGCACGACGTCGTCGATCGCATTTTCTTCGGCGGCCAGCGATGCGATTCCGGTCGAGATCCCGGAACCTAGATTGCAGATCGCGCCACTATAGAGCTCAAGGGCGGCACGGCGCGCCACGACCTTGCGAACCGAAAACGGCAGCGCCGCGATATTGCCGAGCGGCACCTTGATCTCGCCGGCATAGGCTGGATCGTGCGCGGTGAAGAAGGTCTGGGTTTGCCCGGGGTCGACCACGATCAGATCGACCAGCATGCCGGGGATTTTCACCTGCTTCGGCGGCAGCGTACCCCGCAACGCCATACGCTTGACCTGGGCAATAACGATGCCGCCGGCACGGCGGGCAGCCTGTGCCATCGAGATCATCTCGCCGAAGACCGCCTCGTGCTCCATCGTGATGTTACCGTCCTCGTCGGCGCTGGTACCGCGCACCAGCGCGACGTCGACGTGGAAGGACTTGAAAAACAGATATTCCTTGCCGCCGACGGTTGTCAGTTCGACAAGATCTTCGGTCGCCTTTTCGCTTTGTCTGCCGCCGCCAAGGCGCGGATCGACGAAAGTGTGCAGACCGACATGCGTGGTAAGACCGGGGCGGCCTGCCGCCATTTCGCGTGTCAGTTGCGACAGGCAACCCTGGGGCAGCGTATAGGCCTCGATCGCGTTGGCGGCGGCCATACGCTCGACTGGAGGCGAGTCCACCAGCGTGCCGCAGACCACGCGCTTCAACAAACCGGGATGGGCCAGATGGCCGATGCCGCGGTTGGCGCGATCGCCGAGACCCACAGGATGCACCGTGGTCAGATTGCGCGGCGCGCCTTCGGCCAGAAAGCGTTTGGCGATCGCCGCGATCAGCGTATCGGGCACGGAATGTCCGGCGCCAGAGCCGCCGATCAGCAGCGTATCGCCGGTGGCAACAAGTTCCGCAGCTTGATCGGCCGTTACGACACGCGGCGCCATGTTCGCTACGCCGCCACGCCGTGTACGCGCAGCGCATCGCCAGGGGGAGATGCTGCCGGATCCAGCCGGCCTTCCTTGTTGGACGAATTCACGATCCGCATCTTCAGCAACCCGACCGACAGCTAATAAGTATCTAGTTAGTTATAAGAGAAACAGCGGGGCCGAGTCAACGCGATAGCTCACTGAGCCGATGTCATGAGCGCCATCGGGCTTGAGACTGGCTGCCATCCTCATTACGCAGCACATCAATCCATCGCCAGCACGCCTTTCGACTTGAAAATGTCGCGAATGCGCGTGGAGTATTCGTGAAACCGGGCGGGAAGCTGGTCCAGTCGCCGCGGGCGGGGCAAGTCGATGTCGATGATCTCGACGATGCGTCCGGGCCGAGGTCCCATCACCACGACCCGGTCGGCGAGCAGCACCGCTTCCGGTATGCTGTGAGTGATGTGCAACGCGGTCTTGCGGGTTTCCATCCACAGCCGCTGAATATCCATCGATATCTGTTCGCGCGTCAGCGCGTCGAGCGCGCCGAACGGCTCGTCCATCATCAACATGCTCGGGCCGTGGACGAGCGCGCGGCAGATCGACACACGCTGGCGCATGCCACCGGACAATTCGTAGGGCTTCTTGGTCTCGAATCCTTCGAGCCCGGTTGCCTTCAATAGATTCCGCGCGATCGGCTCATATTTGGCGCGTTCCAGCTTGCGAATGTCGATCTGAAGCATCACGTTCGACAGCACATCGCGCCAGTCGAGCATGATGGCTTCCTGGAATACGATGCCGACGTCGGTCTGCGGTCGATCGACGCGTTTGCCGGCAACCGTGATGGTTCCCGACGTATAGGGCTGCAATCCCGCGACCATCTTGAGGATGGTGGTTTTGCCGCAACCGCTCGGTCCCACGATAGCAACGAACTCGGATTGCTTGATATCGAGATTGATGTCGCCGCAGGCTTCGACCTCTCCGGTCTTTGTCTGGAATTTCTTGCCGACATTCGTCAGCCGGATGTAAGGTTGGCTCATTGCCTGCGAATTCCACTGTCAAATCACGCGAGACGAAAAGTCTCTCCGCGGCTTGCCGCGGAGAGACGGGATATCGGGGTTACTTTTTAGCGGGCATATACGGCGGCTGCGCCAGATATTCGTTGGTGTAATACTTATTCAGATCTGCCTGCGCGGTCAGGCCGGCGTATTTCTCCAACAAATCCTGGCTTTCCTGCCAGTCTTCCTTGGCCGACCAGAACAAGGCCTTGCCCTCGGTGTGCTTGGTGTTGGTGATCGTAAGCGTACCGTTGATTTCCAACAACGCGATCTCGGTGTTGAAAGCCGGTGCATGCTTCAAAAAGATCTCGGCCGCCTCATCGGGATGTTGCCGTGTATATTCCCATCCGCGTTGCGACGCCGCCAGAAAGCGCCTGAGTCGATCCTGATTCTTGGGATCCTTGACCCAATCATTGTTGATGATGATCGCGCTGCTCAAGGTCGAGATACCGGCCATGTCATAGAGCCTGGTCCAGCCCATCTTCACGCCGCTCTTGAGCTGCATGCGCGGACCCTGATCCATGAAATAGCCGAGCAAGGCGTCGGCCTGGCCGCCGAGAACGGCCTGTTCTTTCGCCGCCGGATTGGCGACGGTGACGAGCTTCACGTCGCTGACCTTCATGTCGAGCTTGCCCATGAAAGCGGTGAAGATCGCGAGACTGGCGTCGCCGGCAGTGATCGCAATCCGACTGTCCTTGATTTCCGCGACTTTGTTCGGCCGCGGATTGTCGGCGCGGTAGATGAACGCCATCGGGCTCTGCTGCAGGGTCACGCCGACGGCTCTGATCGGCATGCCGGCATTGATGCCGCGCATCATGGTCGCCGCATCGACATAGGACACCGGGTTGGTGGCGTTGGCAGTCAGCTGCGCGACCGTCGTCGAGCCGCTGCCTTCGAGGATCTCGACGTCGAGGCCGACGTCCTTGTAGAACCCCTTGTCCAGCGCCACGAAGAACGGCGCGTGCTCGCCATACAGCGTCCAGTTCAGGCGAAACGGAAACTTGTCGAGCGTCTGAGCGCCGGCCGGCGCGGTCAGCGTTATGGCGGCGGCCGCCAACAGCGATCGTAAAATCTCCCTGCGCTTCATGGTAATCATTTCTTCCCTACGATTTGTCTTCGCCTTCGCGGCGAAGCTCTATTTGACGTTCAATCAGAATTCGCTTCGGGCTACATGGTGCCTGACTCCACCCGATGGGTGACATGCCACGGGATCAGGAAGCTCTCCAGCAATTCAACGATGTAATAGAAAACCAGACCGATGATGGTCAGCGCTACGATGGTAGCGAACATCAGCGCGGCTTCCATGTTCGAATTGGTCACGAGCAGCAGATAGCCGAGGCCTTTGTCGGCGCCGACGAATTCGCCGACCACCGTGCCGGCGATCGCCAATGTCGCCGCCACTTTCAGGCCGCTGAACAGATACGGCAGGCTGGTCGGCAGCCTGAACCGCGCGAACACCTGCATGCGCGTAGCGCCCATCGAGCGCGCGAGATCCGCCATTTCCGACGACATCGAGCGCAAGCCGACGGCGGCGTCGATCACGATTGGAAAGAAGGAAATCAGGAACGCGACCAGGATTTTCGGCGTCGGTCCGACCCCGAACCAGACCAGGAACAATGGCGCAATCGCCACCTTGGGAATGATCTGGAAGAACAGCATTGTCGGCATCACGAGTTGATTGAAGCGCCGCGATGACGTGATCGCGATCGCCAGCGGAATTGCGATGCCGACCGCCAAGGCATAGCCCGCCAGCATTTCGTAGACGGTGATCCAGCCGTTACTGAGCAGCAGCGGAAGTTGACTGATGAAGGCGTGGCCGATGGCTGAGGGTGAAGGCAGCAGATAGGCCGGCACACCCCAGGCGACCACGAAAATCTGCCACACCAGCAGGAAGCACACGACGCCGGCCAGCGGTGTCAGCTTCCTGAGAATGCCGGTTGCGGCCGCGCTCGCCGCCCCGGTATCGGGTTTTGCAGAATCACTCACGAGAGCCATCGTTCCCTTCCCAGCCGACATCGTTCAATCGTGCGGCCTTGTTCAACGTATCAGAGGCTTCAAACCGGTAAAGCTGCCCGGGCCTCCGCCACGTTCATCATCGACTTTAGTACTGCATCCGGCAGCTCTATCCCCAACCCCGGCCCTGCCGGCACATGCAGGCTATCGCCGCGCGGACGGAACAACGGGTCCATCGTACCCCGGTCTGCGAGATATTGCGGGCCGTTGACTGCGGCGGGAAGCTCGAGGCCGGCCCAAGCGAAGAAATGCGCGGTCGCCGCCATCGATAGTTCGGGATCGGTGAGCCCTGAAGCAAACAGCAGCAGTCCGCTTTCCCGGAGAAGCTGCGCGATCCGCGTTGCGTTCCACAAGCCGCCGCAGCGGGCTACCTTCATGGCGATGCCGTCGAACATTCCCAGCGCAATAAACTCGGCCACTTCGACGGGCGAGATGATGCCTTCATCCATCAGGATGGGCAGCGCACCCTGGCGCTTCAGTGTTTGATAGGCGCGGATCCGATTCGGAGGCAGGGGCGATTCAAGCCCTTTAAGGCCGAGATCGGCGAACTTGGGAGCCATCGTCAACGCGGTGTCGAGATCGTAATTGGTATTGGCGTCGCACCAATGAAAGCCGTTAGGCGCGAATGTCACGATTGTGCGAACGAGCTCAAGATCGTAAGCCGGCGACTGCGGAGCGCCGACTTTGATGTTGAAGCTGTCGTAGCCAAGCGCGCTGCCCTGTTCCAATTGCTTTTCGACTCCGCCAAGCGTCGGAGACTGGATCGTCCAGCTGAGCTTGATTTGCTTCTTGCGCGCACCGCCCAAGAGATCGCTGACCGATTTGCCGGTCTGTTTGCCCCAGAGGTCGTAACAGGCCAGATCGACGCCTGCCTTGCACAACGGCTGACCAACCGAAAATGACGGCCGGATCGCGCGCTCCATGCGTGCATGAACGTCGGCAAGGTCGCTCGGATCGGCGCCAAGAATGGCGGGAGCAAGATAATGCCGCAAAGTCGATTCGACGCTTTCGACCGTCTCATAGGTCCAGGTTTCGATCGGCACGGATTGGCCCCAGCCTTGCACGCCGTCCTCGTCGGTCAGCCTGACCAGTATCGACGGCCGCGAACCCGACTTGAAGAACTTGAATTCTCCAAGCAGCGGATAGTCGAACCGTTTGATGTCGACCCCGGTAATCCGAGCCATCTTGGTCGCAATCCTCTCAAGGTTTCCTCGGCCCTCCCCTGTTTTGCGACCTTATCCTGGCGTCGCAGCGGGGTTGGCACCGAGTTTAACTATCTGGTTAGATCGGCGCGAGCAAAATTATCGGGCGACCGGAATTTCCTCCGAAAAGGATGCTTGGGCTGGACAGCGTCGGGTGCGCGGAATTCGCATGACTGACGCATATCCGTACTGTTTGGGCACGGGGCCCGGACCCGATCCGCCAACGCGGTCGCCTTCGCCGTGCGCGAGTCATGGCTTAGTTGCGGCCCTCGTAGAGGTCGCGGCCGAGCACGAGCGCGCGGATTTTGCCGTCGGCAATGCCCCGCTTGAGCATCCAGAAGCCGCAGTCGGGATGGATATATTTCACCCGGCCGACGCCCAGAATCTTGTCGGCATGCTCGATCGCACGCGCAATGGATTCAGCGGATTCGACGACCGTCTGCTTGATGTCGACGACGCCCAGACCGAAGCCGATCTCGGGCCGCAACTCCTCGAACACCGCGAGTTCCTCGGGCGGGCGATGCGCGTTCTCCATGACGATGTGGTTCACGTGCAGTCTGTTCAAATAGTCGATGAGCTTGTCCCAGCCGCCCTTCTGAATGGTCTGGCCGCCGTAATTGCCGAAGCACAGATGCACCGCAGGTACGGTCGGGATGGCGTCGAGCACCCGGTTCATGGCATCCGCCGCCCACTCCCATTCCTCCGGGCTCCCCGGCAGGTTGGCTTCGTCGACCTGGATCACATCCGCGTCGATATGCTTGACTTGTTCTGCCAGCACGTCGGCGATCGCCATGGTCAGTGCCGCCTTGTCCTTGTAATGGTTGTCCAGCAGCATCTTGGCGAGCATGTGCGGACCGGTCAGCGTGAATTTCAATGGCCGCGTCGCCAGCTTTCGCGCGCGCGTGCAAGCGGCCGGCAGATCGAGCGAGCCCGGACCGATGGCGCCATCAACCACGCCTGGCGGACGGCTGCGGAATTTATGATCCGACGATTGCTTGAACGCCAGCCATTCGGCCAACCCGATCTCGTTGCGCACGCCCGACATCGGTCGCACGAAATATTCGATCATGCCGTTGGTCTCGGGATGGTTGACATCGAACCGGTAAAGTTCGCCGTCGCACACCAGATCGATCCCCGCCTGCTCCTGGGTGTCGATCACGACGCGCGTCGCGTCGATCACAGCTTGCTCGGATGGCAGCGCCACCAGCCAGTCCGGCACCGGATAGGAGCCGACCGTGGTGGTAAGGATGCGGGCGTTTTTACTGGTATCTGAAGCTGACATTGATGGATGTTCCCTGGGGCTGGTTTTTTCTTGTTCGGCCTGAGCGCGTCAGGCGGTCAGACGTTTTGATCGTGCGGCCTTTGACGCGATTCGCGTTCCCTTCACCAGCGCGTCGAACTTGGCCCACACGATGGTCTCGTGTATTTCGTCGTTGCCGGCAAAACTGGCAAAGCCGCAATCGGTGCCGGCGATCACGCGCTCGACGCCGAAAGCATCGATCCAGCGCCCAAGCCGTTGCGCGACCGACTCCGGATGCTCCACCATGACGTTCGATTGCGTGATCATGCCTGGGATCATGATCACGTCGTCGGGCAGGTTCGCGTCGCGCCACGAGGTCCACTCGTGTTCGTGCCGCGGGTTGGCCGCCTCGAATGAAAACGCCCCGACATTCAGTCGCCCGAGAATATCGACGATATGCTTGATTTCGATGTCGTGGACACGTGGCCCGAAATTGATGCCGTAGCAGGTGTGGAAGCGGACCCTGTCCTTCGGAATGCCTCGCAGGGCGTGGTTGATCGCATGCACCCGCAGCTCGATCCACCGGCGGCACTCCTCCAGGCTCTTGTCCGGATGGCAGACATAATAGGTGACCAGATGGGGATCATCGACCTGGAGGACAAACCCTGCATCGACGATGGCACGATATTCCTCCCCGATCGCCTCGGCGAGGGCGAACAGGTAGTCCTCCTCGGACTTGTAGAAGGCGTTGCGGTTCCAGTCTTCGATACTCGACACCGATGTCGAAGGCACAAACGCATCAGCGACATCGACATCTTCCAATGCGGCTTTCAGATTGTCGAGATCCGTCCTGAGGGCTTGTCCGCCGCGGTATTTGACCTGGCCGGTGCAGAGATAATGGGTGTGCCTGGTGTGCACGTTGGCCAGTTGGGGGGCATAGAATTCGGGAAATTCCCGGACCTCGCGGGAACCGGCCCATGGGCTTTGATTCCGGTGGGTGCTGTCGGGCTCAAACCCGGCAAGGCGCTCGTTGATATAGGTGATGAAGCTCGGCTTGCTCATCTCGCCGTCATCAACGATGTCTATGCCAAGCTCGACCTGCTTGCGGACGATATCCGTTACCGCCTTGCGCACGCGGGCGTTAAACGCCGCATCGTCGATCTTTTGACCCTCGCGACGCGCGACGCTGATGGCGTGAAGCTCCGTCGGGCGCGGCAAGCTGCCGACATGGGTGGTGAGAATTCGATCGGCGCTATGCTTCATGGCGTTTCCGTTTTTTATTGGCGCCACGAACTCTAAGCCTGTTAACTATCCGGTTACAAGGGGGGCCGCCTCTGCCGATTGGCCTACTTTGAATGCTGGCTGCGGGCTTGCGTATGGTGCCGCGGATGTCTTTACGTCGGACGTCCGCTCTGCGCGCCGAATGCGGTCATTCCGCTGACTGCGTCCTTGCTGCAGCAGACATGTGACGGCTTCTTCGGGGCGGGTTCAACTCCGAAGCAGGAGGCCGTGCGGGTTCGTCAGGAGCGGATAACAGCCAACGCCACTGTAGGGGCACGCCATCCCTGAGTCTCAGGGCGGCCGCCCCCAGCGCCCCGATCAGCTGCGAGGCCCTGCCATGGACCCGACCCATCCGCTCTGACCCGGCGCGAGAACCACGACGGTCGCGCCTGGCTTCACCCGATCAAAGAGATCGATGACATCTTCGTTGGTCATGCGAA
>Ga0210410_10002615_pt1 | contig 16110 bp, 15 predicted proteins | sample IncBWC4MmetaG_FD_161058 | JGI IMG/M metagenome (GOLD analysis project Ga0210410, IMG submission 161058) | Forest soil microbial communities from Barre Woods Harvard Forest LTER site, Petersham, Massachusetts, United States - Inc-BW-C-4-M | ecosystem: Environmental > Terrestrial > Soil >... | reverse complement strand
CATGACAAGGTCGACGCCATATTTCGTGGCCGCGGCGCCGATGTCGTAGTCGGTGAGATCAGTGCCATGCTGCAGCAGCATGTCGCGCGCGTACGCGTGCATCTGATTGAAATAGTTGTACGCGCGGCGCGTCAGCGCTTGCTCGTCAGGTGTTTTGTGCACGCGCATGTTCATGCACGCATCTTCAGCCGAACCAATTTCGCGGCCGAGGACCGCGACGGCTTTGCGCTGCGTGGACGGAGTGAACTCGGTGTCCGCAACCAGATTTTGCTCAGCGTAGCCGCGCTTTTTTAGCGCTTTGAACACCCATTCGCTGAGATCCACTTTCGCGCCCATCTGCACTTTTCCTTCGTGAGGAAAAGCGCCTTCCGCGTGCGGAAAATCAAAATACATTTCGCTGTCCGTGTTCCACCAGGTTTTCACCAGGTCGCGATCCAGTGCGCCGTAAAACCAAACAGGATCGCCTTTGGTCGGAAGAAAAACCTGCACAAGGCGCTCCGTGGTGGTGTGCCAAAGCCCGGTGAAATAGATAATGTTCCAGCGATCCGTCAGCAGAATGCCGTCGCGGCTATCTTGCGCGAGTTTTTCCTGAAGCAATTTCGCGCGCTGCTTGTGCCATTCGAGCGGCAAGCGATCGTAAGTTGCAGGCTTTAGATCGTCGTCGGGTAGAAAAAGCCGGGCCGACTTTTCGGCTGCTGCTGGCGACGAAGACGCCGCGCTGCCTAGTGGATTTACGGCGCTGCTCACTGTTACCGCTGCGCCTGTTGCCGCGATGAATTCTCGTCTGCTGATCATTCGCTCCCCCTGTTTGATGTACTTTTCTGCAACGCTCTTAACACATTTTGACAAGGGAGGAAAGAAGAGCGTTCAAACGTTACGTCGGCAAGGCATGTTGAGGAAACAAACAACTTGAATTGCGAGTTCAAAAGTTGACTGTGAAAGCTGCTAAAATTTACGCGATGAATACGCGCTTTCTATTTCGAATTGTGCTGCCCGCAGTGGTGGCGCTGCCTTTGGGATTTGTGGGTCTGGCACTGGCCGCGGAGAATGAGCCGACGGTGCCAGGGCCGATGCTGATGCTTTTTTCGCCGGGACTGAAGCTGGCGGAATTGATTGCTCCGGAGTCGCACGGTTCGCTCGGCGCTACCTTTGGATGGTTTTTGCGCGTGGGCATTGCCGCGAATGCCGCATATTATTTTGTGATCTTTGCTCTGCTCGCTTATTTGGTTACTCGCCGCCGAACGGCCGCGCAATAGCTACGGAACAAACTTTCGCTTCCCTCGCTGGGACACGCTAAAGCACGCCCCTACAACACCTTTATAGGACTGCGCTACAGAGGCTGCGCACAGCCAGATTCGCTGTGCACGCATTGGCCCTCATGCGCTCACTTTTTCGGTGGCTAAATCTCGCAGGGATTGTGTGTATGGCGAGCGCGCGACGCCGCGTTCCGTGAAGATGGCGGCGATGTAGCGGGCTGGCGTTACGTCGAATGCCGGGTGCGCGGCGTGGACATCGGGCGCGATTCGAACGCCTTGGATGTGGGTTACTTCGGCGGCGCTGCGTTCTTCGATGGGGATGTGGTCGCCATTCGGAATGGAAAGATCGAAGGTAGAAATAGGCGCCGCAATATAAAAGGGCACGTTATTTTCTTTTGCGAGGACGGCGATTTGATAAGTGCCGATTTTGTTGGCGGTGTCGCCGTTGGCGGCGATGCGGTCCGCGCCGGTCACGATCGCGCCCACTTTTCCCGACTTCAGAAAATGTCCGACCATGTTGTCCGTGATGAGCGTTAGAGGAATGCCGCCGCGATGCAACTCCCAGGCGGTGAGGCGCGCGCCTTGGAGATAGGGGCGCGTTTCAGGTACCAGGACGTGGATTTTCTTTCCCTGTTCAAATGCGACACGAATTACGCCAAGAGCTGTGCCAATACCGCCGGTAGCTAAGGCTCCGGCGTTGCACTGGGTCATCACTTGGCCGTCGCGTGGCATGAATTCCGCGCCGTAACGGCCGATGGCTTCGTCGGTCGCTTTCTTTTCGAGATGGATTTGCTGGGCTTCGGCTACAAGAGCTTGCCTGATTTTCGCGAGGTCGGAAGACTGCTTGGTGAGCTCGACGAAACGAGCCTTCATGCGTTCGAGCGCCCAAAACAAATCGACCGCGGTAGGACGAGTCTTGGCGATCACGTCGCAGATTTGCGGGAATTCCGTGCGCAATTCTTCCACGGATTTTGCCGGCGAATGCAGCACGCCGAGAGCCACGCCCATTGCCGCAGCAACGCCGATTGCCGGTGCGCCGCGGATGACCATTTCGCGAATGGCGCGCGCGACTTCGCGGTAATCGGTGTAGGTGTGAGAGATTTCCTCGCCGGGAAGTCGGCGCTGGTCGAGCATGACCACACCGCGATCGGTCCATTCAATTGGCTGCGCCACGTACATGCGAGTTGGCAAATGTATTGGCAAACTAAGCTCCACCGTAAGTTCCATTGTAGCGGAGGCGCGGCGGAAAACGAATTTTCAAGGTGTGGGAGTTTTTGTGAACCCGTGAGTGCCAATGATAGTGGCGACGGCGATCATAGAGTTGTAGCCGAGATGGAGGAGAAAGCTGGCGAGGACGGTGCCGGTGTGTGCGCGAGCGAAAGTGAAGATGATGCCGACCAGAATCAGCAGGCCAACGATGCCCCAGGTCCAGCCGAGTTGGGAGCCGTGCATGAGTCCGAAGAGGACGCCGGTTAGCAAAATTCCCGGAACGATGCCGAACGACTTTGCAAAAAGCGGATAGAGATATCCGCGAAAAACAGTTTCCTCCACTAACGGAGCAACGAAGACGGCCATGGCCATGAGCAGTATGGCGCTGCTGCGATTCTTCAGGACCTCTTCGATGGGCATGTTCTGATTGGTATGGACCTGCGAACTGGCGATGAAAACAAAAATCGCCAAGCCACAACCGGAGAGAAAGTACGCCCAGGGATTGGCTTTGCCGGCGGAAAGGTTGGATTTCAGTTTTTTCCAGCCGAGAGACCGCCAGAAGGGTTTGCCGCGAAGAACGCCGAGTGTCACGTAAAGAAACAAAAAGATCGAGGCGTACCAAAGGAGATTGGTGCCGAAGAGAAACTGCGGCTTATTGAGCAGGTAGCGCTCAAGCTCCTTTGGAGGCAGGGAGCGATGCGGCGCGAAGTACAAAATCAGCGCCATCTGCACGAGAAAGAAACTCGAGAGCGCGTAAAAAATAAAGACGAAGAAGTGCGGCCACGACCAGGAGATGCGCAGGTCTTCCGGCAAAGATGGACGCGGGGTGTAAGCCGGGTTAGCCGCGGCGGCGTAGCTGATGGGGTCGCCTGCGAGTTGAGTAGCCGGGGCGTCCGGAGAAGTAGGTGCGGGGGCGGATGGAAGCGACAGATCCTCTTCGGGAGGCTGCGGTTCGTGGGACTCGGGTGGGTTGTCGTCGAAAAGGGTCATCGAGATTTTTTCGCTTTTTTGCCAGGCGACTTTCGCGGCCAGCCGCTCACCAAGGCCGCGGCTACCAGCGGCAGGAGCAATTCATGATGGCCAGTGATGGCGTAGCCGCGCGACTCCTCTCCTTTGCGGCTACGGTCAGAAGCTGTGGGGCGCCTTACTACATTCTGCAACGGACGGTAGTGCTGAATAAAGTCGAAGTTCGCGGTGGTAATCGGGCGAAGAGGAAGACCGAGGTTGCGCACTACGGAGACAGCTTTCAAAAAAACCTCGGGCAGAAGAACGGCGGAGCCCCAGTTTAAATAGATGCCGCCGGGATGCATTTGTTGCACGAGCGAGCAGAAGAGGCGGAAATCAAGGTGTGTGGCGGAGCCGAGGGCGGCGCCGTCGGCGGTGCGGTGCATGTGCGGGATGTCTGTGCCAATGGCGAGGTGCACGGTGACGGGAATGCGGAGTTTGTAGGCGGCGGCCAAGACGCTGGAGTCCGCGTAGGGAACATCGATTACGGCGTTGTCGAGAAATTGGCCAGCGGCTTCGCCATACCCAAGTCGCGCGCGCATGGCAATTTTTGCGATTTGGTTGAGGTACTCGCCGGTTTCCGTGGCCATGCCGAATGCGCCGGCACCGAGGCCGGTTTCGACATCTTCGGAGGTATTCCCAGCGAGGGCGATTTCGAAATCGTGGACGAGCGCGGCACCGTTCATTGCGAGCGAAGTTATGAAGCCGCGGCGCATGAGATCGATGAGCACAGGGCCGAGACCGACTTTAATTACGTGGCCACCGATGCCCCAGAGAATAGCTTTGCGCTGCTTGCGCGCTTGGTGAATGGCAGCGAGAAGGTTGCGCAGGTCGGCAGCGGCGAGGAAGTTGGGAAGTGAATCGAGAAATTTGGAGAGCGAGGGATTAGCGGCGGGGGGCTTGGCGAAATCGCGCACACTGACCTTGCTCTTGCGAGAAGAAAGTGGATAGGTATGGAGATTGGTGAGAGTGATGGGGCCGGTGGAGTATATGCTCATGAGCGACGGTTTACTGTAAGGCGAACGTTGAAGTCGTTGCAAGTTTATTCATATCTAGTGAAATATGCAGTGCCTGCGGCTTTCGTGGGCGTTCGGGTCGCGCCGGAACACGCAGCTGAGCCGGCGCTACTTCGCGGCGCTGGGGCTGTGGCCGTTGGGGCTTATGCCCAAGACGCGGGCTAGGGCTTGGCCGGTGTAGGACTTTTTTGTGCGGGCGACTTGCTCGGGCGGGCCCTGGGCTACGATGCGGCCGCCGCCTTCGCCCCCTTCAGGGCCTAGATCGATGACCCAGTCGGCTTGTTTGATGACATCGAGGTGGTGCTCGATGATTAGCACAGTGTTGCCGAGCGAGACGAGACGCTGGGGACGTCGAGGAGTTTGCGGACGTCGTCGAAATGCAGGCCGGTGGTGGGCTCGTCGAGAATATAAAGCGTGCGACCAGTTTGGCGCTTGGAAAGTTCCCGGGCGAGCTTGATGCGCTGGGCTTCGCCTCCGGAGAGCGTGGTGGCGGATTGGCCGAGCTGGACGTAGCCGAGGCCGACTTCTACTAACGTGGCGAGCTTTTGCTGTACTTGCGGAATGTTTTCGAGGAGCTTCAGCGCTTCCGAAGCGGGCATGTTCAGAACGTCCGAGATGGAATGGCCTTTGAAGCGGACGGCCAGCGTTTCGGAATTGTAGCGGCGTCCGCGGCAGACCTCGCAAGTGACGTAGACATCCGGAAGAAAATTCATTTCGATGCGGCGCAGGCCGTCGCCCTGGCAGGCTTCGCAGCGCCCACCTTTGACGTTGAAACTGAAGCGGCCGGGACGATAGCCGCGCTCGCGCGATTCCGGAAGCATGGCGAAAAGCTCGCGGATGGGCGCGAAGACGCCGGTGTAGGTGGCGGGATTTGAGCGCGGGGTGCGGCCGATGGGCGCCTGATCGATCTCGATGACTTTGTCGATCTGATCGGCGCCTGCGATTTCCCGATGCGCACCGGGTGGGTCTTGCGAGCGGTAGAGTTTCTGCGCGAGCGCGCGGTAGAGAATGTCGTTGACGAGCGTGGATTTGCCGGACCCGGAAACGCCCGTGACCACGGTGAGCAGGCCAAGGGGTAGGGTAACGTCCACATCTTTCAGGTTGTTCGCGCGGGCGCCGAGAATCTGGATGGCTTTGCCGTTGGGGCTGCGGCGCGTTTCGGGGACGGAAATATGCGCGGCGCCACTAAGATAGCGGCCCGTGAGCGACTCCGCGCTGGCGGCAATTTGCTCTGGCTTGCCATAGGCGACGAGGTAGCCGCCGGCGTCTCCCGCGCCGGGGCCCAGGTCAACAACGAAATCGGCGCGACGAATAGTGTCTTCATCATGCTCGACGACCAGGACGGTGTTGCCGAGATTGCGAAGCTGCTCGAGGGAGCCGAGGAGGCGATCGTTGTCTCGGGCGTGCAGGCCGATAGAAGGCTCGTCGAGAACATAGAGCACGCCGCGGAGACGCGAGCCGATTTGCGTGGCCAAGCGGATGCGCTGGGCCTCGCCGCCGGAGAGTGTGGCGGCGGAACGGTTGAGGCTGAGATAGCCGAGGCCTACGGCGAGGAGGAAATCGAGTCGTTCGGCGACCTCCTCTAGCGGGCGGCCGGCAACTTCACGCTGACGCGGGGTGATCTGCGCGAGGATTTTGTCCACGGCGGGGCGAGCGGCGCTGAGCGACAGTTCGGTGAAATCAGCAATGGACCAGCCTGCGAGTTTCACCGCGAGCGATTCGGGACGCAGACGCTTGCCGCCGCAAACGCTGCAAAGCGTGGCGGACATATATTGCGTCATCCACTCGCGATAGGAGTCGGAGTTGGAGTCGTCGAAATTGCGCTCCAGAAATTTCAGAATTCCGGTGAAGCGGTAGCCCTTGTCGGCGCGGGCTTGCTTGCGCGGATGGTTGCCCCGTTCATTGGAAGGCGGATAGCCGTACAAAATCAGGTTCTGCACGCGCGCGGGCTGCTTCTCAAAAGGTACCTGCAGATCGAAACTGTGGGCGTAGGCGCCAAGCTCGATGGTGCGTTTGAGCAGTGCGGAGCCAGAACCGGGGCCGAGGGCTCCGTCGAATAGCGGGCGAGTCCAATCGACGATGACGCGCGCGGGATCGAAATCGTATTTGGAGCCAAGGCCGTTGCAGGCGGGGCATGCGCCGTAGGGGGAGTTGAAGCTGAAGGAGCGCGGCTCAAGCTGCGGGACGGAGATGCCACAATCGGGACAGGCGAGCTTTTCGGAAAAGACGTGGTCCTTGCCGCCGACGATGGAAACAGTGACCAGGCCGGAGGCAAGCTTGAGCGCGGTGGCGATGGACTGCTCGAGGCGCGATGCGATGCCTTGCTTGACCAGCAGACGGTCGATGACGACTTCGATGGTGTGGTTCTTACGCTTGTCGAGGACCGGCGGCGCATCGAGCGGGTACAGCTCGCCATCAATGCGCACGCGGACGTATCCATCCTGCGCGAGCTTTTCGAGTTCCTTGCGGTAGGCGCCTTTGCGGCCGCGGACGACGGGGGCGAGGATCATGATGCGATCGTCGGCCTTGCAGAGGTCGCCATTGAGAATGGCTTGGACGATTTGTTCGCTGGATTGGCGGGTGATGGGCTTGCCGCAATTGGGGCAGTGTGGCACGCCGATGGAGCTGTAGATGACGCGGAGGTAGTCGTAGATCTCAGTAATGGTGCCAACGGTGGAACGGGGGGAGCGCGTGGTGGTCTTCTGCTCGATGGCAATGGAGGGGGACAGGCCTTCGATGACGTCGACCTCGGGGCGCTCCATCTGATCGAGGAATTGGCGGGCGTAGGCCGAGAGGGATTCTACGTAACGGCGCTGGCCTTCGGCGTAAATGGTGTCGAAGGCGAGGGAGGACTTGCCAGAGCCTGAAAGCCCGGTGATAACCGTGAGGGAGTTGCGGGGAATTTCGACGCTAATGTTTTTGAGATTGTGCTGGCGTGCGCCGCGGACAACGAGTTTCGTCAGGCCCATGATCCTGAAACGCTCCCTCCACAGGAGCCCTGGCGCCTAGTGGGTAGACTAGGGCCAGAATAACTCTTCACGGTAGCAGGGGCGAGTTGCTGGGTCAACCTAGAGCGAATTGCGGTGGCGTCCTAATTTGCCCTCGCATCCCCCCTGACGCTCGCGTAGTTATGTATGGATGGATCAGAAGTGTCGCGGGTGTACCCCTCCCCCCCGGGTTTCTCATAAGTGTTCATTCTAAAGGAAGTTAAAGTCTTTTATTTTGATACACTTTTGCAAGTGTTGATTCTAAAGACCTTGCCGACGCCTTAAAGGGACGAACAAAGGGCCTTGGTAAAGAAAAAACGCCAGCAGGGAATGCTGGCGCTACAAAATCCACGACCTAATTATCCAGCGCTTACAGTACACGAGTGGTAACCGTTTGTCAAGGAAAAAAAGCAAGTGTCAAGCATGGGGACCCATGCGGAAAAGAACATAGAATCAGAATAGCCGAAGCAGGACAGTACCCGAATTTGCGGACACCTTGTGCTTACAGCAAACCCTGTAGACTATTTCTGCTACGGGTAAAATTTTGCGGGGGGTGGCACGTTTTTACTCGGATTTAGCCAGCAATATGCTGAGGACGAAGGACTTAGAGATGGCGTTCAGGTTGCACCCCAGAGAACGTGGGGGACGCGAGCCGAGGATCCCTTTAGGGGATTGAGGGCTGGGCCGGTTCGCTCGTCCCCCTTTTTCACTTTCGCCGATTGGCCCCGGATTCCTACTCGGGCGTCAACCCCCAAACACCCCTAAACACCCCCAAACAGACGGTTACGCGCGGCGAAAGTGCGCCCTGCGGTCAATTCTTCTCGCAAGTACCCAAATACAAAGTTTTAGTTTCTGATGAGGAGTCGTAACAGGATTCGTGCGTGGCTGTAAGACGCGCGTGGAAGGCTGATGCTAAGTCCAAGAGCGGGATATGTAGTCGCTCATGGTCATGAAGAGCATTATGGCGAGCCAAAAAACGGAGGCGACAATGACCAACTGAGTACGCTTGGGGCTGTACTTGGCGTGCATAAAGAAGAGAACTACGAGCGCAGCTTTGAACACAGCGATGGTCAGCGCGACGATGATGTTCAAGCCTGGGAAGTACGCGTTAAGGTCGACAGTGGCGGCGAAGACGGTCAGGATGGTGCAAACCATGAGAGCGCCGAATATAGTGAAGTAGACCTTGGGTGAAACAATATGTTCCGACACGCGCTTGCCTTTCTTCGTATCTTTTCGAGGTACCGTTGTCAGTGACGATCAATCAGATAGAGCAAAGGGAACAGGAAAATCCACACTATATCTACGAAGTGCCAGTACAAGCCGATATTCTCGACTGGCGTGTTGTATTCAGGCGTGAAACGGCCACGCAACGATTCTTTGAGAAGCCAAAGGAGCAGGCCCGCACCGACAATCATGTGCAGGGCGTGCAGTCCGGTCATGCCGAAGTACAGCGAGAAGAATAGTTGTGCGTGGGCGTTGGTGGCCGCGTCGGCACCGGGCTCGAAATTAAAATTCCAGCCGGGAATGTGATGTTCAACGTATTTGTCGTGGTACTCATAAGCTTTGATGCCCAGGAAGACGGTTCCGAGTATCAGGGTGGCGATGAGGAAAATCGGGAGGAGCTTTTTCTTGCCAACCTGAGAGGCCCAGACAGAAAGCGCCATGGTCAAGCTGCTGGCGATGAGCACGACGGTATTCAACGCGCCGGGCCAAAGCTTGATGGTCTTGCTGGCCTCGCTGAAGACATCGGGATAAGTGGAGCGGTTGAGCGTGTAGGTCATGAACAGGCCGCCGAAGAAAAGTACTTCGGTGGACAGGAAGATCCACATGCCGAGCGAGGCGGTCTCCCGCTGCTGCTCCAACGTTCTATATTGTTCGTACAGTTCTCCGGTGCGGTGCACGCGGGGGCTCCTCTAAAATTTAGTCGTCTCCGTGCGCTAGTGCAGGCGCACCACTTACATCCAGGCCGAGATCCGGCCGGTTATCGTAGTCGTACGGTTCCCAAGTGACTTCGGGGGTGACCTCGAAATTTTCGGTCGGCGGCGGCGAAGGCGTTCGCCATTCGAGCCCCGTACCGGGCCAGGGGTTGGGACCGGCCACTTCCCCGTAGCGCATGGACCAGGTGAGATAAATCATGGGCAGCAGGTAGCCGAGCGCGAGGATGGAGGCCCCGGCGGTAGACATCACATTGAGCACTTGAAATTCAGGGGGGTAGCTGGCGTAGCGGCGGGGCATGCCCAGGTAGCCAAGAATAAATTGGGGAAAGAACGTGAGATTGAAACCGAGGAACAGGATAATCGCGGCGATGCGTGCGAGAAATTCCGGATACAGCTTGCCGGTGATTTTGGGCCACCAGTAGTGCAGGCCGCCAACGTAACCCATGACCGCGCCGCCGACCATGATGTAGTGGAAATGAGCGATGACGAAATAAGTGTCGTGGAGATGAATATCCAGGCCGAGACACGCGAGGAACAGGCCGGTGAGGCCGCCGATCAAGAACAAGCCAATGAACCCGAGGGCGTATAGCATCGGCGTGTCGTAGGATATGGAACCTTTATAGAGCGTGGAGGTCCAATTGAAGACCTTGACCGCGGAGGGAATCGCAACGAGATAGCTGAGCAGCGAAAAGGTGAGCGCGGCGTAGGTGGATTCGCCGGTGAGGAACATGTGGTGGGCCCACACAAAGAAGCCGATGACGGCGATGGCGATACTGGAGCCAGCGATAAAGGAGTAACCGAAGATGGGCTTGCGCGCGAAGGTGGGGATTATTTCGCTGATGACGCCCATGGCCGGCAAAATCATGATGTAAACCGCGGGATGGGAGTAGAACCAAAACAAGTGCTGGAAGAGAATGGGGTCGCCGCCGAGCGCGGGATTGAAAAAGCCGAGGTGGAACATACGCTCCAAGCCGGCGAGCAGCAGCGTGATAGCAATCACGGGCGTGCCGAGGATGAAGATGATGCTCGTAGCGTATTGCGCCCAAACGAAAAGCGGCAGTCGGAACCAGGTCATGCCGGGGGCTCGCATGGTGTGCACGGTGACGATGAAGTTCAAGCCCGTCAGAATGGAGGAGAAGCCGTTGATAAAGACGCCGAGAACGGCAGGGGTGACAGCCGAATTGGAATAGACACTGCTAAGCGGCGTGTAAAAAGTCCAGCCGGTATCGAGGCCGCCGGTTGAAAAGGAATAGAGAACGAAGCAGCCGCCGATGAGATAGATATACCAGCTCAGAAGATTGATTTTAGGAAAGGCCAGATCCTTTGCGCCGATCATTATGGGCAACAGGAAGTTGCCCAGAACGGCAGGGATCGACGGGATGAGGAAGAAGAAGATCATAGCCACGCCGTGCATGGTGAACAGCTTGTTGTAAGTTTCCGGCGTAACCAGCAAACCCTTGGGGCTGAGCAGGTGAATGCGAATCATGGTGGCGAATGCGCCGCCGATGAAGAAAAAGAAAGTGACGGAAGCGAGATAGAGCAGGGCGATGCGCTTATGGTCTGTGGTAAGCAGCCACGAACGAAGGCCGTACGTGGCGTTGAGATAATGCTCGCGCGGCATTTGATTAACCGCTGCTGGTGTGGCGCTCATAGCTATTTCTTCCCCGTGGCCGGCGCAACTCCCGCGCCCTTGGTGGGCACTGGTTGCGACTGGAGAGACTTGATGTACGAGGTCAGATCAATAATCTGCTCCTCGGTCAATTGCCCCTGAAAGCTGGGCATTAAGGGCGCATACCCGGCCACGATTTTAGCTTGCGGGTTCAGAATCGATTCACGTAAATAGGCGTCGTCCGCGGTCACGGCGGAACCGTCGGCCAAGAGGACGTTTGCTCCGTATACACCATTAAGGGACGGAGCTCGGCCGGTGCCGTTGGATAAATGACACGTATTGCAAGCCTTCTCCGAGAAGAGCTTCTCTCCCGCGAGGACCGGATTGGCGGTGGCCTCAGACGAGCCCGACAGCCAGGCTGCATACTCCATAGGCTCCATTACCGTTACCCACCCGCCCATCAGAGCATGGTTTGTGCCGCAATACTGCTGGCAGAAAAAGTGATAGCGCCCAGCCTTGGTGGGGCGGAACCACATCGTATTGTAGTGCCCGGGAACAACGTCCATCTTGACGCGAAAAGCGGGGACGGAAAAATCGTGAATGACATCTTCACTGGCCAGGATGAGCTTGACGTTGCGACCGACGGGAACGTGGAGTTCATTGATCTCGCGCAAGCCAGTGGGTTGCTGAATCTTCCACATCCACTGCTTCCCGATCACGTAGATGTCGAGCGTATCCATGGGAGCGCGGCGATAGTCGACATACACGACAGCGCCCCAACCGAACATGGTCAACGCCAGGAGCAGAGGAACGACGATCCACGCAGTCTCCAACCGCATGTCTCCATGAATCGGAACGCCTACCTCACCGGGATGTTTGCGGCGGTACTTAAAAAAGAAATAGATTACCGCGATGGTGATGGCCACAGCGAAGAACGCGCAGATCGCGGTGATGTACGCCATCAGCCCATCGACACTCATGGCGAAGTTCGAGGCTTGCTCGGGATAGAGTGGTAGATCCGCCTGCACAGTCTTATTTTGCTCCTTGGTGCGCGCCGCCCTGCGTTAGTGGGCATGAACTATTTGACGCCGCGTGAACATCCCTGCGGCGGAAAATCAGAATACCCGCGACAATGCTGAAGATGGTCAGAATGCCACCAAGCCGAATAACTCTCAGAATGGTGGCACTATAGCGGGCAGTCTCCGGATCGTAATGAAAGCAAAAGAGCAGCAGATGGTCGATCGGTGTTCCGATTTTTCCCGCGGAAGCGTCGACCAAGCCAAGACGCACATCGCGCGAAGGGTACTCGACACCGTAGAAATAGCGGGAGATGCGTCCATCCGGGGTGATCAGCATGATGCCGCTGGCGTGGGCGAAAAGATTATTCTTTTCGTCGAAGGAATAACGGAAATTGGCGGCGGAGGTCAGCGCGTGAATCTGCTCCTCTTTCCCGGTGAGAAAGTGCCAGCCGGCGACGGTTTCCGGACGACCGTAGTGCGACAAAGCTGCTGCTTTTTTCTTGGCAGCCATATCCGGAGTTTCGCGCGCGTCAAAGCTGACAAAGACGACTTCGTAGTCTCGCCCGGCGTTGAAGGAGAGCATCTTTAGCGAACCGACGACTCCTTGCTCGATCTGATTGCAAAGCATGGGGCAGCCGTAATAGACCAGCGCGAGCAGCACCGGCCTATGGCCGAAATATTGGCGCAACTGGACATCGCGGCCGGACTCATCGCGAAAAGTGAGGTCGAGGGGCAATTGTGCATTGAGTTGAGGCTCGAAGCCGACGTTCTGGAGCTGCGCGGGCAAACCGGAGGAGGATTTGCCGACGTTATCCGGAATCGTCTGCGCTGCCGCGGCAACAGAAAGCGCGAGCAACGCGATAATCCCGGTGATGGAACGAATACAATTCATGGTCTTATTTCTTCTTCTTTTCCGCCGGTGGCGTAGAGGCAGCCGGCAAACCTTTCTCGGCAAGAATCTTCATGGCGTCTTCCACGGAAATCTGAGCAATGCCGTTCGTTTGATCGACCCAACCCGCTTGCTCATTGGCCTGCGTATCTTCGTGCAACTTCTCGCGTAAATCAGATTGCGGGTCATTCGTGTGGCCGGGAACACCTTGCAGGCGAGGCTCCGGCGGCATGGTCAAGTAATCCTTACCCATTTCCTGGCGGACCGGGGGAGGCGGCGTGTCCGACTCCACGGCCAACTTTGTTGTGGCGCGAAGAATAAAAACGCACACGACGTAGGAGAGAATGACCGCGACGGCCAGCACCGCAAGGTAGACGTAGATTGTGCGAGCCTTGACGTCGCGGGTTTCAAAAGCGACGGTATCGTGCTCAGGGACCGCACCGGCGTTGTGAGCCGAGTTGTGAGGCTCAGTGCTCATCGTTTGCAATAGCCTCCGCTAGCTTTGGATCGCCGACTGGGAGAACCGGGAGTTGCTTCAGTTGCCCAGCAAAGAAAAAGAACCACAAACCGCCGAGGGCAAGCGCCGCAGCAAGATCCCAAAGATTGGGTATGGCGCTCGGAGCAAATCCGGGGCGAATGTACCAATAGAGATCTACCAGGCGCATAAAGATCAGCCAAATGGCCACGGCGGGTAGAAGGTTGGGATTGCGCTTGAGGTCGCGCGAGAGCAGCAAAAAGAATGGGACAAAAAAGTGGAAGATGAGCACGATTACCGCGACCACACCCCACTGACTGTGCAGGCGTGAATAGTAAAACGTGATTTCCTCCGGCTGGTTGCCGGACCAGATGATCAGCAACTGCGAAAATTCGAAATAAGCCCAGAGCATCACAAAAGTCAGCAGCAGCTTGCCCAGATCGTGAATATGGCGCGGCTGCAGAATGCCGGAGAGGGGGCCGGTGCGGGCTAGCAGCACCACTATAGCAATCATAAGCGACATGGAGGAAATAAGCTGACCGGCCACAAATATAAAGCCGTAGATCGTTGACGCCCAGTGGGGAGTGAGGGACATCGCCCAGTCGATCGCTGCGAAAGTCATAACAAAAACGTAAAGAATGATACCTGGCCCGGCAAGCACTTTGAACCGGCGGCGAATCGAGTTGTCCTCAGGGTTGGCATCTTGTTCGCGCGACCAACGATTGAAGAGAAAAACGAGAATACCCCAAACCACGAAATAGAGGATGGCACGGACGCGGAAGCCGTTGGGGGTCAGATAGCTCCGCTGGAATTCCGAGAGGGCACCTTCGCCCGACGGAGGCGCGTTGAGCCAAGCTCCATAGAGATACTTCATGCCAAAAAAGATAGGCACGAAGAGAACGGCCAGGAGTGAAATTGCTCGAGTGGCAGATTCCAAGGGGCGGCGAATGATGATACCCCAGTTGCCACCGGTCAGGTGCTGCAACATCAGCAGACCCAGGGAGCCCAGAGAAAGCCCTAGAACAAACAGGAAGGCCAGGAGATAAGACGGGAAGAACCGGTCAGGAGCCTTGATAATGCCGATGAGGGAAATCACCAGGCCAACAACGCCGGCTAGCAGCGCGCGCTGGCGGATGCGATCGATGCTGTCGGGCGCTCTGTAGTCCTGCGGGGTCATTCGGGCTTTCCTCCGGGCGCGCCTTCGCCGTGACTCTCCGATTTATTCTCCGCAGGCGGATGCAAAACTTTTTCGCGCACATCTGGCGGCAGCTCAGAAATTTTGGCGTTGCGGCTCAACTGCAGGGCGCGAAGGTACGCCACGATGGCCCAGCGATCGCGCGGCGGAATTTGCGCAGAATAGCCGAGCATGGCGCCGAAGCCGTTGGTGATGACGTCGTAGATGTAGCCATTGGGCACCTGGCGCAAGCGATCCTGATGATAGGAAGGTGGATGTTTCATGCCGCGCATGGCCACCATGCCATTACCGTCACCCTGCAAACCGTGACACGGCGAGCAGAAAATCTTGTAGCGATTTTCGCCGCGCTCGAGGAGTTCCATATTGAGGGGCAGCGGGAATGCGTTGGACTCTTTTCCAACGGCCATTTCGTCTTCGACCAGCGCGCCGCGCGCGACGGTATTTTCCACGAGCGGACGCGCGGAGCGGCCGTCCGTAAAGAAATCGGAAGGCCAGAGCGGCCGGTCTTTAGGTTGCTCTGCCATGTCTTGCCTCAGGCTGCAACCACCCAGCAAAAAGAGCGAAGCGGCAAGCACACCACGGAGAAGCGATGAGTTAGTCATCTTCGACCTCGATGACATGCGCGGCGTGTAGCGTTTGGAGAAAGCGCGCCGATTCGGACAGATTGAATTTTGGATCGCGCGCTTCGATGCACAGGAAAAACCGGTCGCTGGTGGCGTGCCTGACGAAACGTTGCACATTGAAGAGCGGATGATGCGGGCGAGGGAGACCATTTAACGCAAGCATGCCAAATACGGCGGACAGTGCGGCGCCGAGCACGGTGAGTTCGAAGGTGACGGGAATAAAGGCGGGCCAACTGTTCAGCGGGCGTCCGCCGATGTTGACCGGATAGGCGATGACGGACACCCAATACTGAAAGAAAAAGCCACCCAGACCACCTGTCAGACCGCCGATCAGCGTGATCAGCGGCACTTTGTTTCGCTTCAGGGCGAGCGCTTCGGAGAGCCCCTCAAGCGGAAAAGGCGTGTAGGCTTCGATCCGGCGATAACCGGCCTCGCGAGTTTTCTCCACGGCGTGGATAAGCTCGTGCGGCGTCGGGAACTCGGCCAGGACCCCGTAAATGTGTGAGCGATGTTCCATCACTGGTGATCCTCGGAGGTCTCAGCGACCAATTCACGCATCTCAGCGATCGAAATTGCGGGCATCACACGGACAAAAAGGAAGAGCAACATCACGAAGAGCCCGATTGTTCCGGCGAACGTCGCGTAATCCCAAGCCGTCGCCGAGTAACGTCCGAAGGCAGAAGGCATGAAGTCTCGTGTCAGGCTGATGACTACGATTACAAACCGCTCGAGCCACATGCCGAGGTTGACGACGAGGGACATAACAAAGAGCAGCGGGATGTTGGTGCGGGCCTTGCGGAACCACAGCAATTGCGGGGTCAGAATGTTGCAGAGAATCAGCGCGTAGTAGAAGTGGCTGTAGGGACCATGGAAGCGCATCTTCGTGAGGT
>Ga0210410_10002614_pt1 | contig 16113 bp, 15 predicted proteins | sample IncBWC4MmetaG_FD_161058 | JGI IMG/M metagenome (GOLD analysis project Ga0210410, IMG submission 161058) | Forest soil microbial communities from Barre Woods Harvard Forest LTER site, Petersham, Massachusetts, United States - Inc-BW-C-4-M | ecosystem: Environmental > Terrestrial > Soil >... | reverse complement strand
CCATTTCGCGTTTTTGCGAAAAGATCAAACGGCGCGACCTCCCAAAGAAGTGATCATCTATGACGGAAAACGAGATCAGCAGTTGTTGGGTTTGGCCCGTTGGCGAAGTGCGGAGGAGCTACCGAGGTTTTCGAAGCGGAGACTTCAAAGTCACCATAGACTAATGCAATGCATTAAGAAACCCCATGTCGTCGCTCATTTTTCAAGCGCGTGCTTCGCTCGCAGCGCACGGGATGTGTGGTACACGTGATGCTTCTGGAACACGTAGTGCCCGATCAACCATCCCGCGGTGCCGCCCACAAGTACGTCGCTCGGGAAATGTTCTTGTCCCAAGACGCGCGTCAGGCTTACCCCCGAGGCGACAGAGTACACTCCCACTTGCATCCACTTCGACGGATACTCGCCTGCCAATACCGCTGCAAGTGTCCACGCTAGAGTGCTGTGTGCCGATGGAAACGAGCCGTTCGAACCTGCGGTCGACGAAAAAAAGTTACCTGCCGCATTGTTGAAGAGAGGACGCTCCCGCCGAAAGATGATTTTCGTGACTTCCTCCACCACCACGCTATCTGCAAGCGCTTCACCGCTCAAGATGCCCGTCTCGCGCGCGTGGGCACTGCCATTGAAGAGTCCAACGCCATACAACCCAACCGGCACGGCAATCTCGCAGCCTAATAGATAGTTCGACGCATTCACACTGTCCTTGTTGAAGCTTCGGTCGCGCGATACGTTGCGCATGGCGTCCGTGTCGGTTGCCAGTGTCAAACCGGTCGCCGCCCCCAGCGGCAGCAACCAAATCAGGTCATGCGTCCTGATCCGCACCGGGCTCGTCCAGATCGGAATCTGATCCTTGAGGATCGCCAGTGGCAGCCCCTTCTCGGACACAGCAATTTGCGCTGACGGAGCGTCAGGCAAGGCATCTTCCTCAGCAACTGTAGGAGTGGCCACAGCAGCGGCGAGCGGGGAGGTCGCGGGACATATATACGCCGAGATGCAGAAACAGGCCGCAATGCATCGGAGAATACCGCGAATGGAGATCATGCCAGTCATCCGTCACCGTCAAGCAAAATCCAACACGTGCGGTTGGACCCACCGTAGTCCTCAATAAGTAAGCCCAGCCGAGTCTCGCGTGCGGTTGGACGTCAACGCCTCATCGCGATTGCAATTCGCCGGTCCTTTGTTGAAACGTCGCTAAGCCGGAGATCCAGCTGATCGAGTAGTGACAACTTTATTCTCATGCTCCCTTGGCACATACCCTGTCCGGCCCCATCCGTCCTCCGTGGTCAACATTATTGCGACGGCAACGGCGGGCTTGAGGACTTCTGGTGCTTCTTTGCGATCGCGTGCCCAAGATCCGGAAGGAATTCCTTCACCACGCTGAAGGCAATATTGCTGGACATTGTAATGCCGAAACTTACAGCCGGTGATGAAGGAAGCCAATCTTTCAGGCTACACATGGCATGTTAACCGTCACACCATCGCCAGCCGGTTGGCGATGGCCGGGGTGAGTCTGCAATCCATTGGCGAACTGCTCGGACACAGCAGCCACTCGATGACCTTGCGGTATGCTCATCTCTGTCCTACCTTTAATGCGGCGTCTGTGGAACGGCTGTGCCAGACCGCAGAGCAAAGGGGCACTAAAACGGACACTGCCACTTTTGATACCCTTGAGAGCAGTGCCACAGCGGTACAGTAAGTACATGGAATGAAAAGCGTTATGAACGAATTGCGAAAGTGGCGGAATTGGCAGACGCACCAGACTTAGGATCTGGCGGGGCAACCCGTGGGGGTTCAAGTCCCCCCTTTCGCACCAGCTCTCGGAATGAATCAGCAGAAGAAGAAATGAGCCGTATGAGCCAGCAGAATCCTACCTTCCAATTGAGCCAGACGGCGGACTACCGCGACAACTATTCCAACAGCGTGCAGGTTCGCGTGAGCGTGTGGGACTTCTTTCTGACGTTTGGCACCGCACGCCAGGATTCACCCGATGCGGTGAACGTCACGAATTTTCAAGGTATTTATCTCAGTCCCCAACAGGCGAAAGCGTTGTTGAATGTACTGGCGCAAAACGTGAAACAGTACGAGGAGACGTTCGGCGAAATGCGGCTTGAACCTGCAACGGTTGCTCCCAACGGTCCTGTCCACTAGATCTGGCATTGAATGCCCTCGCCCCCTAGCGCGCCGCGCAGAACCTTTCTGTTCTACGAGCCCAGTACTGATCGTCCGCTACCGCTGTGGATGCTGTTCCCGATCTTCTTTGTCGCCGTGTATCTTGCACACGGGTCGCTTTTGCGGTTGCCGTATTACTGGGATGAAGCTGGCTACTACATTCCGGCGGCCTACGATTTTTTCCGCACCGGATCTCTGATTCCGCATTCCACGCTGACTAACGCACATCCGCCATTGCCAACTGTGCTGCTGGCAGAGTGGTGGCGGTTCGCGGGATTCGTTCCATCTGCGACGCGCACCTTGATGTGTATCGTCTCCTCGCTTGCCTTACTGGGCGTATACCAACTGGCGCGACTCCTCACAAATACACAGGTTGCGATCGCGACGACATTTCTGACGGCGCTCTACCCTGTCTGGTTTGCGCAGAGCACCCTGGCACACGCTGATATGTTCGCGGCGGCCGCTACGATTTGGGCGCTAGCAGCCTACTTCAGAAGCCTTGGCGATACCGCTGCCGGGCAGACGACGTACGGACCATTGATTCAAGCTGCTGTGCTGTTCTCAGTCGCAGCGCTGGCAAAGGAGACCGCGATTGTGAATGCAGTCGCGCTCGCAGCGTGGGAGGTTTTGCGCGTTTTACGCAAGAAAGTGCCAGCCCGTACCGGCGTGCTCCGCGCCCTTCTCCTCTGTGCTGCGGCGATACCCCTTGTTGCCTGGTATGCGTACCACAAGCATGAGACCGGATTCGTCTTTGGCAATCCGGAATACCTGCGGTACAACGCGACTTCGACGCTGACCCCGTTGCGTGTTTTGCTCGCCTTCGGACATCGCGTCTTTCATGCGACGGCGCATATGAATATGTTTGTGCCGACGATCTGCATGGTCGCTGCGATGTTTCTGCCGCCACGCATCGAGAGCGACATTGACGCCGTTGCTGTGGCACGGCCGGCTGCGCGGCATCGTCCTTTGATACTGCTCATCATTTTGGTGAACCTGGTCCTGTTTTCTCTGCTCGGTGGCGCGCTGTTGACGCGGTACCTGCTGCCGGTTTATCCGCTGGTGCTGTTGGCTGCGGTGGCGACCTGGTGGAGGCGAGTTCCGCAGTGGGGCTGGCTCGTGGCCTTCTCCGCGGTCGCTTTCTTTCTCGGCCTGGTGGTGAATCCGCCTTACAGATTCGCGCCAGAAGACAATCTGGCTTACCGCGACATGATCGTCCTTCACCAACATGCGGCGGCAAGGCTCCTGAAGACCTCGCCAACCGCGACAGTTCTAACCGCGTGGCCCGGAAGCGACGAGTTGAGCAAACCATGGCTTGGGTACATCAAGACGCCGTGGCGAGTCGTCACCGTGGACAACTTCACCCGCGAAATACTGACAGCGCCGGCGAATAGCTCGGGTGCCGCGAACCTAGCGTTTATCTTTTCGACGAAATATGCACCGGCGGCCCTGCCGTTCCGGCTGGGACAGCAGAATGAGAAATGGGAGCGAGGCTACTTCGGATTCCATGAGGATGTCGGCCCGACCGATGCTGCTGCGCTGCTGGGCGGTCGCGTCATCTGGTATGAAGAGCGCAAAGGCCAGTGGGCGGCATTGCTCGCGCTTCAGTCGAGCGACCTGCACTAGAAATCGCTTGCGAAGCCGAGAATTATAATGGCTAGGCAGTGATCCTTTCTTTTTGTTACCGCGTACTGTTTGTATCAATGCTTCTTGCGTTGGCCGATCCGGGCTGGTCGCAAGCATCCAAAGCCGCTGCACCGGAAGACCTGAACGGCCGCGTCGTGCTCGTGCTTCCGTTTGAGAATCACACCGGTCAGAAGAGTCTCGATTGGATCGGCGAGTCGTTTCCAGAGACCTTGAATCAGGCGTTCTCAAAGGCCGGATTTCTACCGCTGACCTTCGATGACCGGACTTACGCGCTTGACCATCTTGGGCTGCCGGTTAACTTTCGCCCATCACGCGCGACGACTTATCGACTGGCACAGACCCTGGACGCGGACGTCGTGGTTGTCGGCAGTTACTCATTAGCCGAACAGCGTCTGACGGCAACGGCGCAGATGCTGTTTGTGAAGACTGTCCGCATGGGCGCGCCGGTGATGCAGGAGGGAGACCTCTCTCAGCTTCTGGACGCCGAAGGCACCATGGGCTGGCAGTTAGCGCGGTCCCTGGATCCGACCTTCACCGTTACACAGGCGGATTTCATCGCTCAGATGCAAAAGCCGAGACTCGACGCTTATGAGAATTTCAACCGCGGTCTTGTCGAAGCTGACAGGAACGAGCGCATGCGTCACCTGAAGGAAGCTGTGCGTCTGGCGCCGGCTTACGCACCAGCGTCGCTCGCGCTGGGCAAGGCCTATTTCGCCGCCCAGGAATGGGAGCAAGCTGCCGCGACTCTGCAACACGTTGCGAAGACTGATCCGCTGGGGCAGGAAGCCGCCTTCTATTTTGGTCTCGCGTCTTTCTACAGCGGGAACTATCCGCGTGCCGAAGACGCGTTCGCTTCGATTGCCGTACAGTTGCCGCTGCCTGAGGTAGTGAACAATGAGGGAGTCGCCGCCAGCCGCCATGGCAAGGATGGCGCTGCAAAGTTCCAGCAGGCGATCGCACTCGATCCGGAAGATGCGGACTACCACTACAACCTGGCAGTTGCGATGCGCCGGGACCATGAATACACGGCTGCGTTGAAGGAAGCTGAACGGGCGGCGGCTCTGCGACCAAACGATACCGAAGCAAGCGCTCTGGTGAAAATCCTCGCTAAGGAGGCTGGCAGCAGTAGCCCAGCTGTCGCCGTGAGCAAGCCCACAGCGAACGACGAAGACGCCCAGCCACTGGAACGCATCAAGCGCACGTACAACGAAGCATCGTTTAAACAGGCAGCTTTTGCGCTGGAACAAATGAAAGCGGCGCGCGGCAAAGGTGCTTTGTGAGATGCGGTGCACTAGTTGCGTTTGCGGCGTTGGCTGTCGCTTTATCGACTGCGAGCTGGGCGCAGAAGCACGAGAGTGCGCCGGTCGTTCTGCAACTCCGCCTGCGCGACACAATTCAGCCGGTTACCGCCGCCTATGTCGCACGCGGGCTTGCTCAGGCAGCCTCACAACACGCTGACGCGATCGTCCTCGAATTGAGCACGCCGGGTGGGCTTCTCGACTCGACTCGCGACATAGTTGAAAAGATCGAAGCTTCTCCTGTGCCTGTGATTGTTTACGTCGCACCCTCTGGGAGCCGCGCGGCCTCCGCTGGATTTTTCGTCCTCGAAGCAGCAGACGTGGCGGCCATGGCGCCGGGTACAAACGCCGGAGCTGCGCATCCGGTTTTCGCCGGCGCCCAGCCAGACCCGATCCTGAAACAAAAAACCGAGAATGACGCAGCGGCATTTCTGCGCTCGTACGTCGAGCGTCGCGGCCGAAATGTTGCCGCGGCCGAAGACGCAGTGCGAAATTCGAAAGCGTACTCGGCAGACGAAGCGCAGCAACTGCACCTGATTGACGTGATTTCACCACATACTGCAGCACTGCTGGACATGCTGGATGGACGTGCCATCAAACGCTTCGACGGAGCGACAACCACCCTGCGCACCCGCGGCGCGACTGTTCTGGCTTTTCGTCCTTCGCTTCGCGAGCGGCTGCTGACGCGGCTGGTCGACCCGAACATTGCCGTGCTCCTGTTGGCCGCCGGCGTGCTCCTGATCTATCTGGAATTCAACGTGCCGGGGACGATCGTGCCGGGTGCTGTTGGGGTGCTGTTCGTGCTTCTGGCCTTGTTCGCGCTGAACCTCTTGCCGCTGCGGTACGCATCTGTTGCGTTGCTGCTGGTCGCAATGGTGCTTATCGCTCTTGAAGCAAAATATGGCGGTCACGGCGCTCTGGCGCTGGCAGGTCTCGCGTCCCTTATTTTTGGACTGCTTACCTTGGTGAACTCGCCGGTGCAGGAACTGCGCGTACACGTCGGTACCGCGGTCGGAGTCGGCCTGGCGATCGGCGGCATCACCTTTTTTCTCATCATCATCGCGATGCGCGCCCGCAGGTTAAAGGTCCGCACCGGACTGGACGCGCTTGTAGATCAGCTCGCCAAGACGCTAACTCCGCTTGCGCCCACCGGCCAGGTCTTGATCGACGGCGCGATCTGGGAAGCCTTGTCTGATGTCGAGGTGTCTGCCGGATCGCAGGTCCGCGTTACTGGGCATGATGGCCTGACACTTCGAGTGACCGCAGCGGGACCACAGGCCTCGCACATCCCCAGTAACCCGCGCAGATAACAGGCGCGCGCGCCGCATTAATTTACAATCCTGCTGACCTCGCATCGTGCCGCATCAGCGCGCGGGAGCGGCACGAGGAGGAGAAATTTCATGCCCGGTTTGCCTGTACTCGTCGTGATTGTCATCGTCGTCCTGTACCTGTTCAACTCCATCAAGATTTTGAAGGAGTATGAGCGCGGCGTAGTGTTTCGCCTTGGCCGTCTTTTGCCGAACCCCAAGGGTCCCGGCGTTATTCTCGTCTTCCGGCCGTTCGACCAGATGGTGCGCATAACCCTGCGGCAAGAGGCGATGGAGGTTCCGTCGCAGGACATCATCACGCGCGACAACGTAACGCTGAAAGTGAACGCTGTCATTACGCTTCGCGTCGTTGATCCGGTGAAGGCGGTCGTACAGGTTTCGAACTACATTTATCAGACGTCGCAGTTTGCGCAAACCACATTGCGCTCTGTGCTCGGCGAAGTTGAACTCGATGGCTTGCTGTCGCGCCGCGAAGCACTCAATCAGCGCATTCAGACGATCATCGATCAACATACTGAGCCTTTCGGACTGAAGGTCATCAGCGTCGAAGTGAAGCAGGTCGATCTGCCCGAGTCCATGTTGCGCGCGATGGCCAAACAGGCAGAAGCTGAGCGCGAAAAGCGTTCGAAGATCATTCATGCTGAAGGCGAACTTGGCGCCGCACAAAAGCTGGTCGATGCCGCCGCATTGATGGCAACACAGCCAATGACGCTGCAACTGCGCTATCTGCAGACGCTGACCGACATCGGCGTCGAGAAAAACACGACCATCGTTTTCCCATTGCCGATGGAACTGCTGAACATCCTGAACCGTACTATGGTCTCGCAGCCACCTTCGAACTTGCCCGGTGAAACAAGAGGATGAGCGGATTACTAAACGAACTTGATGAACGTGAGGACCACGAGATCACCCTGGGTACAGGCGCGCTGCTGGCCATCTTCTTTGGCGTAGTTCTGGTCTGCGCAGTGTTCTTCGGTCTGGGCTACTCCCTCGGCCGACGCAGCGGCGAGGCTCCCACGGCAGTAACGCCCGCCGCGGGGAAGACCCAAGTGACGGCCTCGCAGCCTGCTGTGAGTGACTCCGATTCGAGTCCTGATCCGGATGCGCCCACAGCGGATAAACCTTCTACAACACCGAGCGCCGCTATAGCGACCCGTGTGCCGGCGAAGGCAGCACCGACAAAGGCCGAAGCCGACACCGCCGAAGCCGCTCCAACACCGGTGGTCAAGCCTGTCCCGCCAAAGCAACCGCCGGCCGCCAGCAGCACTGGCGGACAAACGATGGTGCAACTGATGGCCGCGGCACAGTCTGAAGACGCTGAAGTGCTTGCCGCTGCGCTCCGCAAACGTGGATACCACGCGATCGTTCGCAATGAACCCGATCACCTGTACCACGTGCAGATCGGTCCCTTTGCGTCGAGGGCTGAGGCCGACGCGATGCGGGTAAAACTGCAGGCTGACGGTTACAACGCGATTCTGAAGTAGCTAGTTCTCACGCGTTTCCAACGGCTGCATTGACGGTGGCAGCACAGAGCGAATGCTTTCCCGCACAGCCCTCAACAGAGCGTCGACATTCTCGTAGTCGCGAGGGTTAACTGCTTCGTGAAAATGTACTGTGGCGGTCCCGGGCAGAACACGCATGCTTCCCTTCTGCATCATGTTTTCGGTACCGCCTACCGTCATGGGCACGATTGCCGCACCGCTCTCGAGAGCAAGATGGAACGGCCCGCGCTTAAACGGTAGTAGACGACCATCGCGCGAACGAGTCCCCTCTGGAAAAACGAGAATGTGAACCCCCGACTGCAACACCGCCGCAGCTTGCCGTACAGATTCAACGGCTGACTGGCGATCGCCGGCACGCGAAACGGAAACGAAGTCGGCCATTCGCATCGCGGCACCCAGTATCGGGACGCGCATCAACTCCTGCTTCACAAGGATGGAGCACCGCCCCGGAATCGGCGGCACCATTACACACGGATCGAGGTTTGATACGTGGTTGCACATGAATATGCAGTTCTGGTCGCGCGGAACGGCGCTGCGGCCAAAAACGACGACGCGGATTCCTGCAAGCCGCGTACCGATGCGCACGATCCTGATGCCGGTGCGATAGAGAAAGTCAGGGTTGCGCGTAATCAGCGTCCACGGAAACGCGATGAGCGCGGCGGGCGGCGCCAGTACAGCGAACGCGCCGAACATTAACAGCGCAGCGATCATGCCAGCGCTTCTGTGCGCTGTGCTTCCCGAAACGCTCGGGGCAGCTTCTCATAGATATTGCCAAAGCCGCCATTCGACAGGATTGCTACAACATCGCCGCCTCGCAACCGCGGCACCAGGTGCGTGACGATCGCATCGGCATCCGGCAGCAGGCGTGCGGGCTTTCCCGCGTCCCGCAGATGAGCGACGACGTTTTCGGGGTGCAGTAATTGTGCCTTCGGAATATTTGCCGCTTGAAACACATCTGCCAGCACGACCTCGTCGGCGAGCATCAGGCTTTCTACCAGTTCGCCTTCAAAGACGTTGCGCCGCAGCGTGTTTGAGCGGGGCTCAAGCACCGCAATGAGGCGGCGGCCTACGTAGCGGCTTCGCAAGGCGCGCAGCGTTTCGCGGATCGCCGTTGGGTGATGTGCAAAGTCGTCGATGAAGGTCACGCCGGCAATCTCGGCTCGCACCTCGAGCCGCCGCTTGACGCTGCGGAACGTGCGCAGCGCCTGCTTGATTGGCTCGAGCTCTATGCCCTGGCCGAAGGCCAATGCAGCCGCGGCCGTCGCGTTCAACGCGTTGTGTTCACCCGCGAGCGGCATCGTAAATTCCGCCCAGGGATTGCCATCCCGCGACACCTTCCAACTCGCTATTTCAGCATGCTGCTTATATTCACTGAGCCGCCACATGGCGCGCTCCGTAAATCCGTAGCGTTCTACCTTGCAAAACGCGCGCGCAATACATTCGTCGACATTCGCTGAGGCGTCGAATGCGACGACCCGGCCACGTTGCGGCACGAGATTGATTAAGCGCTTGAATGCAGTCTTCACCTCTTCAAGGTCTCGATAAATATCGGCGTGGTCGAACTCGACATGCGTCAGGATCAAAGCATCAGGAAAGTAGTGGAGAAATTTCGGCCCCTTATCAAAGAAGGCTGTGTCGTACTCGTCTCCCTCCAGCAGAAACGGCCGCGAGTCCCGCAGTGCGAAGCTGGTGCCGAAATTCTCGGCTACTCCGCCGATGAGAAACGAAGGCAAAAACTCCGGCTGGGTCTTCGAAGCCGTCTCAAAAATCCAGGCGAGCAGGCTGGTGACTGTGGTTTTCCCGTGCGTTCCTGCAACAACAAAAGAGTCGCGTCCGATGAGAAACTCATCGTGAATGGTCGCTGCCATGGACTGCAACGGAATGCGCTGATCAAGCACATGTTCAAGCTCAACGTTGCCGCGCGAGATGGCATTTCCGACAATGACCAGGTCTGGCCGCGGTTCGAGATTTGTGATGTTGTACGGCTGTTTCAATTCAATTCCGAGCGCGGCGAGAACATCGGACATTGGCGGGTACGCGGCGTTGTCAGAACCGGTCACCTTGTGCCCGCGCTGCTGCAACAGTCCAGCAAGTGAGGCCATCGCCGTGCCACAAATCCCGATCAGGTGGATATGTTTCCGTTGCTCCATCTACCGCTCCTCTACTGCGCTTTCTGGAAAGCGCAGGATTGGTTCTCGCTGTGCATCCAATTCGACATTTACGCCCAAAGGCACGGTTATATTTGCCGAACGCACATGTCCTGAGCGCAAGCCATAGACAACCGGACCATCGAAGTCTTTAAAAAAACGCCTGAGTACGTCCCATAGCAGCGTCGGCGATGCACCCGGTGATACACAGTCCATCATCGCGCCGAAGATGACGCCGCGCACCCCATCGAACTTACCAGCGTAGCGTAGCTGCACCAGCATACGGTCAATCTGGTAAGGGCGCGTATTCACGTCCTCGAGAAACAGAATGCTGTCACGCGTTTCGACTTCGTAGGGAGTACCGAGTGATGCGGCCAGCATCGGCAGGCATCCGCCGGACAAGGTTCCGCGGGCCGCACCACTCTTCAGGATAGTGAGACCTGACGCTGCATCCAGTTGCCACGGTGCGGTTCGCTGGAGTGCGCTTTCCCAGCTCGCTGCGTCTACTCCGTTTTCGCGGCTGAAATCGCCCGCGAGCAACGGCCCGTGGAACGTCACTAAGCCGGTCTCGCGTTGCATCCAGGTCATCAACGATGTCACGTCGCTGTGTCCGATGAACGCCTTGGCATTTGCGCGGATGAGATCGAGGTCCAGCCCCGGCAGCAACATGTTTGAGCCATACCCCCCGCGGTTGCAAAGTATGGCATCAATCGAGGGATCGCCGAAAGCAGCATGAATGTCAGCAAGCCGCTGCTCGACCGTCCCCGCAAAATACTGCGGCTCGGCCTTCATCGAATTGGGCATCGGGACCGGTTCGTAACCGAAGGCGCGGATTGCGCTCTCGCCTGCAGACCAGCGCGCATGGTCAAACGAACTGGATGGCGAGACCAGCGCAATGCGGCTGCCGCGGGCCAACGCTCGAGGCCTCAGCGGCTTCATAGGAAAGCTTCACCCTTCGCAATCAAGTCGGCGGGGCCGGTAAGCAGTATCTGTGTGTCTGGCCGTTCCCAGACCACCTGTTGGGAACCCCCGGGCGCCTCAACACGGAGCCTGCGCGAAAGCCCGCGCATGGTCATGCTGGCAGCAGCCGCCGCACAACTGCCAGTTCCAGAAGACGTAGTGGGTCCTGCGCCGCGTTCGTAAATGCGAATCGCGATCGCTTCTCGGCTGAGCACGCGCACAAACTCCACATTGGTTCCGTTAGGAAACTTCGGTGACTCGCAGATCTCCCTGCCCAGTTCAACCCAAGGCAGCCCGTTGTAAGAGAAATCATCGGTGTCGACAAACAAAACGAAATGCGGGTTCCCAGTTGACACGATCACGCCTGCAATTTCTTGCTGCCGATACCGAAAAGTACCGGCTGCGACTGTCGGAGTACCCATCTCAGATTCGATTTCGAAATGGTTGTTCATTGAGGACACGACGCGACACGTGCGAAGTCCGGCATGTGTGTCCAGAACAAGCTCCTGAGTGCCGGTCAAATGCGCAAGCCACGCCGCGACGCAGCGAGTTCCATTGCCCGAAATCTCGGCTTCCGATCCGTCCGAATTGAAGAGACGGATCTTGCGACCGTCCACGAACTCAATTCCATCAGCGCCGATACCAGTGTGGCGCGAGCACATCGCGCGAGCCAGCTCGGCATGGCGGCCATGTGCAAGACTCTCGTCAATAATAAGGAAATCGTTGCCGCAGGCGTGTGCTTTGACGTAATCAATCATGTCCCGGAAACGCGATGTTAGCATTGCGCGCGATGTGTACGCCTCGTCTGTCTACCGCCCGGTATACAAGTCGGAACGGGCTGCGCGAGCGGGCGAAACGTAAAGCCGCGCGCAGGGCTGGCCGGTCGAGCAGATTACGGATACTTCCTGCAAGCCTTGCGGATGCGCTTTCACCGCAGCAGCGACCGCGTCTCCATCTGTAGCAAGCACATAGTCCGCCTGGCCGGCAGGATCGAGAAGCGCGGCTTGCCACTCGCGAAAATCGCCTTCGTTGAGGGTCTGTTTCAGGGGAATGCCCGCGCGCTGTAACGCTCCGACATATTGAGACGTGTACATCAACAACGTGACGCGCGGCGGCATGTAGACGAGCGTCCGGGCAAGCGCGCGTTCGAACGGAATGCGTGTTGCTGAGTTTGCGCGCGCTTCCTGCAACACCAACGGAGTCGCGCGTGCCGTGCGGTAGGCGTTGAAGACGATCAGCGCGAGCGCACATACAGCCGCAGCATCGCGCCAACGCGCAAGCTTCACAGGAATCAGAGCAAACAGAAAGACGGGAAACAATGCCAGCGTAGGCAAAAGCTCCATGCCGTAGCGCGTGTTGTACCAGGAGAAGGGCCACCAGATCGGCAAAAAAATTGGTACTGCGCCGTATGCGATGCAGTACGCGTAAAACGCCAGCGGCAGCCAGAGCAGCAACAACGGCGCGACTGATTTTTTGCGATATATCCAGCCGCCCACCACACATCCAGCAGCGGCAAGCCAGGCGATCCAATCGCCGGCTGTTCCGCTTCCCGCCCCAAGCTTCGCAGACTTGAAAAAATAGGCGGCTGCGACGCGCATGCTGTGATAGCCCGGATAGTGCGGCGAACCCGGCCTCGTGGTGCGGGCGTCTATGGCCTTTGCCGAATAGGGCCCGCGAAGAAAGTCGAGCGCGTCTCCGGAGAGATACTGGTTGTAAACGAGCCAGATCAGCGGCGCGATGGCTAGAGCGGTGGTCATTACAATGAAGGCCCGCGTCATTTCGCGGTTGCGACGCAGCGGAAACCATACCTGAACGACGAACAGCCACGCCAGAAACGCAAGTACCCATCCGTCATAGCGCGTAAAAATGGCCGCGACCAGCACAAGGGTCATTCTGATAAGAGCGCGCTGAGCCTCAGCCCGCTCTCCTTTCGCCATGTGCAGACGAAACGCGACGAGGAAGACCACCGCCCAGATCATCTCCGCGAGGAAAAGCGGCTCTGTCATTGCGGTCGTTGCGAAATAGAGCAGACCGGGACTCAGCGCGAAAGCCGCGAATGCCACCAGGGACATCAACGGCGACAGCCAGAAACGGGCCAGGCGATAGATGCCAGTCGCAGCAGCGATGTAGCAAGCAATCGAAGGCCACGCGCCCGCGAGACCGTTGCGCCACCAGGCCATGTTCACGAACGGGAGGATCAGGAGGTGTGGCAACGGCAACCAGACCGTTCCCAGTTGACGAAACCCCGGCCGGCGCGAATCAAAGAGACGCCGCGCTATGTGAAGGTGGGCCACTGCATCGCCATAAAGCAAGAGCAGGGCGTGGGAATAGCAGTAAGAAAGCGAGATCGCAGCCAAAACGAGAGCGAGCATCGCGACCAGCAGGTATTCCTGCGATCGCGAAGCCGGTTTACTCAAGGTGCGATATCTCCTTGAACAATGCAAAGCGCTGATCGATCTCTTCGCGGGTCAAAGACTGTGCACGTTCCGTCCCGAAGCGCTCTACGCAGAAAGAACCCATAACGCCACCATAAAACATGGCTGCGCGGAATGCGGCCGGTGTCACTTCAGGCTGCGCTGCCAGATAGCCGAAAAATCCTCCCGCGAAACTGTCGCCTGCGCCGGTGGGGTCGATCACTTCTGCCAGCGGCAAAGCCGGAGCGCGAAACGGCACGCGCTTCTTACCGTCGGCGAATGAGCGTTCGCTAAAGAAAGCTGTCGCGCCAAACTCACCATGCTTGACGATGAGCGTCTTCGGCCCCATCTTCAGAATTTTGTCGGCCGCGCCAACAAGGTTTTGATCGTTCGCCAGCATTTTTGCCTCGCCATCATTGATGAGCAACACATCAAGCTCGCGCAGAACCGCTGCCAGTTTGTCGCGCTGCCCGCTGATCCAGAAATTCATGGTGTCGCCGCACACCATCTTCACTTTTGGCATTGCGGCGCGAACCTTGCTCTGCAACGCCGGATCGATATTCGCGAGAAAGAGGAATTCACTGTCGCCGTAGCTGGAAGGAATCTTCGGCTCGAAACTTTCGAAGACGTTCAGCTCTGTATTTAAGGTGTCAGCTTCGTTCAACGTGCGCAGATAGGAGCCGCTCCAGTGGAAGCTTTTGCCCGGTAGATGCTCAATGCCTTGCGTATCTACGGCGCGCTGTTTCAGCACAGATTCTTCCGTTCCCGTAAAGTCTTCGCCAACGACTGCGATTACGCGAACGGGTGAAAAAAAACTAGCCGCCAAAGCGAAATGAGTCGCGGCCCCGCCGAGACATTTTTCCCGCTTGCCATGTGGAGTTTGAATGCTGTCGAACGCAACAGATCCGACTACTAAAATTGCCATCGATCCCGTCTTTCTTAGTTATTTAGGTATTTGTCGAGCAGAAGGCTGAGCTTTTGACGTGTCTCGGGAGCGATCGCGGCGCGGTCGGTCAATATCGCGTACTTCAGCGCGCTGCGGCACGGGCAATTGCTGTTGCGCGGCAAAAGGGCGACCGCCGCACGGACGACCTTCGTCGCGTTTTCTGCGTTCTGCTGTAGCACGGCGATGACCTGCTCGACGGTCACGTCATCATGTCCCTGGTGCCAGCAATCGTAGTCAGTAACCATTGCCAGCGTCGCGTAGCAGATCTCCGCTTCGCGAGCCAGCTTGGCTTCCTGCAGGTTCGTCATGCCGATAACGTCGGCTCCCCAACTGCGATAGAGGTTCGATTCCGCGCGCGTCGAAAACTGCGGGCCTTCCATGCAGACATAGGTTCCACCCTGCTTGCCAACAACACCCGCGCTGCGACATGCGTCGCGAAACGTGATAGCGGTGGTCGCACAGACAGGATCCCCAAACGCGACATGCGCGACGATTCCGTCACCGAAAAACGTTGCAACACGATGCGTCGTGCGGTCGATGAACTGGTCAGGAATCACGAAGTCAGTCGGCTTATGCTCGAGCTTTAACGAGCCGACTGCAGATACGGAGAGAATGCTCTCTACCCCCAGCTTTTTCATCGCGAAAATGTTGGCGCGAAAATTTATCTCCGAGGGCAATAGCCGATGGCCCCGACCGTGACGCGCCAAAAACGCCACCTCACGCCCTTCGAGTCGACCGAGAACGATTTTCTCCGATGGCGGACCGAACGGCGTATCTACTTCAACTTCCCTTACATCAGTCAGGCCAGGTATGTTGTAGAGCCCGCTGCCGCCAATGATTCCAATTTCTGCTTGTTGCAAAACGATTTGCTCCTAATCGAAAAGCGAGTGTTTATCGGCGCAAAAACGCTGCCAATTTTATTGAGGACACCGTTGGTCAGTATACAAGCGCCGTTCAGCGAGTGAGCGCACCACGCAGCATGACGCCCGGATGCAGAAACAAGGCTCGCAGGTTACCGGTAAGTTCGGGTGGAGCGGCAGTGGCCGCTACCCGTAACTCACTGTTCGGCTCGCTTGCCAATATCGACAGTTCTAATTTCCGCGCCAAGGGCAACTCAAACCCCTCCAGTGTCAATACACTGTTGCCGGCCACCAAGACAATCGCAGGTCCTTCTTCGGTCTTGTAAATCTGTTCCGCGTCACCGGTAGCCGCCTCGATATCGCGCGTTACGTGCTGATACTTACGCGCGAACTGTGCCGCATACATCGTCGCGAATTTGTTGGCCGCGGCCGGCGTGGCCCAGCGCGAGAGATATGCCAGACCCAGAGACGCGGTCGACGCTTTAGCGGCAGGCGTTATCGCACTCTTCCGCTGCGCAGCGTAGTAGATTCCGCCGCGCCAGCTGGATGAAAGCTGCTTTGCAATTTCCGGGCCGGCGAACAGTTCTGCCAGCATCCTCACATCCACTTCGCCCATCACGCCGACGTCGTATGGGTTGTAGTCCGCGTCTAAAAGCGGATGTAAGTCCGGCAACTGCAACACGGGAACTTTCACGTGCTCCAAATAAGCATCCGGGTGCAGTATTTCGAAGCTGGAGGAAGGCGGGCGGTCCAGCGTTCCTGCAAAAGCCGCCGCCGGACCAGACTTCGCGAGGATGGTGCCGACAAACCCAACGCCTTCACGGTATGGAAATATCAACGACTCCTTC
>Ga0210410_10002613_pt1 | contig 16113 bp, 29 predicted proteins | sample IncBWC4MmetaG_FD_161058 | JGI IMG/M metagenome (GOLD analysis project Ga0210410, IMG submission 161058) | Forest soil microbial communities from Barre Woods Harvard Forest LTER site, Petersham, Massachusetts, United States - Inc-BW-C-4-M | ecosystem: Environmental > Terrestrial > Soil >... | reverse complement strand
GGCTGCTCAACGTTCAGGTAAATCGTCTTCGGCAGATCGTTGTTCAGCTTGATGGGCACCTGCTTCAGGTTCAGGATGATGTCGGTCGCATCCTCAACCACACCGGGGATCGAAGAGAACTCGTGCAGCACGCCCTCGATTTTCACCGCGGTGATGGCCGCACCCTCGATGGAACTGAGGAGCGCGCGACGCAGTGCGTTTCCAACTGTGGTGCCCCAACCGCGCTCAAACGGCTGGGCGGAAAAACGGCCATACCGTTCGGTCAGCGATTCGAGCTCCGGCGCGAGACGCTTCGGTTTCTGAAATCCCTTCCACATCGTGTTCCTTCCTTCTGGCCCGATACCATCGGGCCTAATACCTTTGATGCTTTTGTGCGGCGGCCGGTCTGAAGATCGGCCACTACACGGGTCTTACTTTGAATAGAGTTCGACGATCAGCTGTTCGTTGATCGGCGGCGTCTGCATGTCTTCGCGCTTCGGCAGAGCCACAACCCGGGCCTTGAACTGCTCGCGATCCTGCTCGAGCCACGGCACGGAGTTCTGGCTTTGCGCGACGTTGCGCGCTTCCAGCACCATGGCGTTCTGGTGCATTTTGTCCTTGATCGCGACTTCCTCGCCCACGTTGACCTGATACGACGGGATGTTGACCTTCTTCCCATTGATCCGGACGTGGCCGTGGAGGACGAGCTGCCGGGCCTGGGCCCGCGAGGACGCAAGTCCCGAGCGCCATACCACGTTGTCGAGACGGCGCTCCAGCATAATGATCAGGTTTTCGCCCGTCGGACCCTTGGCGCGCTCCGCTTTATGAAAATAGTTGCGGAACTGGCGCTCGAGGAGGCCATACGTGCGCTTGGCTTTCTGTTTCTCGCGGAGCTGCAGGCCGTAGCCCGCAACTTTCGCTCGCCGTGACTGCCCATGCTGACCCGGTACAAAGTTGCGCTTCTCAATCGCGCACTTGTCCGTGAAGCAACGCAGCCCCTTCAAAAACAGCTTCTGCCCTTCCCGACGGCACAGGCGGCAGACTGCATCTCGGTGTCTTGCCAACTTCTGTTCTCCCTTCCCAAAACTTCTCTAACGAACTTTCGAAAACCCTCAGACCTCGAAGGCCTGAGGAACAAATCTTTGCGTCAGACGCGGCGGCGCTTTGGCGGACGGCAGCCATTGTGGGGAATCGGCGTGACGTCGCGAATGGCCACGATGTGCAGCCCAGCGGCAGCCAGCGCGCGCACCGCGGATTCGCGTCCTGAGCCCGGACCCTTCACTTTCACTTCCACGCTCTTCATGCCGAACTGGTCGCGGGCGGCGCTTGCCGCGGTCAGCGAAGCTTGCTGAGCGGCGTAGGGCGTGCCCTTGCGCGAGCCCTTGAAGCCGATGGAGCCGGCCGAAGAATTGCAAATCACGCGGCCATCGGGATCGGTGATGGTGATCTGCGTGTTGTTGAAGGTAGCCGCGATGTGCGCCAGGCCATGGGGAACGGTGCGGCGTTCCTTCTTCTTCTTGAATTCCTTCTTCTTTTTATTGCTGCCAGTCGCCGCCGGTTTTGCCGGTTGGGCGTCGGGCGCTGTGTTCTGCTGCTCTTTTGCCACGTGTCACTCCATTTCGAAAATTCGAACCTAACGGCGTCCACCTCAGAAGGCGGCCGCCACAAATCCTTAGCCCTTCTTGCCCTTGATCTGCTTCTTGCCGGCAACCGCACCGCGCCGCGGACCCTTGCGGGTGCGCGCATTGGTGTGCGTGCGCTGGCCGCGAACCGGCAGATTGCGGCGGTGACGAATTCCGCGGTATGCCTGAATTTCAATCAGGCGGCGGATATTCATCTGGATCTCTTTGCGAAGATCGCCTTCCACGCGGCCTTCCTGCTCGATGACCGTGCGGATGCGGTTCACTTCGTCTTCCGTGAGCTCGCGGATCTTTTTCGTGGGATCCACATTCGCCTTTTCGGCGATTGTTTTCGCGCGCACCTGTCCGATGCCATAGATCGAGGTCAACCCGACCCAAAGGCGCTTTTGCGGCGGAAGATCAACACCTGCGATACGTGCCATGATTTCTCCTCAATTCCCCTTTGTAGTGGCGTTACGCCCGGCCGATCTGAAGATCGGCCACTACAACCTTGCTATCCCTGGCGCTGCTTGTGCTTCGGGTTGGTGCAAATAACCCGAACCACGCCGCGGCGATGGATCACCTTGCACTTGTCACAAATTTTCTTGACGCTTGCCCGTACTTTCATGCTGACTGCTCCTCACCTGGCCACCCGAAGATGGCCGCTACAAATCGATCTTCATCTGCCACGTTGCCGCTACTTGTAGCGGTAGACGATCCGCCCGCGGGTCAGGTCGTAGGGTGAAAGCTCCACCGCGACCTTGTCTCCCGCGAGAATGCGGATGAAATTCTTGCGCATCTTGCCGGAAACATGCGCCAGCACCTGGTGCTTGTTTTCCAGTTCGACGCGGAACATCGCGTTCGGCAACGGCTCGATCACCGTGGCCATCACTTCGATTGCGTCCTCCTTTGAGTTCCCGGAGTCGCTTTTCTTCTTTTCTTCAAACGGCTGCTTCGCCATATGCTCCCGTGTTACCCAAACTGCTTACCACGATGGCCCGGTCATCTCTTTCGGCCGGGTCAAGATCCAGGGGCCGTTGGAGGTGACGGCGACGGTGTGCTCGAAATGCGCCGATGGGCTTCCGTCGGCGGTTTCCGCAACCCACTCACCGCGCATCTGCACTTCCGGGCGGCCGGCATTCACCATCGGTTCGACGGCGATGACCATACCTTCCTGCAAACGCGCCCCGCGTCCCGGTTCTCCATAGTTCGGAAGATTGGGTTCATCGTGCATCTTCGTTCCGATGCCGTGCCCCACAAACTCCCGCACCACCGAGAAACCGTTCTGCTCGACCCAGCTCTGCACCGCGTGCCCGACATCGCCCAGTCGGTTGCCAGGGCGCATTTTGTCGATCGCGCGATCCAGCGATTCGCGGGTCACATCCAGAAGCTTCTGAAGCTCCCGGCTGATTTTCCCCACAGGCACGGTGACGGCCGAATCGGCGTAATAGCCGTCGACCTCCATGCCGAAGTCGATCGAAACCACTTCGCCTTCACGCAATTTGCGCTTCGGCGAGGGAATCCCGTGAACGATCTCGCTGTTCACCGAGGTGCACAGCACGCAGGGATACCCGCGATACCCCTTGAACGCAGCCTTGCCGGGCCTGCCGGCGATGAGCCCCTCGGCAATGCGTTCGAGGTCCATCGTCGTTACTCCGGGCTTTACTTCCGCCCGAAGCTTGTTCAAGACTTCATGCACCACCTGGCCCGCGTGGTACATCTTTTCCAGTTCAGCGGCGCTGCGTAATTGAATCGCCATCTCCTCACCGCGTTCCGCGCATGCCCGAAACCAGCTGGCTAATATCCCGCCTTACTTCTTCCACGCTGCGGTTTGCGTCCACATCGTGAAGCGCTCCGAGCCGCCGGTAATACTGCACCAGGGGCGCGGTGAGCTTCTCGTACGCATTCAACCTCGGGGCTACAACTTCTTCGCGATCGTCCGGACGGTGGATCAACTCGCCGCCATCGGCATCGCAAATCCCTTCGACCTTCGGCGGGCGCTCGTAAATATTGTAAATCTCGCCGCCCTGCTTGCAGGTCCTTCGTCCGGTCAACCGCTTCATCAGGACCGAAGTCGGGATCACCATGTGAATCACAAACGGCTGCTTGAAACCCTGCCGCCTGAGCATTTCGCCCAGATACTTCGCCTGGGCGACCGTTCGCGGAAACCCGTCGAACACAAAACCATGCTCGCAGTCCGGACGCTCAATCCGGTCGGCGACCATTTTGAGCACCAGCGAATCCGGCACCAGCTCACCGCGCTCCATAATCGGCTTGGCCTTCAAGCCGAGAGGAGTGCCTTTGCTGACATGCTCCCGAAGCATGTCGCCGGTCGAAAGATGCGGGACGCCATACTGCCTGGCCAGCTCTTTCGCCTGCGTGCCTTTCCCGGAGCCCGGAGGCCCGAGGAAAATCACCGCGCGGTCGAGTTTTCCCACGGGACGCTCTTCCAGCGCCACGCTTGCTCTCCCTTAACGACGGCCGCGCAGACGGCCCTTTCGCGCAAAGCCCTCGTAATTGCGCATGACGAGTTGTGCCTCCAACTGCTGCACTGTATCCATCGCCACGCCCACCACGATCAGGAGCGAGGTACCGCCAAAATAGAACGCCACACCAAGCCCATTCAAAATCCACTGCGGGAAGTGCCGGTCAAACCAATCCCCACCAAGCCAGTACGGCAAATGGTTCAGGTGGATACCCGCAATCATCCATTCCGGAAGCAGGCAGACGAGCGCGAGATAAATTGCGCCGATGAACGTGAGCCGCTTCAGGATCATGCTGACGTATTCCGAAGTGCTGCGGCCGGGACGAATGCCGGGAATAAAGCCGCCATTCTTGCGCATGTTGTCGGCAAGCTCGGTCGGATTGAACACGATGCCGACGTAGAAAAACGCGAACAGGATGATCATCGTGATGTAGATGACCGTGTACAGCGGTTCGCCCCACTTGAGCTTGTCGGCGATGGTCCTCACGAACGGCCAGCGGGTACCGAGCATTAAAGCCGCGGTCGCCGGAAACGCTAGCAATGAGCTCGCGAAAATCGGCGGAATCACGCCACCGGAATTCACGCGAAGCGGCAGGTACGTGGATTGCCCGCCCATCATGCGGCGACCAACGACGCGCTTCGCATACTGCACCGGGATGCGGCGCTGCGCGCCTTCGACAAAGACGATGAAGGCGACGACGGCAACCATCAGCACAACGAGCAGGATGATGGCCAGCGGGGTGAATGCGCCCCACGCCTGGGTCTTGGCCTTTTCGTAGAGATCATAGATGGCGCGCGGCAAGCCGACCACTATGCCGACGAAGATGATCAAAGACATTCCGTTGCCAATGCCGCGCTCGCTGATCTGCTCGCCGAGCCACATGATGAAGGCTGAACCCGTGGTCAGGGTGAGGATCGTCATCAGTGTAAAGCCAAATCCCGGGTGATAGACCATGCTCTGCCCGCCCGGGCCAGACGCCGTCTGCAAGGTCTGCGCAATCGTGAACGACTGGATGATGCTCAAGATGATCGTCAGGTATCGCGTATACTGCGTGATTTTGCGCCGGCCGAGTTCGCCTTCTTTCTGCAGACGCTCGAGATAGGGAAACACCACGGTCATCAACTGCAGGATGATCGATGAGGTGATGTACGGCATGATGCCAAGCGCGAAAATCGTCAGGCGGCGGAAATTGCCGCCGCTGAAGAGATCGAATATGCCCAGCACGGAGCCCGCCGACTGCTTGAAAATCTCTTCGAGAACCGCGGTGTTGATGCCCGGGGTTGGGATATGCGCGCCAAGGCGGTAAACCGCCAGCAGGCCCAGCGTAAAGAAAAGCCGGTTCCGCAGATCCTCGATCCGGAAGAGATTCGCGAATGCCTGTAAGAAGCGATTCATGCTGGTTTCCCGCGTCTCCCGCTTACGCTACGACCTCGAATGACCCGCCTGCCTTGGTGATCTTTTCCTTGGCGGAGGCGCTGAATGCATGGGCATGAACGGTGAGCTTGGTCTTCAGCTCGCCATCGCCCAAAACCTTGATGGGATCCGTTGCGCGGCGGATGAAGCCGTGCGCGCGAAGCAGATCCGGGGTCACGGTTTCGCCCGCGGGGAACACGTTGAGCTCCTCGAGGTTGACGACAGAGTATGAGACGCCAAACGGATTGTGAAAGCCGCGCTTCGGAATGCGGCGATGCAGCGGCATCTGCCCGCCTTCAAAACCCCGGCGGCGCGAATAGCCGCGGCGGGATTTCTGTCCCTTGTTGCCGGAGCCGGCGGTCTTGCCGAGCTTCGAACCCATACCGCGGCCGACGCGGACTTTACGCTTGCGCGAGCCCTTTGCCGGACCGAGGTTCGAGAGAGAAACTGTGTTGTGTTCCGCTTTTTTCTTCTTGTCAGCCATCGCTTACTCCACCACTTCCACGAGGTGGCGCACCTTGTGAATCATGCCGCGGACCGCCGGCGTGTCTTCGCGCTCCACCACCTGATGCAATCTGCGCAGCCCGAGGCCGCGAATCGTCGCCCGCATGTCGTCGGTGCAACTGATGAAACTTACCACCCACTTCACTTTTACTTTGCCGGCGCTCTTCGCGCCTTTTTTCTCGGCTGCCATGGATTATTCCCCTGCCGCCTTTTCTTTTTCGGACTTCTCGCCGCCGCGGGGCGACTTGGCGCTGATCTCTTCGACCGTCTTCGAGCGCGTTTCCGCAACGTGGGCGACGTCCTTGAGGCTGAGCAGCGCCGCAAAGGTAGCCTTGACCACGTTGTGCGGGTTGGACGTGCCGATGGACTTCGTGAGCACGTTGGTGATTCCCGCGACTTGCATCACTTTGCGCACCGGGCCGCCGGCGATGACGCCGGTGCCTTCGGACGCGGGTTTCAGCAGCACCTGCGCCGAACCATACCAGCCGGTGACCTGGTGAGGGATGGTGGTGCCCTTCATGTTGAGCTTGATCAAGTTTTTCTTGGCCTGCTCGATGCCCTTTTTGATGGCCATGGGCACTTCACGAGCCTTGCCCATGCCGAATCCGGCGTGGCCGCGGCTGTCGCCGACCACGACAAGCGCGGAGAAGCTCAAGTTCTTGCCACCCTTGACGACCTTTGTGACGCGGTTGATGGCGATGACGTCATCCTTCAGGTCCGAAAGGTTGACATTGAGATTCCGTCGGACCGACAAGCTATCGCGCAATAGTTGCTTCGACATTTAGAACTGTAACCCCGCTTCCCGCGCCGCATCTGCGAGCGCCTTGACGCGGCCGTGATACTTGTATCCGCCGCGGTCGAACACTACCTTGGTGACGCCCGCCGCCTTGGCGCGATCGGCAATAATTTTGCCGACAGCCTTGGCGGAGGCGATGTTGCCGCCACCCTTCAAACCCTTTTTGGTTTCCTTGTCAACCGAGCTGGCCGAGATGAGGGTGCGGCCGCTGCGATCGTCAATCACTTGCGCATAGATGTGTCCGACGGAACGATAGACGTTCAGGCGGGGACGCTCGGGCGTGCCTACCACGCGCGTACGCACGCGCAAATGGACACGGCGGCGCTGCTGATCTTTGGACAACTTGCGAACTGGTACCGAAGCCACGTTGTTTCTCCTTCAATCCTCTTGCCCCGGAGCATTTTGCTCGGAGCGGGCCGGGCGTTCCCGGCCCCTAGAAAATCTTACGCTGCGCCTGCCTTGGCGCCGGCCTTGCCTGCCTTCTTCTTCAGGCGCTCGCCGGTGATGCGGATGCCCTTCTGCTTGTACGGATCGGGCGGGCGGAGCGAACGAAGGTCCGCCGCCACCTGGCCAACCTGGGCCTTGTCCGCGCCGCTGACGACAAGGTGCGTCTGCTTGTCCACGGAAATCTGAATCCCCTCGGGAATCGGAAACTCCACGGGATGCGATTTGCCGAGAGCGAACGAAACGAGTTTGCCCTTAAGCTCCGCGCGGTAGCCGACACCAACGATGTCGAGCTCCTTTTTGAAGCCCTGGGTGACGCCCTGAACGGCGTTGGCGAGAAGCGCGCGCGCCAGGCCGTGCAGCGCGCGATGTTCCTCGTTATCGCGAATCGCGTTCAGCACGCCGTCTTTCTGCTCGAGCTTGATCTGCGCCGGAACCAGCACGCTGAGCTTGCCCTTGGGGCCCTGCACTTCGACCTTGCCACCGCTGACGGGACTGATCTTCACGCCGGCGGGAACTGGAATCGGTTTGCGACCAATACGTGACATTGTTTCCTTATCCTTCTTTCAACGCGCTGAAAAACTTTCGTGCTACCAGACTTCGCAAAGAATTTCGCCGCCGACGTTGGACTTGCGGGCCGCGCGGCCGGTCATCACGCCCTTGGGCGTGGTGAGAATGTTGATGCCGAGGCCGCCAACCACCGGGCGAACGTCGCGCGAGCCGAGATAATTGCGCTGGCCGGGGCGCGAGATGCGCTTCATGCCGGTGATGACGCTGCGGCGGTCCGGGGTGTATTTCAGGAAGATGCGCAACGTTTTGCGGGACTTGTTCTCCTCGACCATTTTATAGGTGGAGATGTAGCCCTCTTCCTTAAGAATGCGGGCGATCTCGGTCTTGAGCTTCGAGACCGGGACGTCCACGCGTTGGTGCTTCGCGGCAGCCGCGTTGCGGATGCGCGTCAAAAAATCGGCAATGGGATCCGTTTGCATAATATTCCTATCTCGCTCCTACCAGCTGGCTTTCACGACGCCGGGAATTTCTCCCTTGAGCGCCATGCCGCGGAAACAGATGCGGCACATCTGAAACTTGCGGATATACCCGCGGGCGCGGCCGCAGACGCGGCAACGGTTACGCACGCGAACCTTGAATTTGGGCTTCTTGAGGGTTTTGGCGATCTTCGCGGTGCGTGCCATTTATTGTGCTGCTCCTTTTTCGCGCAACGGGAAGCCCAGGCCCTTCAGGAGCTCGCGGCCTTCCTCGTCGTTCTTTGCCGTGGTGGTCAGGGTGACGTTCATGCCCTTGATCTTGTCCACGCGGGTGTAGTCGATTTCCGGGAACACCAGCTGGTCTTTGAGGCCCAGGGTGTAGTTGCCGCGGCCATCGAAAGCGTTGCCGGGAAGCCCGCGGAAGTCGCGCACGCGGGGCAGCACGACGTTGCACAAGCGGTCGAGAAACTCGTACATCTTCTCGCCGCGGAGTGTGACCGCGCAGCCGATGGGCATGCCCTTGCGAATCTTGAAATTCGCGATAGACTTCTTCGCCTTGGTGATGACCGGCTTCTGGCCGGTGATCTGCCCGAGTTCGACGGCGGCGGTATCCAGCAGTTTGGCGTTCTGGCTAGCTTCGCCGAGGCCGATGTTCAGGGTGATCTTCTGAAGCTTCGGCACGGCCATCATGTTCTTCCAGCCAAAGCGCTTCATCAGCGCCGGAACCGTTTCCTTCCTGTACTTCTCATGCATTCGACTCATCATGCCTTTGTCATTCCTTCCGAATCTTTACTTGCCAAATCCTTTACTTGTCGAACCCCTCATTTATCGAGGGTGGTGCCGCAGCGCTTGCAGGCCCGTACCCGGCTGCCGTCGGCCAGGGTGTTGTGACCGATGCGGGTGTGCTTTCCGCAATTGCTGCAAACCACCTGGACGTTCGAAGCGTGCATCGGTCCTTCTTTTTCGACGATGCCGCCCTTGATGTTTTTCGCCGGGTTCGGCCGGGTATGCCGCTTGATGATGTTGGCATGCTCGACGATGATCGTGTTCTTCCGCGGATTAATCGAAAGCACGCGGCCGCTCTTGCCGGCATCGCGCCCGCTCAATACGCGGACGTTGTCGCCCTTGCGAATGCTGATGGTGTAGCGCTTTGCGCGTTCGTGTACGCCTGCCATGACTTACCAGACCTCCGGTGCGAGTGAAACAATCTTCGTGAATTTCTTGTCGCGCAGTTCACGGGCAACCGGCCCGAATACGCGCGTTCCGACGGGCTCGCCCGCATCATCGATGAGTACTGCGGCGTTATCGTCAAAGCGGATGTAGGTTCCGTCCTTGCGGCGCGCTTCTTTGCGCATGCGGACGATGACGCACTTCACGACTTTGCCTTCCTTGATCTGGCTTTCCGGCGTCGCTTCCTTCACTGAAGCGGTGACGATATCCCCGAGACCCGCTTTCAAGCCGGCATCGCCGCCGATGGGCATGATGCACATGAGCTTGCGCGCGCCGGAATTATCGGCAACCGTCAGCCAGGTTCGCATCTGAATCATAATTCGGCTCCCCTATCCTTACTTCTTGGCCGACGCGGTCGGCGTCAGCACTTCTTTCAGGCGCCAGCGCTTGAGGCGCGAAAGCGGCCGCGAGGACACGATGCGGACAGTGTCGCCCTGCTTGGCTTCGCGCTTTTCGTCGTGCGCGTAGAATTTCTTGGAAATGCGGATGACGCGGCGGTATTTCGGGTGCTGCATGAGCCGCTGCACTTCGACCACAATGGTCTTTTCCATCTTGGCGCTGGTGACCTTGCCGACGAGTTCGGTCTTGTTGCCGCGCGAAGTGTTCGCCGCGGTGGCTACGTGTGTTTCCGTTGTCATTACGCCTTCCCTGCCTTCACCGGCTTGGCTGCGCCGGTCAATTGCTGTGCGCGGAGGAGCGTCTTCACGCGCGCGAGATCTTTCTTGGCTTCCCGGAGACGCTTGAGCGCTTCGGCTTGCCCGGTGCTCAACTGAAAACGCAGGCGGAAAATCTGCTCCGCGAGATCCTTCTCGCGCGCCTGCAATTCCGTTGCGCCGTCTTCGCGGAACTTTTCAATACGCCGCGGCATACTCAGAGTCCTCCTGTGCGGGAGACGAATTTTGTGGGAATCGGCAGCTTGTGCGACGCCAGTCCCAGCGCTTCGCGTGCCGTTGGTTCGTCCACGCCCGCCATTTCAAACATGATGCGTCCCGGCTTGACGACCGCCACCCACTTTTCCGGCGCCCCCTTGCCCTTACCCATGCGGGTTTCCGCGGGCTTCTTGGTGTATGGCTTGTCCGGGAAAATGCGGATCCACAGCTTGCCACCGCGCTTGATAAAGCGGGTGATGGCCACGCGCGACGCTTCGATCTGGCGGTCGGTGATCCAGGCATTTTCCAGGGCTTTCAGGCCGTACTCGCCAAAGGACAAACTCGAGCCGCGCCACGCCTTGCCCTTGCGGCGGCCGCGCTGCTGCTTCCTGTACTTGACCTTCTTCGGCATCAACATCGGTATCTTCTCGCTTCCGTGGACTTTTCATTTGCCGGCCCAAAGACCGGCGATTACAAAAGCTTTCTCAGGCGACTGCAACCGCCGCGGGCTTGTCGTCTGTGCGGGTAGCGCGCTTCGGAACGTTTTCGCCCTGATAGATCCAGCACTTCACGCCAATCACGCCGTAGGTGGTCTGCGCTTCGGCGGTGCCGTAATCGATGTCCGCGCGGAGCGTTTGCAGCGGCAAACGTCCCTGCAGGTACCATTCTTTGCGGGCGATTTCCGCACCGTTCAAGCGACCGGCAACGCGGACCTTGATGCCCTTACAGCCGAAACGCAGAGCCGAGTCAACGGCTTTGCGCATCGCGCGGCGGAAAGCGACGCGCTTTTCAAGCTGCAAGGCGATCGATTCGGCAACCAACGTGGCGTCGAGTTCCGGGCGGTGCACTTCCACGATATCGATGTGCACTTCGCGCTTGGTGCGCTTTGAAACTTCCTGCTTGAGCTTGTCGATTTCCGCGCCCTTGCGGCCGATGATGATGCCGGGGCGGGCGGTGGCGATGCGCACAACGAGCTTGTTGGCGGCGCGTTCGATATCAATCGAGCTCACACCGGCGCTTTTCAGGCGGTCCTTGAGTTCCTTGCGGAGTTTGACGTCTTCGTGGAGCAGATCCGCGTATTCGCGGTCGGCATACCAGCGCGACTTCCACGGCTTGTTGTAGCCGAGTCGAAATCCGTACGGGTGTGTTTTTTGTCCCATTACTTCTTCCCCTTCTTCTTGGCGGGAGCCTGCTTCCCGGTCAATGCCTTGCGGACGCGGCGCGCGGTGCCCCGAACGCCCTTCTGCGATTCGGCCTCGGCGATGTTGGCGGCGACGCGCTCGGCGGCGGCGACATGGTGCTCGGCAACGCCGACGAAAATGTGCGCGGTGCGCTTCTGGTAGCGGAACGCGCGGCCCATCGGCGCGGGACGCAAGCGCTTCCAGCGCGAACCTTCGTTGACGTACGCCTTGCTCACGAAGAGCTGGTCGACATCGAGCGGCGAGCCGGAGTCGTCGGCTTTGCGCTCGGCGTTGGCAATGGCGCTGCGCAGCACTTTTTCGATGTGCTTCGCGGCGCGCTTCGGCGTGTAGCGCAGCGACTGCAGCGCGTCCTGGGCCTTCTGCCCGCGGATCAGATCGATCACCAGGCGTGCTTTTTGCGGCGACATACGGACATGGCGCGCAAGCGCGTGAGCTTCAATCGTGCCGGGAGTGTTGGTCTGTAGTTCAGCCATAAATTATGCCTTCGGCGCCGCGGGTGCTGCTGCTCCCGGCGCGCTGCCTCCTGCAGGAGCCGCGCCGGCGGCCTTCTCGAGCGCCGCTTTAACGGCATGGCCCTTGAAGGTGCGCGTTGGCGCGAACTCACCGAGCTTGTGGCCGATCATCTGTTCGGTCACATACACGGGAATAAATTTTTTGCCGTTGTGCACGGCGATGGTGTGACCAATCATGTCCGGCACGATCGTCGAGCGCCGCGACCAGGTCTTCACCACTTTCTTTTCGTTGCGCGTGTTCAGTGCTTCCACTTTGTCGCGCAAGTGGCCATCCACAAACGGCCCCTTTTTCGTTGAGCGTGCCATCGCTTCCTTATTCCTCCACGCGGCGCAAACGCCCCCACTGGGCGTGCCGCATCTTCTTGAAACCGCGCACCGGACCAGGAACACGGTGCGACTTCGGACAGAACGGGCAAACAAAGCGCGTGCCCAGAGCATTGGGTGTCCGATCCACAATCACCGCCCAGCCAGCTTTGCAAAGCTTGTACAGCACCGGCTCGAGAGGTACGACAACTTTGACCGCAGGCTTGGCGACCACTTTCGCCGCCAGTCGTTTTACTGCTCGCTTCACAGGCCGTGCCCTGCGTCCTGCTCCGCGTGTCGAACGTGTACGTGTTGCTCGCATTTTTCCGCTCTCCCCAGCCGACCCTGCCAGCGCCAGCCAGGAACTGCGTTTGCCGTCTTGCTTACCTTGGGCGCTCTCGTTCAGGATTGCGCCCCGTCCACTTCGTGACCCACTGGTTACCGGAGCGGAACCCGAGGTTCCGTTCCTTCTCCGCCTTCCGCATCCCACAAGCTGCAGGGAGCGATGGGCGGAAGATCTCGATTACTTCCTGCGCTGCACGATCATGCGATCGGTGCGCTTGTTGCCGCGCGTCTTCTTGCCGAGCGTGGGGAAAGCCCACGGCGTCTGAGGGTGATTGCCCTTGACCTTGCCTTCACCACCGCCGTGCGGGTGATCCACCGGGTTCATGGCGACGCCGCGAACCGTGGGACGAATGCCCTTCCAGCGCGTGCGGCCTGCCTTGCCGTAGGTCTGGTTCTCGTGATCCACGTTGCCGACTTGGCCAACGGTGGCGCGGCAATCGATCGAAAACTTGCGAACTTCGCCGGAAGGCATTTTGACGAGTGCGAGGTCGCCTTCCTTGCTGAGAAGCTGGGCCGAAGCGCCGGCCGTGCGCACCGCCTGGCCGCCGCGTCCGGGGTAGAGTTCGAGGTTGTGCACCATCGTGCCGGGAGGAATATTGCGGATCTTCAGGGAATTTCCCGGAAGGATGTCCGCGGCTTCGCCGGTCGAGACGGTGGCGCCGACTTCCAGACCCACAGGGTGCAGGATGTAGCGCTTGTCGCCGTCCGCGTAATGCAGGAGCGCGATGTTGGCGCTGCGGTTCGGGTCGTATTCGATGGAAGCGACCTTGGCGGGGACGCCATCCTTGTCGCGCCGGAAATCGACCACGCGGTACTGCTTCTTGTGGCCGCCGCCGCGATGCCAGATAACGACTTCGCCCTGGTTGTTGCGTCCGCCGGAGCGCTTTTTCGGCTCGAGCAAATTTTTCTCCGGCGTGTCTTTGGTGATGTGGCTCTTGTCGAGCACGGTCATAAACCGCCGCGACGCCGTATATGGATTAAAGCTCTTGAGTCCCATCTCTGCCTCTACCTTCTAAATCTCCCGCCAACGCGGCGGACTGTTTCGTAAAATCCGTTGCTTACAAATTCTCTGCGTACTCGATCATCTTTTCGCCTTCGGCGAGCTTCACGTAGGCCTTTTTCCAGTCGCGCCGGTAGCCTTCGTTCTGGCCGCGGCGGCGCATCTTGCCGTGGAAATTGGCGGTGCGGACATCGCTGACTTTCACTTTAAAGATCTGCTGCACCGCTTCTTTGATTTCGGTCTTGGTGGCGGCAGCGGAAACTTCGAAGACCACGGTGTGCTGCGTTTCCTTCACGCCGAGTCCCTTTTCGGTGATGATCGGGCGCCGGATAATCTGATAGTGAGGGGCTGCCATGGCTTATCCCTTCCCCTTCTTGGCGGCGGGCTTTTTCGCCGCTGCCGGCTTTTTCGCCGCGGGCTTCGCGGCGGCTTTCGGTGCCGCTTCCTTTTTGGGAGCGGGCGCCGGGGCAATCGATTCGACATGGGGCGCTTCGACGGATGGGTGCTCGGGGTCGAGCGTGCGGATCAACCGAGCTGCTGCATCCTTTGAAACCACGACGCGATCGTGGCGCAGCACGTCATACGGCTGCAGGACGTTGCTGGCCGAGAGCTTCACGCCTTCCAGGTTGCGGCTGGCGAGTTCGAGATTCTTGTTGTCGCCGTAGGCCACGAGCAAGGCGGTTTTTTCGGCGTTGAGCTTGTCGAGCGCGTTCCGCAGCGTCTTGGTCTTGTGCGTGTCGAGCGACCAGGCGTCGACGATGGTCAGCTTCTGCTCCGCGAGCTTTGCCGAGAGCGCCGAACGCAGCGCGCCAAGCAGCATCTTTTTCGGCAGCGCGTATTCGTAGGAGCGTGGACGGGGTCCATGCACGGTACCGCCATGGCGCCAGAGCGGCGAACGGATCGAGCCGACCCGCGCGCGTCCGGTGCCCTTTTGCCGCCAGAGCTTGCGGCCCGCGCCGCTCACTTCGCTCTTTTCCTTGACCTTGTGGGTGCCGCGGCGCAGCCCATTCAGATACCAACGGGAGGCTTCGTGCAACAGGTGACGGTTCACCTCGGCACCGAAGACCGAGTCCGCCAATTCCACCTGGCCGACTTTCTTGCCATCCAGATTGACTACATCCACTACTGGCATGTTCGTTTCTCTCTCTTCGCCTTGAACTCTTGCTAGCTCTAACGGCGTCCGCCTCGGAAGGCGGCCGCTACAAAACTTACTTCCCTGCCTTTTTCGCCTTCTTGGCTTTGCGGATGAAGATGTACAAGCCGCTCGGCCCCGGCACCGAACCGCGAACCAGAAGCAGGTTCTCGTCGGTGTCCACCTTGATGACTTTCAAATTCTTCGCGGTCACCTGCGCGTTGCCCATGTGACCAGGAAAATGCTGATTCTTCCAAACGCGGGACGGGAAGGAACTGCCGCCGATGCCGCCCGGCGCGCGATGGAACATCGAACCGTGCGTCGCGTCGCCGCCGGCATAGTGCCAGCGCTTTACGCCGCCAGCGAAGCCTTTGCCCTTGCTGACTCCCGTGACATCCACCAGTTCGCCGGCCTTGAAGTTTTCAACCAGCACGCGGTCGCCAACCTTCGTTTCGTCTTTCGATTCCGCGATGCGCACTTCCTTCATGACCTTCAGCGGAGCCACGTTGGCTTTCTTGAAGTGGCCGGTGAGGGCTTTGTTAACGCGCTGCGGCTTGACGAATTCGACGAGGCCCAATTGCGCTGCGTCGTAGCCGTCTTTTTCCTTGGTGCGGCGCTGCACGACAACGCAAGGACCCGCCTGGAGAACGGTGCAACCTACGAGGTTGCCGTCTTCGGCGAAGATTTGCGTCATGCCGAGCTTGATTCCGATAATTCCGTCGACTGCCATTTTCCTTTTCTCTCTCTCGCAGCATGCCTCGGAGGGTATTGGCTGCGTTACTTCGCAAATTCAACGCCTGGAACCTGCCGGGCTAAAGCCCGGCCACTACACTTATTTCCCTGCGTGGCCGAACGCCTTGATTTCCACGTCCACGCCCGGGGGCAGGTCGAGCTTCATCAGCGCGTCCACCGTGTCGGGGGTGGGTTCTAAAATGTCGATCAGGCGCTTGTGCGTGCGCATTTCAAATTGCTCGCGAGACTTTTTGTCCACGTGAGGAGAACGCAACACGGTCCAGCGGTTGATGGTCGTGGGCAGAGGAATCGGACCGGCAACATCGGCGCCGGTGCGCTTCGCGGTTTCCACGATTTCACGCGTGGACTGGTCCAAAATGCGGTGGTCGTAAGCCTTGAGGCGGATGCGAATTTTGTCACCTTGTCTCATAGGATTACTCGATGATCTCCGTGACGGCGCCGGCGCCGACGGTGTGGCCGCCTTCGCGAATCGCGAAGCGCAAGCCCTTCTCCAAGGCCACCGGCGTGATCAGCGTTACTTCGCAGCTCACGTTGTCGCCC